>WNFA01001085.1_pt1 | contig 21923 bp, 20 predicted proteins | sample 5400481 | NCBI WGS metagenome assembly WNFA01 (sample SAMN13153340, study PRJNA577476) | soil metagenome | isolation source: 120 cm saprolite under Douglas fir tree site 2 hole 1 replicate 2 | place: USA:California | collected 2015-04-18
AGCCGTAGGCGCCGGTGCTGAGCGAGGGAAAGGCGATACTTTTGACCTGGTGCTGTTCGGCGAGGTTGAGGCAGCTCTGGTAGGCGCTCGCCAGCAGGAGCTCATCGTTAGGGCTGCCGCTATAGATAGGACCGACGGCATGGAAGACATACTTCGCGGGCAGATTGCCTGCGGTGGTTGCTACGGCGCTGCCGGTGGGGCAGCCGCCGATCTTACGGCATTGTTCCATAATACCTGGCCCGCCCGCGCGGTGGATCGCGCCATCCACGCCGCCGCCACCCCCTAGCCCGGAGTTGGCGGCGTTGACAATGGCATCCACCTGCATCTCCACGATATTGCCGCGTAGAAGCGCCAGGGTTACGCCGTTGATAGTATGCGTAGACATAAAGATCTCGTCCATCGTTCTTTTACAGCAACAGGCCGAATGGCTCCTCCAGGAGGCGTTTGACTTCCTGCAAGAAACGGGCAGCGGTCGCGCCATCGATAGCGCGGTGGTCGGAGGAAAGCGTTACTTTCATACGATCCCGCACTACTACCTGCCCATCTACCACTACCGGGGTCGGGGTGATCGAACCGACTGCGAGAATGGCAGACTCGGGCGGGTTAATGACGGCGGTGAAGCTATCTACGTCAAACATGCCCAGGTTACTGATGGTGAAAGTGCCGCCGATTAGATCCTCCGGGTGCAGTTTGCCGGTGCGAGCAGCTTCGGCAAGGCGGTGCGACTCACGCGCGATGTCGAGGACGCCGCGCTTATCGGCATCGTGGATGACGGGCACGATCAGACCTTGCTCAAGCGCCACGGCCATGCCGATATGCACCCGGCTCTTCTGGATGAGTTTATCCTCTGCAAACGAAACGTTGACCTGTGGCATACGCAGCAGCGCCAGCGCTATTGCTTTGACGATCAGGTCGTTGAAGCTGACCTTGACCGGAACAGGGTCCTTCTCCGCGTACTCGTTGATCTGCCGCCGCAGGTCGGCAAGTTTGCCGGTGTCGATGACGCTGGTCACATAGAAGTGCGGCGAGGCCAGCCAGCTCTGGCCGAGACGCCTGGCGATGGTGCGGCGCATAGCCGTGAGCGGTATCTCGACCGCTTCGCCTACCTCGACGGCCACAGGCGCCGGTCCTGGCACCGGGATTTCGACCGGGGAGGGTATGGCGGGAACGGCCGGTGCGGCTGCTACCGCCTGCCTTTGTGCCAGGGCCGCTTCGACATCCATTTTAATGATGCGCCCATTGGGTCCCGTGCCCTGGATTTGCTGGTAATCCAGTTGATGCTCTTCGGCCACGCGGCGTGCGATGGGGGAAATAAAGATGCGCTCCTGGCCTGGCTCGGCGGGCGCAGCTTGAACACTCGCCTGCTGGGCTACGGTTTGTGTGGCGTACCCTATCCCATTTCCCTCTTTCACGCGCGTCTCCGACTTCTTGCCTGTCGCGCCATTGCCGGCCAACTCAGCGGGCAAAGCTTCGTCGGCTGCGCCAATTAACGCGATGCCTGCGCCAATAGGTGCTGATTTGCCTTCAGGTACCAGTATCTTGCGCAGTACGCCACTGGCGAAGGATTCTATTTCAATATTGACTTTATCCGTCTCGACCTCAGCGAGCGATTCCCCTTTTTTTACCTGGTCGCCCTCGTGTTTGATCCAGCGGAGAATCTTGCCTTCTTCCATCGTATCGCCCATTTTGGGCATTTCAACCGTCTTCATAACTGCACTCCGCATCAAGCACGTACAAGGGCCGCTGGCACAATGGCTTTCGCAGCGTTGACAATATCATTTTTATTAGGCAGCGCGGCTCGTTCCAACACTTTCGAGTAGGGCATGGGTACATCGGCGCTGGTGACATGTTGAATCGGTGCATCCATGTAATCGAAAGCATATTCGTAAATCAGCGCTGCCAGGCCCTGGCCCGTTCCGTAGTATTTCCATCCTTCCTGGGCGATGACGACGCGATTGGTTTTCTTGACCGAGTCGATGAGCAGGTCGATATCAATGGGGCGGATACTCCTGAGATCGATGACTTCTGCTTCAATGCCTTCTTTAGCCAGGTCTTCAGCGGCCTGCAAGGTGACGTGCAACATGCGCGAGTAGGTGATGATGGTCACATGTCGGCCCTGCCGTCTGACTTCGCCGCGATTGAGTGGTACTGTGTATTCAACGTCTTCGTCAGGGACCTCACCTTTGATGTTGTAAAGCAGTTCATGCTCGATGAAGAGTACTGGATCGGGATCGCGTACTGCGGCTTTGAGCATACCCTTGGCGTCGTAGGGTGTGGCGGGCATGACTACTTTGAGGCCCGGGATATGCGCGTACCAGGACTCCAGGGATTGTGAGTGCTGCGCTCCTCGCTGCGCTCCCCCACCACCCGGCATACGGATCACCAGGGGCATCTCCGGCTGCCCACCGAACATGTAACGGAATTTGGCGGCCTGATTAACGATCTGGTCACTGGCAAGCATGCTGAAATTGATGGTCATCAGCTCGATGATGGGACGCAAGCCACCCAGGGCAGCGCCAATCGCCGCCCCTGTAATGACCTCTTCGGCTAAGGGAGTATCACGCACGCGCTTCTCACCAAACTCTTCAAAGAGTCCTTTAGAAACGGCGTAGGTGCCGCCATAGCCGGCGATATCTTCGCCTAAAATGAACACACGCTCGTCGCGCTGCATTTCTTCACGGATAGCTTCGCGCAGCGCATCACGATAGGTAATGGTACGCATAGTGATTATTTCCTCTCATAGCGGAAGAAGAGTGCGGTTGAATTATCGACCATAACATCGGTATAAAGCTCATCCAGCGTGGGATCAGGGCTGTTATCGGCATACTCGGCGGCGTCCTCGGCTGCCTGGATGGCCCTGGCATCATTCTCGTCAAATTCGGCCTGGGTTGCCAGGTCAAGATCGAGTAATTTCTTCTCAAAGATGCCGATGGGGTCGCGGGTGGTGCGCCATTGCTGCTCCTCTTCGCGCGTGCGGTAATATGCCGGGTCGGTCATCGAGTGCCCACGGAAACGATAGGTCTTAACCTCCAGTAATAAGGGGCCTTGCCCGCTGCGCGTGTGCTCGACGGCGCGTTTCGCGGCCTCGTAGACCTGGATTACATCCATGCCATCGACCTGCTCATAGGGCATATTGTAAGCTGCTGCGCGTGGGAGCAGAGAATCAACCGCCCAGGCTTTTTCCACAGCCATACCCATGGAGTATTGATTATTTTCACAAATAAAGATGACAGGTAGTTTCCAGATAGACGCCAGGTTAAGCGCTTCGTGGAACGCGCCTTCATCAACAGCGCCATCACCGAAAAAACATACCACGATGGTATCGAGTCCCTGGTATTGCATAGCAAGGGCTATGCCTGCTGCTATCGGCAACTGCGCTCCGACAATCGCATTCCCTCCAAGCAGTCCTAGCTCATTGCTCCACATGTGCATGGAGCCGCCTTTGCCCTTGCTGCAGCCGGTAATTTTGCCGAAAAGCTCGGCCATTACTACGCCCGGGTCCATGCCTTTGAGAATTGCCTGTCCGTGCTCGCGGTAACTGGACAGAACCTTGTCGTCGGGCCGCATTGCGGTGATACAACCTACACCGACTGCCTCCTGGCCGATATAAAGATGCATGAAACCAGCGATTTTGCCGCGAGTGTATTCCTCTGCGGCTTTCTCTTCAAAGCGCCGCAGGAGAGCCATTTTATAGTGTGTTTCAAGTAGTTGTATTCGGGTAAGACCCGCAAGGGTAACGTTGCTGATTGCCATAGGCTCCTCTTTCTAGAATGTCCTATGCTGTGAGTGAATGTTCGACCTGTTCTACGTTTTTGCGTTTTTGCGTTTTTGCGTTTTGTAACAGGGCCTTAATGTACATTACGTTGTGACGTTTCTGTGATGTTATTTTACTCCATTATGAGACCACATGTATAGTAGGGATGGGATAGAGGGCCAAAAATGGAAACCCCTTGCAGGTACTGGTGATATGCCTTATGTTCACTAATACCGGCAAGGGGCAGAAGTATGGCAGCGAGCCAAACAATACTTTGTAAGGGCAGCATTCTGCCCATACTAACGCTAGAACCAAACACCCATTAAGGGTACCTACGCACTACTATTTTTTCTCGACGGCATCCGAGAGTTCTTTACCAGGAGAGAAACGCACCCGGTCCTTTGCGGGGACCTGTATGGGTTTGCGATCTCGCGGGTTAACGCCCTTGCGGGCAGCGCTCCTGCGCACTTTGAAAGAGCCAAAACCTACTAAACGTACCTCGTGACCCGCCTTGAGAGACTCGCGGATGTTATCCAGCGTCGCTTCTAATACTTCAGCGGCTTTCTTCTGGGTCAACTGTGCCTGTGTAGCGATACGTTTCGTAAGCTCCTGACGACCAACGATGGTCGATTCAGCTGCAGTTTTTTTTGTAGCCATGGGTTCGAAATCCTCCTTACAACGAACAACGCATGCCGCTTCTTCTCCCATTCATCTATTGCTGGGCCTGTAGAGCGGCTTCACAACTCACTGCCGTTAAGGAGTATAGCACGTGGCTTTAAGGAATTCAAGGGGCTGAGGGTGCTTGAGAGCTAGGCTCATGTCTTTGTGCAGCATGAGAAGCCACTTTAAAGCAAGCGTACAGCTCAAAAATTGGCTTCACAGGCGGCACGAATAGGGTATTATAACACAGCATACAGGATAAGCCCATCTTCAGTACGGTGTCGTTCGACCTGCCCGCTAAAACGGAGATATTCGAGATGCGACAGGGCTTCGGCGACTGCCATGCGGCGTGCTTCGCTGTTGTTCAAACGGTTTCCAAAGAGCTTCTCAGTGATCTGGTAGGCATGTTGAGGCCGTTCTTTGAGCATGCTCAAAATCTGCATCTCGCGCTGCCTGTGATGCTCGATGATTTCCGCAGTACGACCCGCCAGGTCATTGAACGGTTCTCCGTGCCCCGGAAGGACGATGCTCGCGGGCAGGGTAGCGACCTTTCGCAACGAGTTCAGGTAGTCGCCTAAGGGATTCTCGCGATCTTTTTCCGAGTAGAGGCCGACATTCGGTGTGATGCGTGGTAGAACGTGATCGGCTGCCAGGAAGACGCCATCGCGTTCGCGGAAGAGGCAGATATGCCCATCTGAGTGCCCCGGTGTCCAGATCACGCGGTAATCTTCGCCTGCCAGGTTGAGATACTGATTATCTTCAACCGGGGTAATCGCCTCGTGTGGTGGTACGCGGATGATAGTACGCATGATCTGCGGGTCCACCTGGGTAAACCAGAAATCGGTCGGAGGCAGGCCATGCTGCCTGAAGAACTGTGAGACGTTGCGAAAACGCTCAGGCATTGTACCGGACCAGATAACCTGCACGCTGGCTTCATCAATGGGGTGCATGTAGACTGCTGCATCACTCTGTTCCTGTAGCTCTGCTGAAAGACCGATATGGTCGGGGTGATGGTGTGTGAGAACGATGGTGCGCAGCTTGCTCAGGCTGAGCCCGGCGCGTTCCAGTCCTGTCCAGAAGGCTGTGCGCGACTCGGGCGTACCCATGCCGGCGTCTACCAGCGCCCAGCCATCGCTGCCTACGAGCGCATGAACGTTGACGGTGCGCAGCGGGAACGGAATAGGCAAGGTGATTTTCCAGATACCAGGCGCAACCACACGAGCTTCGGGAAGCGGCTCTTTTTGATGAGGCTGCAGCGAGGGGAAAGATTGTTGCATGATAAAAAGCTTTCTTTTATTCTTTATAGTTTGCCAGTTAACAAACGATACTGTTCTGATTGTATGGTGTAATCGGGGAGCGTGTCAATTGTAGTTGCTTCTCATCGATGCATTTGTTACAATGTCCATACAATAACATGAGATTGAGCAGCGTGCAGGTATGGTCAGATGAAAGGTAGCAGCCCGTGTCAAAAGTATATGCAATCACGAACCAGAAGGGGGGGGTTGGGAAAACCACCACTGCTATCAACCTATCCACATATCTGGCAGCAGCAGGGCGCAAGGTGTTGCTCGTCGATATAGACCCGCAGTCCAACTCTACCAGCGGCATTGGAGCAGCAAAAAATGCCCGGCCTCAAACCATCTACGATCTGCTCGTACAAGAAGATGATGTGTTAACCATTTTTGATGTGATTGTGCCAACGCAGCGGCGCGAGCTTGTGGTTGCTCCTTGCACCGTAGACCTGGCGGCTGCCGAGGTCGAACTGGTAGGGACACTGGCACGCGAGAGCAGATTACGCCACGTGCTGGAGCCAATCCGCGAGCGCTGCGATTACATCCTCATCGACTGCCCTCCTTCACTTGGGCTGCTTACAGTAAATGCCCTGGTTGCCGCAGATGCCCTGATTATTCCAATCCAGTGCGAATATCTGGCCCTGGAGGGCCTGAGCCACTTACTGAACACCATCCAGATTGTTAAGAGTAAGTTGAATCCGAGCCTGTACATCGCGGGTGTTGTGTTGACCATGTTTGATCCACGCACGCGCTTAGCAGGGGAGATTGTGCGGGAAGTACGAAACCACTTTCCCAAAGAGACATTTCAAACGATTATCAATCGTAATGTGCGCTTAAGCGAAGCTCCCAGCTTTGGGCAGTCAATCCTGGATTATGATCCCTCATCGCCTGGAGCGATTTCTTATCGCACGTTAGCAGAGGAGGTGATGGCCCGTGGCTAAGCAGAAGTTTGGACTGGGCCGAGGGCTGGACGCTTTGATATCCGGCGCATCCGAGGTGATGGCCGCGAATCAACCCTCGCGCGTCGATGAGCACAGTATCTTGCAGATTTCCACCGAGGCGATCATTCCGAATCCACGCCAACCGCGCAGACCGCTTACAGAGGATGATCCCAAATTGCTGGAGTTAAGCGCCTCCATCCAGGAACATGGACTCCTTCAACCGCTGGTTGTCACACGCCTGGACACAAGCATTAACGCAACTGGCACCAGCAAGAAGGCGCCGGTAAACGATCCCTGGTTCGTTGAAGATGAGCAGCCAGGTGAGATTGCCGGCACAGTAGAGGATGCCGGCGTCGTACGGTTTCAAATTATTGCCGGTGAACGTCGCTGGCGGGCTTCACGCCTGGCAGGTTTGAAAACAGTTGCGGTGGTCGTGAAAGAAGCGACACCACTTGAGATGCTCGAGTTAGCCTTGATCGAGAATATCCAGCGTGCCGACCTGAATCCTGTCGAAGAGGCGCGGGCATACCAGGCGCTGGTCCAGGAATTTGGACTGACCCAGGAGATGGTTGCCAAACAGGTAGGCAAGGACCGCTCAACAATCACTAACGCCCTGCGGCTGTTAACTTTAGCCGCGAAGGTGCGAGAAGCGCTGATCAATCAGTATGAGCATTTCAGCGAAGGACATGCACGAGCGCTGATAGGCATTAGCCGCGAGGAAGATCAAATCGCCGCGATGGGTAAGATCATCACTTTGAAATTGAATGTGCGCCAGGCAGAGGAACTGGCGGCGCGTATCAAAGCGGCTGAAGGTGCTGATGGCGCCTTACAAGAGGTTTCTGTAGCTGCCCCGAGGCGCCCAGTCGAAATTGAAGACCTGGAAGCGCAATTTCGCGAAGCGTTGATGGTGAAGGTGGATTTGAAGCGCAACACCAGGGGCAAGGGGACACTTGTACTACACTTTAATAATCAAGACGAACTTGAACGTTTATATAGCCGACTGGTGAAACACGAAGACTGATTTGGAGGCGAACATGGCTACATTGGAGAACCCGTTTGAAAAGGTGCGGCGCAAGATGGTGGAGGCGCGCGTAGAGTTCATGGGTCAGTTGGCAAAGTTCAGCGCCGGCGAACTGGCCATGCAGCCTGGAGAGGATGAGTGGTCTCCATTACGACTGGCCCATCATCTCTATATTGCCGATGGGCTGGCTCTGGAACAAATGCAGACCGTGCAGAACGAAGACAATCCGCTGCTAACGGCTGCTGATGAAGAGGCACCACGCCGGACACGCGCTTCCAAACCACCTGCATCACTCGATGCAGTGCTGGCAGGCATGGCGGCACGGCGTGAGGAGATATTCGAGTACCTGGCGGCTCTACCTGCCGATGGCTGGGAGCGGCCATTTCGTCATCCCAGCTGGGGTCAGCTCAAGTTCTACCAGCTGGTAAACGTGCTGCCGGTCCACGATCGCATGCATGCGCAACAACTGGTAGATGTCAAGGCGAAAATTTCGTAGGTAGCCGTTTCAAATTTGTATTTCTTTTCTTAATTCAGCGAGATAAGCGTGCATAAAGGCCGTGCGCTGCCGAGCCAGCGCACGGCCTGTTTGTGTGGACATTGTGCTACTGAGCTTGAGCAATTTTGTGAAGAAGTGGTCGAGCATGTAGCGATGATCGTCGGGTGTATGCGATGCGGCAAAGGGATCATCGGGATGATAGGGTTGGGTTTGAGGAGTGCGTCGCACTGTTCCCGTTATCGCCCAGCGCAAAATGCCAATGGCGCCAAGACTATCAAGCCGGTCAGCGTCACGCACAATTTTCGCTTCCGGTGTGCCAGGCTCGATGCCTAAACTGAAGCTGTGGGCAGCAATAGCGTGTAAGATCGCTTGCTGGGTCCCAGGAGCGATGGGGTAGGCAGAAAGCAGCCCGGCAGCGCTCGACACCGAGAGCTCGGCATGATGCTTCGTAGGATCATGCGAGAGATGCCCCAGGTCATGCAGCAACGCGGCCATCCCCACGATAAAGGTATCTGCGTGCTCTTGTTCAGCAATATACAGTGCGAGTTTATAGACGCGCTGGATGTGCTCCCAGCCGTGGGCAGGATCATTAATCCCTTCGAAACGCTGCTCTACCTCTGCATACACATCTGACAATAGCTGCGACTCGCTGGTATTCGCTTCCATAGGTAGACAAACCTTTCATTCGCGAAGTGTTTTGGAACGGGCTCCTGGCAAAATAGGCGTGGTTTCTATTGCTCCTCCGAATTACAGGCAAGACGCCTCTTGCTGTATGAAAGGTAACATATGCGCCTGGACTCCGTCGAGATGGTAGCAAGATGCCAATATGGCTGTGATTATATACTTGCCTTAATACGTAATGTCATATAAATAGAGATAAGGGAGCATGTGATGGGATTATACGGGCCAAAGCAAAATCCAAAGGCAATTGGGGAGCGGAGCCAGGCGCACATCATCGCTAGATTGCTTGATGTTGGGTACAACGTGCTTACCCCTTATGGAGATAATACTCGATACGATCTGGTGATTGAAGACGCTGATGGGCAGTTCTGGCGTGTCCAGTGTAAGACGGGCTGGATTGAGGAGGGTGGTGCCTACATCGAATTTGCCACCGCCAGTTTATACTATCACACAAGAGCAGGAAGGACAGAACACGGAAGAAAAGACTATCGAGGACAGATTGAGTACTTTGCTGTGTACTGTCCTGATACGGCAAAGGTGTACCTTGTGCCTATAGATCACGTGGGAGCAGCAAACGCGAGGCTGAGGTTACTACCAACAGCAAACCAGCAGAAGAAGAATGTGAGATGGGCGACGGATTACGAGCTGTAATATGGGTGAGGGCGGAGGGGATCGAACCCTCGGCCTCGGACTTAAAAGGTCCTCGCTCTACCACTGAGCTACGCCCCCAAGACTGGTACATAATAACAGGTCGCTTGCTCTACCACCTGAGCTACGCGGTCATGCATAAAGGTATAAGCTACCTTAGCACGAAGTTAGTATACCATGATTCGTCAAGGCCCACGACATATTCTGGATTGCCGCGGGTTCGAGTCCCACCGGCTCATCTTCATGGAATCCGGCTTCCATCAGCATAGCACAGTTTGTTCTTAAAAAGATTACTATCGCCTAAAGAGTCGCATACACCCTACAATTGATCTTGTGTGTTACTGATTGACGTGATACACTATTAAGGTATCAGACTGGGGCATAACGCGTGCCTCTACTCTCCAGTCCAGCCAGGTTGAGGGCAGGTAGAAGTGCTATCGACTAGCCTGTAAGGGACCTGGCTTCTCATCTGAGATTGAAACCACGCGAAACTGGAATGTAGGTGCATGCGTATATATAAGAGGAGGGGCGCTTTTTCTCAAGCCCTCTAGTAGGGGCAAGCGCCAATTATTTGTGGGAAAACAAATACTTATTATTGATGACCAGGGTCAGCTGCTCTCGCTGATGCGACGGATTCTGGAGGATGAACAGTACCAGGTCTCAATCCTGCAAAACGGTAAAGAGGCTTACACCAGTGTGAAAACCCAGTTACCGGATTTGCTGATACTCGACCTGAAACTGGGCAATGTTTCTGGGCAAGACGTGTTGAAGGAGTTGAAAGAAGATACCGTAACAGCCGAAATTCCTGTCATCGTCTACACGGCGGCAGTGCTTGAGGCTGAAGAAGTGGCCAGGATGATATCGAGTGATCCTGGACTTTACCAGCAGGTCCATCTCGTACGTAAACCGTTTGAATTGGAGGATCTGCTTACTCTCGTAGGGCAAGTCCTCAACGAGCCTGTACGCTAGCTTTCAATTCTGCACCGCGGTGACTGGCCGGAAACCGCTCCGGTCTTTTTTGTGTAGCGTTAGCTGAGCTTAGTTTCTCTGCTGTTTAGAAAGGATGAAGGTGAGCTATGAAGTTTCTTTTTGGATTACTTGTAGGATTTGCGCTGGGTGTAGCCGCGGGATTAATCCTGGCGCCACAGTCGGGGGAGGCCACGCGGACACAGCTTACAGAGCAAGGCATCATGCTGCGTGACCGCTCTACCGGATTGAGTGACCAGATTCGGACTCGTGCCACGGATGCGCTGTCACAGGGCCGTGAACTGTACTCGCGTACCAAGGACGAGTTGACGAACACCTATACAAAGGCCACAAGTAGCGGCATGTAGAAGTTTGCCAGGGGCGCGCCCCATCGCGCCCCCTATTTTTGGTCGTATTTTTTTGTGAGTTTGTCAACCATGTTGCCGATCTCGTGCCAGATCGGAGTACAATTGCGTCAAACCTACTTGGATTTTATAGCGTTCGTGTTCTTTGTCACACTCTTTGTAGACGTATACTTTTATGCCTAGTATGCGTAGTGCTATGCGTTTCTCATCATATGTAGTCTCATGATGTCGGCCTTTCATTTCTTCGGTCCATTGGAGAAAATTGTTTACCTCTGCTTTTTGCTTTTCCAGCTTTGCGGCATTGGGGGTAGCCTGTGCTTTTTCTTGCTCTAGCTTTTTGATGTTTTCCTCTAACTCTCTCATCTCTGCTAATAGCACATCTCTGCTGTAGCCCTCTAGTCCTTTAATGTCCTTAGCTAATTTGACTACTTCTCTTTTATTGTTCTCTATACTGCGGTCTATGGCCGCTATATCGTATTCCTTCTCCTGCTTATCTTTAAGCAGTTCTAGGGCCTGCTTGATGTCGCTCGGGTCTTTCAGTAATGAGCTTATGTAGTCCCATACGACATAGTCTATTACATCAGCGGTGATAGTTGCGCCTGTACATGTCTTGGGTACTATCCTGGCTCTATTGCACATGTAGTAGCACTTTTTCATATAGGGCTTTTGTCGTTTCCTATCAAATCCTTCTCGGTTTCGGCCCATTGCTTGCATGTTTTGTCCACAGTAGCCGCACTTAATGTAACCTGCACGTAAGAGGGCTTGTTGTGGGTTTTTATTGTTACGTGTCGCTTCGTTCTGAGCGTGATCTAGGATACTTTGTACAGCGTCAAACGTTTCTTTGGAGATTATGGCTGGTATTGTGCCTTCAGGCAGGTCTACAGGACTTGTATCATAGGTTCGTACTCTTTTTCCATCCTTGCGTATGAACTTTACTCTATGTGCCTGCGCTTTACCATAGTAGACCGGATTTTTAAGAATGTTGAAGATAGATGTGATACCCCACTTTCTTCTACGTGAGGGTATGCCTTCTTCATTTAGAATAATGGCTATCCGTTTACATGACACGCCGTATAGCCTCATTCTATAGATGCGCTCTACTATGGAGGCTTCTACAGGATTTATTAGGTATCTGCTGTGATCGTCATTGTATGTGTAGCCGTAGTTTGCGACACCGGTTCCTATCAGTTTTCCCTCTAGTACTCGCTTATCGATGGTACGCTTTGACCTTTCTAGAAACTTTTCCCTTTCAACTGTTGCTGCGAAACCTAGAGCTTGCCTCATAAACTGACCTAGTGGGCCGTTGTCTATGTCTTCTGTAACACTTACTAGGGCTGCGCCATAGTGCTGTATTTCATCCATTAGTACAGCTTGATGAATCATGTCTCTAGCAAGTCTATCAAGAGAGTTGACTAATACTATGTCTGCTTCGTTATTGCGTACCATCCCTCTAACTTGGGATAGTAGCTTTCTCTCTCTATACTCTGTGCCTGTATGTACTTCCTGAACTGTTCTGACTATGTACCAGTTTTCAGCTAAGGCGTGTTTAGTACAATTGGCTACTTGTGTTTCTAAGCTCGCACCATCTAGCTGTTTTCTATCAGAGATACGGGCATAGATAATAACTCGGTTGATGCCGACTTCTTTGGACTCTTGCATAGTTAGTTATCCTTTTTGCTGTCAGTTTTTTCTTCATGAATGCTGGCCCTAAGTGCAGTCCAGCTGCTTAGCTTTTACCTCTTCTTTTTATGCAATTGCTGCCGGTATTATTCGTATTTCTTGATTAGTTTCTCGACTAAGTTCCCTATTTCATGCCACAGGCTATGTTGATAATCTAACATACGTGATTGATTTAAGTCGAACTCTCTATCAGAAGAGTTTTCTTGTGCGTGTTGAGCAAATTGTGATGAGAGAATGCGGGTCTTTTCGCCACGCTCATGCAGGTAATTCGCTAACTCTCGCAAGTCACGCAACAATTCATCTGACTTTTTGTCGCTTGTAGGCATTTTCTTTTATGCTCCTTTGATGGTTCTCTTTACCTGTTTAGTAGAACGGGATTGATGGAGATGCCCTTTGGAGGGCAGGCGATAAGATAGGAAACTTCTTCATTTAAATCCTTGAGCAAAGCTGCAAATTTTTCTTCACTGCCGGGCATATCTCATTCCTCTGTAGTATCCTCTGATGGAAGAATCTGAAACGCATCCGCGTAACGATTGAAGAAGTTGAACAGTCCAATCACAGTAGCTATCTCAACAAGCTCGCCATCGTCGAAGTGCGCCTGCAGTTCATCCCACAATGTTTCATCCACATCACGGGCGCTCGTGGTCATAATTTCGGCGAAACGCAGTGCGACCAATTCACGAGCGGTGAAGAGATGGCGGTGTGTGTCAATATGGTAGAGCGCGTCTAGCAACTCCTCGCTTACGCCCAGCTGCCTTGCCAAGGCAGTATGAGCGGCCATTCAATAATAACAATGATTGACCTGGGAGACACGTACAGCCAGTAATTCCTTCAACCCGGGTTCAACGGTGCCGGTGCGCATAGCTGTGTCCAACAACTGCATGCTGTGCTGCATCAGCTCTGGCCGGTGAGCCATGGTGCGGAAGAGAGTGGACATGCTGGTGAAGGACGTTGCCTCTTCCTGGGGAAGCTGTATGTTATCAACAGGTGGTATGCGTGGCATGCTATAGTCTCCTCTAGCGCGTTTTGGTGACGAATGTTATCTCACATGAACATTCTAATGGACATGGCAGTATGGTGCAAGCGAGAACACAATCAGGGTGCCTGCCATACGCGCACGGTGGCATCATGACTTGCAGAGGCCAGGTATTGACCATCGGGGGACCATGCGACATCTCTGACGTTGTCAGTGTGGCCGCGATAGATAAATGAAAACGGGGCGCCTTCGCGTCTCGCACTACCGTTGTATAAATATAGTAAGATACTAACATGCTATGTAACGCCTGTCAATTTAGAGAAAGCAGTTGCAACAACTTATGAGCCAGGTTACACCAACGGATGCCGGGAAGCCCAAAACTACCTCCCACCGCTTTTTCGCGGCTTTCTACGAGCGACTTTCGCGCGGCGGGTCTGAACGTAGTTTCATGGAGCCACTGCGCAAGGAGATTATTGGACAGGCGCAGGGTCTCGTCCTGGAAATTGGAGCGGGTAATGGACTCAACTTCGCCTTTTACGATCCGGCACAGGTCCAGCGGGTAGAAGCTATTGAACCGGATACGGCTATGCTGCGCTATGCACGCGAGCGTGTGAAAACAGCACGAGTACCTATTACTCTCACACAGGCGCCGGTGGAAGCCTTACCTTTTGCTGACGAGACATTCGACAGTGCAGTGGCAACGCTGGTTTTCTGCTCCGTCACGGACCCTGCGCATGGATTAAGCGAAATTCGACGTGTACTGAAGCCTGGCGGCACCCTGCTGCTGGTCGAGCACGTACGCGCAGAAGGAGCTATCGCCAGCCGTGTCCAGGATATAATTACGCCGCTGACAAAGCTAATGGCCGGCAACTGCCACTGGAATCGCAACACCGGACGTACCGTGGCAGATGCAGGCTTCGCGATTCAGGACAGGCGCGACCTCGAGGGAGTTTTGCAGCCCATGATTATCTTGAGGGCTTGTCGAAGCTGACCTACCCCGTCATTGGCCTTTCTTGTGGCCCTCTTCTTTATGGGAGCGGAGATTATAAATGAGTAGCGAATGGATTAACTGGCCTCATAACTTTTCAGCAACAGAGGTTTTGCGGTAGTATTCTAAATTTTGTGGAAAAGCGGTAGCATGTTTGCAGCGAGATTTGGAGGCCTGTCTAACCTTCTATGCTTTTCCCAAAGCACATTGGAAGATCATCCGCACCAACGATGTGATTGAGCACTCCTTTGGAGAAGTCAAACGCCGCTCCCACAAAATTGAGGCAGCCTTTCGCACTGAAGAGAGTTGTTTACGGCTGTTCTATTCCGTCATCCGCAGTTCGCACTTCAACAAACTCACGATGCCCGCTCCTACTCGCAACGAGATGGTACAATAGGTTGAGTTCCTGGATCGGCTGAAAGGAGTAGAGATCGTATGTCGAAAGGTGAGCATCCTCCATAGGCACGCGTGTTTCGTGCCAGATTGGAGGAGCAAGTGTACTCCTATTTTCGGAGGCTCCGAAATATCGGAAGAATCCGTGCCTGGTATGCAGCGAAGGCTGATCGAAGAAGCTGGGAAGAGGAGAGATACCCACCTCCCCCGGAAACGCGCCACCCTGACCCTCTTCTTTTCGAAGGATCATGGGCTGATGTGTCACCCTCCTACATCCGTGTGAATCGTCCAAGCCCTCTGCGCGGTAAGATCATCGAAAGTCGGGAAAAATTCAACCGTCTCCGCAAGAGACGGGAAGCTCGCAAATACCGAGCTTCCCAAAAGAGAACTGGAAAATGGGAGAGTCTGCCCTAAAATTTAGGCGGACTCTCAACTCAGGCACAAATCAGATCCCGCTTTTTAAACACAACTTGACATACTGCCTCGAACACTCTATAACGTATTTATCGTGACTATGAATTCATCTCTGTTGCCAGAAACAAGGCACCGGCAACTCATCCCGTTCTCAAAAAATCTTATAAAAGACGATAAACAAACATGCATGAAAAGTCCATCATCCCTTACTGTGATGCAATCAAAACATTATCCAATAACCGTAGAAGGTTTGGTAACTAATGGAAGAGATCCATAACCGAGAAGAAGCATTAAATACTAAACAACCATCAATTCATGATGCTATATCACTTTCTTCATCCAAAGAATTCACTATAGGACAGCTTGTTGCGCTACGCTCAGACCCGACTCGTGTTGGTGCTATCATTAACTTTCTGCCCGGAACCCCTGAAAATCGTTATCTAGTATTTTTAGAAAACACACCATCAACGTATTATGCCAGTCAACTTCAAAAACATGAACTGCCTTCGCGCTCATTAGCCATTACTCCGCTCCCGGTGTTTCACGCATATATGACAGCTTTACAGCTCAACCACCCCAGCTTAGCAACGCTTTACTCTCTAAATGCTGCCCGTGTAAACTTTGTTCCCTATCAATTTCGGCCTGTGCTCAAGTTTATTCATTCAGACCGACCACGTCTCCTCCTTGCTGACGAGGTCGGCGTCGGTAAAACGATTGAGGCTGGGCTTATCTTACGCGAACTACAAGCACGTAAGGATGTGCGTTCTGTGCTTATCATCTGTCCCAAACCACTAGTAACTGAACGCAAATGGCAAGTAGAGATGAAACGCTTTGATGAACATTTCGTTCATCTTGACGGGTCGACTCTGCGGCATTGTATTAAAGAAACTGATCTAGATGGAGTGTGGCCTGAACAATATGCAAGAGCTATCTTGCCTTTCTCCCTCTTCGACCAGGAGCTTTTAGCAGGCAATAATGCCAGGAGAAACAAAAGAGGAGCGCTTGGCCTTATTGAATTGAATCCACCTCCGCACTTCGACCTCGTTATTGTGGATGAAGCGCATCACCTGCGTAATACCAGCACTGCTACTCATCAAGGTGTACGCTACTTTTGTGAACAAGCCGAGGCTGTCGTTTTTCTTAGTGCCACACCTATTCAAATGAGTACGAATGATTTATTTGTACTCTTACAATTACTTCGCCCGGATCTCATCCTTGACAAAAGCAGTTTCGACCATATGGCTGAGCCCAATCCCTTGATTAACCATGCCGTAGAAGTCGCGCGAGCAAATGTTGCAGATTGGCCAGAGCAAGCACTGGCAGCACTGACGGCCGCAGCCGAGACTCCCTGGGGGCAGGTGCTTTTACGCACTAACCCGGCATTTCAACGATTACAAACAGAGTTGGGAACCGGACAGTTTAATGATCAGAAGAGGGTTGCGTGTGTTCATGAACTGGAACAATTACATACCTTTTCTCATCTTATCAATCGAACAAGAAGACGAGACATTGGTAATTTTACAACACGCAAACCAGAAACGGTGAATGTTTCCTTTACACCTCAGCAACAACACTTGCATGATACATTGCTCACCACGCAACAAAATATTTTGCGCCGTACACATGGAGATATCAATGTTAAATTTCTGATGACGACCATCCGCCGGCAGGCAGCAAGTTGCTTGTATGGTCTTGCTCCACTTCTACGACATATCCTTACCCGTCATATCGATCTGATGATGCTTACAGAGGCCGACGAGGAGGGAGATTTGATCGCTGACACATCTCTCGCATCGCTGGAGGCCGTAGAAGAACAGATTCAAACAGTACTGGCACTGGCTGATCATTTAGATGCTTATGATCCTAAATGGGAGGCATTGCTCAAAATCGTTCATGATAAACAGAAGTTGCCCAATAACAAATTACTCCTGTTCAGCAGTTTCCGCCATACGCTTTTCTATGTACTTGAACGCTTGGAGAAAGCAAACGTTCGGGTAGCTTTAATTCACGGAGGTACCCCTGATGAAGATCGGCGTCTGCTGCGTGATCGCTTCAGCCGTCCTAAAGAAGATGTTGAAGCACTCGACATGTTGCTGTCCTCCGAGGTAGGATGCGAGGGCCTCGATTACCAGTTTTGCGATTGCCTGGTAAACTATGATTTACCCTGGAATCCCATGCGTATTGAACAGCGCATCGGGCGCATTGACCGCTATGGACAAAAAAGCGAAACAGTCGCCATCTACAATCTGATTACGCCTGGAACCGTAGATGCCGAAATTTATGAGCGCTGTCTTGTTCGTATCGGTATATTCCAACAGGCAGTGGGAGGAAGCGAAGAGATCCTCGGGCGCATAACGCAGGAGCTGCGTGGAGTCGCAGAAAACCTGACTCTCACACAAGCCGAGATTCAAACAAGACTGCAACAGATCGCAGATAACGAGATCCGCCTTATTCAGGAGCAAGCCGCCCTAGAGGAACAGCAAAGAGATTTATTTGGTATTAGCTTGCCAGCGCAGCAACTCGAAAGGGAAATACAGAACGCAGCAAGCTTCTGGCTTTCTCCCTGGGCCTTGCAGAACGTGATCCAGTATTATTTAGAGCAGAATTGTGGGACCGAGCAAACCTATATTTTAGGTGAAAAGCTCCAGAAGCGCCTGCGTTTAAGCCAGGAAGCACGCAACATCGTCCTGCATCACTTGCAGCAACTCCCTCGTCAACTTTCACTTGTTTTCCGTGAATGGGAAAAGTGGCTGAAGGGTTCTTCTCCGTATCTCCCTATCACCTTTGATGCAACCCTTGCTGCCGATAAGCGAGACATAACTTTTCTCACTGCTATTCATCCTCTGGCTCAGCAGGCAGCTCAAACCTTCAAGAAAAATGAGGCTCTTTATACTGCTTTTTCCGTAGCGGATTCCTCTCTAACTCCTGGGATATATCACTTTGGTATCTGGCTCTGGCAAAAGTCCGGTATCCGCGAGGAGGTTACGCTCCAACCGATAAGTAACGATCAGGCATTAACAGAATGTTTTCTTGAGGTGCTCCAACACGCTTTGCCCGTCCAGCCAGAAGAGATACAATTACCGGATCAGGCAGCGTTTGATCGACTTGATGTTTACCATCATAGTTTATGGAAAAGCGCTCAAGTAGCCCACAAGACATACAACGTACAACTCGCCCAGTATCGTAAAGAGAGTCTCCAGACGAGCCATAAGGCTCACCTCTCTCAATTGCATACACAGCTTATGCAAGCCAATGAAGAAAATATCAGGCGCATGAGGCAGGCGCAAATAGTCAACGCAGAAGCAGATTTCAAGCGGCGCATGGATGAGCTCGATAAAGCTGCACAGCGAGCTGATATCAGTGCTCAACCTGTCGCTTTTGGTGTCATTTTGGTAAAAGGGGTATAAGGATATGGAGAACTGGTTTGAAGAGCTTTCTTCCATGCGTAAAAAATTTGTTGAAAGTGCAAAAGAGAACAACTTCCACAAGGGAATTCGCCATTCAACCGTTGAAAAATACCCTGATTCTGTCCACTTCGTCTATGAATTACTGCAAAATGCCGAAGACCAGGGCGCAACAGAAGCCCACTTTGAGCTATCTACTGATCATCTTGTTTTTCAACATAATGGCAAACCTTTTACAAGGTCTGACGTCTGGAACATTACTGGCATTGGAAACAGTGATAAACCACAAGAAGCTAACAAGATTGGTCGTTTCGGTATTGGCTTCAAATCGATCTACGCTATTACAGATCGACCAGAAATTTATACCGTACTAGAGGAAAAGCCCTTTGCTTTCGCCATCGAAGATTTAGTGGTTCCTGTTGCCATCACAAGGAACCACGAGAAAAGCAATCAATACAAGACCCAATTTACCTTCCCATTCATCCCTGGGCGGGAAATTACACTCTATTCAAAGATTAGGGAAAGATTAACCACATTGGGTTTTGAAACCATGCTTTTTTTGCAAAACCTGGCATCAATATCATGGCAAACAGAAACGGACCATGGAGTATACCTTTGTGCAGTAAATGGTTCTCGCCGCGAATTATGCGGAGAAAGCAGTCAAAACGGACAACTTCGGCAGAGTAGCGCTAACTATCTTGTGTTTACCAGAAACACGAACTTAGGCAATATCGATAGGAAATTAGATGTCCGTGCGGCATTTAGACTTGACGAGAAGGGAAAGATACTAGCAGAACCGGACCAGAAACTCGTCGTCTACTTCCCCACGGAGCAGGTCACCGGGCTGAACTTTCGCTTGCATGGTCCTTTCTTACTCACTGACAACAGGGCAAATATCAAAATCGACAATGACATGAATAACAAGTTGGTACAAGAGTGTGCCATTTTATTAGGGGATTGCTTACAACAGATAAAAAAAGAAGGCTTATTGACTGTTGATTTTTTATCTTTGCTTCCCATACGTAAGGAACATATACCATCACTATTTTTTCCATTATACAATCAGGTGCTCCAGGTATTGAAACACCATCCCTTGTTACCCACTGCTGATGGAACATTTGCTAATGCTGCTCAGGTGAAACTTGCGCGTGGTACAGAACTCCGCGAGTTGATAAACGATGCGCAACTATCCACACTCTACGGGACTTCATCACCTTTACATTGGTTATCATCAGAGATTACCTTTGATAGAACCCTTGATCTCTATCGATATTTGAACAAAGACCTTGAAGTCGATATTGTTGACCCAGAAGCTTTTGCACGAAAATTAGAAAAAACATTTCTGGAGAAACAAACGGATGAATGGTATGTGCAGCTCTATATCTTTTTGAATAAACAGCCAAGCCTTAACAATATCATCAAATCGAAGCTGATTCTCCGACTTGAAGATAACAGTCACGTTGCTCCATTCAATCGATCTTCTCCTTACTCTAGAAATGAAACGCCAAATGCTTATCTTCTTCGAAAAGGAACCAGTAAATTTCCTCTCGTAAAAAGGTCTTTACTAGCAGATGACACAGTGTATGCTTTTCTCAAAAGTATAGGTTTATCTGAACCAGATATTGTTGACGAAGTTCTCAAATTCATTCTTCCGTTATACCAGGCACGCAAATTTGCACTGGTTAATGATATGCGTCATCAGCAAAGCCTCAGTCACATCCAGGAAGCGCTGCAGCGTACAAGTCATCACGCTCGTCAAGAGCTTATTTCTACGCTAGACAGGGCTCCATTTATTCTGGCTAGCAATGCAAAAACGTCGGAACGAGCATGGAAAACACCTCGTGAAGTCTATAGCAAGACGGAAGAACTGTTAACCTGGTTTGAGGGAAACGAGCAAACTTGGTTTATGGCAGAGCCATTTCCCGAATCTCTCCGTAGTGACTTAAACATTCTAGCCAATCTGCAGCCAGCGGCAAAAATGGCTAGCGGGACCACAAGGTATGTAGTGCTTCATGATTCGCGTGGTTTTCATCAACGGGGTCTTCACGGCTTCGATCCAAATGCGAGATTAGATGGACTTCGACATGCCCTTGATCATTTAACACTCGACAAAGCCAGAATGCTCTGGAATTTCCTGCTTGAACACCGCCATCTTATCAAAGGAGTTGTGGAAACATCAAACTACCAAACCTTTAGCAATGTTCAAAGCGAAGAGAAATTCTCTCAAATGGGGCAGCTTTGTAGCAAGGAAGCCTGGCTACCCAATCAAAATGGAGATTTTTGCTTCCCCGAAGAACTGTTCTTAAACGATTTGCCAGAAGGATTTGAAAAGAGCACAAATGAGGCACAAGAATTGGCAATGACATTAGGAATGCGGAAAGCTGAGGAGTTACAACTTGCCGATAAACTAGGTATACCGCACGAGCTTATTTCCTTTATTCAGCGCGATCGTGAAGTAATCCTGGCATTATATCAAGAACAGCAACAAAAGAAGGTTCCTTTACCTTCAAGTATCACCAACGACCCGGCTAGGAGAACGGATAAGGCAGTTGAGGCGGCTTACAATGCTGCCGTGAAAACGTATAAAGCAGTATCAATAAACAGGCGTATTTCAGCGGGAAATATTGAGCCAAAGGCGTACCTCCGCAACCATCATACGAACGCAGAAGGTCAACTTATCTGTCAGCTATGTAATCAGACGATGCCGTTCCAGTTCCCTGAAGGAGAAGATTTCTTCGTAGCTTGTCAGTATATCGAACTCTTGGAAAAAGAGCATGAGGCTAACTATCTAGCACTTTGTCCGAACTGTGCAGCCGAGTTTCAATACGCTTGTCAAACCGTTGAGGATAAGAGGGCGGAGCTTATTCTGGATCTTGATCTGACAATCGATGAAGCAAATCTTGTTGTGCATATTGATACGCCTGTACACCAGTGCCTGCGCTTCACGCAAAGGCATTTCATCGATTTACAAATGGCAATAAAAGACTGGCTTAAAGCAGATCCAGAACCCACGAAACAGGAGATGGACATGAGTGTCACTTAACAACGTTAGTCAGTAATTTAGAGATATGTAGGCGCATATCTCGAAGTCGATAGAACAAGCACTTTGTCAAGTCCCCGGATTACTAGACATTACCTTAAAGAAAGTGAAGTCTTACTTCCCAAAGTAGCGCTGCGTAAACGTCGCGATAAAACTAATTTCGATGGTCAGACCGATAATGGCCTCGCACGCGGCAAACACCGC
>WNFA01002035.1_pt1 | contig 21922 bp, 21 predicted proteins | sample 5400481 | NCBI WGS metagenome assembly WNFA01 (sample SAMN13153340, study PRJNA577476) | soil metagenome | isolation source: 120 cm saprolite under Douglas fir tree site 2 hole 1 replicate 2 | place: USA:California | collected 2015-04-18
TTCAATGCGTAGTGTCCGGGTTCGAGTCTCGCGACCGGGAAAGCAAAGCGGCCCGCGGCGTTGGTCACAACGCTGATGCTGATTGTCGAGCCGTCCTTCTTCGCGCTGACCACCACACCTTCCATCGGACCTTCCTCAGCGGAGGTGACCTGACCGCTCAACGCGGATGCCGTCTGAGCCTCTGCGGGAAGTCGAGCGGACGCGGTTTGAAGAAGGATGGCAGCAAGAGCGCCACCTACGATAAGCAAGACTCGCTTGGTTTCCATCAGCATCACCTCGCCTTGGAACGGGTAATTTGGAATTATTCCGGAATTTCCATTTTGGCATCCTCGACGCCAAACAGCCTACACCCAATCGCATCCGCTCGTGCTTTTTTTCGTCCTTTCCATCCCGAGTCAAGCGGCCAAAGGAGAAGCACCGCGATAGCAACGGCTGAGATGTAGGAGGCAGCCAAGATTTCGCGAAGAGAACGTTTCACGGTTTCTCCCATTGGTAGGCATTGTCGCAGGCTATCTTGATTCGACCAAATGAAGTTCTCGTGCGGTTTGGCTATATGAGAAACGACCAGGCCCCACAGAAGCCGAGCAGCGGTCCGACGAGAAACGCCAGTGTCTTATCGGACTGTGGCCCAAGTCGGGCCGACTGAAAATCACACATTATGAGAAGATAAGTTCAAGGGACTTGAACCCAATCACCGCACCGGCTTTATTGCAAAAGGGCCAGCCCGACTTGCGGTTGACACGACAGGGCAGGAGAGCTAGGCTTCCGGGCGAAGGGGAATCCCAAACGGACATTCCGGATCAAAGAGAGACGCCATGACACTTGCACCAAGACCTCCCAATGAGGAGAGGCGGCTGGAAGCCCTGCGTGGGTTCGCGATTCTAGATACGCCTGCCGAAAAGGCATTTGACGATCTTGTTCGGCTGGCCCTGTATATTTGCGAGACGCCAATCGCAGCCGTTACTTTCATCGACAGAGATCGACAATGGTTCAAATCAAAAGTGGGTTTGGCAGTACCGGAGACGAAAAGGGACATTTCATTTTGCGCCCATGCCCTTACGCTGCCAAATGAGACGCTAATTGTGCCGGATGCATCATTGGATGCCAGGTTTTCAGATAATCCGCTAGTCACAGGTGAACCGAAGATCCGCTTCTACGCAGGGGCGCCCTTGGTCACGGAGGACGGCTTCGTGTTAGGAACGCTTTGCGTAATTGACCACGTCCCGAAGCAGTTGAGCGCCGCGCAGACTAAGGCTTTGGAGGTCCTCCGCAATCAAGTCATGCGAGAACTTGAACTACACAGGAAGAACTTAGAATTATCAGAGGCAAACAAGAAGCTGGAGCAGGCACGTATAGACTTGTCAGCGAGCGAGACTCGCCATTGATAGCGACTCCTGCTATCCGTTGTTCATTCATAGCCGGCATCGAACTCGCGCAGCTTCCATTTCCGCTGAAGTCAAGCAACTTTTGTGCCCGGTAATGGGTCATCAGTTTGCCCTGTGCCAGGTTTTCGTAGGACATGCACTCCTGCCTGTCCGCGTTCGCCGACCCACTACCTTGTGCCCAAGGCAGTAGAAGCGTATGAGTCAAGAGAGATCCTTCGCAGATCTGGACGGCTGAACGAGTTCGTGAATTCTCTCAGCGCGCGTGTATACGCCAGAGCAAGAATAGACCGCTTCACGCAGTGAGTGCGGGTGATGCGGCATAATCCGCGCAGCAGCTTCTGACCTGCATATCCGTTACTGTTTGCCCATCCAGACGTAATATCCGATCGCGAATGCCATCGACGGAACAACCACGAAGAAGCCCAACAAAAGCAATGCCCCTTCGACCCACGAGCTTGCCTTCGAGCCAATCATGGCGGAAGGTTATTTGAGAACGAGCTTGGCATCAAGCTGCGTTCATGTGCGTGTCCATCAGTCTTACCGCGATAGGTCCCGATACACAAGACGATCGGAATCTTCCCCACAAGAGAATCCTGAGTTCAAACGGTCTTCGTCTGTCCGCCGTCGAGGTCGATCAGAGCCCCTTGCAGCAGACGGGATTGCGGCGACAGAATGAACGCGGCAAGGTTTGCAACATCCTCAGGCTCACCCAGCCGGACGACGTTCGCCTTTCGGACAAGTTGTTCGATGGCGGCATCCACGTCGCCGCCGTGCTCCGCCGCTTCCGATTCCAGAAAAATTCGCAGCCGGTCTGTGCGCACCGATCCCGGATTGATCGCATTCACTTGAACCCCGTCACGGATGCCGATGTCCGCCAGCCCTTTGGTAAATGACATGCACGCGCCGTTCACGGATCCCCCGATTGTGAATTCCGCACCAGGAGTGCGCCCGCCAACGCCGATGATGTTGAGCACCGCGCCGTGGCGCTGCTTGAGATGCGGCCACGCCGCCCGCGTCAAGCGGACCGCACCGAAAAACTTCAGCACAAAACCGTCCATCCAGTCGGCATCCGTCAACGCCAGGAAATCGCCCCGGCGCGTTGCCCCGGCGTTGTTCACGATGATGTCGATAGCGCCGTACGCTTTGAGCGCGGCATTCACCAGCGCACCCGGAGCGTCAGGAATGCGGAGATCGGTGGCAAAGGAGATTGCCGCACCGCCGCCCGCCTCGATTTCGGCAACCACTTTGGAGAGACCAGACGCGTCGCGCGCGGCGAGCACGAGTTTCCCGCCTTCGCGCGCCAGACGAACCGCAATTGCCCGGCCGATCCCGCGGCTGCCGCCTGTCACGATGATCGTCTTGCCTGCAAGTGCTCCTCCGGATCGCGCCCCGGAAGACTCCCCTGGCTGGCCGTTCGTCATTTTCCCTGCCTCCTCGATTTTTGCCGGAATTCCACTTATAGGGAGTCTTTTCCTACGTACTTAAGAAATTCTTCGATCGTAGCCACTTGGCCGTGCAGGGGCGCGATCACCTTCACATCGAGTTTCAGGCGTTGCATATTGTCATAGAGGGGCTTTCCCCAAATATCGGGTGGTGGGGCGGGCGAGATCGGAGGATCCGGATACATATCGGGTTCAATCACGATTTTTTCCGCGGGCAGGTAGGCGATAAGTAGGGCGTCGCTGTGGCTGTTACCCTCGATTTTATGAATTTCCAACTGGCGCGTGCCGTCGGTGATGATCTTTTTCTCTACTACGATTTCCACGCGAGGAGTCACGTTCGTTGCGGACAGCTTGTCCGGACGGATCGTGTGGGGCGCTTTCAGGATAGTCTCCAAATATGCCTTGTTGGCCTGCTGCGTCACGATCGTGGCTCCTTCGGCCGCATACGTTCGCACCCCGCCCAAATGGTCGAAATGAACATGCGTGTTTACCAGATACTTGATCGGTTTGTTGGGGATCAGGCGTCTCACTTCCGCAATCACGGCCACGGAACGCTCCTCGTTGAGCGGCCCTTCGACGACAGCGACAAAATCTTTGAACTCCACGGCCACGCTGTTATGCGTGCCACCGGCGAAAAAATAAACGCCGTCTGCCGGCTTCTGGGTCACAACCCGCACCGTAGGGAGCGGCGCCTGTCTGACGGCATCCGGAACAGAAATGTTCACTGGCGGATTGGGTTTGACCTCCGTGATCGCAATATCGAGTACAGGATACCCACCCTGCTTCTGAACGATCCTGGCGGGGAATTTTACACCGCCGAAATCCTTGTAGTCTGCATACACCGCTTCGATGAGCATGTCTCCAAGCACGGGGTTGTCCGCCCACGTTTCAACTCTTTCAACAAGATTTTGCGCGTTGATATATCCCTTTATTTTCGACTTGTCCGGCCCGACAAACGACACGACGTTGAAATTCTTGCCGCCGATGGTTTGCTGCATGACCGTTGCATTGTTTTTTATGGCCCCCTTCAGAAACCCGTGCGGCGTCAGCCACACCTGGACCAAGCGGCTGTTGGCAGACGCGGGCTGTGGCACGGGTTTGCCGGCTGCCAGATCCCAGGCGAAGGTTCCGCTGACGAGTTGCACTTGGCGCTGTTCGCCGATGAGCGGCTGCATGCCCCCTCCTCGTGGCGGATGCAAGGCCTGCGTACGAACCATCTCTTCGCGCGCGGCTGGCGCATCGTAGTCAATCACGCATGTGTAGCTCTTTGCGTTGAAGCGCGGCCACGGCTCGTTCGATGCCACGCTTTGCCCGAAGACAAACTGAAATCCGCTGCCGGAGTATTCTAGGGTCTTCAGTTGTGCCGTTCCCATCGCCTTGGCCGCTTTGCTCAGGACCGTTGTGGCATCCTGGGCTGCTCCAGCGCACGACACGGCCATCAAGAGAGCAAGGGAAGTCGCAAGCTTCCGGATCATATTTCCTCCGCACAAACGGGGAGCCTGACCTGGCATAGGGTGCATGGACACCCCTGGGAAGTCAATCGCGCCTGGAAAGCGGTAGTGACGCAGTTTGAAACTATAAGCCCATTCGAGCTGACGGCGAACGGGCTGGGATTTGTGTCGGAGCGAGGCGGCAGCGCACTGAGGTAGCGCCGGCATCTTGCCGGCGGTGTTGGAGTTCCAGGAAAGAGCAAGGAGCCGGCGGGACGCCGGCGCTACTGAAACGCTCGCATCAACGCATCGGATCGTTGGGGAAATTGAGTCACTTTCCGGAAAGCCGCAGCTGCAAATCCCTATGTGAATCCGATATGTGACACGCCGTCGGCCGCGGTTACCTCATTCTCTTAAAAGACAAATTGGCTCTTTACCAGGCATAATACTGGTTTATATTGGTCTGGTTGGGAGTGCCAATGCTTCCCGTGCACCTGCAACCTGAAAGCCACGTTCCTCTCTATATCCAGTTGCGCGACCAGCTTCGCGCCCTGGTAAACACAGGCGATCTGCGCCCTGGAGACCGCATTCCGGCGAGCCGCGAACTCGCCGTGCAACTCGGCGTCCACCGCACCACGGTCGCCAATGCCTACGCGGAGCTCGAATCCGAAGGCTTGATCAGCGGACATGTGGGCCGCGGAACATTCATTTGCCGTGAGTCTGAAGTCCGGAAGATTCCAACTGCGATCCATCCTCCACCTCTGAACGGGGAGCTACGTTGGGAGTCTCTGTTCGCGAATGATCGAGGGGAAGAAGCGCTAAGCCGTTTGACGCAGGCGGCGCCGCGGGGCTCAATCTCCTTCGCCTTGGCGAGGCCCGCGACGGAATTATTTTCGATCGAGGACTTGAAAAATTGTTCGAATGCCGTCTGGCGGAGCGAGGGGCTTGAAGTCCTCGATTACGGTTCTCCTGATGGCTATCCCGCGCTTAAAGAGGCTCTCGTCTCCATGCTTCGCGGGGAAGGCTACGAAGTCGCCGATGAAAATCTGATTATCACGGACGGCTGCCAGCAGGCGATTGATCTGCTCTGCAAGGCTTTCCTGCGGCCCGGCGACACCGTTCTGATTGAAAACCCAACCTATTCGGGTACGCTGGCTGTTCTTGCCGGAGCCCGCGTGCGAGCCCTGGGTGTGCCGGTAAGGACCGAGTCTGGCCCTGGCATGACTCCCGGCGTGGACGTTTCGGCGATTGAAGCCGTTCTGATGCAGAACCGCGTGAAGGTGATCGTGCTAACGCCGGACTTCCACAATCCGACCGGGACGACGCTCCCGGTTGCCGAACGCCGGCGGTTGCTCGAACTCGCGGCGCGCTTTCAGGTGCCGATTATCGAAGATCACATTTATGCGCGGCTTCGTGCCCGTGGCGAGCGTGTTCCGTCTCTCAAGCAGCTTGACCGTTCGAATCTGGTGATCCAGATCGACAGCTTTTCGAAAATTGCGTTTCCGGGGCTCCGCGTCGGATGGATAGTCGCCCCGGCAAGCGTCATCGACCGCCTTCGGCTGGTAAAGCAGGCCACGAACCTGCATACGGGGCAACTGGGCCAGGCAATTCTAGCGGAATACATGCGCCGAAGCCTTCTGAGCCGCCATCTGGAACGCACCCGGAAGGCATACAGCGCCCGGCTGGCCGCGCTTGAGCACGTTCTCGGGCGGCACATGCCGCACGGCACAAAATGGACGCGCCCGGAAGGCGGGATGTCCGTATGGGTCGAGCTTCCTCCGGGGTTCGATGCGAACGAGCTGCTGATTCACGCGCGCGAACGGGGCGTTGTATTTTCGCCCGGGCGTTATTTTTACTTGCAAAATCCGATGCCCAACACGCTGCGGCTCGGTTTCGCCGGCCTCAATGAACGCGAAATCGCCCGTGGGATCGCTACACTGGCCGACGTCCTGCGCATCGAAATGCGCAAGCGCCAGCGCGGAGCCCGCCGCGCGGAAATGCCCCGCGTGGCACTGGTCTAACGGGGATTTGCTCGGAGAGGTTTTGGTAGCACAGACTTCAGTCTGTGAGCAGTTTGGACTTGCAAGATCCAAAGAACGCAGGCTGAAGCCTGTGCTACGAGTTCTTGCCAGAAAAGGAAACCCAGGAGCGAGATGAAACTTGATCCCAAGCCGGAAAACGGGTGCTTTGGCTGCGGTGGCGCAAACGCGCGCGGCATGAAGCTTGCCTTCGAACAGGATGACGCACGCCAGCGCATCGTCGGACGTTTTCAGCTCGGCGCTGAATACCAGGGCGGTTCCGGATTTCTCCACGGCGGAATCATCGCCTTGCTGCTCGATGAAGTCATGAGCAAGGCCAGCCGCTTTCACGCACAGCACGCCGTCACCGCGGACCTGCGCGTTGAGTATCTCAAGCCGATCCGCGTGAACCAGGAGATCGTCGTCGAGGGATTTGTCACGCGCCGCGAAGGCCGCCAGTTGTATCATGAGGGTGAAATTCGAAACGGGGCAGGGGATATGCTCGCGCGTGGCCAGGGGCGCTTCGTCGTCATTGACCGCGAAAAGTATGTGACCCGGTAGGACGTCCGGGAGACCATTTCCGATTAGGCCGCAGCAGAATCTTGCAGAGGAGACGCATATGACAGCAACACAAGGAAGCAATGGCAAGTATTCGAATGATCAGTGGCGCGTGAAGGTGGGCCTGGCCGAGATGCTCAAGGGCGGCGTTATCATGGACGTCACGAACGCGGAGCAGGCCGGCATTGCCGAAAATGCGGGGGCGTGCGCCGTCATGGCTCTCGAGCGTGTGCCGTCGGACATCCGCAAAGAGGGCGGAGTGGCGCGCATGGCCTCGCCAAAAATCATCCGCGAAATTATGAATACCGTGAGCATCCCGGTGATGGCCAAGGTGCGCATCGGCCATTTTGCCGAAGCCGCTGTCCTCGAAGCGCTGGAAGTGGACTTCATCGACGAAAGCGAAGTCCTTACGCCTGCTGACGAGGAAAATCACGTCTGGAAGCACGATTTCAAGGTCCCGTTCGTGTGCGGCGCGCGCAATTTGGGAGAAGCGCTGCGGCGCATCGCCGAAGGCGCGGCGATGATCCGCACCAAGGGTGAAGCCGGATCGGGCAATGTCGTCGAAGCCGTGCGGCACATGCGAACCATCACGGGAGAGATGCGCCGCCTCACCACCCTTCGCGGCGATGAATTGATGCACGTTGCAAAGGAACTGGGGGCACCCTTGGATCTGATCCGGGACATCGCCCGAACGGGAAAGCTCCCCGTCCCGAATTTTTCCGCCGGTGGAATCGCGACGCCTGCCGACGCCGCGCTCGTGCGTCATCTGGGCGCCGAATCGGTTTTCGTCGGGTCAGGGATCTTCAAGTCGAGTGATCCAGAAAAGCGGGCGAAGGCCATCGTGAAAGCCACCACGCATTACCAGGACGCAAAAGCCGTTCTCGAAGCGTCCGAGGAACTCGGTGAAGCGATGAAGGGCCTGGACATTCGCCAAATCGAGGAGAAAGACCTCCTCCAGACGCGTGGATGGTAATTAGAACCTCCAGGCTGATTTCTCTGTGGTTCTCTGCGATTCTTTGTGGCCTCTGTGTTGAGCTTTTTGGAAATTAACACGGAGAAGCACCACAGAGAGCGCTGAGGGCTTGATGGTGAAGGAATGGAAGCAGGGAATGAACGCATGAAAGTCGGCATACTCGCCGTTCAAGGAGATTTCGAAGCGCATGGCGCGACGCTTGCGCGAATCGGTGTCGAACATGTGTTCGTGCGCACGCCGAGTGATATGGATGGCCTGGACGCCGTAATTCTGCCCGGCGGTGAAAGCACCACGCAATGGAAATTTCTTGTCGAAGAAGGCCTCGACAAGAGTCTGCTCGAACATGCGTCGCGTGGGGGCGCGATCTTCGGCACATGCGCAGGGGCCATCCTGCTGGCCCGCGAAGTTCGCAATCCCGCACAGCCTTCGCTGGGACTCGCCGATATCAGCGTCATCCGCAACGGCTACGGACGCCAGCTAGCCAGCGAAGTGCGCCTCGAGATGACGAGCCTTTCGCCCGCGCCCATCGAGATGGTTTTCATTCGAGCCCCGATTATCGAGCGCACGGGGACGGGCGTGGATGTCCTCGCGAGATCGGACGAGAAACCCGTGCTGATGCGCCAAGGCCGCATCTTGATCGCGACCTTCCATCCGGAGCTCACCCCGGATACCACAGTACACGAGTATTTTCTGCGCATGGCGCGCCTCGAAACAGTCACCTCAAGCAAGAACGACCCTCGATCGGACGTCACCCGCTCAGGCAAGGCCCTGTGGTCCGCTGAGCGCCCCGACGAACATGCCCGCCGCCTTCGAGAAAGTTAGTATCGCGCCTGGGAAATAAATTGCGTTGATGTGTATGGAGGCCTTGAGTAGCACAGGCTTCAGCCTGTGTGGTTTTGATTTTCTTATACCAGCGGAAAACCACACAGGCTGAAGCCTGAGCTACTGGACCGTGCCGGACGAGTGGTGTAGCTGCTTTCGGTAAAACTGGGTTCGAACTTCCACAGAGTTCTTGTGAGAAATGCGCACTAGCATCACTTTCGTGGCACTCCGTCGTTGAATCCTTTGAAATTTATCCTGTATTTCCAATTTAGCCTTGCGCTTTTGCCGGAGATTACCGGCGCACGACAATTGGGACCTGCCGATTATTTCGGCCGACGCCACAATGCTTGAGCCCCTCTGAAATCCGTGTCATTCTGTTTCTCGTGGACACGGACGGAGAGGGCGGCATGCCGACTCGTACAAAGGTTCTATTTCTGTGTATCGGAAATGCCTGCCGGAGCCAGATGGCCGAAGCGATCGCAAAACACGCGGCAGCGGATGTGGTCGAGGCATCGAGCGCTGGCCTGGTGCCGTTTGGAGAAATTCCGGCGACAACACTCGCCGTACTTGCCGAGCGCGGACTTTCCGCTGAAGGACAGCATTCCAAGCCTCTGCGTCCGGAGGATATGTCCGCGGTGGATCTCGTCATCAATATGACGGGCCGTAACGGCGCTTCGATCTTCAGTGAGCCCACGCCTCCGATTGAGGATTGGGATGTCGGCGATCCGTACGGATCCAGCTTGGCCGTCTATCGCGCGATTTGCGACCAGATCGAAGCGCGGGTGGAAGACCTGGCGCAGCGTCTGCGTGATAGAGTGAACGTCCAACAAACGGTCTAGAAGCTTGGGCCAGAATTAAGGAAGCCATGAGCATTGTGGGTCGGACTTTTAGGTCCGACATGAATGAACCAAAATGGGTGGGCTTTCAAGCCCTGCCGGCCCAGGGCTGAAGACTCTGTGTGAGAACTGCCAAATCAAAACTTCAGCGGCTAAAGCCGTACTGATTTCGCAGCGTTTACGTCGTGGCTAAAGCCACGACCCACAATGATTCTCAAGTTGCCACACAGACTCTGAAGCCCTTGAATTTATTTGCTGCCTGATGTCGGAGCTAAAGCTCCGACGGACAAACCAACTTCGCATGGACCTAGTTGGATCGGCACACTTGCTGAATGACAGATCGGAACCCTGCAAAGGAGACTCATGCCGCGCGAAAAAACCAGCGTCTCGCGCGAAGACTACCTGAAGGCCATCTGGGAGATGGTCCAGGAAGAGCATGAGCCTATCAGCGCGCGCCTGGCGGAGGAGTTGGGCGTCACACCGCCGGCCGTAACGGCGGCGTTGAAGCGCATGACGCGCGACGGCCTGCTTCGTGTCGAGCGCAGCGGCCGCATCGCCCTCACGCGAAAGGGCAGCAGCATGGCGGACCATCTCGCCATGCGCCACCAGCTTGCCGAAAAACTTCTCACGGAAGTCATCGGCCTTGACTGGACCCAAGCGCATGATGAAGCCGAGCGGCTCGAGCATGGAATTTCACCGGAAGTCGAAAAGCTGCTTCTCGCTCGATTCGGAGCGGATGGTTTCTGTCCCCACGGAGTCCCCTTGCGAGGCGGCTTAGCCAAGCTTCGGCGCAAACAGGGCGCCACGGTGCTTTCCGACGTGCCTGCCGGCAGGAGCGTGGAAGTCCTCTGCGTCTACGAAAAGGACCCCGAATTCCTGAAGTTCCTCTCAGGACTTGCGCTTCACCCGGGCGCGCGCGCGCGCATCCGCCGACGCGAATACGACGAGACAATGACTCTCTCCGTTGGCAACCGCGTCGTCCACCTCGGCAAGCCTGCCACGGCCCGCATCTGGGTTCGCATGCTGTCACAATAAACGCAGCGGCAAATCGGGCCGCCGTCGGAAACCTAGAGCGGACTGCTGGTTTCAAGCACCGCACCTTGCAGGCGCTTAAAATTGAAACGGGAACGGGACTGATGTATTTCTAGATTCTGAATGCCCGTGGAAATCTAGCATGGCCGAGGGTTTCCTTAGTCCCAGCATGCAACCTGAAGTCCCATTTCACCTCCATCAGCGTATAATTATACTTGCCTGGGAAGAAGACGATGACTCACCGAATGATTGCCGCCTGCTTCACGCTAATTATTGCCGTTTTCGGGGCCCCTCGAGGCCGCACACAATCAAATGAACCAGCTCAGGCCGCTGCTGCCGCGCCCCTACCAGCACCAGTTCAGAGGATCCTAACGAAGGATCCTGAATACATGAAGTTGCTTTCTCCACCACTAGGTAATGATTTCCTTCAGACGTACAGTAAGGGGTATAGAGAAAAGTCCGCGGAGATCGAGGCCAGCGTTGCCGGCATCAGCGATGAGAATCTTCGCGGCCAAGCTCGCAAAGATGAATGGGCCGGCGTGCTGAAGAACGACCGGGACAAATTCACAAACGAGGCAGAAGTAGCTTTGAATGACGCGAAGATCTCATTTTCGCGGGCGCATCGAGACGGTTTGTTCGACGTCGGGCGCGTTACCTACGATGAGATCAATAAAACTCTCGCGGTGAACTCGTATCCAACGGCCCCGATCGAAGCCAATTTCCGTGTGCTCATAAATGGCGCGACGATAAACCAGATTTATGACAAGTTTCGCCAAATTGCCGGCCAAGACATCGAACAAAAGACTCGTGAATACGTTTCCAAGGCAGGAGCTGGTTCTACTTGCTCGAGAAACCCTGACTGGTGTTACAAATTTGGAAAAGAAGATATGGAAAGAAGCCTGCGGTCCGAGCGAATAGTCGTTGTGGCACAAGGGGACTTGGCGGACCGGAGAATTGATCGTCTTCTTCTCGTTGACTATGACACCGAGGCGGTTCTTCTCGAACTCGATTCCTATATTTCAAGCCTCAATAATGCGGCGTGGCGGTTTTCAGTTGGATTGGTCCCTGTCATGTCAAGAGAGCCCCAATCCACCGAAACGCAGGTCCAGCCTGCAGCTGCAGCCTCCACGGGATCGGGACCATCACCTAACCAACATACGGAAGGCGCGGGAAGCGGAAACACCGGCGAGCCCGTGTCGAACACGCCAAATTCTTCAAACAATCTTCCCACGCGCATACGCGTCCCTGGCAAGGTGACGGCCGCGGCAATCGTCTCTCAAACGAAGCCGCGGTATCCCCCGCAGGCACGCGCCGGTAATGTTCAGGGAGACGTTGTCCTCCAAGCGATTATCGACAAGGAGGGCAACATCTCGGAGGTTCATGTCTTATCCGGAGACGATTTGCTGGCGCAGTCGGCACTTGAGGCCGTCCGCCAGTGGCGCTATAAGCCGATGTTAGTTGATGGCGAGCCGAAGGAAGTAGACACCACCATCATTGTAACCTTCTCGCTGCTCGACTAGCGTAAAACGGCAACCTTCTTGGTTCAAGCAGGCTTTTCAAAAGAAATGCAGGGAGGAATGCCCGGCATCAGATGGCACTATGAGTGGCTGAGTTTATGATGCATCCAACACCCCACGAGAACGTACGCGATGATGCTAGCAACTAAGTCAAGTCGCTTACCGATTGTGCGACGCTCACATCGCAAACTGCCCATCTATCATACAGAAACCTCCCTTGAAATCTTCGCTAGAGGGGAGTAACTTCTCACCTCGCTCAGCCTTGAACAACTGTTCCTCTCTGCCGGTCCTGGAGGGTTCATGTCAGCCGAAATCCAAGTTCGGGTCAATGGAAAATCGTACGAAACCCAGGTCGAGCCCCGGCTGCTGCTGGTCCATTATCTTCGCGACGTCCTTGGCCTCACGGGCACGCATGTCGGGTGCGAGACGTCGATTTGCGGCGCCTGTACCGTGCTGCTCGATGGGAAGGCTGTGAAGTCATGCACGGTGCTGGCTGTGCAAGCATCGGGCTCCGAGGTCACAACGATCGAAGGCGTTTCCTCTTTGGGTCCCACGAACGGCAATGGCCTGCATCCGGTGCAAGAGGGATTCTGGGAAAAACATGGGCTGCAATGCGGATTTTGCACGCCGGGAATGATTCTCGCGTCGGTGGAGTTGCTGCGCACAAATCCGAGCCCATCGCAAACGGAAATCCGCCAGGCGCTGTCCGGCAACTTGTGCCGGTGCACGGGATATCAGCACATCGTGCAGGCTGTCGAGTACGCAGCGAAGAAAATGAAGTCGCGCAAGCGGTAAAGCGTCACGCATGCGGGCTGCACCTGCTTGTCCTGACGCAGGAAGGGCAGCCCGCTCGAAAAGGGGAGGAAACATGTCCGTAGTAACCCGGCATCTCGGAAAACCCCTGAAGCGGAAGGAAGACCCGCGCCTCATCCAGGGTCTGGCTCACTATGTGGACGACATCGTGTTGCCCGGATTGCTCCACGTTGCGATTCTTCGTAGCCCCTACGCCCACGCGAAAATTCGTTCCGTGGATGCGTCCAAGGCGCAGGCAGCCCCGGGAGTCGTGCAGGTCCTGACCGGCGCCGAAATCCGCGGTTCAATCGGCCCTGTGCCCTGCGCCGCGCAGATTCCGGACATGAAGGCCGCGCCGCGTCCCGTACTCGCGCATGAGCGCGTGCGGTTTGTCGGAGAAGGCGTCGCTCTAGTGGTTGCGACGGACCAGTACGCCGCGCGCGATGCAATCGATCTGATCGAGGTCGATTACGAGCCTCTGACTCCGGTCGTCGATCCCGAGAAGGCCATCGAAAAGGGCGCGACCGTTCTTTACGACGGCCACAAAGACAACGTCGCGTATCGCTGGGAGCTCGAGGGCGGCGACGTAAACGCCGCGTTCAAGAAGGCTGACAAGGTCATTAAGCAGCGCATGGTGAACCAGCGGCTGATTCCCGTCGCGATGGAGACGCGCGGCGTCGTCGCGGAGTACAAGCCCGGCGAGCGGCAACTCACCGTTTGGTCCTCGACACAGATCCCGCACCTGCTGCGCACGCAACTTGCGGCCATGCTGGACGTGCCCGAGCATTCCGTGAGGGTGATCACGCCGGAGGTCGGCGGAGGATTTGGAAGCAAGCTCAACGTTTATGCCGAAGAAGCTCTGGTGGGCTACTTGGCGATGCGCCTGGGCAAGCCGGTAAAATGGATCGAAACGCGCCGCGAAAATTTCCTGACCGCGATTCACGGCCGCGACCAAATTGACGACGTCGAGGTGGCATTCAAGCGCGACGGCACGATTCTCGGCCTGCGCGTTCACGTCATCGCCGATCTGGGCGCCTACTACCAGTTGCTCACGCCGCTGATCCCGACTCTGACCGGATTGATGGCCTCTGGTTGCTACAAGATCCCCGCGATACGCGTCGAGATCGTCGGAGTGCTCACGAATAAAATGGCCACGGATGCTTATCGCGGAGCCGGGCGACCCGAGGCCACGTATCTGGTCGAGCGAACCATCGATCTCGTGGCAGCGGAACTCAAGAAGGACCCAGTCGAGGTGCGCCTGAAAAATTTCCCGAAGCTGGCGGATTTTCCGTACGCCACTCCTACCGGGGTGATCTACGATAGCGCGAACTATCCGCGCAGCCTCGACCTGGCGCTGAAACTTTCCGGCTACAAGAAACTTCGCCAGGAGCAAGCGAAAGCCCGCAAGCAAGGCCGCTGCGTGGGAATTGGCCTGTCCACCTACGTGGAGATTTGCGCGATGGGTCCGTCGAGCGCCATGCCCGCCGGAGGATGGGAATCGGCCACCGTTCGCATCGAGCCGAGCGGCATGGTCAACGTCATGACGGGGGCGTCTCCGCACGGGCAGGGACAGGAAACCAGCTTCGCTCAGTTGGGCGCCGAAATCCTCGGCCTGGAGCCTGGCGACATCAATGTAATTCACGGCGACACGTCCATCGTTCCGTACGGCATCGGCACATTCGGAAGCCGGGGCACGGCCGTGGGCGGCACCGCCGTCTACAAATCATTGATGAAACTTCGCGAGAAGCTTGCCGTGCTTGCCGGCTTCCTGATGGACGAGGATCCGGCGAAACTTGTATTCGACGGCATGAAAATCTTCTCGAAAACGAAGACGAAGAAATCAATTCCATTTGGTGAGGTGGTCGCGGCCGCCTATACCGCGAAGAGGTTGCCGCCGAACATGGAGCCGGGTCTTGATGCCACGACGTTTTTCGAGCCGACGAATTTCACGTTTCCATTCGGCGCCCACGTGTGCGTCGTTGAAATTGACACGGAAACCGGCGACGTCAAACTCATAAAATACGTTGCCGTGGACGACTGCGGCAACGTCCTGAACCCATTGCTTGTAGATGGCCAGGTCCACGGAGGGATCGTGCAATCGTTCGGGCAAGCCATGCTCGAAGAGGCCGTATACGACGAGCAAGGACAGCTCATCACGGGAGAATTGATGGACTACGCGATCCCGCGCGCCGCCGACCTGCCGTGGATGGAAACCGACCGCACCGTAACGCCTTCGCCGGTGAATCCCATGGGCGTCAAAGGAGTCGGGGAAGCAGGCACGATCGGCGCAACGCCTGCTCTCGCCAACGCCGTTGCCGATGCGCTGTCTCCCTATGGCGTCCGCCACGTGGACATGCCGTTCAAGCGCGAGCGCATCTGGAAGCTCATGCAGAGTGTGAGGGCTCCACTGGATTACCCTGAATCCAGAAAGGGAGCCCACCAGACAAAGGGCAGCAGGAGGGCAAAATGATTCCGGCACAGTTTGAATACGTCGCGCCGAAAACTTTGGAAGACGCCTTGCGCCTGGTCGAGCGGCACGGTGACGAAGCGAAAATTCTGGCCGGCGGGCATAGTCTCCTCCCGTTGATGAAGCTGCGCTTGGCGCAACCCCGCTACGTAATCGACATCGGCCGGCTTCGCGGCATGAACTATATTCGCGAGGAAAACGGCCACATCGCGATCGGCGCACTGACCACGCATGCGGAGATCGAGAGTTCCACGCTCCTCCGCGCCAAGTGCCCGCTGCTATCCGAAACCGCCGCCGTCATCGGAGACGTTCAGGTTCGCAACCGTGGCACACTCGGCGGAAGCCTCGCCCACGCCGATCCTGCCGCGGATTACCCTGCCGCTGTCTTGGCGCTCGATGTGGAAATCATTGCCGCGTCTACCGCAGGGGCCCGCACAATTCCGGTTGGTGAATTCTTTCTGGACATGCTCACCACCGCGCTGCGCCCTGGTGAAATCCTCAGTCATGTGCGCGTGGCGCCCCTCGCTCCTCACACCGGGACGGCATATGAAAAACTGCATCAGCCCGCTTCGGGGTTCGCTATCGTGGGCGTTGCTGCACGGTTGGTCCTCGGGAAAGGGGAAACGATCGAGGATGCAGCCATCGGTGTAACCGGACTGGGTCCAAAGGCGTTCCGTGCCGCCGCGGTGGAACAAGCCTTGCGGGGCAAAAAGGCGTCGAGCAAACTCTTCGCCGAGGCCGCGACCCACGCCGCGCAAGGCATCGAGCCGCTTTCCGATCTCCATGCCTCCGCAGACTATCGCCGCGAAATGGCTTCAGTCTATACGCGCCGCGCTCTCGAACGGGCGTTTGCACGAGCGCAAGGCAACGCATGAAACTTGCAGGACAATATTTTCTACCGGCGCCGCCTGCGAAGGTCTGGGCGCTGCTTACGGACCCAATTCGGCTCGCGAAATTGCTCCCTGGCTGCGAACGCCTCGATCCGGATGGTCCCGACCGCTTCAAAGCCGCCGTAAAGTTCGGGATCGCCGCCATTTCGGGAAAATATGCGGGCACCATCGAGTTCGCCGAGAAAAAGCCACCGAAATCCATGCGCATGAAAATATCCGGGAAGGGAGTCCCCGGCTTTGTCGACGGCGTAGGCCAAATCGAGCTGGCCGAGACGGGCGGCCAGACCGAGTTGCGCTACACTGGAGAAGCGCAAGTCGGCGGGATGATCGCGTCAATAGGTCAGCGCATGATCGAGGGCGCCGCGCGGAAAATCGTGGATCAGTTTTTCGCGGCCGCCGCCGAGGAATTGAAAAGGGAATAAGAATTGCCTTGCGATCCTCGTATTCTCAAATTTCTAATTTGAGATCTTAGATCGGCTGCGCCGAGGGTGGACTTGGATGGATTTCAGTCACGCAATCGTGAAATGCGAACTGCGGGCGCGCCTCACTTCTGCATTTTCTCAGATTGCTGATTTCAAATTTGAGATTGACTACAAACCAAGGTGGACCTATATGGATTTGATTTATGTAATTGCAAGAATGTGTGCCGCAGACCTGCTTCTCTTCGGCTTTTTCTCAAATTTCCAATTTCAAATTTGAGATTGACTTCAAACTAAGGCGGGCCTGAATGGACCTAAGTTACCCGATCGGAAAATACGAGCATAAGGAGTCGCTCACTCCCGCTGAGCGGGAGAGCGCCATCGCGCAAATCGCGGCCACGCCGAAATGCTTGCGCGACGCCGTCGCCGGCCTCTCGCAACAGCAATTCGACACCCCCTATCGTCCCGGCGGCTGGACCGTCCGGCAAGTCGTGCATCACGTTCCAGACAGCCACTTGAACTCTTACGTGCGATTCAAACTTGCCCTCACCGAGGACGAGCCGACGATCAGGCCGTACGACGAAGCTCTTTGGGCGAAATTGCAGGACTCGCGCGACACGCCGATCGAGGTTTCTCTCGCACTGCTCGAAGCGCTCCACCATCGCTGGGATGTATTGCTGCGATCGTTGCGGCCCGAGGATTTTGCCCGGCGGCTGCGGCATCCCGCAATGGGAACGATGACGCTCGACGACATGGTTTACCACTACGCCTGGCATGGCCGCCACCACGTCGCGCACATCACTTCTCTTCGCACACGCGAAGGTTGGAATTAGCTCCATTGATTTTCACCGCTCTCCGCTACTACTGGACCACCGCCAAGGGCTACCGGCTGCGCCCCTGGGCCAGCCCGTACCTCCGGTGGCGCCTCGAAACCTTCTTTGGCGGAGATACGCATTCACTTGGCCCTGCTGAATTCTTTTACCTCCTCTGGCGCGAGCGTGCGCGATTTCGGAATTTCCTCGCTTGGGTGGCGGAACGCCGCCGTGCCCAAAGCGAACACGGCGGCTGATGCCTTCCCCACAGACAGGTGTATAATCACCCACAGAAAGTGATTTTGAGAGATGTGTCCCTACCTCAAATCGCCATGCAGGAACTGAAAATATTTCAGAAGACGGAAGCTCTCCACGAAGGCCGCTGGTGGGAGCCCATTTCCGAGGGCCGAGTGCACTGCTATCTCTGCCCGCGGCATTGCCACATCGGCGAAGGGCAATCCGGTCCGCCGCGCTGCAAATCGATCCCATCGAGAAAAAGCCGCTCAACCATTTCCTCCCCGGCACACGCGTCTTCTCACTCGGTACGGCCGGCTGCAACATGGGCTGTTTTTTTTGCCAGAATTGGGATATCTCGAAATCGAAAGCCGATCAGGTTCGTTCGACGCACATTTCGCCAGAAGACATCGTCGCGCTGGCGATCCGCTACGGCTGCCCCTCCATTGCATTCACGTATAACGAACCGACGATCTGGGGCGAGTACGTTATCGACATCTGCCACGCCGCCCGGGAAGCCGGGATCAGCACTGTGATGGTCACCAACGGCTACGTGACGCGCGAGGCTTTTCACGATATTTACGACCACGTGGATGCGGCCAACGTGGACCTCAAGGCTTTCACGGAGGGATTCTACGGCCGCGTCACCCTTACGCATCTGCAGCCGGTGCTCGACACGCTCACGTGGCTCCAGCAGGAGACGAACGTCTGGTTCGAGATCACCAATCTCATCATCCCCACGCTCAATGATGACCCGCGCGAAATCCGTCTTCTCTCCGACTGGATTCTGGAGCATCTCGGCCCCGACGTCCCACTTCACTTCACCGCGTTTCATCCCGATTTCAAGTTGCGTGATAAGCCGAACACCCCTCCCGAGACGCTACACGCCGCGCGGCGCATTGCCCTGGAAACCGGCCTCCACTACGTCTACGAAGGCAACATTCACACCAGCGCGGCCCACACGTCCTGCCCCAGCTGCGGCCAAATCCTCATCCGGCGCTCCTGGCACGATGTGCTTCAGAATTCTTTGCGTGACGGCGCATGTCCTTCCTGCGGGCTAAAAATTCCCGGCCGCTGGAAAATCAGCGAAAGTCCCTCTTCAGCACTCTCCCAAGACGCCGACAAGTTTGCCGACACGTTCGGCGCACTCAATCTGTAGTCGATCTGACCGGCACAAGGGCCGCTGTAGCCCGTCCCGGTTTAACCGGGACAGGAGCTTTCCCCGTCGGCACCGCTACTACCCGTGGCGAATAACGCCGAGGGTGAATTCCACGAAAAGATTTCGCGCCATCGTCTGCTATTTGGACATCGGCATATCCATCGGCATCGTCATGCTGTGAGTTGCGGGAGGCATGCCGGCAAGGTACGAGTACATCCACATCTGCCACTTACGTTCGAGCTCTGTTGGAGTTGTCCCGAGCGCTCCTGTCACCTCGGCGACGTCAAGTTGAGTCATCTTCGCGGAATAGAGCTTCCGAACTTCGGCGCCTCCCCCGAGTTCCGCAATCGCACTAACCCAAGCCGCCCCGAGCAGAGCGCGATCCTGAGGTGAAGTAGCCGCGCCGGGCAACTGCTCAAGTAAATTGGCAACCTTCTTGTGACCGAGTCTTTGCTCCAATTCGGCCGCAGCCATGCCCAATTCCTGTCCTTGCCATTGGCCAACCAACCACAGCGCCGTCCAATGAGCGATGAGCGGATTTCCGGGCTTGCCCCAGGCGACGTGCAGCAGCGCCTCAGCGTCTGCGGCTGGATCGAGTTCTGGAACTCTCCCGCTCAAGCTGGTTCGAATCGTCCTTCCGGTAACTTCATACACTTGAGTCGTACTCGCGGTGGTGCCAGCCGCTTTGAAATGGGGGTCAAGGATAATGCGGATCTCCGCATTAGACGCTGCATCGTCGAGCTTCCCGTCCAGCGACGCGAACAAAGGCTCCCGTTGCGACGCAAATTTTGTCATGACCTCTTGCGACAAGGCCCCAGGGGGGCACAGGACTTGATAGTGCGCGGAGGTCACGCTCTGCATGAGCGACTCGCGGACGTATCGTCGCACCGGGCTAGCAAAAAAGACGGCGATCACTACAACGGCTACGCAGGCGAGCGCCAAAACCGCACACACCACACCGAACCCGCGTGGCGATGGCTTCTTAACGATCATCTTCCACTTTTCCCTGCCGATCGTGATGTAATTGAGTCCCGCTCCCACGCGCCAACGAACACAATTGTCGAACGAGCTGCAACGCATCGTCAATATTCGCAAGCGCCGCCGCGCAAAATTTCTCCAGGTCCACGTCAGGAAATCCCCGATTGTTCAGGTGCACGGCCAGACGCGTGTTTGAAAGCGGCTCGGCTGAAAGCAGGGAACGGATGGATTCGAAAAGGATCTGGTGTTCCGCACCAAGGAAGGCATATTGGCGAAGAGTATCTACGAGTTCGGCGCGTTGCTTGCTGGTGCCCGCCTGATTGCAGAGCGTGCCAAGAATTTGAACTTCTGCCTCCAACACCGCAACGCGGTCCATGGGGAGTTCACCGTGCAGGGAGATTTCTCCTCCGGGCGAATCGAATGCACAAAATCCAATTGAGTCCGCACAGCTATCTTATTCCACTGGAAGTCGCTCGTCTGGAGATTCTTCAATCCGAATTTGTAGTCGTATATTTGTGGTTGGCGACATGGCTGCATCAGGCGTGCAGTGTCCCATCCCTCAGTTCCCGTGAACGTGATTTGCAACAAGCGACTTCACAGGCATCAGGAGCTTCAGTCCTGATGTTGAAACGCTTGCATTGCCACACTGAGCGCGATTGTGTCAGGTCAATTCCAATTCCCATTCCTGTCCAATGAGATCCTGGCCGAAACTATGATGAGGCTCTTCTTTTACCAAACAGAAGCCCGCTCTTTCGTAGATGCGATGCGCAGCGATAAGAATGCTCTGGGTCCAGAGAACAACTTTCCGATAGCCTGCTGTGCGAGCGAAACGGATGCACTCGTTCACCAACGCGTCTCCGAGGCCCATGCCTCGGGCGCTTGGCTCGACAAACAGAAGACGAAGCTTCGCTGTGTGCGGCTGATTCGGATGCTTGACAAGGAAGATATGCCCTACATTCTGACCATCGATCTCGGCAATCCAGCAGCGCTCCCGGCTGGGCTCGAAATTCACGATGAACTCATCAACAATCTTCGCGACCAGGGCCTCGAACGTTTGGTCCCATCCGTACTGCTCCGCGTAGCCGACGCTCTCTCTGTATACGACCCAGCCCATATCGCCAACCCGGTGCGGGCGCAAGATGAATGGCAGCCGGCTCCGGTCAGGTTTCGTGAGAATGCCTTCGATGGACTGCATGCAGCGGATCAGCTCCATACGAGCTGTGGGTGGCAGACCTTGAAGAGCGGCGCGTGCCTGCTCCTCGGAAAGAGCATTGAGATTTTTGAACGCGGATTTACCGCGCGTCGTGAGTCTCAGTTCTGCATAGCGGCCATCTTGTGCTGACGTCTTCTTGCGCAGCAGGCCAGCGCGCTCGAACTTTCCCAGCAGACGACTCAGGTATCCCGGGTCCACTCCAAGCCCTTCCGCAATCTGGCTTGCCTTGGGTGCGTCGCAAGTCGCCAGTTCGTAGAGGACACGAGCTTCCGCCAAACTGTAGTCGCTGTTCAGGAGTCTTTCGTTCAAAGTTCCGATGTAGCGAGTGTACATGCGGTTGAAGCGGCGGAAGCTCGCAATTTCGCCGGTCAGGTCTGAAGGCGATTCCAGAGGTGATGCCATATCAGGCATTCTCCCGCGTGATAGTTGCCTATGTCAAGTAATATGAGTGCCTTCAGCAACTAGGAACTAACTGGGCGTGTTCCAGGAACCGCCAATCGTTGTCAACAGCTTTGATATTCAGGGACACCACTTTTCGGTGAATTGTGAACGCAGGACACTCATTCTCGCTTGACAGGAGCGTTCGGCCAGAAACCGCGTGCGGCTCCGCTTACTTCCAAGCCTCGATGGCCTTCCTCTGGAGCGATTCAGGAGGATATTCAAGCAGCTCCAGCCTCACACCATTGGGATCGACCACATTCGTTAACGGCGCCTTGGTAGAGCCAGTGCGAATGTCCTCAAGTTTTACTCCTTGTTGCCGCAGTGCCGCGACCGTTGTTTTCAGGTCGTCGGCCCAGATACCCACATGCGAGAATCCTACCGGGCGATCCGCACTTGCCGGCGCCAGTTCCAGGAAAGTGTCACGACTAATCTGAAGATAGACGATAGTTGGTTTGCCGTCCTTGTCCTTGACCGAGAACGCTTCGCGAAAGCCCATCGTCTTCG
>WNFA01001091.1_pt1 | contig 21877 bp, 18 predicted proteins | sample 5400481 | NCBI WGS metagenome assembly WNFA01 (sample SAMN13153340, study PRJNA577476) | soil metagenome | isolation source: 120 cm saprolite under Douglas fir tree site 2 hole 1 replicate 2 | place: USA:California | collected 2015-04-18
CTAACGATCTGCTCACGCAACTTCGGCGATAGGGGTGGACCGTACTTCATGACCTCTTTGACGCTTGCGGAAATTGTGTACCTCTTAGCGATCCGTGAGTTTTTCGCCACGCCAAGATTTTCCCGACGCGTTGTCGTCATTGGGCTCGTCCTGGCTGCTGTGTGGCACATTCTATTTCTTCGGCTGCCCTCGGCCGCCGATGATGATATCCATCGATATGTTTGGGATGGCCGCCTGCAGAGGCTCGGCTACAACCCCTATATTGTCGTTCCCAGCGATCCTGCCGCTAAGGAGCTGCATACCCCGGAAACCCGCAACTTGAACAACCCGGATCTACCGAGCCCATATCCAGCGGGAGCGCAGCTTTTTTTCCGCGCAGTAACCGCGATTCACGAATCTACATTTGCACTGAAAGTGGCATTTGTAGTTTGCGATTTGGTGATTGTGTTTGTGTTGCTCGATGTGTTGCGTTGTAACCGGCAGGGAGCGCACCTGGTTCTGGCGTACGCCTGGAACCCATTGTTGGCCATTGAGGTGGCGGGAAGCGGTCACATTGAGATTGTTGGCGCGCTATTGTTGCTGGTGTCCGCCGCTGCGCTAGTGCGCCGATGGCGGACGACTGCGGCCGTCGGACTTGGGCTAGCTATAGCAGTGAAATTGCTGCCGGTCGTACTCTTGCCCCTCTACTGGAAGCGGGTTCGCATTCGCGACGCTGCGCTGGCGGCAGCCGTGGTCGGACTCCTGTACGTGCCATTTCTTAATCACGGCCGCATTCCGATCGGCTCGCTTGGTACGTATGTGCAGAGTTTCCGCTTTAATGGTCCCGTGTTTGCGGCACTCGATCAGGTGGCGCCTCCGCAGTTGCTAGCTGGGCTGGCAGTGCTCGTCGGATTAGTGACTGCAACCTGGCTAAGAAGCGCAGCGCCTGAGTGGTCTCCGGACCTATTTGCCTGGCCAATGGCAGCATCTCTTTTGTGTGCACCCGTCGTATTCCCATGGTATCTTCTTTGGCTGCTGCCATTTCTGACGTCGGCCTCGACGCTGCTGATCATCGTCTGGACTGTGAGCATTATCCCCACTTACGTTATGTGGCACTTGCGCACACGTGGGCGTCCGTGGGGGCCGCTTCCTGGTTGGGTAATGCTGCTGGAATACGGATGCGTGGCAATGGCTGCCGCAATTATCGCTTTGCGCCGGATCAGCCGATCGGTCGCCCTACAATGCTCAGCGGACCGGTAGAGTGAAGCCAACCGCACTACTCACGATTTGTGTATTCAGGAGCGTTTGTCGTCATCCAACATGACATTCGTTTCATTCACTGGAACTGAGTGTAAAGACAGGGTTACTGGCCGTGTTTCAAGCTGCCAACCAGCGGTGCGGATCAGCAACTCGACCCGACTCATACCAAGGTATCGCTGGACGGTTGCGTCGAAGTCGAGGCGGCCTACTACGGACTTCCCCCGGGCTCCCCGCGCCGCTTTTCCAGTGCACAGCACACACCGCAGCCCTCTATCTTCCTGATGGCGTAGTGCTGGCAGTCCTTTGGCCAACATTTTCGAGCGCCTGGTCGAGTTGGTCGAGGAGGCTGTGCAAGGCATCGAGTTTGACTTGCTCAGCCCTTAGCTGACCCTCGGCTTCATTCGTTCTGGCCTGCTGCTGCTGCTCATCATAGGCGATCCGCTCCACGGACTTTTTAAGGTGGGGGAGTGCTTCTTCCTCGATCTGTCTGCGCTGTTGAAGGTCTTGGGTTTGATCTCGTTGACGCTCACTTAGCTCTACAGCCGTGACCCGGTCCTTATGCTGTGCCGCCAATTCGGTCAACTTGGAATGTGCTTCCTCGACAAGTCTAGCGGCACGTGCCACTGCGGCATCTTGAAGCTGCAACCGGTACAACGCGATTTGGACACGTTGCGCCGCAACCGTAGTGGTGTGCAAATCCTGGCGCAATAGGCGGACTTCCTCCAGCAGGGATCGCAGAGTCTGTGAATCTGACTGGTTGCTCTGGGAGAGGGCCACAGTGGAGACACCAAGTATGGCGGTAACGAGGAGCAAGCGACGCATAACACGCCTCCGGGCGAATGTATGGAATTGTAGGATTATCGCTCCTGCGCACTCGTCGAGACTAGAACCAGTCTCATAAATACTCCCGGCGGATGGTGGTCCTCAGAGCTGACTCATTTCGAAGAAACAACATCGTAAATCTTGCGTGAAAGATCGATGAAATCTAACGAGCTTTGCTGACTTTCCAAGTTTGACAGGATTACCACTCCAAACTCTCTTTCGGGCAAGAGATACAGCAAACTGCTGACGCCCTGTTGATCCCCGCCGTGGCCGGCCTCCTGCAACTCGCGGTACCTGCCAATCGGCCCACCTCGAAAAAAGCCGAGGCCATAGATTGTCGGCTTTCCGTCACGAGTTGTTGCCGGGGCGAGCATCTGATCTAGGGTCGACTTCGAAACCAATTTCGCCGAGTAGAGCGCCGCTATGAAATCGCCCATGTCCCTCGCGCTCGAATTGATCCCGCTCCCGGGAGGTTTGTTGCTAACGTCAACGAAGACCGCGTTTTGCCAGTCGCCTGCAGCCGAAACTCTGTACCCGCGTGCCCGGTGCGGCATAATGGCGAAGACATCATCGAGACGCGTAGTCGGCATTTGCGCAGGCTCGAAGATTGCCTGATGCATGTAGCGTTCGTAGCTAGTTCCAGAAGCCCCCTCCATGACACAGCCGAGAACGATGTAGCCGTAGCTGGTGTACTGCATCTTCGTTCCGGGTTCGAACTCCAGAGGGTCGTTCGCGAACTGAGGCAGGGCCTCCTTGATGCTCGCATAGTGCCGAGTATTGATGGTCTCCTCGTCGTTCTTGTAGTCGCGAACGCCGCTCTGGTGGGAAAGCAGTTCTCTCGCCGTAATAGGCCATGGCTTCTTGGGGAAGTCTGGGCAATACTTCTGGACAGGTGCATCGAGGTCCAGTTTTCCTGCTTCGACCAGCTTCAGTGCAGCCGTCGCAGTGATGGATTTGGATATTGATGCGATGCGGTAAACCGTATCCGCGGTGGCGGGCACGCTGTTCTCAACATCGGCTATACCGTACCCCTGCGTAAGGATGACACGGCCACGATCAACCACGGCCACTGACAACCCCGGCACATGGTGACCGGAAACGTAGGAGGTAACCAGGCCATCGATAGCCGGAACCTGCTGCGACACCGTCTGCGAGACTGCCGGAAGACCAACTGCAAATAAAACGACAGCGAACACACAAACCGTCGCTTCTCGAAAAGCCATTGTTCAGCTCCAAGATAGGAGATTAGAGTGGTCGTATCGCGCGACTCCCGTTGAGATTAGCATTTTGCATCGCTGAGGTGTTTGAGCAGCAGCATCAGGCTGGCGAGAGGCCGTTACACTCACGTCCTTCCTCAGCCCTGCCTAGGCCAGCCTCGCGCGGGCTGGGGGAAACCTGTGGATAACCACGCCCGAATTGACTCCTGGTCAATGAGTGCTTCTATGAGAAGGTCACTGCTGTCCAAATTAATTGAGAGTTCGGCTCGGCAATCGCGAAAATACAGCGCATAACTCAGCCTTGGGGGCCTGCGCGGAGGGCAGGTTGGCCATTCCGAAGTGCCGCTGTCAATTCGATGCTGTCTAAGTTCGCTCCCTGAAAAGCTCGTAATCGCGCTGTGTTTGGGACGTGAGATGGTTTCTGCTGTCCAACATCTTTAACCTACTTGGCAAGCTGCAACGCCAACTGCTCGGGTAGCGTTTCCGGTATCGGCGGTGGCTGGAAAGGATTATCGATCCGGACCCACAGATCGCGGTAGACAAACAGTTGCTGGCGCAGCAGCGCCACCAGATTGGAAAGCGACCAACCAAAGGTTGACTTCAACTGCAAGTATTTCACCAGCAGCATGGCGATCAGCGCCGTCCAGAGTTGCGTCTTCAGCGCTGGGGCCGAAGTTCCCACAAAGGTTTTTACTCGCAGCGACTGTTTCAGGGCACGAAAAAACAACTCGATCTGACACCGCTCCTTGTATACCGCAGCGATGGTGGCCGCGGCCAGCTCTCTATGGCTGGTCAGAAACACCAGTACCCGATCGTGCTCTTCATCGTAGAACTCGATCCGTCGGAAGTAGGCATCGATGCCGGCCTGCGCCAGCTTATAGAAAAAGATCACTTGGTCACGCCGCACGCCCCGCCGCTGCGGAACCTGTGAGTTCCTCCACCACCCCGTAGTCCGCGTTTTCTTTCAGACGCGTCACGAAATAAACCCCTTGCTTGATCAAACTCACAAACCACTCGTAGTCCGTGTAGCCCCGGTCAAACACCAGAGTGGTCCCGGGCGTGAATCGCATCTGCCGCGCCACCCGCACCTCATGCTTTTTGCCCTCGGTGATGACCGCAAAGGACGGCAGGTACCCGTCGTGGTCCAGCAGTAAATGGAGCTTCACCGCTCCTTTGGTCAGGCGAAACTTCGCCCAGTCAAACATCGTGGCGCAGAGATCGATCACCGAGGCGTCCAAGCTCATCAGAGGGTTCTTGAAACGGAACTTCTTCTTCTTGCGCGTTCCTGGTTGGCTGGCCGCCAGGCTCTGACACTTCGCCAGCAGTTGGTCGAACACCGTCCGGTACAACTGCCAAGGCCGATGTTGATTGGCGTAGGCCAGCGTCGAGCGAGCGGGCGCCTGCGGCAGACCCAGATGACGAAGTTTTCCTTCGCTGGCGGCTAATCCTCCGCAGATCTCGCGCAACGACTTGGCGTGTCCCAGCTGGCAAAAGAGCATGGCGATGAACTGCCCCCAACAACTGAAACCACGCGCGTGTCGTTCGGCGCCCTGCTTGCGCACGGCAGATTCAAACTCCAGACGGGAGATCAACTGTAGGGTTTGTGAGAAAATACTACAGACTCGAGTCAAGGCTGAGCCTCCTTAGTAGGCTTGTGATTGGTTGTGAACCCAATCTCAAGCTACCAAATGCTCGGCCTCTTTTCTTCTACAAATCGAAATCCTAATTTGGACAGGCGTGTCGCCGAATGATAAAGGAGATTGGTGTTGGAGATGGCTGCGTCAGTCTTGTGGACTCAGAGTGCTCGAAATTGACGTAATCGCAGCATTATTTCGGTTTATAGCCGATTACTACGCCATTCGCGCCCGCGGCTTCAAACCAGACTACCCGAACATCGCGGTATCCGATGTCTTCTAACCAAGCTCGAAGCTCAGCCGCCGTGTAGTTCCGGCCACCCACGGTTTCAATCAACATATTGAGACTCATGAGCGCGGCTGGCGCTGGCCCGGTCTTGTCATCGTTCACCAGCAATTCGCTGATCACCACGGCTCCACCAGCAGGCAGCGCCTCATAGCACTTGCGCAGGATCGCCCGATTCTCCACTTCGCTCCAATCGTGCATGATCATTGAGAGCAGGATCACGTCATGATCGGGCGGATACTTCGCGTCAGCGAAGAAATCACCGGGTTGGGTTGAGATGCGGTCGCTTAGCCCTGCCTCGGCGATTCTTTCCTCTGCGATCTCTGTCACAAAGGGCAGGTCGTATACGGTGGCGGTAAGATTGGGATAACGCAGGCAAAGCTCAAGGTCGAATGCTCCTGAACCTCCACCCACATCGAGCAGTCTTCGGAATGGGTTGAAATCCACAGCCTCGCCGAGGGCACGAGCCGTGAAAATCGAAAGAGAGTGCATGGCCTGCCAAAAGGTCTGCATCATGGCGGGGTCTGACCCTTCGAACAGCGAGGCCTGCTTGTCAGGGTTCCATGTCGTCGGACGGTTCGTGCTCATCGCCTCCGGCAGCTTGTCCCAGCCGGAGTACAGCCTTCGATTGAGCATATTAACGAATCCACCAAAGTAGTAGCACCCACCTCGAACGAGGAATTTCTCTGCCGAGGGCGTGTTGCAGTACCGGCCGTCCTGCTTGCCGAGCAACCCCAGCCCAGCGCACCCCGTCAGCAGCATCTCGGCTGGGCGCTCTTCGATTCTGAACCATCGCGCTGTCTCGGGAGCCGTCATGGGAGTTGAGGACAGCCGCGTGAATAGGTCCATGTCAACAGCTGTCGCCAGCGTCTTGAACGCCCAGAACGCAGTTGCCAACTGCATCAGAGGAATGGGTGTGATAGCGGCGTGAGACTCTTGTTTTGGCTCGGCAATTGAGGTATCCATCTATTCCTCTCCATCGCGCAAATTTGGTGCCGCAATTAGAACGCCAACGTTCCACTGGCGTCAACTAAAGTCGCTCTAATCGCTTGCGCCGAAAGAGACTTCAGGGTTAGGTCGCGGCATGGCGATCGGAACCCATAAGTCGCTCATTTAAACTTTCCTGAGGGATTCGGGTCCGGTGGTTCAAAAGGGTATTTTCCCAGCAGCCGGAAGTGAGTGAATTTAATTACCCAAGAAATTTATGGTCAGGCCGGTATACCTTTCTCGCCAGCAGTGGGTCATGTAGCATTTACTGCGGCAACCCCATCCGGCGCAACAGATCGGCAAAGCGCGGGTCGGAACGTAGCGGGTCAAGCGCGGGATCGCTTTTCAGCCATGTCAACCACGGAGAACGCTCCTCATAACAGCGATCAAGCAACTGGAATGTTTGATCCCTGTCCCCCAGTGCCATTTGAGTCATCGCCAGCCAAAATGTATTCACTTGGCGGTGTTCTGCCAACTGGCTCACTTCGGTGCCGTATTTCTTGGCCAAGGAGAGAACGCCCAGAATGCGGCGCCCCCCGACCTCGCCTTGCTGGCGATGGATGGCATCACAGAGGGTGCCGATGTGCGATCCGGCGCGACCGGCTCGCCACAGCAGTTGTGGGGTGCGCAGCGGCGTTCGCTTGGGGTGGACCTCTTCTTTAATCCGATACCAGCCGCGCTTCTGGCGCACATGTTCGCGCAGCAGTAGCCCGGTCATGGGATCGAGCAGGCGAACATACAGCTCATCCCATTGCACTCGGAGCACGCGCCCGATCCAGCCCGGCGGTGCGCCGTAGTAAGCGGCTTCGACCTCGACACCGCCGTCCAGATGCACGATGCGTTCGCCGTACTGGTAATAGCGGAAGGGCTCCAGCGGCAGCGGAAGCAAGGTGGGCTTCTCTTCGGCAAACATGGCGGCGACCTGCCGTTTGGTGGTGCCGTGGATGCGGGTGTCGGCCCAGCGTTCCCAGTCTGGCTATCAGGTCAGCCTTGATGCTTCTGTCCTCGTAAACGCAGCGCTCCGCGATACGCTCTTGCGCCTCGCCGAGCCACCGTATTTGTATTTGCCTCGGTGGTCAAAGGACATCATCCTCGAGACAACGCGTACGTTGGAAACGAAGCTCGGCCTTACGCCGGCACAGACCACGCATTGGTGGCGAACCAGACTCCGGTGCCTGAGAGCTCTTTAGCGCGCTAGCTAATCATTTCTCGACACCATGGGCAATGGTGCCCCGTGACGGGCAAAACGGGAAGCTATTCCGGGCCAGAAGTCGCCTTCTCGAAGTTGAACCTCACCGCATCTAGAATTTGGAGCCTTTGTCCCAGGCGCGTTCACACGCGTGCTCGTGAAACACTCAAAGAGCCGATCGCTTAACAATCCTTGGCTGTTCTACCGGAACCCTCCGCCTTTCCTCGCAGGGAGTAGCTGCTCTCCAGAGCACATACCGAGCAGGCTGTCGCGTTCGATCGAATTTCCGATCTGCTGCAAAGCTCGAGTTTGTGCTGCTATCACATCGCGCCGGGTGCAGCCCAATAGAAGAGAACACTCCTGATTGGAGTAGTGCTCGAGAACCGACATCACGAAGACAAAGCGCTCGAACGATGGCAGTTCAAGAATCGCCATAATCTGAGGCTGGTCTGTCGGAAACGTCGCGTCGTCGAAACTGCGCGCGATTGGGTGCGCGCTGTTTTCATCCGCCGGTCGCAGATTGAGGAGTCGAATCGCACCCTGGATGATCGTGCGGCGGGCCCAGGGCTCTGGCTCGCGCCAGCGTGCGCTCAATGCTGGAGTGGTTGGACTCCAATGGAAGTTGCGAGCGCCGACGAGCGCAGGACGTATGAACTCTTTGTTGCGGATTTTTCGGTTTGTCTTTGGGTGTCGTCACAGGCAAATGAGCCGCGTGTTCACGATCAAGAAACGAACGTATCGGGTCTGCTTCAAATGTGGCCGGGAATTTGACCTTCCTGGGCCTTGAGGCATCCCGCCGGTTTCAGCGAACCAGCGACACTTTACCGCACCCGAATAGCTCGGGACAAGCTGAAGCTCCCGCGCTTCCCGCGCTTGAATCCTGCCACCTGGGCAATCAAACCCTGATCCTCCATTTGCATGTCACCGGCTTGATTCGTTTCTGACCAGAGCATTTCTCGAAGTCTTGCTTGGCACCACCACTCCCTACCATGCTTCTATCCGCACTCTTCGTGGGGCGCTGTGCCCGGTGCAAGTTGGGGTTCGATTTAAAGGCAAGGTCCGTCACCAACTGTGACGGACCTGGATTGCCGGTTGCTGCTATCTAACGTCAACCGTCCACGGTCGCTTTTCAACCTCGACCAAACCGGCGGTTCTCCGACTAATCAGGATTTGGCCGTTCGCCGGCCGGTACACCCGAAATCTGTACTAAATTAAATTACTTACCTGATAGCGGCAACGGGCCACGGAGACCCGGTTGTCCTATGCGGATGGCGGCAAGGGATACGGCCGAGCAAGAAAAATCGAAAAAAGACTTGCATGTGAGATGCTGTTATAGTTAACTATATCACCATGGGTTGATCAAGGTGATCGCTCGCACCGGAGTGCGCGAGCGAAAAGCTGACCCGAAAGTAAAGAAGCTTAAGGAGTAAGGAGAATGATCATGAAATCTCTTCGTCTTGTGCTCTGATGGCGCTCTACCGTGGCTTTCGCCCAGTCCGACGCGCAAAAGTCCTTCGACAAACTGAAAACTCTGACGGGTTCCCGGGAAGGCACCATGGAAGGCAAGCCTCCGCAAGTCTCGCTTGGCGTGACTTCCATGGGTTCCGCGCTCATGGATGAGATGACGGGGAGTGGAAGTCCCGACGATCCGATAACTATGTTTCATCTCGACGGCGGTCGCTTGCTCATGACCCATTATTGCGACGGAGGAAATCAGCCTGGCATGGTCGGAACGATTTCGCCCGACGGCAAGACCATCACTTTTGATTTTCTCGACGCCACCAACCTTCTGAGTTCGCAGGTGGGACACATGCAGCACGTTGTTCTTCAACCTCATCGACTCCGATCATCACACCGAAATCTCGGAGTTCGCGATGGCGGAGGGCAAACAGATGGGTGGATTGTTGGACCTGAAGCGCACCGAGTGATGCCGCTTCTGCGGCCATGTATCGTGAGGAATCCGAGGAGGTGCAGCGGTCGATCGCAACGATCACTCGCAACCTCTCTCGGGAGGGCTGTCTGGAACCCATAATGGATCGTGAGTGGAACGACAATCAGCCGATTTACCGCCAGCTTCGCGACCGCGTGGTCGCCATGATACTCGACGGCGTGCTCAAAGAAGGCGATCCGCTGCCGTCCGTGCGCAATGTCGCAGCCGAATATCGAGTCAATCACCTCACGGTACTGAAGGGCTATCAACAACTGGTGGACGAGCAACTGGTCGAAAGTAAGCGAGGTCGCGGCATGTTCATCAACGCGGGCGCGCGCAATCTGCTGCTGCGAGGCGAACGCCAGAAGTTTCTTGCGGAAGAATGGCCCAGGGTCTACGCAACCATTCGGCGGCTCGGACTGAAGGCGGAAGAACTGCTCGATGCGGCCGCAAACCGCCGGTCGTCGCCGGATGCCGCACCGTCGAAAACCGAAGAGGAGGAGCGCTGAAGCCATGGCATGCATAGAAGCACGCGGTCTCCGCAAGGCCTTCGGCACAACCGTCGCGCTCGACGGCATCGATCTGCGCGTCGAAGAGGGCCGCATCCTCGGACTCATCGGTCCTAACGGCGCAGGCAAGACCACCGCGCTCAACGCGATTCTCGGCCTCACCCCTTATCGGGGGGAACTGAAGGTTCTCGGCCGCGACCCCTGGACCGAGCGCGATCAGCTCATGCGCGATGTCTGCTTCATTGCCGATGTCGCCGTGTTGCCGCGCTGGCTACGGGTTTCGCAGGCGCTCGACTACGTTGCCGGGGTGCATCCGCGATTCGATCGTGCCAAGGCGGAAGGTTTTCTCGCCAAGACCACCATCCGGCACGCCAGCAGGGTCAGGGAACTGTCGAAGGGCATGGTGGTCCAGCTGCATCTCGCGCTGGTCATGGCCATCGACGCGAAATTGCTTGTGCTCGACGAGCCGACGCTTGGTCTCGACATCCTGTATCGCAAGCAGTTCTACGATTCGCTGCTGAACGACTACTACGATCGCAGCCGCACCATCGTCGTGACCACACATCAGGTTGAAGAGATCCAGAACGTCCTCACCGATGTCATGTTCATCAACCGCGGTCGAATCGTACTCAATTGCAGCATGGAAGAATTCGAGTCGCGTTACCTGGAAGTGATGGTCAATCCCGAGCACGTCGCCGCAGCACGGGCGCTCAAGCCGATTCACGAGCGCCAGGTGCTCGGTCGCAGCCTGCTGCTGTTCGATCATGTCGATCGTCAGCAACTCGCCGCGTTGGGCGACGTGCGCACACCCAGCATCGCCGACTTGTTCGTTGCCGTGCTGGGCAATCAAGCCGGCGCAGCACAAGGAGCGGCTATATGAATACTCAATCGAACGCCGTGCCCGAGTCTCCCCTCGACTCGCAGGTAATCGCGCCCGCGGCCATCTCGGCGACTCGGCGCATGTACTGGTCGGTGCAACGCGAATTGTGGGAGAGCCGTTCGATCTATATCGCGCCGTTGGCCGTCGCGGCCCTAACTCTGTTCGGCTTCTTGATCAGCACCATTCATCTGCCGGACAAGATGCGTGCCGCGTTGGCACTCGACCCGGTGCAGCAGCACGAGGTCATCGAGCAGCCGTACAGCTTCGCTGCGCTTCTGATCATGGGGACGGCGTTTATCGTCGGGGTGTTCTACTGTCTCGACGCGCTGCACGCCGAACGTCGCGATCGCAGCATTCTGTTCTGGAAGTCGCTGCCGGTTTCCGATCTCACGACCGTGCTCTCGAAGGCGAGCATCCCGCTCGTGGTTCTCCCGCTGCTCTCCTTCGCGATCATCGTTGCCACGCAGTTAATCATGCTGCTGCTTAGCACCGCAGTACTGCTGGGGAGCGGTCTGAGTGTCGCGAAGCTCTGGACACAGTTGCCGTTGTTCCAGATGTCGCTGATGCTGCTCTACCACCTTCTGGCCGTGCATGCGCTCTGGTACGCGCCCATCTACGGCTGGCTGCTGCTGGTCTCAGGCTGGGCGCGGCGCGCGGCATTTCTATGGGCCGGCTTACCGCTGCTCGCGATCGGCGTCGTCGAGAAGATTGCCTTCAACACTTCCCATTTCGCCGCCATGCTGGAGTCCCGCTTGAGTGGCGGCGCGGCAGGCGCGTCCACAGCGTCTGGGAGCGTCCTGATGCCTCCGATGACACAACTCACTGCGGGTCAATTCCTAATCAGCCCTGGCCTGTGGATCGGGCTGGGAGTCGCCGCGGCATTCCTCGCCGCAGCGGTCCGGCTGCGCCGCTATCAAGCACCGATCTGAGTCGCATCACCCTTGATTGCAATTCCCCGCATAAGGAGAAGCGATTATGAGCACCGCCGTCATGATGAAACGGATTGCAGAAGCGTCGCCGCAGTTCAAGGCCAGGATTGCCGGTGTTTTGTATTTGCTCATCATGCTGACGCCAACCTCTAAGCAGCAAAGGTTTAATTCGATGTTCAGGAGGACGCATGCAACCCCTTATTGGTCTTAACTGCTCAACGATTGAATGTACTTCTCTCTCACCCAGTGCTCCGATTTGGCAGGACGTCCTGGCACAGGCGATGACCGGCGAACTAGTCGCCGCGATGAACTACACCTCCTTGTCGGAGATATGTGACGATCCCGAAGAAATAGCCGATGCATTAGAGCATGCGGAGGGCGAACGGGGGCATGCTGCTGCGTTCGCTGCCGAGGGGCGCAAGATTGGAGTGGACGTCCCCAATAACGTCGACGCCAAGCATTGGAAGCGGCTCCGCGACGCATTCATGCGCTGCATCACAGAGCGTGACTTTATTGGCTGCCTGATCGTCCAGGAGATCATGCTGGAATCATTCGCCGTCGCAAGCTATGCACGCGTCGGGAAGGTCGCGCCAGGGAGTCTTGGCAAGACCTTTGCCTCCATCGCAGCCGAGGAAGAAGAGCACGTCGATCACGCGATGGCGATACTCAGAACGGAGCGGGCCCTGGACGCGCAACGCTTCGACGATAAGGTGTACCGGCTGCATCTTGATGTGATGACCACTCTGGCGCAGATGCTGGCGAAGGAATGCAAGGATGGACACTGCGAAGTGTGCCACAGCAGCTGTGTGAAGCCATCACTGTCCGAGGTCAGCTTGAGTGCAGCCGAGCTTCGCGGAGCGTCGCTGCAACAGTATTTGAAGACGCTAGACATGCTGGGGATACCCGGGGAGGTAACACTTGCATGGGTGGCTCAGTTGCCAGTATAGCTGGGCGAGAGCGGACTCTCGAGGTCGATTTCGCTCTGGTCGGGCATCAGGAGAGTTGGAGAGCGGCCGCGGACGTACTCGCTGTCCTGCGCGGACCGGAGCGTACGCCTCTGCCGGACGATGAGATCAAGGACATCCTTCCATGGATTCCACCCAGAGCAGTCTGCCATGTCGACGTCGCATCGATCGTCAGTACGAAGATCGGCGGCGCGAAGGCGCGCGGCCTCTACATCGACTCCTTCATTCCTCCCGACCGTCTGGAAGCCGCCTACGTGCACGAGAACCGCGCCCGGGTTCGAGGGGCGGCGGCCTGCGCGATCAAGGCAGGAGCGAAGATCGTCAGTCTCGGCGGATTCAGCTCCATTCTGATCGAGGGCAACTTCGATCAGCTTCCGGAAAGACACGATACGGTCTTCACCACCGGCAATACATTGACAGTTGGTTTCATCGTTCAGGGCATCAAGAAGATGTGCGCGCTCGAGGGGCGGGACATCCACCGATCAACCCTGCTCATCGTTGGAGCAACAGGAGATGTGGGCTCCGGCTGCGCCCGTTGTTTGGCGCCTATCGTAAGGCGCGTGTTGCTTAGCGCACGCAACATGGAGCGACTACGCAGCCTCGCGGCGGAGTTGCAAGCTGATGGAGCTCAGGTGGAGATCTCGGCGGATCTCCAGCGCTTCTCCGCAGAGTCTGACGTCGTAATCTGCGCGGCCAGTTTGGCGTCCCCTTCGCTTCTGTTGGGCCGGATTACGCCCCACGCCCTCGTTTGCGATGCTGGCTACCCGAAGAACCTGTCTCCACGGGCGGAGATGCTTGGCGCCAAAGTCTTCTTCGGAGGTCTGGGACAGATCACTGGCGGATTGAAGTTCGCGCCGGATTTTCACGGAATTCTGAATCGGCATCCGTTCCCCGATGTGGTCCATGGATGTCTACTCGAAGGCATGGCTCTGGCTCTGGAGGGCCGCTTCGAACCCTTCTCTCAGGGAAGAGGATCCATCACTCAGGAGCGGGTCGAGGAGATTGAGACAATTGCTGCACGGCATGGGATCTATCTCGCACCGCTTTACAACGCCGATGGACCAGTGGAGGACCGACTTCATTGCCAGACGGAATGGTCGAGAGGATGAGTGCGTGGGCGGAGGACCGGGTCGAACTGTTTGGATCGGGTCACTTCGTGGATTCGAAGCCACCGCTGCTTGCGCTCTGGGGCAAGCAGGATCCGTTCTCGTCGGCATCATTCGAAGCCCGGTCCGCGCCATTGCCTTACCCGACAAGAAGTCAGTAGGGGCGAAAGTTCGAAAACGTCCGCTATAGCCGAGCATCATTATCCTGAGGTCGGCGGACCATCAACTGACGATGACTCAGTCGAAAACCGCGGCTTTGCCGGGTTTCTGGGCAACCCGGTGTGCCAGATGTAGGGATTCACTCGGTCCGGGAGCGCGCCTGTTGCACCATTTCGACTAAGACTCCCCGAGTCTCTGCTGGATTGTTCACCTCGCGCACGAATGCGATGCGGGCGCCGCGGATGCCATCCCCGGTCTTCACGCGCACCTGAAAGCCGAGGCGATCGACCGCTGTCATGGTTGCTTCCTGTGACTCAATGCGAGCAAACTTCTGGGCCAGCAGGATGAGCGCATCCTTGTGGTCGGTGTTCATGTGCTGAATGATCTCGGCCATTGAGTCGGCAAGAGGGTCGGGTTGGCTGCGCTCATAGTCGGAGGCCCATACCCAGCCCATCACTCCGAAGCCGCCCACGTAATAAACATCCACCACGTTCATGAGGTAAAAGGAAAAATCTTCAAAATCTACCCAATACTTGCTGTTAGCATAACGCGCTAAGTAGAGCTTGCGAGCCTCGGCCACCTCTGCGTCCGGTAGAGGCAGAACATTTCCTACTAGCGTGACCCTCGATGCTCCGAGCGGATCACCGGCGCCCTCCTGGGTAACAAGCAAGCTGGCGCGAGAGTCGGCCTGCAAATTCTGCGTGTGCATGGCCATTGTGCTGATAAGGAAGATGGGACGCCCGTGATCGTCCAACCCGTAGGGCATCACGGACCCGAACGGGAACCCCGGCTGTTTTCGCGACAGGGTCGAGAGGCTACCTGTGCGGCCCAAATACACCAAGGTGCGCGCACGCTCGGCGAACGCGGGCTCGGGGACCGGAGGCTGGTCAGTCACTGCCCCGGGCCCCGCATGTTTTCTTCGGGATGAGGTGGTCATCGCGGTCTTCTCTCCTATGGCTCTTCGTCGGGCGGACCCGCGGCGCCGGCAAGATCCTGAGGCTTGATCTTCTCGATGTTGAACTTCGCTACACGCTCGCGCATCGTCTTCAGAACATCTTCGAGAGGCGGGACGTCGCCCTTGATCCATCGCAACGGGTTGATGCGCGCCACGACAAACGAACGCAGGTACGGACTCACCAGTCCGCGTTCCTTTAGCTTTTTGACCACTGCGGCGACCTTTTCCTCGAGGTCCAGCACCATAGAGGCCCGCTTCTCATGATGCTTCAGGGCGGAGCGCAATGGGTCATCACTGAAGTCCTCAAGGCGTCGCAGGATCGGATGGTAAGCACCGCCACCGAAGCGCGCGACTCGTTCGTAGCACATCCCCAGAGTGACAAGTGCGGCCTGATCGAGATAGAAGGCAAACCCGGATTCGGGTCGCGAGCCATCTTCGTCAACCAGGCCACGGTAGATCCGTATGACTTCCAGTGAACGTTCCTTGAGGTTATGCGCCTTCTCCGTGTTCAGAGCCAGGATCTGCCACGCAACCTCGCGTTCCGCAACCACCAGAGCGGTGATGGACTTAGCCCCAAGGCGGCGCATGGCCTCGAGGCGATGGCGGCCGTTGGGAGTCCAGAAACCACCGCCTGGCGCCACAACAGTGATGACGGGGTCGAGAAAACGCCCGGTCTTACTAATAACGTCGGCGAGCCGTTTGTGGTGAGCGTCGGAGAGATCGCGTTGAAACGGCGTTGGCTCGATCTTGTCGAGGGGGAGAATCGAGAGCAGAGTTTGATGACCGCCAAGAGGTTCCTTATAGAGGCCCACCACGCAGCCCCCGGCCTTCTCGACAGCTTCCGCGGCTTCTGCGGCAGATCCTTCTGATTGTTCTAATCGGCATTCTGCCGGGGTGAGACCCCGGGTGCCGGGCTTGGCTTTGCCAGGACGTCGTCGGGCAGGTACGCGCTTTGCCATGTAGAGACTGTACCTTATCTGCGGCGAGGCTACCGAAGGTTAGGGAGCTGCCTTTGAGAACGCGATAGACGCGGTTCCTCATCTCCCTCCAACGGTTTAGAGTTGTCCCGTCAGGGATGCCAACATTCCAAGCCCTTAGGGAGGCAGCTCAGTTCTTTTGGGGTAGAATGAGCCGCGAGCCACTCAGGAACTCACAGCAAGCACTCGTTGAACGCTGGTGGGGGGCGGTCCGGTGCTCCTCTCTCTGCTTGAGTTTGCTTAGAGCACAAGATCCACAAGTGGGAAGGAGAGGCCATGCGGAACCAATGGCACACCTCAACGTCGGAAGTCAGATCCTCCACAAACGTCAGCCGCGCCAACAACAGCAACGGTTCCGACGACTGCCGGAATTTCTTCCCAACGCTGTGGGGTCTTGGTTTGGTTGTTTTCACCCTTCTATCGTCAGGCGGATGTGGAAACAAGAACGTGTCGGCAGCAGCCGCTCCCCCGCCAATCGTCCAGATTGTCGAGGTGATGCAACGAGATGTCCCCGTTTATCACGAATATCTCGCGACTCTGGATGGCTATGTGAACGCGCAAATCCAGCCGCAGGTTTCAGGCTACCTTATCAAACAGAATTATTTGGAAGGCGCCGTGGTTGGCAAGAACCAGGTACTTTTCAAGATCGATCCCCGCCCGTTTCAAGCAATCGTGGATCAAGCCAAGGCGCAGGTCGCCCAAGCCGAGGCGCAGCTTGGGAAGACGCAGTTGGACGTGCAACGCGACACTCCGCTGGCAAAAGAAAAAGCAATTGCGCAGAGCCAACTCGACAACGATATTCAAGCCAATTTAGCTACCAAAGCGACCGTTCAAGCCGATAAAGCTGCTGTTGAACAGGCGGAACTGAATTTGGAGTTCACCAATGTTCGTTCGCTCGTCGACGGTGTGGCCGGAATCGCCAGCGGCCAAGTGGGAAATCTCGTGGGCCCGCAAATCATCCTCACCACAGTTTCTCAGCTGGAACCGATTAAGGCTTACTTTACGGTGAGCGAACAGCAATACCTCGCTTTCGTCAAGCGTAACCCGACGGAAGCATCTCGAGAGGCGCGTGAGAGACAGTTGGAGTTGGAGCTGATCCTTTCCGATGGATCTATCTATCCCCGAAAAGGAAGATTCTTCGCCGCCGATCGTCACGTGGATATCCAGACGGGAGCGATTCGGCTGGCTGGTCTGTTTCCTAATCCAGGCAATGTTCTTCGTCCCGGCCAGTTTGGCCGCGTCCGTTTCATAAGCTATACGCGGATAGGGGCGCTGCTGGTGCCACAGAAGGCGATCACCGAGCTTCAGGGAAGTTACCAGGTGGCGGTGGTCGGCAACGATAACAAAGTCACTCTGAGGACGGTGAAGGTCGGAGAACGAACCGGCGCAATGTGGATTGTTGACGAAGGTATCAAACCAGGGGAGCGGGTGGTGGTTGAGGGTGTGCAAAAGGTCAGGGACAGCATGCTGGTCAAACCCACTCTGGTGGCCGCCCAAGGAGAAGGCAACTGAGCCATGTCCAAGTTCTTCATCAATCGTCCAATCGTCGCCATGGTGATTGCGATCGTCACAGTCATTGTCGGTGCCGTAACCATCACCGGCCTTCCCGTCGCTCAGTTTCCCAACATCGCGCCCCCGGAAATTCAGGTACTCGCCACCTATGTTGGCGCGGACGCGCAGACACTCGAACAGTCGGTTGCCACTCCCATCGAGCAGCAAATGAGCGGAGTGGACAACATGAATTACATGTACTCGTTGAATGCGACGGGAAACTCGCAAACCACTCTGATCATAAATTTCGATGTGAAAACGGACCCCAACACCGATCTGATCCTCGCCCAGTCAAGGGAGACCCAGGCAGCATCTCAGCTTCCCATCGACGTTACCAACTATGGAATCACCGTCAGAAAATCAGTGACCGCCCCGCTGATGCTGGTCGCGGTGTATTCCCCGCATGGTACCTATGACGCGAGGTTCCTCGCGAATTATGCGTTTATCAACCTCCTTGATCCCATCACTCGCTCGCCGGGGATAGGCCAGGTCCAGGTATTTGGAGCAGGCCAGTACGCCATGCGGTTGTGGGTCAAGCCCGATCAGTTGGCTAAGCTGGGCATCACCGTCACCGAGATCGTCAGCGCGGTCCAGTCGCAAAACACGGTCAATCCTGCTGGAAGAGTGGGGGGCGAGCCTATTCCTCCGGGCCAGCAGTTCGCCTATGCGGTTCGCGCGCAAGGCCGGCTAGTCTCACCGGAAGAATTCGGAGAGATCGTGATCCGCGAGTCGCAGGGCGGTGTGGTGCGCGTCAAAGATGTGGCCCGCGTCGAGCTCGGGGCGCAGGACTACTCCGTGGCCGGACGCTTGAACGGTAAACCCAGCGCCATTGTTGCCGTCTACCAATTGCCTGGATCAAACGCGGTTGACGCAGCAGCCGGCGTTAAGAAACTGATGGCGGAGGTGAAAAGCCGCTTCCCGTCGGACATGGATTACACCTTGTCGCTGGATTCGACCCGATCCGTCGTCCAGGGAATGAAGGAAATCGTCATAACGTTGCTGATCGCGATTGGCCTGGTGATCCTAGTCGTGTACCTGTTTCTTCAAGGATGGCGCGCGACTTTGATTCCCCTGCTGGCTGTGCCTGTCTCTTTGGTCGGCACGTTCGTGTTCTTTCCTTTGTTCGGCTTCTCGGTGAACACACTCTCTCTATTTGGTTTGGTGCTGGCGATTGGCCTGGTGGTGGACGACGCCATTGTGGTGGTGGAAGCAGTAGAGCGTCACATCGAAGAAGGGATGGCTCCGAAAGATGCGGCCTTGAAAGCCATGGAAGAAATCTCAGGCCCGGTCGTCGGAATCGCCCTGGTGCTGTCGGCCGTATTTATACCCACCGCTTTCATACCGGGCATTACCGGAAGACTCTACCAGCAATTCGCAGTCACTATTGCGATCTCCGTGCTGCTCTCGGCGTTCAACGCATTGACCCTCAGCCCGGCGCTGGCTGCACTGCTGCTGCGGCCCAAAAAAGTCAGCAGAGGACTTCTGAGAAGGTTCTTCGACCAATTCAATCGGCTGTTCGAACGCGCTACCAACGGCTACGTTCGGGTTTGTGCGGCCCTGATTCGCAAAAGCGCCGTGGCCTTGATCATGCTCGTGGGGTTCGGCGCCGCCGCCTGGTTCTTCGGCAGCAAAGTTCCATCGAGCTTTCTTCCTGACGAGGATCAGGGATACCTGTACATCAACTTGCAGTTGCCGAGCGCGGCTTCCACCGAGCGCACCGACCTTGTGACAAGAAAGATTGAGGACATTCTGGCCCACACTCCGGGAGTGGCAACCACCACGAGTGTCATCGGCTTCAGCTTGCTCAGCTACACCCGATCCACATACAACGCGTTCATTTGGGTCACCTTGAAACCGTGGGACGAACGAGCCGACCGGGAAACCCAGTTTCAAGTGATAAAGGCGCGATTGAATCGAGCCCTCAGCCAGTTGCCGGAGGGGATTGCTTTTGATTTTTCGCCTCCCGCCATTCCCGGTGTGGGCACCTCCGGCGGATTCACGTTCGTCCTTGAAGATCGCGCCGGCAAGGATGTGCAATTCCTCTCCAGCAATTTGAATGCATTCCTGACGGCTGCCCGCAAGCGCCCTGAGATTGCGGGCGTGACTACCACGTTTCTCGGCAGCGTGCCCCAGCAGTTCATCGACGTGGACCGCGACAAGGTAATCAGGCAGGGAGTGTCCATCAGCGATGTCTACCGGACCATTCAGGCGTTTATGGGTGGATTGTTCATCAACTACTTCAACCGCTTCGGCCGGCAGTGGCAAGTTTACATTGAGGCGGAGGGCGACTACCGAACGCAAGCAGAGAACGTGGGGCAATTTTATGTCAGGAATCAAAATGGCCGGATGGTCCCGCTCTCCGCACTAACCAGATTTGAACCGCGTTCCGGTCCCGAATTCACCATGCGTTACAACCTGTATCGCTCGGCGCAGATCAACGGCAGCGCCGCTCCGGGCTACAGCTCAGATCAAGCGACGGCTGCTCTAGAAGAAGTCTTTGCGCAAACCATGCCACCCGAGATGGGCTACGACTATATAGGCATGTCATTTCAGGAAAAAAAGGCCCAGCAAGGTGTACCTCCGGCCGCGATCTTCGGGTTATCGTTGCTGTTTGTTTTTCTCATCCTCTCAGCTTTGTATGAGAGTTGGACCTTGCCATTCAGCGTCCTGCTGAGCACGCCGGTTGCGGTGTTTGGCGCTTTCGCAATTCTGTGGCTGCGCCGCGTCTTGCTGGGCGCTTTCTATCCCCCTTACATGGTGCAGATTGAGACTGATGTGTACTCGCAGATTGGGCTGGTCATGCTGATCGGCCTGGCTGCGAAAAATGCCATCCTGATTGTGGAATTCGCAAAGGACGAATACGAAAAAGGTACGCCTCTTGTGGAAGCAGCCCTCACGGGAGCCAGGCTTCGCCTCCGGCCCATATTGATGACCTCCCTGGCCTTCATTTTCGGATGTATCCCGCTGTGGACGGCATCGGGAGCCGGGGCGGTGGCCCGCCAGATCATGGGCACGACGGTCATCGGCGGCATGTTGGCGGCGAGCGCCCTCGGTATTTTCTTTGTCCCGGCCGTGTTTTGCGTGGTGGAGAAATTCTCCGGTGCTGAGCGCAAGAAGCCATCTTCTGCGAGCGCAATACCTCTTCCCGCGCAAAATCCGGGAGCAGGAGACGACTAAGGTGAGGACGCTGACTGCCCTTCGAATCCTGGGGTTAGTAATTCTGGGTCTAATTCTGGGATTCGCCTGCGGTTGCGCCGTGGGGCCGAACTACAAGAGGCCGACGGTCAACGTTCCTCCTGTCTATCGCGGTCTCACGCCGGAGGAAGTAGCCAAGGGCGAAGCCCGATCGTTGGCCGACGAGAAGTGGTGGGAGGTTTTTCAGGATGAACAACTAAGGGAGCTGGTCAAGACTGCGCTGCAACAGAATTATGACGTGCGTATCGCGGCCGCACGGATGCTGCAAGCCCAGGCCCAGTTGGGCATCACGCGGGCCGATCAGTTTCCCACCATCGCAGGCGGTGTGGCAGCCGCGAATCAGCGCAGCCCGCAATCAAAGTTCTTACCGGCGTTCGAAACCAGCGCGAACCAGGTAAGCGGGAACCTCGCCTGGGATTTGGATTTCTGGGGCCGGTACCGCCGCGCAACTGAAGCGGCCCGGGCCGACCTGGTGGCCAGCGAGTGGGCTCGGCGGGAGGTCATCACCGCCTTGATTGCGAACCTCACCGGTGCTTACTTCCAGCTTCGCGCGCTTGACTTGCAGCTTGAGATCTCCCAGCGGACACTGGCATCCCGCCAGGATTCCCTGCGACTGACCCGTCTGCTGGCCGACGGCGGCTCAACCTCCATGCTCGATGTTCGCCAAGCGGAACAGCTCGTTTTTACCGCAGCTTCTGAAGTCCCCAGCCTGGAACAACAGATTGAGCAGGAAGAGAATTTGATCAGCATTCTTCTCGGGAACAATCCCGCGCCGGTTCCACGAGGACGAAAACTGACGGAGCAGGAACATCCCCCCACGGTGCCCGCCGGGCTCCCCTCTTCTTTGCTGGAGCGGCGGCCTGACATCCGCCAGGCCGAAGAACAGTTGATCTCCGCCAACGCTCGAATCGGAGTCGCGCGAGCGGCGTACTTCCCCCAGATCTCACTCACCGCGACCGCCGGATATCAAAGTTCCGCGTTGACCGGTTTATTCAGTGGACCGGCGGGATTGTGGAACTTTGGCGGAGCGCTCACCCAACCGATCTTCACCGCAGGGAAGTTGCGATCGAACGTCCGCCTGACAGAAGCCCGGCAGCAAGAGTTCCTGCTCCGCTATGAACAGTCGATCCAGGGAGCGTTCCAGGAGGTTTCTGATTCTCTGGTCGCATACCGCAGAACCCAGGAGTTTCGTCAGCAACAGGAACTCCTGGTTGCTTCGGCACAGGACGCGACTCGCCTCTCGCAGATGCGGTACAGCGGCGGTGTTGCCAGTTATCTCGAAGTCCTCACCAACGACACCAACTATTTCTCTGCCCAACTCAGCCTGGTACAGGCTCAACTCAACGA
>WNFA01001092.1_pt1 | contig 21877 bp, 18 predicted proteins | sample 5400481 | NCBI WGS metagenome assembly WNFA01 (sample SAMN13153340, study PRJNA577476) | soil metagenome | isolation source: 120 cm saprolite under Douglas fir tree site 2 hole 1 replicate 2 | place: USA:California | collected 2015-04-18
GCTTTGAGCAGAGCGGGCAAAGCTGATCCCACCCACCGTGACCACCGTCACGAGACCCGTGGCGCCCACCGCAAGCAGCTTGATGAGGTTTCTCCGGCTCTGTTGCGTGGGCCGAGTACGGGTGCGTGGATCGGACTTCGTCTGGTGTCCTGGGGAACGCCGGGTGGATGGTGCGGGCGCCGGTGGCGAGGTCGGTGGCTTGCCCGATGTAGCAGCCCACAGGGCGAACGGGTCAACGCCTACCAGCGCATCGGGATTCTCTCCCGCTGGGGAAGGGAACGCTGCGTTCGTGGGAAGCGCTTCCGTGGGGGCATCGGGGTGCGTCGCTGCCCCTGGAAGCGTCACTGGCGCACTTTGAGAGTCCCCAAGGGTCCTCTCTCCAGGTTGGTCTTCATGTGACATGTGCAAGGTAACAACTCCTTTCAGTGTTTAGAGGCTGTGTGTAAGACCGCTTGGCAAGGACATCGAGCAAATGACGGGGTAGAGCTTGCCAAGCCGCTCTCTGAGGGGGTCGAGACGATCTGTACACACAGCCTCTCATCCTTTCTGCTCATCTCCGAGCCTGGTTGCGCGTGAGGAGCAGCTTGAACCTCGTAACAAGTGCCAGAGTACCTGGAGGGGCTGCAGAGCGTCAAGGGGCTCTGTATGAACTAGGACTGGGAGGGGGGGAGAGCTATCTGGACTCTTAACCAAAATTAGGATGGCTCTTATCTTGCTACGGATCAAAACGCTTGCAAGATAAAGGTGTGTAACAAACCGCTTCTGAAAGGTACTACTTCCCATGAAGGAACACGAAGCACAGTGTCCAGGAGGATAAGCATGATACACGTTCTTGTTGCAGACAGGGTGCCGCTGTTCCGCTGCGGTATTCGCGCAGCACTCGAGAGTACACCTGAGTGTAAGGTGGTCGGGGAGGCGACAGAACGGGCGGGAATCATACAACTGTTGCAGGAGCAGCATCCAGACGTGATAGTGCTCGATGCAGGTTTACTTGCGCCTGATGACCTTTTCGAGGTCACAAGTGCGTTGCGACCATTAGCATGTGGGTTGGTCGTTTTGACGGCATCTGCTGACGAGGAGCAGCTTTTCCAGTACCTGAAATTGGGTGCTGCGGCTTATGAATCCAGAGATATTACTCCCGCTTGTCTCGCAGACAGGGTGTGCCGTGTTGTCCAGAAGGAATATCTCCTCTCCGCCGACGCAATCGATCACCCCCGACCTTCCCCACCCACTGCTCCCAGGACGTCCCCGGCGCTGAAAATCAGGATCGAGGCTCAGGCACCTGCCTCCACCTTTCCTCTTTCGGCTCGCGAAGTGGAGATTCTCGTATACATCGCACAGGGCAACAGCAACAAGCAGATCGCCAAATCACTAAACATTTCTGATCAGACGGTGAAGAATCATATAACGTCTATCCTCAAGAAGCTCTCAGTGAATGACCGCACTGCTGCTGTCGTGCATGCGCTACGTCACCGCTGGATTTCACTGGAAGTCCATACTTACTCAAGACATCCGGCCGTCACCTCTGGCAGGTAAAACAGGAAAATGAGCGAAACATAAGTCAATACTTATGGAACGCATACACCCTCCCATCCCAGGAGCCGACATAGACCACTCCATTGGCAACCGTGGGCGATGAATCGATAGCATCCCCTGTGGCGTAGCTCCAGAGCATTGTCCCCGTCCGAGCATCAAACGCGTACAGCTTGTAGTCTTGCGAACCCACATAGACCACCCCATTCGCCACCGTTGGAGAGGAGTGGATGGAGGCTCCTGTGAAAGCCGTCCATATGGGTTTGCCCGTTTGCGCATCCAAAGCATGCAGTTTGCCATCAGTTGAGCCGATATAGACCGCGCCGTTGGCTACGGCTGGCGAGGAATGGATATATCCCCCGGTAGGAGCTAGCCAGAGAAGTTTGCCGCTCCGGGCATCGAACGCATACACGTTGCGGTCCTCTGAACCAATATAGACCATTCCATTAACGACTGCTGGCGAGGAGACGCGAATAGCAGGTCCGGCCCCGGCAATCCATAATGTTCTCCCCGTCCTGGCATCGAATGCATAGAGCTGCCCATCCTCTGAACCGACATAGACCACCCCATTGACGACTGCTGGCGAAGAGGAAACGAAGTTCTCTGTAGTATGCGTCCAGAGGACCTTACCCGTCAGGGCATCCAATGCGTACAGATTAGAGTCATTAGAACCGACATAAACCACATCATTGGCCACTGCTGGTGAAGACCAGATTGCATTCCCAGTGGTATAAGTCCACACGGTCGCCCCTGTCGCGGCATTCAATGCATACAGGGTATGATCATCCGATCCAACGTAAAGAATGCCATTGGCAACCGCTGGCGAGGAGCCAACATCACTCTTCGCAACATGTAACCAGAGGGTTTTGCCTGTCTTTGCATCAAGTGCATACAGTAATCCGTCATATGATCCGATGTACACTACACCATTAGCAACCGCCGGGGATGAGAGAATGTAGGACCTGGTGGATACCTTCCAATAGGATACCAGGTGAGAGACGTTGATAGCGCTGAGGATGTGCTCGAAAGGATTGAAGTGCGTATGCTGTAAATCGAATCCGAACATCGCACTGGTGGAGTTGGTAGGAACCTGGACAGAAGGATGGGAACGGCCAGTTGTTTTAAGCACCCGAATAGAGATGAGCGCTGCGCCTCCAGCTACTACGAGGAGCGCAAGTCCGACCAGCAGAATTGCTTTGCTCCGGGAAATACGCCTGGGATTATTGCTTGTTTCCATAAACCTGCCGGTATCAGGGCGTTATGTGAGTATATACTTATGACGTGTCCATACTCATGTAAAAGTATAGCATAAGGGTCTACATCCTTTCAGGGGCAACGCGGGCGGCCATAAAGGCCCACCAATAGGCATCAAGCTAAGCCTTGAAGAGAGACAGGAGGCCGGATGATCCGTAGGGGCGAGAGTGGTTGTGTGGATGTGAGGAGGGCCTTTATGGTCGCCCGGTGCTGGGGGTGTGATCGCGTTTCCCCACCTGTGAGCACAGGGAACAGGACGCGGGCGACCATAAAGGCCCTCCCTGCCACTCCTCACCTCCCTCGCCCCTACGGAGACATTCCCCCGAAAGAACGGAGACCCTAGCATAATAGCACTACCCATACACCGGGTCATTGGCTATAATAAATCAGAAAAGAACATACTACGCCAATTCAGGAGTTTATGCGATGCAACAGCAACAAATGAATTATGACCTGCTAGCAGTCTTCAATAATGAAAGTGACGCGGATGCAGCAGAGACCAAACTTCATAAAGAGGGGTTCGGGAATGATGAGGTTTTCCGCCTGACGGCCGATTCCGTCGCGGGCGGTCAGTTCCGCGAGCACGGCCCTAACCGCGACCGCAGTGCTGTTTTCCTCCAAACGACACGCTCGGGACCCAACCCCGTGACTGTCATCCTGTTTGCTATTGTATTCGGCTTGATTTTGGGGGCACTACTGTTCGGAGCAGCGGACTTTGCCATCAAAGCGCTGCCAGTACTACCCGCTACGCTGGCAGGAGTTGTGGCCGGCATCATCCTGGGTGCAGTCCTGGGGCTGCTACGAAGGGGACCGGTGCGTGGAGGAATCGGGCAGGATATGTCAAGAGTGAACACAGCAATCAGGCAGCCCGAACAGGGAGCGCGTACAGTTATTGCAGTTCTCCTGCCCGACCCTGAAAATATCAGTCGCAAGTCAAAGGCCCGCGCTATTCTGCTGAATAACAAAGGCAAGCTTGACAGAAGCGTGGGTCGGTAGCGTCCCTTGCTCTGGGTTACACCAGCGAACGAGGAAAAGTGTCCCAACACGCTTGATTTCTGTTTGGACTTCATGTAAAGTATCGGTAGCAATAAAACCATTATCGGAGAGAGCTTGCTATGTCCAACGATCTCACGATACAACCGCAAGGCCAGGTCGAAACGGAGGAAGCGATACGCCTCCGCTCTAAGCTCCTGCCCCCTTACAAAGTTATCATCTTTAACGATGATTACAACGAGATGCTCTACGTTGTTGCTGTACTGCTCCACACCATAAACAACCTTACCCAGGAGGAAGCCGAGCACATCATGTTAACTGCCCATCTCACGGGTAGTGCGGTAGTAGTTGTCTGTCCAAAGGAATGCGCCGAATTCTACCAGGAACGATTGCTCAGCTACGGCCTTACGGCCACCATCGAACCCGACACGTAGCGTAGGGGCCGATAATGCAGAGTAACGACCAAAATCGGTACTGTCATCCTGAGCGGAGCGAAGGATCTCTTTGCCCATCGAGACAGACCCTTCGCTCCGCTCAGGGTGACAAGTTAAAACTCATCATCGGCGATGGGCACGAAGTAGTGATACGCGCTCCGCTTCGCTGAGGCCCCTATGGATGGCCGGAGTATTTTGTCAATCTGCATTATCTACCATTGACGAAAGAGGTTTTAGAGGATAGAATCAATTATAGCCTGTAGGAACGCACTGACGAGTATCCTTTGCAAGGATGCTGCAAACAAGTAATGATGCTGTTTTATCATGTTCCTGCAGGAGGAGAGACATGATGGTTAACTTCTGGCGTAGAGCCAAAGAAGAGACAGAAACGAGTAAAGCTGCTCCAGGGGTAGGAGGCACAGGCGACATCGCTGTCATTGTAGATGGCAAGAAACTGGATAATGAGTTAGTACGCTTAGCCTGCCTGATGGCAAAGCGTGCCAAACGTAAAGTTCATTTGGTTCACATTATCGAGGTCCCCCGCACACTCCCGCTCAAAGCTACCCTCACCAAAGAATCAGAATACGCAGATAAATTGCTTACCGAGGCTATGGCAATAGCCGACGAAGCCGGATGTGAAGCAGTGGCAGAGGTTGTACAGACACGCGATGCCGGGCCTGCTATCGTTGATGAAGCAAAGGACCATTCCTGTGCCCTGATCATGTTGGGCCTGGTGCGTAATATGCACAAAGGGCATGGGGCGGGCAACGACCTGGGTAAAACAATACCTTTCGTGCTGGCCAATGCACCGTGCAGAGTATGGGTTGTTCAGGACTCGGTACCCGGACCAGGTGCGTCCGGTACATAGTACGTCCCCGATCCACGATAAACAATCGCCGCAGTCGAGTGCTTTTCGTTTTCAGGACGCTGCGTATGTTATAATTACACATACTGACACGGATCTTTATGTTCGTTATTGCTTACTTGCGAAGGAGGTAATTCGATGACAACCGATTCCAGTTCCGCCGGCACGTCCGCACGTTCACATAGAGATTACTACACTGCGCTCTACCAGTCCGCCTTGACGTTCTCGTCAAGTCTGGAGCTGGCGGTGCTCTTACAAAGCGTCGTCAAGAGTACCACGGAGGCGATGCAGGTAAAGGGCTGCGCCTTGCGCCTGCTCGATCCGCGCACAGGCCAGCTACAGCTGAGCGCCGTCTACGGACTAAGCAGCGGCTATCTCGCAAAAGGGCCTGTCGATGTAGGACATAGTCCCCTTGACAGCGAGGCGCTCAGCGGCAAAGCTGTCATCATATCGGATGTGAGGACTGACGCACGTTTCCAGTATAAAGAGGCAGCCAAACGTGAGGGCATCGTTTCCGTGCTGTGCGTGCCATTAGAAGTACGCAGCGAAGCCATTGGCGTACTACGCGTGTATAGTGGTGAGCCATGCAACTTTTGCGATGAGGATATCCAGTTCCTTTCGGTTCTTGCCAGCCTCGCCGCGCTTGCTATCGAAAACGCCAACCTCTACGAGGGCCTGAAAAACTCCTACGATGGTGTGATGGATGTCTTGTGGGGAAGCAGTTTAGAGTACACCGACGCAAGGTAATACTACCGCACGAGCGTATTCGTTAGATACGCTGATGAAAATTCCGTTCGTTCACCCGCCTGCTTCCCCGGCACAGGGAAGAGGCGGGCAGAGAGCGGCTTATGCAAACGCAGCGCCAGGCTAGCTACGTCAAGGAGCAGGTGAGCAATCACCTCTGCTTCCATATTTCCTGGCAGCGGTACCGTATCCAATCCGGTACCGCAGACTGCAGAATATAACAACAGTTGATGAGTGTTGACAAGGCCCTCTTCCCATCTACGTCCCAGGATTGCATCTTCCAGCACCGGCAACATCAACCCGCAGTAGCCACAGGTAGGCAAGCCCGTATTCTTCAGAGCAGATGTGAGCGCAGCAGCTACCGCCACCGTGCCAGAACTGCCGATTGGCCCATAGCCGCAAAGCTCCAGAGCCGTCACGATACTATCATCCCCCATTGGCGCGGGTGAAAGATCAATCCCGCCAAATGCCAGGCCATACTCGCGAGCCAGCGCCTGCCCCAGCGTCACAACCGGCGATGCCTGTTCGATCAGAGCCGCTCTCACTAGCTCAGCGATTCTATTGAGGTCAATAGGCGCACTATTTTTATAAGCCCCGAGTGCCCCGGCTACCACACCTGCCCCCTGTAGACCAAGCGATAAACTGGCCGGTCCCGCGTGGTAAGCAGAAGGAAAGAAAGGGCTTCCCGGCCCAACGCAGGCCAATACTGCAAAGCGGAAATTACCAAATCCCTCGGCCGTCTCGTAGGCCAGGCGCCTCATCACCCTGGCGGCTGGCAATGCGGCCTCCGCTCGCATACCATACTCCGCTGTAGCAAGCTGCACCGTAGCATTGAGTGCGCCTGTTGGACCCAGCAAATCAGCGATCAACTCGATACGCTCCAATGGGAAATCGGGCCTGGCTGCCTGCGCCGTGCCTAAAGAGCAAAAACCCATGCCAGCGTCATCCAGCACGCGCTGCAGCCCCTGTGTATAGTCAACCAGAGCGGCGGGTGACCAATCTGCCAGATCATCAAAAAATGGACGGGTTGATAGCCTTACCGTCTGTACTTCGTAACCAGCCTCTGCATAACGAGCGCTGGCATGCTGCAGGGTAGCCGCGGCTTGTTGGAGCGCTTCTGGATTCAGCGGGTGTGGGTCAGCGATACCCAGCGTGATGGTACGTATGAGCATATACTTGCCTCTAGCTTTCATATATTGCTGCTATTGCTCTCGCCGCAGCAGCTACGGCCTCACGCACTTTTTTGGGACTGATCACCGCAACACTGGCACCTAGAGCGAGCACATAGGAAACAGCCTCGTCAACAGACTCCACGTTGACCTGCACAACCATATCGCCATCCTGCTCCTCGCTCAGCACCGTATAATCACCACGCAGCTCGGCTCGAGCCGCAGGAAGAACTCGCAACGTTAGCACAAGCGGCTGCAGCTGTTCTGCGAGGTGCCTGCGCGCCTCTTGCCAGTACGCTTGCAGGTCGAAGTCAGGCCGGGGTGTGATCTTCTCTTCGCACACCCTCAGATCCTCGATGTTGCTCACCCGGAAGGTGCAGAAAGCCTGACACGTGTGACAGAAAGCCACCAGGTACCACACGCCGGTACGCACATGGCGGCGCGATAATCCTCTATACACCAGGCCGTATGGATCAACGCGTCTCCATTGTGCACCGGCAACGCCAGCACAAGGATAGAGGATCTCGAGCCCCTGCGCACCCAATACCGCCAGGCGTATCTCCTCTAGATAGACGGTGGTGGTCGCAGAGCTTTCATACCACGCAGTCGTATCAAACAGGATACGCTCCCGCGCCTTTCCCACATCTGCGCGATACTCTTCCGGCAGCGCAGCCTCCAGTTTTAAGAGGGCGCTCTGGAGTTCGTCATCATCCGCGAAAAGGCTGTAATTGCCCGCCATATCCGCGCTGAGAACCAGGGAGACGGCTTCCTCACTGGTGAAGATGGCCGGATCGAGCTGGTAGTCGCCAGGCAGGTAGTAGCCCCCCCCAGGGCCAAAGTCCATCGACACGGGTACATGTGCCAGCGAAAGCGCATCGATATCACGATAAATTGTGCGCGTTGAAACGCTCAGAATACTGGCCAGGCGCTTTGCTGTCATTTTACCGCGAGCGTGGAGGAGCAGGGTAATCGCTAAGAGGCGTTCCATTCTCTGCATAAGCATATTGTAACACAGCAGAAACGAAGCGCAGGTATCAAAGATGATGGGTGAGAAACGCAAAAGACTGACACACTTATGTCATCCATTATTTGATAAGCTGTTCTGATCGACGGGTTTTCCCCGCATGGATAGGAGCACCGGGAAAGGAAAAATGCGTGATTCCTGCGAAAAAGGACAATACTGCAACAGTCGCCTCTAGTGATTCCTGGAAAGCTAACATACGCATCTACATGCGCATTATAGCCCTGCTGCGCCCTCACTGGTTACAATCGGCCGGCGCGGTGATCTGCCTGGGGCTTTCCACATCCTTTGCGTTGATCGTTCCCTGGCTGCTGGCATGGGTCATTGATATGGGATTTCAACATGGCCGGATTGGTCCCCTGTTGCTCGCCGCGGGCGCTATACTTGCCACCAGTGCACTGCGCGGCTTCTTCGCCTATGAGCAGGGCTATCTTTCACAGGCGATTTCGTGTCTTGTAGCCTATGATCTGCGCGACCTCCTCTACGACCACCTGCAAAAGCTCAGTTTCTCATTCCATGACGAAGCAGAGACAGGACAGTTGATGTCGCGCCTTACTGTTGATATCGAGGCGGTACGTAACTTTATTCCGCTGGGATTACTACGCGCGCTCGTTGCCCTGGTGACCTTTGGGGCTATTACCGTCGTCCTATTCCAGCTCGACTGGCACCTGGCCCTGGTTACGATGATTTGCGTCCCCATCCTGGTATTCCTCTCCATACAGGTAGCGCGTCGTTTGCGCCCGATGTGGTTAAGTGTGCAAAACGAAGCAGGCGCACTGGGCACGGTGATGCAGGAGAGCCTGAGTGGTATGCGTGTCGTCAAAGCTTTCGCACGTGAAGAGTTTGAGATTGCCAAGTTCGACGCGAAAAACCGCGAACTACGCGAACTCAACCTGGGTGCAATGCGGCTCTCAGCCTGGAATCAGCCGTTGATGGTGCTCGTACTCAATATTATTATCGTGTTGATCGTCTGGGTAGGAGGCGTTGCGGTCATTGGACACCAGATCAGCCTTGGAAAACTGGTAGCCGTCACGCAGTATATACTCCTGCTGGGATCGCCCGCACGCACCCTCGGTTTTGTAATCACGTGGTTCATGCGCGGCCTCTCGGGAGGCACCCGTATCTTTGGGGTACTGGATACCCGGCCAGCCATTACCGACGCCGCCGGGGCACAGGTACTAAAACACGTAGCAGGGCACGTGCATTTTGAACACGTCTCGTTCGCGTACGGAAACGGGCCGGAGGTGCTGCACGACGTTACGATAGAAGCTCAGCCCGGTCAGGTCATCGCCCTGCTGGGTGCTACGGGTAGTGGTAAAAGCACCATCCTGCACCTGCTGCCGCGTTTCTACGATGTCACAAGCGGCCGCGTTCTGATCGATGAAAAGGACGTGCGCGAGGTGACGCAAGCTTCTCTACGGGGCAACGTGGGCCTGGTGCTGCAAGATGTTTTCCTCTTCAATGCCACCTTACGTGATAATATCGCTTACGGCGTAACCGGCGCAACCACAGAACAGATCGTTGCCGCAGCCAGGATTGCACGCGTACACGACTTCGCCTGCAACTTGCCGGACGGTTATGATACATGGGTCGGGGAGCGTGGTGTCACGCTCTCCGGCGGCCAGAAGCAGCGCGTGGCTATCGCACGCACCCTCCTACTTGACCCACGCATCCTCATTCTGGATGAATCGACCTCAAGTGTTGACATGGAGACCGAATATCTCATTCAACAAGCCCTGAACGCCGTCATGCGCGGCCGCACCACTTTTGTGGTTGCGTCGCGCCTGCGCACAATCAAAAATGCCGACCAGATCCTGGTACTCGATAAAGGGCGCATAGTAGAACGCGGCACGCATGCCACGTTGCTGGCACAGGGAGGCCTGTACACCAGGCTCTACGACCTGCAACTGCGTGACCAGGAGGAGTTTGAAGAGCGCACGCAGGCCTCGCTTACCGAGCAGAAGCGGGAGGTGAGGCGATGAAGCTGAACTCATACGCGGCACACCCTCAACGCAGCCGCTGGCGTGAAAACAGCCTTGAAGGCTCAGACGAGAACGAAACGCAGAAATTTAACTGGCACCTTACCGGCAGGTTCAGACCCTACCTGGCTCGCTATAAAGGCGCGACACTTGCAAGCGTGGTATTGATGCTGCTATATACAGCGTTCAGCCTGGCGAATCCCTACTTGATCGGCGTGGCTATCGACCAGTTTATCGGCCATAACGATTTGCATGGCCTTGCTATCATCAGCATCATCCTGCTTGTAGTAAACCTCTTGATGTGGCAATCCCAGTACTGGCAGGTCTGGAGTATGTCCTGGGCCGGGCAGCAAATACTCTACCACCTCTGTTCCGATATGTTCACACACCTGCAGCGCCTTTCTCTAAGTTTCTACGATCACACACAGATCGGGCGCGTAATGTCGCGCCTGCAAAGCGATATAGATGTGTTGGAGTCGATGCTGAGTTCGGGATTGCTCTCTATGCTCGGTTCACTCGTATCCCTGATAGGCATCATCGGAGCGATGCTGGCGATGAACGTATCCCTGGCGCTGCTCACATTTATTGTACTGCCTATAATGATAGTAATCGCCGCCTTCTGGCAGCGGTTCGCACAGCGTTCTTTCCGGCGTACACGCGCCGCCATCTCACTGGTTAACGCGACGCTGCAGGAGAATATCTCAGGTATGCGCGTGATTCAGAGCCTTGTGCGCGAGGGACGCAACCGCGCTGAGTTCGACGAGCTTAATTCGTACAACCGTGATACCAACCTCGAGGCCAGCCGCGTAGCCGCGCTCGTATTACCGCTCGTGGAGGTTGTAGCGGCGGCAGCCATTGCGCTGACGATCATCTACGGGGGCATACTGGTATCGCAAGGAGCGCTCCGGGTAGGCATGCTTGTCGCTTTCACCCTCTACATCAACCGTTTCTTTGACCCTATCCGCGATCTCAGCCAGCAATATACGCAATTACAGCGCTCCGGTGTAGCGGCAGAACGTATCTTTCAAATCCTGGATATGCCCATCGATATAATGGATAGTCCGCAGGCAGAGATGCTGCCCCAGGTACGCGGTGAGGTTGAATTCCGTGATGTTACATTCGGGTACAGCCCCGATTTGCCGGTGCTGACCGATTTTAACCTGCACATCGATGCCGGGCAGACCCTGGCGATTGTAGGGCCGACCGGCGCGGGCAAAAGCACCATTGCCAGCCTTGTAGCACGCTTCTACGATGTACGAGAGGGCAGCGTACTGATTGATGGATACGATGTGCGCAGCGTCACCCAGCATTCCCTGCGCAGCCAGGTCGGCATCGTACTACAAGAGCCGTTTTTGTTCACAGGCACGATTCGCGATAACATACGCTACGGACGCCTCGAGGCAGCCGATGACGAGGTGATGGAAGCTGCTCGCGCCGTGGGCGTGCATGACCTGATCATGCAGCTTCCGGCTAGATACGACACACCTATTCGCGAGCGTGGCCGCAATCTGAGCGTGGGCCAGCGCCAGCTCATTTCTTTTGCCCGCGCCTTACTTGCCGATCCACGCATCCTCATCCTGGACGAAGCTACTGCCAATATCGACAGCTTTACAGAATTACTGGTGCAGCAAGGCCTGCGGCGCTTATTGCGCGGACGTACGGCAATCGTGATCGCTCACCGCCTCTCGACCATTAAAGGCGCCGATACTATTGTTGTATTGCAAGCGGGCCGCATCGTGGAGCAGGGCACGCACGCAGAACTACTCCAGCATGATGGAGTATATGCGTCGCTGTATGCGATGGGGTTCAGGCATACGGCTTAAGCCTAAAGCAGCCGCCCCTTCAGTCACAAGACACCCGGCTGATCAGGCTACTGTCAAGGGTGAAATTTGGGGAATATTCGCACTATGCCAGTACTCTGCCCCATCAGTTGCTCTGAGCGCATAGAGAATGCTGTTCCCCCGACCATCGTTGCTTGCCAGGTAGTCGACGCCATCGACGACGACTGATGGAAGAAAGTCGACACTTTGACTCGTTCCCAGCGGTTTGTGCCAGAGAATGCCTCCGTTATCGCTGCGTAGAGCGTAGGCTCCGTCGATATTAATGTACAGCGCCCCATTCATTGCCAGGGCTGGATTGTAGGTGGGATAGATGAATCTGTGGCGCCAGAGCACTGTGCCATTATTCATATTGAGCGCGTACAGATATTGGTCTCGTGAACTGACGTAGGCTACGTTGTTGAGGAATGCTGTTCCCACGTAGTCACCCATCAGTTTGTACCAGCGCAGTGAGCCATTTTGAGTGTTGATGACATAGAGAGCACTTGTTTCAGGCTGATCGACTGAACCCTGTGTCCCAACAAAGAGCATCTGGTTGGAGACGGCCAGTGGACCACCTGGGGTCATGAATGCGTGGGGAGGATAGCGCCAAAGAATTGATCCATCTTGAGCATTGATGGCGTAAACAGCGCCTTCTGTACAGCCATAGACGACCCCATCAGCCACTGCCAGGAGTATAAGTTCTCCTTCTTGAGAAAGGTTAATGTGGGTTTCTTTCCAAAGTACCTCGCCATCCTGCGCGCGCACTGCATAGAGACCAGAGTACACGACACCATTATTCACCAGTGGGATTGCATCGTCACCGAAAGGCATAGAGACAATCCAACAATCCGTCTGGGTGCGCCAACGTAGCGAGCTATCACTGGCATTGAATGCATAGAGGTACCCGGTCTCACCACCACCAGATGCGCAAACGTAAACGATTCCATCGACGACTGTAGGTGTCCCGAACATCACAAACGGTGGTGGAAGACATGGTATAGGCCTGGTGCATCGAGCGCCCCCTGTGATGCTTACATGGATACACCATCGCAGTCTGCCTGTCTGTGCGCTGAGAGCGTAGAGGTTGCCACCTCCACCAAAGTAGATGGAGCGCTGTGTCGATGATGGGGATAAGGTGGTAACCGAAGGAGAAAGAGCGCTCCCTCTGCAGTTGCTAAGTACAACATTCTGAGGCTGCGGAGTCCCATTGCCTGGCGTGGCCGTATGCCGGTTGCTTAATGTAGTAGCCGAATGCTGACTGCCGGATGGGGTCGTACTGGAGCCACAACTACTGAAAAGAGTGATGAGCAGCGAAAAGAGAGCGACCATGAGGAGAAGGTGTTTGGTTCGATATGACATAGCGATATTCCTTTCATGCATCTGTGCATCATTTTCAAATCAGCCAGACTTAGACGAGTATGTTCCAGAAGCCAGGGTATAGCCAGGCGCGCCGACGACATAGGCCCATCGTACAAACCTGCCAGGAGTGGGAGTGCCATTGCTGACAGAAAAAGCACATTGTGGTTTTTGAATCGTCATCGTTGGTAGGGCAATCCAGCGATCAGCACCTCCTTGTTCCCCCCCTCCTCCGCCAAGATCGCAGGCGTAAACAGACATGTAAAGCAGCTGGCCGCGAGCAGCAGGTGGAGCATCGACAATCACCTGCGAAGCTTGTGGCTGGAGGGATAGCAATCGCCCCGATGGTACTTGCGTTTGTACTAAGACATGCAAGGTCGGCCAGTGCCCATCAAGAGGACCGGTTGCAGGAAAAACATGGACGACGCCATCCTGCCCAAGCGCGACTTTTTGAAACGCTGCTCGTGCTGTTAGTGCCAGGTGTTCACTGCTGGTAATCGCTATGTATTGACGCACTGTGATGGCGTGGGCGGCTGGCAACTGGAATGTCCCCGTCTCTGGAGAACTATTACAGGCAAATGCAGCCAGGTCGTGCTGGAGTTTCGTATCATACGGGCTCTCCCCACCTGTCATCACGATCTTGAGAGGAGCTTGACATGGATCATTCCTCGGCGTTCCAGGATTATCCCACGTCCCCTGTAGCAGAAAGGTGGTTGGGGAATGATTGGTGAGCGACAGGTCTGCCACCAGCATCTCACTCAGAAAGTAGGGACCAGGCGTGATCCGCATAGTTATCTCCAGCCCAGCGGCCTGCGCGCGTAGCGTTACGGGTGTGCCAATTGCCCCACCGGAAGGAACTTTCTTTGGGTGACCACCTGTTGATGGAAGCGAAGGTCTCAAGAGCAGCAGAGTAGTGCCAAGAAGTGCTGCGATGACCAGGGCGGCAACGAGGGCCTGGGCAAGATGGTGTCGGCTTATGGGAAGGCGCACCGGAGTGAGTAGAGCATCTTCCCTTTCTGACCTGGAGGGAGGTAATGCTCCTGGGTATATATCCTCATCGGAGTATTGTAGCAAAGATGCTGTGTTTTGTGCTGCAAGGCGCTCCTGAAAATGAGTAAGGGCTATTGCTGGCTCCGCGTGTGTATTGGGCGCGGGGTCCAGTCTTGACAGAAGATTAAACACCTGGTGGCGATCCCTTGTCAAAGCACGTTCTTCAGCAGCACAGCGAGCACATTCTGCCAGGTGGGCAGTAACTTCATTAGCTTCTCGAAGAGGCAATGCTCCATCACGCCATGCAGTCAATTGGCCTGCATCAAGGCAAGTATTATTACGCTTCGGTTGTTGCTGTTCTTTCATGGTAGCTTCTCCGAAAGTTCTGCACGGCTCGGGCCAGTACAGTGCCGATAGATGTGATGGAAATACCTGTCGCTTCTGCTATCTCCCCATAGCTTAACCCTATACTGCGCAGCACCAGGCAGACTTGCTGCCGTTCGGGCAATTGAGCCAGGGTATTTCGCACCAGCGCTGCCTGCTCATTAGCAAGCACGTACTGCTCAGGATTCTGATCTTCTGCGACATCCAAGACATTCTCTAGAACATCGACATTGATGCGCCTCTCTTGACCGGAGAGGCTTTTGCGTTTGCGCAACGCATTCAAGCCAAGATTGATGGCGACACGACAAAGCCAGGCGCGTTGCTGAGCTTCATTCGCTGCATGCGGTGGAAGATGGTAAAAGCGCAGAAAGACCTCTTGCGCGATATCCTCTGCCTCACCTGGCTGCCCTACATAGCGATAAGCCAGCCGATAGACCAGGGGATAGTAGCGCGTAAAGATCGTCTCAAATGACTCGACTTCTACTGAAGTTACGAGCGGTCCTTCTCTACCATCAAATGACATACACGAGTCACGCTCCATCAGGACTCAAGCAGTGTACCAATCCATATCTCTTTCTCCTGCTTTCTTATCTAGAAGACACACTTGGGCCTGATTTTATGACGTAAACTGCTACCAAAAAGAGGATAGTACTGGCGAATTCGATTTTGGAGTTCGGAATCTTGTGAATGTACATAAGTACACTTTCTCTCCCACCAGGTCTACGTCCATTAGGGGGAACGAGCGGGCGACCATAAAGGCCCACCCTGCCGCTCCTCACCTCCCTCGCCCCTACAGGTATGGGATTCCCTCGCAAGGATGGAGAACCCTCCCGCTCGGCTCTTGACATCTTCGCACTAGCCTGCTAAGGTTTGCTTGAGAGCCATCTGAACATGTTTGCACACCCGAGAAACAGAGCAGTTCTGAGAGAAGAAAGAAGAAGACGATGCAGACCATCAAAATTATTGTAGAAAAACATGCCGATGGATACGTCGCGTACCCATTAGGCTTGAAAGGGATTGTCGTCGGAGAAGGTGATACCTATGAGGAGGCTCTCGCTGACGTGAAATCCGCTATACGCTTTCATATTGAAACGTTTGGCTCTGATATCTTCGAAACAGACTCTCCCGTGCTGGAAGCGTTCGTTGCTGAAACAGGGGTAGCGCTCTCGTGACACATTTCCCCGTCGATGCACCGAAGGCGAAGGTTATCAAAGCATTCGAATTGCTTGGGTTTTCCCTGGTACGAGAACGAGAGCATATTGCGATGATTCGTGAGAATGCCGACGGCACAAAAACGCCGTTGACGTTACCCAATCACAGTAAAATAAAAGGATCAACACTGAGAACCATTTGTACCCAAGCGGGGATTGCAAGAGCCGAGTTCTTGCGCGCATACAACAAGGCATAAGCGGCTCTGACATTTTACAGGTATTCTTCTTCTCTTGTATTACCTGGAAGTTACCCTCGATATTCCATGCAGCCAAACACCAATCATCTGCCATTTCCCCAAAAGCCTGCCGTACAATGGATGCGCCTCTTCTCCTGGTACCCATTCCGGTACCATTCCACTTGACGAAAATCTGTTCGTCTCGTACACTTCCTAACAACAAATGCAGAACAGCACCGGGGTTGCAGGAGAGGATTCACCTGATGGTAACACATGATGCCCGTCAAGCAGAGCAAACACGGCACGAATGTTTTCTCTGCGTGCTCGCCCAACAACCTTGCGCAGTAGCACAGCTCGAGGGACACATCATTTCCGCGCACGAAGTTAAAGTTGGTGGCGAAATGACCCCTTTCATCACTATTACTCTAGGGGAAGAATATGCCTCATTCAGCCTGACACGCCATTACCGCAGCCTGGTCAAGGGGCTAATGGATTTAGGTAGTAACCTGCGCGGTAGAAAACTCACTTTGCGTGTCTATCACCTGCCTCCTGCTATTGATGCCAGGGAACACAAGGGCCGCACAGTATACCGTTACAGAACCAATGACTATACGCTGGCTATCCTGGAACCTGATACCATTCTCAACATCACAGACCTCAACCACGCTGAATATTGTCCTCGCCAGTATTTGCTCAACCGCCTGGCCTCCTCGCCACAATCAGCTGCCGCCATTCGCGGTAACCTGGTGCACAGCAGCTTCAAAGAACTGCTTAAGGAGTACGACCGCGGCGAACTGATGACAGGCTATATAGCCAATGGACAGGAAACACCACTGGGAACCCTGCAGCGGCATTTTGAACAGGCATTGGAACGCAGCAGCATCGACCTGGCGCTTATCAACACATCAACCGAAGCCATACGCGCCGAGGTAGCCCCACACCTGGAAAGCCTGGCAACCTGGTTCCAGAAGCAGCGCAGCACTTTGTGGGACACGCCCCCGGCCACATCCTCCCAGGATGGCCAGGCCGGTGCGACAGAAGAGCATGGCAGCGAGAACTCAGTGCGTGCCGAGACGTTCCTCTTAGCACCTGAGATTGGACTACGAGGACGGCTTGACCTTCTCTGGCAGCAGACGGACCGGCAGCGCCTGCTGGAATTGAAAACGGGCGGAGCAACCGGCGAGTTACCGAGACCTGCGCATAGATGGCAGGTACAGGGATACCATGCCCTCTTAACAGTACGCCGCGACCCCAAATTAAAGAAAGCCCTTGCTATCCTACTCTATAGCGGCACACCTGGCGAAGCGCAGGACTTCGGTATTCGTGCGACAGAAAACCAGCTTCAACGTGTCATTGAGAAACGGAATATCCTCGTTCTCAGCCATGTAACAGGCATTCCACCTGCGCCTCCCGGAGCCTCACGCTGCACAAAGTGCGCAATGCTTGCCCAGTGCGAACAGGTCTCCTCCTTGCTCGACTGGCAACCACCCGAACCTGAATTGCCCACAATACACGTCTCCGAAGCGGATATCACACAACCCGCACTCCAGGATCGCGCATTTTTCTCCAGGTACTACCACCTGCTGCACCTGGAGGGACTCGAAGGCGAGAAGCAGCAGGCGCTGCTCTGGCAAATGCCTGTCGAGGAACGAGTTGAACGCGGAACAGCTATCAGTGACCTGGTGCCGCTGCATAAACCGGTGCCAACGGGACAGGGTGATTGGCAGCAGGTATTTCGCTGCACCAACACCTCGGAGCTGCGCGCGGGAGACGAGATCTTGCTCAGCAATGGCGACCCAATCACCGGCGAAGTGGTTACAGGCACCATTCTCAGTACCAGTTCCGAACAAGTCACCATCTGGAGCCCCGAACTTATCGCTCATCCAACATTGATCGATCGTTACGATATCAGTATCGTCCACGTACGCACCGTGCAAAATCTCCTCCGCTGGCTACAAGCTGATCCCCACCTGCGCGAACTCGTGGCAGGCGCTCGACGACCGCGCTTCAACAGGAACATCGTTCCGCCACGGGCCAGCTTTAACGCGGAACAGAACCTGGCCGTCGAGCGAGCCTTGCAGATGCAGGACTACCTGCTCATCCATGGCCCCCCTGGCACAGGTAAAACCAGTGTCATCGCTGAGATCGTCAAACGGCTGTGCAGCCAGGGCCAGCGCGTTCTGCTCGCCGCTTTCACCAATCAAGCTGTTGATAATATGCTCAAACGGCTTGAGATGGAGGGCTTTCATGACTTTGTGCGACTGGGCCACGAGCGCAGTGTAGATGACGCATTACATGGTCACCTGTTGAAAGACCTCGTGCAGCAAAAACAGAATGGCAAGAGTACCCCTGCTGTAGATGGAGATACCCGGCAAGCCGTGCACGAATTGCTGCGAAACATCCCCGTTATCGCTTCGACTACTGCAACATGGTCATCGGAAAAGTACGCGCCCCTGTCACTTAACGGAGCAGGGGAGAACAAGGTAGATTTCCAATTCGATGTTGCCATCATCGATGAAGCTGGACAACTCACCCTCCCTGCCATTTTAGGCGCGCTCCGCTTCACAAAACGCTTCATCCTTGTCGGCGATGAAAAACAACTCCCTCCCCTCGTCCTCAGTAAGGAAGCCGCCAGCACAGGACTCGCAGAGTCGCTCTTCAGCACACTCAAACAATTAGACGATGACTATATGAAGTTCGACAACCAGGGAATCAGCGCCTGCGTACCTTTAAAGGTGCAATACCGCATGAATAAGCAGATCTCTCACTTTGCTTCTACGGAGTTCTATGGCGATCAACTCATTCCACATGCGTCCGTGGCGAACCGCCTCCTGGAAGTGGCAATGCCAGCATCAATCATAGAAGTACCCGCGGTTACACGAGCCGTTGACCCACATTACCCGATGGTATTTCTGGATGTCAGCACCGGGTATGAAAGAGAGAAGATCAGCAACGCTGAGGCGCTGGCCGTGCGCGAGTTAGTTGCAGCATTAATTGCACGAGGGGTCGCGCAACAAGCTATTGGCATTATTGCACCCTACCGGGCACAGGTCGCAAACCTGCGCCGCTACCTTTTCAGCGACGACGAAGCGAGTGGCTGGCGAGCACTTATGTTTGACACACCTTTGAGTGTAGACACTGTAGATCGTTTCCAGGGGGGAGAGCGGTCTGTGATTATCATCTCGCTGGCCACCACGACCACGCCAGCAGCAGAAAGCCAGCTGAGAGATCACCTCACCAACCCTCACCGGCTTAACGTGGCCCTCACACGCGCTCAGAGGAAACTTATCGTGGTGGGATCTTCTCCTGCGCTCGAAGCATTACCAATCTTCCAACGCTTACTCACCTATTGCCGGAGTATAAACACGCTTATCCCTCACTAGAAAGTATCAGGAAGAGAGGCTTATTCCTGCCAGATCTTGTTGCAGAGAATCGACACGTTCAGTCTTAGCGAGAAAGGCATAGCAGGCACGTTCCAGCGAGGATTGTACTTCTGTCGGAATATGCAGCCCTTGCAAAATCAACTCCGCAGCGTGCCTCAAATTCAGCGTGATACGGAATGGCCCATCAGCTTCGTGATGATGTGCGCACAGTTGCTCGAAACCGAGACCCGAAAGCACCAGTACGGCATGAATACCAACGGCAAGTCCGGCACGTACATCACCGATACTGTCACCAATAATTACCGCGTCACGCATATCCAGGTCCAGCTCATCACGCGCTCTCAGCAGCATACCGGGGCGAGGTTTGCGACAGGCGCAATCCTCATCTTTACCATGCGGGCAAAAGTATACCTTTTCTACCTTACCTCCCATTTCGTTAATCGCAGCTACCATCTTACGATGAATTTCATACACCGTTTCGACCGGAACACTCCCACGGGCTACTCCGGCCTGGTTAGTACACACAACGATGCGGTGGCCTGCCTGTGTGAGCTTCGCAATTGCTTCGCGCGATCCTGGCAAAAAGCGGAATTCACTCCAGTTTTTGACATAATCGGCCCGGTTTTCATTGATAACCCCGTCCCGGTCTATAAAAATGGTAGACACGCGGCACCCCCGTCAAGTTAATAAAAAGAGTTGAGATCATGAATTGCTGCGCAATGTTCTGGCCCCTTAAGACCCCTCGTCTATATCAATCAGGCCTTTCTTCATGGCATAGATGACTACCTGTGAGCGATCATATATTTCTAGTTTACGATAAATACTGCTAATGTGATTACGTACGGTTTTTTCGCTAATGGCAAGCAAACGCGCAATCTCTTTAGCGACCATACCCCTGGCAATCAGTTCGATCATTTGCATTTCACGCGCCGTCAAGCCGTTTTCATGCTGTCCTTTATCGGGGTTTTGCTTCTCCAATAATTGCATCACGCGGTTAGCAATATCAGGCGCGGTAACCTGTTCCCCGCTATTGACAGCACGAATTGCAGAGACAAGTCCTACAGCAGAAATATCTTTCAGGATGTAGCCGTTCGCACCGGCAGCCAGGCCTTCCAGCACAAAGTCGTCGCTGGTGAACGTGGTCAACAATATGATCTTCGTCTCGGGAAACTCTGCTTTGATCTGGCGGGTTGCCCGGATGCCATTCATCTCAGGCATTTTCACATCCATCAACATAACGGCTGGCCGGAATTGCCGCACCAGCTCGATTGCCTCCAACCCATTACAGGCAACTCCAACCACCGAGATGAACGACTCCGCGGCCAGCATACCCGCTATACTCTCGCGGAAGAGGCGCTGATCGTCAACAACTCCTACACTGATTTGCTGTCGACTCTGTTCACTTACTGACCAGGCGTTGACTCGCGCACCTGTCAGATCTTCCATCCCGGCAGCCATAGCTTTGCATTTCTCCAAAATACGTTATTTGTTCCAGCAACGTGGCAGGGCGAGGACAAGCCCTCGGGCGACCATAAAAGCCCTCCAATAGGAATCAAGCTAACGAAAAGCCCATCAAATTCCGTAGGGGCGAGGGCGGGGCGGGGCGGCGGGGAGGGCCTTTATGGTCGCCCGCGTCCCGTTCCCTGTGCTCACCTGTTGGGCAACGCGCTCACACCCCCAGCACCGGGCGACCATAAAGGCCTTGTAAAGATACCCCGTATCTTTCTTGCCCTTCCCCACATCATCCGCCCTCGCCCGCGTGCTGGATAAATCCGCACTCTACGACTGACGAGCACGTTTCCAAAAAACCTACCCATGAGAGACCGCCCTCGCTCTTACGGATGTTGATAAGGCAATGGTATATCTACATCAAGACGTGTACCTTTGCCAGCAACACTCTCTATCGTAACAACCCCCCCCAGCAGGGCTGCCCGCTCACGCAAACCTACCAGTCCTTGCTGATATCCACTCTCCATATGCGTTTTAACACAATACTTTGGCATCCCTACCCCGTCATCACTGATGCTGATATGCAGGTGTTCCTCGAAACTAAACATACATACCTTGATAGTGGAGGCTTTGGCATGTTTACATATATTTGTTAGCGCTTCGCGTATTATATAATAGATATTCGATGTATATTCGATCGGCAACATAACGGGCCAGTCTTCACATTCAAACACAACAGTATAGCCTGAATCACGCAAGTCGATCGAAATAACTTGAATGGCATATTCCAGGCCAAGATCGAGTTCAGATGGCTTGCGCAATCCACCTAGCGCCTGGCGCATGGAAGTCAGGCTATCACGCGCAAGTTCCTGCCATATCTCCACTTTTTCAATAACCTCGTGGCTTGTCTGACCTATTGCGGGCAAGCAGCGCGTACGAAAGTATTCCAGGTCGGCAACAAGCGCGGTTAGCGATTGCACAACACCATCATGCAACTCACGCGCAATGCGGCGCCGTTCAGCTTCCTGCGCGAAACGAGTGGTCGGGGAATCTAAGACATCAAGCATCGTTCTACATTCCTTTACTACTTATACGAGGATGCAGTCAAAGCGACAA
>WNFA01002101.1_pt1 | contig 21877 bp, 5 predicted proteins | sample 5400481 | NCBI WGS metagenome assembly WNFA01 (sample SAMN13153340, study PRJNA577476) | soil metagenome | isolation source: 120 cm saprolite under Douglas fir tree site 2 hole 1 replicate 2 | place: USA:California | collected 2015-04-18
TTATCAAATCAAGAGCCCAGGAATTGCACATCGCGCTTCCCGGCGAGGATAAGAACACCAAGCGCTGGGTTGGCTGAAGCTCAATTCAGGATGAGGTCAATCACGGCGCCGAGGAAACACAGGCAGGTGAATAACCCGATCGCCTGGAGTTCTTTCAGCGTTAGCTCTACCGGGCCGCCATTTGCCGCTCGAAATCCGGCCGCCGGGAACGGAATTTTTGCATGCAGAGACCGGAGGCCAAAAATCGCCTTGAGCGAGCGCTACTGACCACAGAGACCAAAAGACCGGAATAAGACCGGCGAATATCCCCGCAGAAAAAGCCATGTTTCCGATCGACGGCGGTTTCTGCGGTTCGGTGAGACTGGATGGTGGAGGTAGTTGGGCTCAAACTGGTGACCCACCACCCAGTCATCGAACCAGTCTCCGCGAGCCGGGAACAGTAACTTCCGATTGAGAGACCGACGCGCCGCCTTATCACCTACCAGAGATTGATCCAGAGACGCGCAGGGTGCGAAAAGCCCCATTCTGGCGCAACAAACGCAAGAAGCTGACCGGAGTTTGAGCCTTAAGACTGCCGGGTGGTGACGGAATGGTTCGAACTGCTGCCAGCACCCCCGTCGTGCTCGACACTCAAGGCAGTATAGAGAGTATTTTTTACCCATCACAACTATGGAGTGTGCCTGGAGTTCGCAAAAAAAGAAACTTGGATTTTTTACCATCGGGCGCTGGTCACCCAAGAAAAGGTGAGCCGTGACATCTTTCCGCGAGGCAGCAGCAGGAACGCCGTTAATGAGGTATTCAAAAGCAGCTGAAATTTAATCTACGGTTGTGATACCATTCACAGAACGGAACCTATTTTACCATTAACCTGCGTTTGCACCTCTTCCTACTGGAGCGGTCCTCAAGCAAAAAATCCTTCCTCCATTTGGCGATTCCGTCATGCGTAGCGGATGGGATGGACACTCGGGTGATGAAACCTCGACCAAGGGATCGCGGTCGACGGTCCTGAGCGCACCGGGCCTGTCGTTACCCAAGGGCGGCGGCGCGATCCGCGGCATCGGCGAGAAGTTCGCGGCCAACCCGGTCACTGGCACGGGCTCCATGACCGTTCCGCTCGCGATCAGCCCGGGGCGGTCGGGCTTCGGCCCTCAGCTTGCACTGTCATATGACTCAGGCGCCGGAAATGGTCCGTTCGGGATTGGCTGGAGTCTGACACTGCCGGCGATTACACGTAAGACCGACAAGGGGCTTCCCCGCTATCTCGACATCGAAGCCGAGTCGGACGTCTTCGTGCTGTCCGGCAGCGAAGACCTCGTCCCGCTGCTCGAACTGCGAGATGGCGCATGGAATAGGACGGCCATCGAGCGAACTGTCGCGGGTGAAGCCTTTGTTGTGCATCGCTACCGCCCCCGAATCGAGGGATTGTTCGCGCATATCGAACGATGGACGCGCAAGCGGGATGGCGACACGCATTGGCGCTCGATCTCAAGAGACAATATCACGACGCTCTACGGCGAGACCAGTCAAAGCCGCATTGCCGATCCGCAGGATGCATTGCGCGTCTTCAGCTGGCTGATCAGCGAGAGCTATGACGACAAAGGCAATGCCATCGTCTACGACTATGCCGCCGAAGACTCGGCGAACATCAATGTCGCCCAGGCGCATGAGCGTAACCGCAGCGGCGGCCAGCGCTCCTCGAACCGCTATCTGAAGCGAATACGTTACGGGAATACGCCATCGCGGTTGGTTCAACCCGACCTTGCCCAACTCGCCTGGCTGTTTGAGGTCGTTTTCGACTACGAAGAGGGCCATTACCAGATCCTGCCCCCTGGCTCCGACAAGCGTCAGTTCGTGCGAGCGAGCCTTGGGCCGTCGCAACCCTGGCAGGTCAGGCAAGATCCGTTCTCGTCGTACCGCCCCGGCTTCGAGTTGAGGACCTACCGTCTCTGCCGAAGGGTCCTGATGTTCCACCACTTCCCCGGCGAACTCGGCACGCCCGACTATCTCGTGCGCGCCACCGAATTCGACTACCGCGAAGATTCCATCGGCTCGTTCATCACGCGCATCACGCAGTCGGGCTATCATCTGCAGCCGGATGGAACCTATCTCAAGCGATCGCTCCCCCCGGTCGATTTCGACTATATCGAGGCGAGCATCCAGGATGGCGTCAGCGAGGTCGACCCCGACAGCCTCGCAAATCTGCCGGGCAATCTCGAGGGGCGCAACTACCAATGGCTCGACCTCGACGGCGAGGGACTGCCGGGCGTGCTCGCCGAACAGGACGACGGGTGGTATTACAAAAGGAATCTCAGCCCCTCGACATTTTCCTTCATCGGCACCAAGCCAGCCGTCTCGGCGCGTCTTGAACCTCTCTCCCAAGTCACCTCGCTGCCTTCGTTTGCGCAGCCCATCACGCCTCGCCACCGGTTCATTGATCTCGCCGGCGATGGCCAGCTCGATTGCGTCGTGCTTGAGCGGCCGCTGACCGGCTTTTTCGAGCGCACGGAAGATCAGGGCTGGGAGCGCTTCGCCCCGCTGCCGTTCGTTCCCAATATCGAGTGGAACGACCCCAACTTGCGGTTTCTCGATCTCGACGGTGACGGCCATGCCGACGTTCTGATCACGGAGCACGAGGCCCTCACCTGGTATCCGTCGCTAGCCAAAGACGGATTCGGTCCGGCCATCCGCATCTCCAGGCCGAAGAACGAGGATGAAGGTCCGACTGTCATTTTTGCCGACGAGGACGAGGCCATCTTCCTTGCCGATATGTCAGGCGACGGGCTCACCGACATCGTCCGAATCCGCAACGGCGAGGTTTGCTACTGGCCGAACATGGGCTATGGCCGCTTCGGCAAGAAGATCACGATGGACGCCTCGCCCTGGTTCGACAGCCCCGACCTGTTCGATCAAAGGCGGATTCGCCTTGCCGACATCGACGGATCCGGCGTTACGGACATTATCTATATCACGCGCGAAGGCGTGCGCCTTTACTTCAACCAGTCGGGCAATCGCTGGAGCGCTCCGCGTACCCTCCCGGTCTTCCCGCATGTCGACGATTTTGCACAAGTGCAGGCGATCGACCTTCTCGGGAACGGCACCGCCTGCCTAGTCTGGACGTCGGCGCTTCCGGGCGATGCGCGCCATTCCATGCGCTATGTCGACCTCATGGGAGGCCAAAAGCCGCATCTCCTCATCGGCAGCCGAAACAATCTCGGCGCCGAGTCGTGCATGTTCTATGCGCCGTCGACCAAATTCTATCTCACCGATCGCGCGTCAGGCCGGCCCTGGCTGACACGGCTGCCGTTCCCGGTGCACGTGGTCGAACGCGTTGAAACCTACGATAGGGTCAGCCGCAACCGGTTCGTAAGCCGCTACACCTATCATCACGGCTTCTACGACGGCATCGAGCGGGAATTCCGCGGCTTCGGCCGCGTCGATCAGTACGATACCGAGGAGCTGGGCGCGCTCAGCCAAAGCGGCGTCTTTCCCGACGCAACCAACACCGATGCCGCCTCCTATATGCCGACCGTTCTGACCAGGACATGGTTCCATACTGGCGCCTACGTCGAGGAGTCGCGTATCTCGCGCCACCTGGAAGACGAGTACTGGCGCGAATCCGACCTCAGTGAAGGCCTGCAAGGGCTGAGCGACGCCGAGTTCGAGGCCATGCTGTTGCCCGACACCGTGCTGCCGCCGGGGCTCGAGGCCGGCGAGATGGCGGAAGCCTGTCGTTCGCTCAAGGGGGCCGTGCTCCGCCAGGAGGTCTACGCGCTCGACGGCACCGACGAGGCGGACCGGCCCTATTCGGCGTCGGAGCGAAATTACACAATCAGGCATCTGCAGCCGACCGGACCCAATCGACATGCGGTGTTCTTCACCCATCAGCGGGAGAGCATCGATTTCCATTACGAGCGGAAGCTCTACGACATCGCCGGACGCAAGCTCGCGGATCCCAGGGTCACGCACAGCATGGTGCTGGGGATCGACGATTTCGGCAACCCGCTGCAGTCCGCCGCGATCGCCTATGGCCGCCGCCATGACGATCCGGATACCCTCCTCACGGCGGAGGACCGCGCCAGGCAACGGAAGATTCACGTCACCGCCTCCACGGCGACCTACACCGATCCGATTTTCGCCGACGATGCCTATCGTGCGCCGCTCGCGGCCGAGCAGCGCACATTCGAGCTCATCAACGTAACGCCGGACCGGACCACACCGGACATCACCAATCTGTTCGGCTTCGACGAACTTGCAGCCAAGGTCGCGCAGGCCGGCGACGGCGCTCATGATCTGCCCTATGAGGACATCAATGCCCAGGGCACGACTGACGCGCATCCCTGGCGCCGCCTCATCGCGCAGGCACGCACGCTGTACCGCAAGGACGATCTCAGCGCCGCGCTCCCGCTCGGCAGTGTCGAACCGTTGGCGTTGCCTCACGAGAGCTATCAACTTGCTTTCACCCCCGGCCTGCTCGCGACCTACACGCGTGGCACGGAAGTGTTGCTACCCGACCCGGCGCAGGTGCTCGGACAGGAAGGCGGTTATGTCCTGAGCGACGATTTGAAGCGACAGAACCTGTTCCCGGCATCTGATCCTGCCGGGCAATGGTGGATCCCCTCTGGCCAGGTGTTCTATTCGCCCGATCCCGCGGATACGCCCGCACAGGAACGGGCCAATGGCACCTCGCATTTCTTCCTGCCACGCCGCTTCCGTGACCCGTTCGGCCATGACACCACGGTCGGCTATGACGCGCACGACCTGCTGATCCTCGAAACCGAGGATGCGCTGCATAACAAGGTCACGGTCGGAGAGCGCGCCACCACCGGCATTGTCAATCGCAATGATTACCGCGTCCTGCAGCCGGCTTTGATCACCGACCCGAACGGCGACCGGTCGGAGGTCGCGTTCGATACGCTCGGAATGGTCGCCGGCACCGCTGTCATGGGGAAAAGCAGCGAACAGCTGGGTGACACGCTTGCAGGTTTTGTCGCGGACCTCTCACAGGATGATCTCGATCTATTCTTCGCCGAACCAAGGGGAGCCAAGGCTGCATCGCTCCTCGCTGGAGCCACGACGCGGATCGCCTACGATCTCGATCGCTTTGCGATCAGCGGCAGTGGCACCAGTCCTGTCTTTGCGGCTGGACCATCTTTAGCAACAAGGGCAAGCCGGTCCGGCAGTACGAGCCGTTCTTCGACGACAGCCACGACTTCAAGTTCGGCGTTCAGGTCGGCGTCAGCCCAGTGTTGTTCTACGATCCGGTCGCGCGCGTCGTCGCCACTCTGCATCCCAACCACACTTGGGAAAAGGTGGTGTTCGATCCATGGCGGCAGACCAGCCACGACGTCAATGACACCGTCACGCTCGATCAGAGGACAGATGCCGACGCCAGTCCGTTCTTCGTGCGCCTGCCTGATGACGACTACATCCCCTCCTGGTATGCGCTGCGAACTGATCCCGCATTTGCCTCCGCAGCGACCGCCATGTGGCCCGACCCAAAGGAGCGTGCCGCCGAAACGGCTGCTGCCGCCAAGGCCGCGGTCCATGCCGCTACGCCGGCGATTGCCTTTTTCGACGCGCTCGGCCGACCGTTCCTGACGATCGCGCACAACCGCTTCGAACGCAATGGCGCCACCGTCGACGAGACCTATGCGACCCGCGTCGACCTCGATATCGAAGGCAACCAGCGCGCGGTTAGCGACGCCAATGGCCGTATCGTCATGCGCTATGACTATGACATGCTGGGCAACCGCATACACCTGGCCAGCATGGAGGCCGGCGCACGCTGGACGCTCAACGACGTCCTCAGCAAGCCAATCTATGCCTGGGACAGCCGGGGTCATCGCTTCCGTACGGCCTATGATCCATCGCGGCGCCCGACCGACGCATGGTTGAGCGAGGATGCCGGCGTGGAGCGGCTGGTCCGTCGCACGGTCTATGGCGAAAGCCAAGCCAATCCGGAAGCCAACAACCTTCGCAGCAAGGTGGTTCAGCTCTTCGACCAGGCGGGCACCGTCACCACTGATGACTACGACTTCAAAGGAAATCTCCTTTCAAGCCGGCGTCGGCTCGCGCGCGAGTACAAGAACACGCGGGATTGGTCGGCAAACCAAGAGCTGGAGCCTGAGACGTTCGCGGGAAGAACGACATTTGACGCGCTCAATCGACCGATCACGGTGACTTCTCCTGATGGTAGCATCTATCGACCCACGTTCAACGAAGCCAACCTGCTTGAAAAAGTCGACGTCAACCTGCGGGGCACGGCCGTAACGACGCCGTTCGTCACCAAAATCGACCACAACTCCAAGAGTCAGCGTATCCTGATCGAATATGGTAACGGCGCCCGGACCGACTATGCCTACGATCCCCTGACGTTTCGGCTGATCAATCTCAGGACGACACGATCATCCGACCAGGCCGTGCTGCAAGACCTGCACTACGCCTATGACCCGGTGGGTAATATCACCGGGATCGCCGACGGCTCCCAGCAAACGATCTATTTCAGCAACCAGTTGGTGACGCCCGACAACGACTATGTCTATGACGCGGTCTATCGCCTGATCAGGGTTTCGGGGCGCGAGCACATCGGCCAGGCTGCGCAGCCGCAGACCACGTGGGACGACTCGTTCCGCATGCGTCTGCCGCAACCGGGCGATGGCCAGGCCATGCGCCGCTACAGCGAGGAATACCGCTACGACCCGGTCGGCAATTTCCTGCAACTGATTCACCAGGCACCGATTCCGCAATTGCCGACGCTCAATGGCAACTGGACGCGCTTCTATTTCTACAACGAGCCAAGCCTCATCCAGCCGGACAAACACAGCAATCGTCTCAGCGGCACGAGCATCGGCAATGTCTCGGCGCCCAGCGAGACCTATTCCCACGATGCGCACGGCAACATGACGTCGATGCCGCACCTGAGCCTGATGCAGTCGGACTTCCGCGACCAGTTGAGCGCGACCGCGCGGCAGGCCGTGAACGCTGGCACGCCAGAGACGACCTATTATGTCTACGACGCCACCGGCCAGCGCGTGCGTAAGATTACCGAAAGACAGAACGGCACACGTCGCTACGAGCGGGTCTATCTCGGCAACTTTGAGATCTATCGCGAGTACGGCACCGATGGCACCAGCGTCAGTCTCGAGCGTGAGACCCTCCATGTGATGGATGACAAGCAGCGCATCGCGCTGGTCGAGACGCGCACGCAAGGAAGCGAGCCCGACGCTCCCGAAAAACTCATCCGTTATCAGTTTGGCAATCACCTCGACTCCGCGTCACTGGAACTGGATGGCGTGGGGCAGATCATTTCCTACGAGGAATATTACCCCTACGGCAGCACGTCGTATCAGGCCGGTCGCAGCGCGGCGGAGGTTGGCCTGAAGCGATATCGCTACACGGGGATGGAGAGAGATGATGAGAGTGGCTTGAACTATCACAGCGCACGATATTACGTGCCGTGGCTCGGAAGGTGGTCTAGCGCAGATCCAATTGGGCTGAATGGTGGAATCAACTGCTTTGCATATTCACGCCAAAACCCAGTCGCGCATAGCGATACAAATGGCCGGGACACGGCAGCCGAACGGTATACCAAGGAAAAGAAACGCGTAGAGGACTTCTATAAATTCATTGACATCGATCATGACATGCACATCACCGCCAAAGAGTTCATCGTAGGACTTCAATGCTCAACGATGTCTTTCGAATTGTTGTGGGCATATGCAGATCAGATCGAGGGCTATTCGTTTGATCCGGTTATTGCACAGGCGATGGAGCGCCCCAGGCTGAGTCCAGAAAGAGCATATGAACTCAATGAAAACGTCCAGCGGATGGGCGAGGATGGAATCATTTACACGAATAAAGAGGGGCGCGAAGCAACCAAGCGAGAACTCAACAAATATAAGGATCCAGAGAGACTAATCGTCACAGCTAAAGCTGCGGCAGCGGTTCTGGCGCCAGAATACTATTTCACAGCGCGCTCAATCTGGCACTCAGCCCATGGGGACCCCATAGAGGCAACACTGGATCTGGCTGGCGTCTTGGTCGGCAGAGCCATAGACGGCGCGATTCCGAACGGCAGCGCGAGAACACTAGGGCCGAGGTTCGCAGCCACGTCAATGGGTGACGTCGCAATTGATGTGGGGGCGGACGTCGGCTTATCGCGCGAATTACGCGTTGCAGAAACCGTGGGAGGACGCGTCGCCAAGGTCGGCCCTAAAGACGCTAAATTCTACCTGCACTCAGGAGACGTGTCTGTAGTTGAAGGCAGGTACTTCGATACACTTCAGTACGCGTCAAAAGAAGGCGTCACCATCGATGTCCTTGGTCCAAATCAAGAGCTTATTGTTGTTGGAGGAAAAGGAAAGGCGTTGAATCTCTCGAAGTTAGGTGATCGTCTCAGTTCCCTGAAGAGACTAGCTGATGCACATCACGTGAAAGCTCTCGCATATTTTGAAGAGGGCACACCCCAAACGGCCATAGATGTTGCCACCAAATGGCTCGGGAAAGAGAACGTCCATCTATTCAAGTAAGGCGGCCTCTAGGAACATGTGCGGAGCTCGATACAACTCGACAAAAGTAGTCGCCTCAAACAACCAGGTTGGCATCAATGATATTGTGAGCACCGCGTCCACCCGCGGCTTGCCGCCGCACCGGAGGTGACTGGGAAGAAAGACGTTTGAGACTGCGTTTTCAAGCCTCGCACGCAACGCACATATGCCCTTTGGCCGGAATCACCCTACGAGTACCGAACGACAATTCGACTGATTACAAAGGAGGCCTCCATGAATCTCCAGGGACGCAACCTCCAGCAAGGACTCACCGGCGACGACGTGCGCCTGCTGCACACCGAGCTCGCGCTGCTCAATCTCGCCATTCCCGACAACGAGCGCAGCGCCGCGCAGTTCGGGCCCGCAACGCTCGCCGTCGTCCAGCAGTTCCAGCGGCAGCATAATCTCCCGGCCAGCGGCATCGTCGATCCCGCGACCGCGGCGGCCATCAACGCGGCGGTGAATGCGCAATTCCCGCCGAAATTCTCTGTGTCCGGGCGCGTCTACAGCGCCGTGAGCGCCGGCGTCGGCGGATTGAAAATCGAGCTGCTCGACAAGAGTGCGGGGCCCGACCTCCTGCTTGCGCTCGCCACCTCCGACGAACGCGGATTGTACTCCATTCAATATTCCCCGGCGCCGGCGCTGCAACTGGGCAAGTCCGCACCCGACATCCAGCTTCGCGCGCTTGCCGCCGACGCGCTCGTCGGCGCCTCGGACATCCGCTATGACGCCTCGGCCACCGAGACGCTCGACATCATCGTCGCCGATGATCTCGCGCCAAAACTGTTGTCCGAATACGCCGAGCTGACCACGGCCATCGGCACCCATTACAAGGGCAAGCTTGCGGACTTGAAGGAAACCGGTGACCGCACGGATATCACCTATCTCGCCAACAAGACCGGCTGGGGCGACCCCCGGCCGCTGGCGATGGCCGCGCTGGCCGACCAGTTCAGCGCCCGAACGGCCTCGCCCTTCTCGGCCGCCCGCGCGATCGGACCGGAATTCTTCTACGCTCTCTTCCGCGCAGGCCTGCCCACCGACGAGGACCTCCTCTATCGCACCGATGGCAAATCCGTGGTGTCGATCTGGACAACCGCTATTGACCAGGGCGTCATTCCGACGTCGCTGAAGGGCACGATCCCCGACGCCGCCAAGCAGTTTCAGATCCTCGGCGCCCAGAAGCTCTTGAGTGGTCCGGCCCTGACTGGGGTTTCGCCGCTCAAGGACATGCTCGCGGTCTCCCGCCTCACAGACTCACAGCAGCAGCAATTCGCCATGTTCTATGCGGCGAACCGGACCGACATGAGCGCCTTCTGGACGGCCGTCGGCAGCGCATTCGGCGCGGCGACGGCAGCCCAATTGCAGCTCGACGGCAAGCTCGCCCGCCTGACCGGCAATAATTCCGTGCTGATGCAGGCGCTGCACGGAGCGGCCGGCGCGCAACCCCTGACCGACCCCCTCCAGCTCGTTCAGGCCGGCTATCATCAGCCGCAGAAGTGGACCGCCCTGCTGTCATCGAGCACGCCGATCCCGAAGGAAATCCCCGGCGATACGCCGCAGGCGAAACAGGCCGCCTATGCCGAGTTTCTCGCCGCCCAGATACAGCTGGCCTATCCGACGGCGGTCACCGCAGCATTGGTGAAGAGCGGCGACTTCGTGGTCGCCGCGCCAGACCAGGTGAGCGCATTCCTCACATCGCATCAGGCCGAATTCGACATCGGCCGGCAGCCGGTCGAACACTATATCGCGGCCAAGAATGTTCAGGTTGATCCGGCCATCGTAACCGAAATCAAGAACATGCAGCGTGTCCTGCAGATCGCGCCGAGCGCGCAGGCCATGGGGGGCCTGCTCAAGCGCAAGATCAACGCCGCCTATCATGTCGTCCGCTTCGACGAGCAGACATTCACCGACAATTTTGCCCAGGATCTCGGCGGCAGCGATCAGGCGGCGCTGGTCCACGCGCGATCGCGGCAGATCCACAATGCCACGCTCAACATTGCAACCAGCTATCTCTCCGCCAGGCGCGGCGTAGCGCTTGGTGCACCGGCGATGACGGATGGCGAGGCCGGCGCCGCCAGCGACGGCCATCTGCTGCGTCCTGCGCCCATGGCAGCTTCCGCGCCTGCTGCTGCGGGTGTGATCGCCTATCCGACGCTCGAAGGCCTGTTCGGCTCAATGGATTTCTGCGCCTGCGAGCATTGCCGCTCGGTGCTGTCGCCCGCGGCCTATCTGGTCGACCTCCTGCATGTCATCGGCCCGGACAACGATGTGTGGACGGCCTACACCGCGAATTGGAAGGCCAGCCACGGCGGCGCATCCTATCCGTTCGCCACGATGGATGCCTGGATAGCGGCTGGAAAGCCTGCAGGCACCGAGATCGCTCCGCTTGACGTGCTCCTGTCGCGCCGCCCGGATATCCAGCATCTGCCGCTCACCTGCGACAACACAAACACCGCACTGCCCTATATCGACGTCGTGAACGAGACGCTGGAATACTTTGTCGCCAATAGCGCGCAGCCGGACTCTCTCAATGGCTTTACCGGCCACGACACGAACGGTGTGGCCACCGAAGACCTGATGGCGAGCCCGCAATTCGTCATCATCGCTGCCTATGCGACGCTGCGCGGCGAACGCTTCCCGCTGCCGCTTCCGTTCCACCAGCCGCTCGAGGTTCTGCGCCGATGCTTCGGCAGATTCGAGGTGCCGCTGCCGCTGGCCATGGAGCGGATTCGCAAGACCGACGGCCTCGAGCGCGGTACAAATCCTTACGGCTGGCGCGACATCCTGATGGAGACTCTCGGCTTGTCGCGGGAGGAACACGAGATCCTGACAGACTCGACGGCGGTGCCGCTTTGGCGGATGTACGGCTTCCCGGACGGGACTGCGGATACGACCGTCATAGCGGGCCTGTCGAACGCCAAGCAGTTTGCTCGTCGACTGGGGCTTTCCTACGACGATGTCATTGCGCTGCTACGCACCCGCTTCGTCAACCCGAACAGCGATCTCGTCCCGAAGCTCGAACGGCTTGGCGTTTCATTCGCGACACTCAAGGCCGTGCATGATGGAGCGATCACTGATGCCGCCTTCGACGCCCTGCTGCCTGCAGGCGCCGGAGCGCCTGATCCCGTGCTCTACGGCGGCGACATCAAGGCGTGGGTCAGGAACGCGGAAAATTATTCCCGCATCATGGCTATCGTGACGCTGGTCGATCCGACCCTGGGCGCCCCGGGATCCAACTTCGATACGCTCGAATTCCGTTATTCAAGCCCGATGTCCGGCCCGAGCGACACAAGCAACCGGCTGGGTGCCGTGGAGTTCGCCCGCCTGTTGCGCTTCATCCGCCTCTGGAAGGAGACAGGATGGTCGATCGAACTGACCGACTCGGCGATCTGCGCCTTGTACCGGCCGGATCTGGTGGCGCTGGCTTCAGGCGACATCGACACCCTGGCGAAGCTCGATGGCGGTTTTCTCGCCTTGCTGCCGCGGCTCGGGATTGCGCTGCGCGTGCTGAAGGCGCTGAATCTCAAGCCGGAGCGGGATCTGGCGTCGCTATTGGCCTGCTGGTCGAACATCGGCACGTACGGGGACCATGCCCTCTATCGGCAGATGTTCCTCAGTGCCATGGTCCTGAATCAGGACGCCGGTTTCGCCGATAACGGATTTGGCGCCTTCCTGCAGAAGGCCTCCGTTCCCTACACGCACAGCCAGGCGACGCTGGAACAACCGATCATTGCAGCGGGCCAGGGCAAGATCGGCTACGACGGCGCCGGCAAACAACTCTACTACAACGGCACGCTTGATAGCGCGACCCGCAATGCTCTCAAGGCGGTCGCCGGCGTCAGCGCCGACTTCCAGGCGGCGGTCGATGCCCTCTACACGGCACAAAGGCTGGCTGCGCATGGCAACACGTTGCGCGCGGCCTTCGGCCTGACCGGCGATGAATTCGCTCTGATCGTCGGAGCCCTGAAGTACGACAATGATACACCGCTGACGCTTGCGAACGTCTCCGCCGTCTACCGTCGTGGCTGGCTCGCACGGGCGCTGCGCCTGAGCGTCAGGGAGCTTCTGCTTCTGACCTCGCTTACCGGTCTCGACCCGTTCACCCTCCCCGACCCGACCCAGGCTGCGATCGTGCGCCTGGTCGCGCTGGTGCGCGCCATGAGGGAACGCTCGCTGAAATCGGCGGCTGCGCTCTATCTGATCTGGAACCAGGATCTGAGCGGCAAATCAGCGCCGGATCCCGACGACGTCGTCGAATTCGCCCGCACCCTGCGAGGCGACTTCGCGGGCATCGACGATCAGTTTGCCGCCACCGACGACCCCAGCGGCAACGTCGCGCGTGCACGCATGGCGCTGGTCTATGGTCAGGAGACATCCGACGCCTTCTTTGCGCTGCTGGAGAACACGGTGGCGCTCGATGTTGCCTACACTCACACTTCCTTGTCGCTCGAGACGGCGATCACGTCCGTCGATTCCAGTCTCTCCTACGACAACTTCCGTCATCTTCTGTCCCACCAGGGCCTGCTGGGCGCGGGCATGCGCGACGCGCTCAAGGCCGTAGCTGGCGTCACCACCGCGTTCCAGGGCGCGGTCGACGGCCTGTTCGCACGCAGCGAGGACGCCCGCGGATCTTTCTTCACCCGCTACCCGGAGCTGAAGCCACTGTTCGATACCTATGTCGGATCTAGCGATCCCATTGAGAAGAAGCGCAGCGCGTTGCTGGCGACCTTCCAGCCCACGCTCGCCGCACGACGCAAACGCCAGCAAGCGCTGCAACGGCTGGCCGCTGCGGCCTCGATCGAGTTGAGTGACGCCCAAACCCTGCTCGACCCCGACACGACTCCCTACCCGCTGCATGCCGAAGGAAAACCCGATCAGCCCGCGCTCAATGACGTGCTGGGGCTCGGCACACCCGGCCTCGCCGTACAATTCTTCTTCCGTGACACCGCTACAGGCGCGGTCGACGCGAGCATTCAGGCTGCGGCAACTCTCGACTACGCACCTCAGGGCGAAAATCCGTTGCCGACGAATCCTACACCCAATACCGCGATTTCCGGCATCTGGCAGGGTCGCATCGAGACGCCGGAACCGGGCTACTACAACTTTGTGATCGAGGCTGACGCCACCGCGACGGTTTCACTAAACCTGGACGGCACGGCGCAACCCCTGACGCAGAACGGCACGATCTGGCGCAATACCAACGCGCTTTCGCTGAAGGGCGGAAAGCTCCACGATCTCACGCTGACCGTCGAGAAAGTCCAGACGCGTCTCAGCGTCAAATGGGAAACGCCAAAGCAAGCGCGCGAGGTGGTTCCCGGTCGCTATCTCTACCCGCCAACGATCCTGACCCCGTTCGGCAACGCGTACATCCGTTTCCAGAAGATGACGGCGCTGGCGTCGGCACTTAATTTGACCGCCAACGAGATCGCCCATTTCGCCATCGACGGCGACTATCAGGTTGGTGGCGAGGGTTGGCTGAGTGCCCTGGCAGTCGCCGGCAGTCCCGCACCAGCGACCGCCGTAGCGCTTCTCAAGCCGCTTGAGGCGCTTCTGGGTTTTGCTCGCATCAAGTCGGAGCTTTCCCGCCAGGACGAAAGGGTTCTTGATATCCTGCGAGCGCCGGCGGCGGCTGCCGCAACCGCCGACGGCGCCCTGTTCGCTCTCACGCGGTGGGACCCGGCCTCGCTCGATGCGCTCTTGGCTCAATTCGGCAAGGCCAGGGGAGACCTTGCGCACTTCGATCTCTTCCGCCGCGTGTACGACGCCTTCGCGGCCGTTCGTTCGGTCGGCGTGTCTGCAGCCGATTTCATCCGCGCCGCGACCAATGCGCCTGACGGAACGGTGGCACGCGACTTTCAGTCCGTGCTGCGCGCCCGCTATGCGGCCGCCGACTGGCATGACCTGATCAAACCCATCAACGACGAGATGCGGGAACTGCAGCGCGACGCCCTCGTCGCCCATGTCCTTCACCACCTGCGGTCAAGACCCGATACCGCGCAGATCGACACGCCCGACAAGCTGTTCGAATACTTCCTGATGGATGTGCAGATGGACGCGTGCATGACGACATCCCGCGTGCGTCACGCCCTCTCCTGCGTGCAGCTGTTCATCGAACGCTGCCTGATGAATCTGGAGCCGAAAGTCTCGGCCGCGTTCGTCAATGCCGAACAATGGGCCTGGATGAAGCGCTATCGCGTCTGGGAGGCCAACCGCAAAGTCTTTCTCTGGCCCGAGAACTGGCTCGACCCGGAGCTGCGCGATGACAAATCGCAGTTCTTCAAGGACCTCGAGAGCGAGCTTCTGCAAGGCGACATCACTGATGATTCCGCCTCGACTGCCTTGCTCAACTACCTGTCCAAGCTCGAGGAGGTCGCAAAACTGGAGCCGTGCGGCATCTACTATGTCGAGCCCACCCCGGCACAGGGTGAAGTCGTGCACGTGGTCGGCCGCACGGCCGGTGCGCACCGAAAATACTACTACCGCCGCAAGGAATTTGGATACTGGACGCCGTGGGAGCAGATCAAGCTCGACATCGAGGACAACCCGGTCATCCCCGTTGTCTGGAAGAACAGCGGGGGAGACAGCCGCCTTCTGCTGTTCTGGCTGCGGATCCTGAAGAAGGGGCCGGATGCCGTCGATCGCCCACGCGGCGGCAAGCTCATCGACATCGACGCCCAAGCCCTACCCGGCGACCCTCAGTTCACCGTGCAGGCAGTGCTGTGCTGGAGTGAATACTATAATGGCAAGTGGCAGCCGACCAAGACGTCGGATCCGGACAAACCCACCACGATCGGCACCTATCTTCCCAGCGAGTTCGATCGCTCGGACCTGCATCTCGGAGTGACGGCCGAGGGAGATGCCTTGCGCATCTACATCCAGCTTACCCCGCCACCGCGGTCGATCCTGATCTACCTCAATAACTGGCCTGGCTCCTTCCTGTTCCGCAACACCCATAGCCTGCCCGTGCGCGGCGAGGAAACGGCAAAGCCTCCGCCAAGCCATGTCAGTACTCGCCTTCCCCTGACCGACAATTCGCACAGCGGCGATTTCGCCTTCGATTACCAGGATGCGTCAGGCAAGGAGCTGCAACGATCGATTCTGCGGCCCACCACCCAGCCTCCGCCGTTCTCGGCTGTCTGGCCACGGCAGGATCTCGACGATCCCTGGAATGCACCGATGTTCTTCGCCGACGGCCGCAACGCGTTCCTCGTCTCGACACGGGAGCAGCCGGTCTGGGTCCGCAACTTCGGGGGCTATGGCACCCTCGGCGGCATGGTGGGTGGACTGGATGCGGTCCAGATCGCTCCGCTTGTCATTCAGCCGCCTCCGGCACCGCGGCCGATGGTCAGCACCGACGCTTTCATCCAGCGCGGGCTCACATCGACCCTGCCTGTCAGGTTCGGCGATCACCTGATCGGGCGCTCGGTCTCGTTGTCGAACGGCAGGATAAAACTATAGGGAAACGAGTCATGACAAACCTTGCAAGCAGCGTCGGCTTCCACGATCGATCGCTGGGTCGGGTCGTAGACCGGATCCCGTTTGGCCACTGGGACACGCAATTCAGCTACACATTCCGGAATTTCTTCCATCCGTTCGTCGGTGAGATGATCGCCAGAATCAACACGAGTTCACTGTCCGGCTTCATGGACCCGGAATGGCAGGATGGCCTGAAAACACCGGATCCCAAGACCGACCCGACCCACGATTTTTTCACGACTCTCTATCAACCGCAGAACAATCGTCTTGTTCAGGTCGAATCCTTTCGCAAGGAAATCGAACTCTCCGAACATGAAGCTTATGCCATCTACAATTGGGAGCCGCTCTTTTTCGCCCCGTTGACGATTGCCGTTCACCTGAGCAAGACGCGCAGATTCGCCGACGCGCAACGCTGGTTTCACTACATTTTCGATCCAACATCGAACGATCTGTCCGTGAATTCGCCGCAACGCTACTGGAAATTTCTTGCCTTCCGTGAGGCAAACAATCCCAAACAGATCGACGCCTTGCTTGCGCTGCTCAGCCAGCCGCCGTCGGACCTGTCACCGGACGATCAGGCCCGGCGAGAGGAGGTCCTGAACGGCTACCAGGCGATTCTCAGCAAGCCGTTCCAGCCGCATGTCGTCGCGCGGACGCGGCCGCTAGCCTACCAATATTGCGTCGTCATGAAATATCTCGACAACCTGATCGCGTGGGGCGACGACCTCTTCCAGCAGGACACCGTCGAATCCATCAACGAGGCCACGCTGCTCTATGTCCTCGCTTCCAACATTCTGGGCCCTCGGCCGCAACAGGTTCCGTCGCGCGGGGTCGTGCGACCCAAGACCTTTGCGCAGCTCAGGGCCGCCGGCCTCGACCCAATGGGAAATGCGCTGGTGGAGCTGGAGGCCAAGTTTCCGTTCAACGTGGGAACGCCCGAGCCGCGTTCCGACACCGACGGCGCGGCCAGTGCCAGCCCCCTGTTCGGCATCGGCCGAACGCTCTATTTCTGCATTCCGCGCAACGAGAACCTGCTCGGATATTGGGACACCGTCGCCGACCGCCTGTTCAAGATCCGCCATTGCATGAACATCCAGGGCGTGGTGCGCCCGCTCGCCCTGTTCGATCCACCGCTCGATCCCGGGATGCTGGTGAAGGCGACGGCGGCGGGGCTCGATCTCAGCACCATTGTCAGCGGCCTGACCCAGCCCGTTGGCCCGGTGCGCTGCGCCGTCCTGATTCAGAAGGCACTCGAGCTCTGCACCGAAGTGCGCGGCCTCGGTAACGCGCTGCTCTCCGCTCTCGAAAAGGGTGACGCCGAGCATCTTGCGCTGGTGCGCCAACGCCACGAGATCCAGATCCAGCAGATGGCTCAGGAGGTGCGCTTCCTGCAGTGGAAGCAGGCAGAGGAAGCGACGACGTCGCTGCTCACGAGCCGCGCGACCGCGCTGGAAAGATTCCACTATTACCAGCGCCTGCTCGGCCTTCCCGCCGATTCGAATGTCAATGATGCACTGGCGCCCGACCACCGCGAGCTGACCGAGGAGAACTTCGATGATGCCTACAACGTTCTGGTCGGCCAGTACGCGGACAACCCCCCGGGGTTGCAGCCCTATCCGAATCTAACGCTTGCTGGCAGCAATTCGCCGGCTCCCGCGTCGGGGGCGTCAGCTCCGGGGCGGCTCTATTTGAATACCAACGAGGATAGTGAGTTGAACTCGCACTTGCCGCTGGCGAGAGATGGTCATCTGGCTGCCGGTGGTCTTGAAACCATAGCATCAGCCTTCTTTCCAGTCCCCGATGTAGGCTTGAACGGGCATTTCTGGGGCCTGGGCGCCCACGCCGAAGTCAGCGGAGGAGCCAAGCTGGCCGCCGCCGCAAAATCGATCGGAGCAGTCTTTCAACTGGCTGCAACTTGGGAACAGGATCAAGCCGGGATCGCCAGCCGCACCGCAGGATACCAACGGCGCGCCGACGAATGGCTGCTCCAGTACAACCTCGCTGCCCACGAGCTGATGCAGATCGGCCGGCAGATTCTGACGTCGCTGATCGCAGAGCAGGTCGCCCGCCACGAGTATCAGAGTGTCAAGCAGCAGATCGCCAATGCGCAGGAGATCGACCAGTTCCTGCACGACAAATTCACCAACGAGGATTTGTATCTCTGGATGCAGGGCGAAATCTCGCGCGTCTATTACGAATACTACCGTTTCGCGTTTGACACGGCGCGCAAGGCCGAACAGACGATGAAGCAGGAACTGATGCGGCCGGAACTCGACACCCAGACGTTCGTGAACTTCAATTACTGGGACGGCGGGCGCAAGGGCCTGCTCTCCGGCGAAGCACTTCATCTCGATGTCAAACGGATGGAGATGGCCTATCTCGACAACAACAAGCGAGAGCTGGAGTTGACGCGCCACGTCTCGCTCAGGCAGCTCGATCCGCTGGCACTGCTGACCCTGAAATCGACAGGGACATGCGCCGTCACGGTCCCGGAATGGCTGTACGATCGAGACTGCCCCGGTCACTACATGCGCCGGATCGTCGATGTTGCTCTTTCGATTCCGTGCGTGCTGGGTCCTTATACCGGGGTTCACTGCACGCTGTCTCTCCTCAAGAGCAGCCTGCGAAAATCACCCGCACTGGCTGATGGAGAGTATCCGCGCCAGGGAGCCGACGACGACCGCTTCATCGACTACGCCGGTGCAGTGCGCTCGATCGTCACCAGCGGAGCCAACACCGACAACGGCATGTTCCAGACCAATTTGCGCGACGAACGCTTCCTCCCCTTCGAAGGCGCGGGAGCCGAAAGCACCTGGAAGCTCGAACTTCCGCAGGACTATCCCGCTTTCGACTACGCGACGATTTCGGATGTGATCCTGCATATCCGTTACACCGCAAGACAAGGCGTCGACGCCCAGAAGGTCAGGAAGGCCCTGGGCGATCTGTTCCAGCAGGGCGACCAGACCAATCTGGCAGCCTTCTTCAGCCTGCGTCACGACTTCCCAACGGAATGGTCGAAATACCTGAACGGCAATGATGACTTCAGCGTTCAGATCCGGAGGGATCACTTCCCCTACTTCGCGCAGAACAGGAAGATCACGGTCTCTGCGTTCGACCTCTACGGTGCGAACGTCTCGGACCATCACGCGCTTGACCGACCGCAAGCGTCTCTTGATCTGACCGGGCCGCAGAATTTCACTTTCACGGCAGGACCGGCCGATGGATTGCCCCGGTCTCCTGACCAGGAGAGCTTCTTGATCCTGCGCTACTCGCTGTGACGGCATGGTCGCGTCCAGAACGCGACTTTGCCTGATCCGATCCGGGGGTGCGGGATGCTGGATCGACGATCGGGAGATACGAATGGACTTTCGAACCGCAATCCTCGACACGGCACCAACAAGCTATTGGCCGCTGACGGACGACGGCAACGGTCTGTGTCACGACGAGATGAAACTCAACGACGCGACCTCAAACTCCGGCGGGGTCAAATTGGCCGCAATCCCGTTCGGAAACGCCAGCGTTCCGTATTTCGATGGCGCGATCGGCAGCACTCTCACGGTAGCTGACGCGCCTCAGTACTCGCAGCCTTACGCCAACGCTCTGTCCGTAGCAGCCTGGATCTGCCCGCTTGTGCTCGACAACCCGTACACCGCGGGAACTGCCGATCAGCGCGTGCATTTTCTGGGAAAGGCTGTCGATTCCTTTACAAATGTCGAATGGGCATTGCGGCTCTACAATCAGACAAATCCCAACCGCCACTCGCGTGTCTCGTTCTATACCTTCAATCTGATGGCATCAGCCGGTCAGAGCAATCTGGGCAATGGCGCCTATATGGAGTATGGCGTTTCAGCGAACGACGCGACACCCGTCGACCTGGGCAGGTGGCTGTTTCTGATCGGTCAGGCAGAGCCATGGATTTCCGAGACTGACAAGACAACCGGATGCCTGTTTTGGAAGCAAGGCGTTCAAGCCGCACGTACGTCCGCCGACAAATACGAGTCCTATCATGTCCACCCGCAGCACGCTGCTGGGCCGATCAGCATTGGGGGGAACAGTTCTTCGGGATTCAAAGGATCGATTGCACACGTAGCAATCTGGAACCGTGTTCTCTCTCAAGTCGAAATCGACTCTTTATGGGTCGCAGGCCAAAACGAGCTGCGCGACACGCCAATGTACCATAGCTACACCTGAGGCTGGGCCCAAAAGTCGGAATACGGGTGCAAGTGCGGTCGGACTTCGCGCTCGAGCCTGGCCCGCCAGGAACGGAATTTTTGGATTCAGAGACGAAGGGCCAAAAATCAACACCAAATGCGTGAATGCCTGCAGAGACCAAAATCTGGGAAGTGAATGGCCGGAAGTCCCCGCAGAAACGCCCTATTTGGCGTCGTATCGGAAACGTGCGGTTTGCGGAGACTGGATGGTGGAGGTAGTCGGGCACAAACTGAAGACCCACCACCCAGTCATCGAACCCGTCTCTGACAGCCGAGTCGGGAACGGAATTTTTCGATGCAGAGACGGAGGGTCCAGATCCGCCTTTTTGTCTTGCAGAGACTGACGCGGAGACAAGGACGAACTCGAAAAAGCCCGCTGTTCACGGGACAAATGCGCGTATCACCCGGGGAGTTCGATACCTGAAGACTGGGTGGTGGGCGTGATGGGGATCGAACTTGTGACCCCCTCCCTGTTCGAGCGCAAAACTACGACCAAAACGTTTTCCCACCATGGTAGTCAGCCACGCGATTGCAGCGCTTGAGGCCCGGCACGAAACGAAGCTGTTTGATCGTATTGGACGCCGCATCGCGCTGACTGAGGCTGGTCGCGTGTTTCTCATGGAAGCTCGGGCGATTCTGGCGCGCGCCGGGGCGGCGGAACTGGCACTAAGCGAATTTGGGACCCTGAAGCGGGGCACACTTTGCGTGCAGGCGAGCCAAACGACCGCCGGCTACTGGCTTCCGCGCCATCTGGTGGCATTTCAGCGCGCCTATCCCCGCCTTTGGATACAGCGCCCCTCATCCGAGCGCCGGAGGGACTTTAACCCTCCTATTTATGCGCTGCCCAGCGCACACTACGAACCTCTCCGCCACCCCAGGGCGCCCGGCCTGTCCCTCACGGGCTTCCGGTTGGTTTCGCGGACCACGCCTTGGGGCTTCCCGTATTTCGTGACGTGCCTCGCGATCGTTCTCGCTCGTGACCCACAGCGTGCCCGAGGATCGTCGGCGTCGATGCGGATATAGCTTCGCACACTTGGTATAGGCTGACGGTTCGGGCGGTAGACAGTGAATTCACCGTCTCGCTCGACGGGGTTTGAGCAACCACGGCGTTCGGTAAACTCTATTCCAGGCCGGCCGCTTTGCACTTTGGAGCAAAGGCGACAGGGTTACACGATTCGACCAGATTGAGATCGCACCGTTGCCATGAGTCCGCAATGAGCCAGTCATCTGCCGCGTTCACCTTTCGGGGGCCGTCAACATTAGGAGATTCCCATGACGATCACCATCGATCGCCGAAGTTTCATCCAAGGAGCGGACTTGCTGTCGCCGCAACAACAACGCTGGCGGCAAGCCCCGCATTCGCCCAAAGATTGTCGGTCGCAGTCTAGATTAGATTTGCGACGAGCATTTCGCGGCCAGCGTGTTGGGAATTGCGATCAGATAAGGGAAATACCAGAATGCGTCGCCGCGTTTCGTCGTTAGTTCAAAGTCGACCCCCGCGCACGGCAGCCCAGCCGGCATTGGGATCCCGCATTCCACTGGTGTCGCTGATTCAAGCCCTGTCCGTGGCCGAACATTTGAACTTTCGCCATGCCGCCTCTGCTCTGGGCGTAAGTCAGTCCTCCGTCAGTATGCGCATCATCC
>WNFA01005630.1_pt1 | contig 21834 bp, 19 predicted proteins | sample 5400481 | NCBI WGS metagenome assembly WNFA01 (sample SAMN13153340, study PRJNA577476) | soil metagenome | isolation source: 120 cm saprolite under Douglas fir tree site 2 hole 1 replicate 2 | place: USA:California | collected 2015-04-18
GCGAGACCATCTTCCGCGCCGCGCGCCGCCTCGGCATCAAGCTGCCGCATCTGTGCTACTTGCCCAAGCCCGGCTATCGCCCCGACGGCAACTGCCGCGTCTGCATGGTGGAGATCGAGGGTGAGCGCGTGCTGGCGGCAAGCTGCATCCGCACGCCCACGCCCGGCATGAAGGTCAAGACCCAGACCGATCGGGCCAAGACCGCGCGCCGCATGGTGGTCGAGCTGTTGCTCACCGACCAGCCGCCCAAGGACGTGGCGCACGATCCGCAATCGGAATTCTGGCAAACCGCCGACCGGCAGAAGGTGACGGCGAGCCGCTTTCCGCGGCGCGCCGCCCCCGCCCCCGACCGCAGCCATCCGGCGATGGCGGTCAATCTCGACGCCTGCATCCAATGCAATCTCTGCGTCCGCGCCTGCCGCGAGGTGCAGGTCAACGACGTGATCGGCATGGCCGGCCGCGGCTACGGCGAAAAGATCGTGTTCGATTTCGACGACCCCATGGGCGATTCGACCTGCGTCGCCTGCGGCGAATGCGTGCAGGCCTGCCCCACCGGCGCGCTGATGCCGGCGACGCTGGTCGATGCCGCGAACGTGCGCACCCAGTTCCCGGACCGCGAGGTTCACAGCGTGTGCCCGTATTGCGGGGTCGGCTGCCAGCTCACCTACCACATCAAGGACGACAAGCTCCTCTACGTCAGCGGCCGCAACGGGCCGGCGAACGAGAACCGGCTCTGCGTCAAGGGCCGCTTCGGCTTCGACTACGTGAGCCACCCGCACCGCCTCATGCAGCCGCTCATCCGCAAGGATGGCGTGCCCAAGCACGCCCACGACACCGTCGACCCCGCCAATCCGTGGACGCATTTCCGTCCCGCCACCTGGGAGGAGGCGCTCGATCGCGCCGCCGCCGGGCTCAAAACGATTCGCGATCGGGACGGCTCCAAGGCGCTGGCCGGGTTCGGCTCGGCCAAGGCCTCGAACGAGGAGGCTTATCTCTTCCAGAAGCTCGTGCGCGCCGGGTTCGGCACCAACAACGTCGATCACTGCACGCGGCTCTGCCACGCCTCGTCGGTCGCCGCGTTGCTGGAGACCATCGGCTCGGCGGCGGTGACCGCCACCTTTAACGAGTGCAAGAATTCCGACGTCATCATCGTTATCGGCGCCAACCCGACCGAGAACCATCCGGTCGCCGCCACGTTCTTCAAGCAGGCGGCCAAGCGCGGGGCGCAGCTCATCGTCATGGATCCGCGCGGCCAAGCGCTCAAGCGCCACGCCACCCACATGCTTCAGTTCAAGCCCGGCACCGACGTCGCGATGCTCAACGGCATTCTCAACGTGATCGTCACCGAAGGGCTCTACGACCGCCAATACGTCGAGGCGCAGACCTCGAACTTCAAAGCCTTCGCCGAGCACATCAAGGAGTTCACGCCGGAGGAGATGGCGCCGATCTGCGGCATTGCGGCCGATACGCTGCGCACGGTCGCGCGCAGCTATGCGCGGGCGAAGTCGGCGATCGTCTTCTGGGGCATGGGCGTGTCGCAGCACGTGCACGGCACCGACAATGCCCGCTGCCTGATCGCGCTCGCCTTGATCTGCGGGCAGATCGGACGGCCGGGCACGGGGCTGCATCCGCTGCGCGGGCAGAACAACGTGCAGGGCGCGTCCGACGCCGGCCTCATCCCGATGTTCTTCCCGGATTATCGGTCGGTGGAGAATGCCGAGATCCGCGCCAGCGTGGAAAAAGCCTGGGGCACGACGCTCGATCCCAAGCGCGGCCTCACCGTGGTCGAGATCATGAAGGCCGTGCACGCCGGCGTGATCAAGGGCATGTACGTCTTGGGTGAGAATCCGGCGATGTCGGACCCCGACCTCAACCACGCGCGCGAGGCGCTCGCACATCTCGAGCATCTCGTGGTGCAGGACATCTTCCTCACCGAGACCGCGGCCTATGCCGACGTGATCCTGCCGGCCTCAGCCTGGCCCGAGAAGGACGGCACCGTCACCAACACCAACCGGCAGGTGCAGATGGGGCGGGCCGCGCTGCCGCTGCCGGGCGAGGCCAAGCTCGATTGGTGGATCACCCAGGAGATCGCGCGCCGCATCGGCATGAACTGGAACTACCGTCATCCGAGCGAAATTTATGCCGAGATGGCCTCGCTGATGCCCGCGCTCACGTGGTGTTCGGCGATCGTTTCCCGACACAAGACGGCCGCGGCAAGATCGTGCCGGCCAAGATCCTGCCGCCGGACGAGCGGCCCGATGCCGAGTTTCCGTTCGTGCTCACGACCGGCCGCCAGCTCGAGCATTGGCACACCGGCGCCATGACCCGCCGCGCCTCGACGCTCGATGCGCTCGAGCCGGGCGCGGTCGCCAACCTCTCGCGCGGCACCATCGCCAAGCTTGGCATCGAGGCCGGCGGCATGGTGCGAGTGACGACCCGGCGCGGCACCATCGAGCTCATCGCGCGCCAGGACGATGCCATTCCCGATGGCGTCGTGTTCATCCCGTTCGCATTCGCGGAGGCGGCGGCGAACCTGCTCACCAATCCGGCGCTCGACCCGTTCGGGAAAATTCCCGAATTCAAATATTGCGCCGCCAAGGTCGAGCCGGTGGACGACGCGGCGCGGGTGGCGGCGGAGTAAACAACGCAGCGTCGGCGGTGCGCCGATCGGTCTCGGCGCGTGGGTAAAATCGCATACGCGCCCCCATCCCCCGGGAAGACGGGCGTACACGCCCTTAACGTCTACGTCGCCATCGCACGGTCAGCGATTTTCCCCACCCTACGCGCTCGGTTGGCGCATCCAGCGCATGTGGCGCGTCGTTGCCCGCGCTGGTAGGCTGGAAGCATTCAAAAAGACCGCAGCGCAAGACGGCGCAGCCCGGGAGGACGCTATGGCTCAACGAAAATCGCTGAACGTGAACGGCAAGGCGGTCCGGATCACCATCGACGATCCCGACATGCCGCTGCTTTATGCGCTGCGCGACAACCTCGCGCTGCACGGCCCGCGCTTCGGCTGCGGGCTAGCGCAATGCGGCGCCTGCACGGTCCTCGTCGACGGCAAGGCGGTACGCTCATGCGTCACGCCGCTATCGTCGCTCACCGCCCAGCAGAAGGTGGTGACGCTCGAGGGTCTCGGCACGCCGCAACGGCTGCACCCGGTGCAGCGCGCCTTCATCGAGGAACAAGCGGTGCAATGCGGCTACTGCATCAACGGCATGATCATGGAGTCCGCCGCGTTCCTCGCCAAGACCAAGAAACCCACCGAGGCGCAAGTGAAGGACGCGCTCGCCAACAACCTGTGCCGCTGTGGGACCCATGCCCGCATCGTCAAGGCGGTCATGCGCGCGGCCGGTGCGTGAGGGGAGGCAGCCATGACGATTCACGCTTCTCGACGCGACGTGCTCAAGGGCGGCGGCGCGCTCGTCGTCAGCTTCTCGCTCGCTGGCGCGCTCGGCGAGACGCTTGCCCAGGGCGCCAAGCCGCTCGCGCTCACCGAGGTCGACTCTTTCCTGGCGATCGATGCGAGCGGAGTGATAACGCTCTATAGCGGCAAGGTCGATCTCGGAACCGGCGTCGCGACCGCGCTGCCGCAGATGGTGGCCGACGAGCTCGACGTGCCGCTCGACCGGGTCAAGCTCGTGCAGGGCGACACCGCGCTCACGCCCGACCAGGGCACCACCTGGGGCAGCCTCTCGATCCAGATCGGAGGCATGCAGCTGCGCAACGCGGCGGCGACCGCCAAGGCCGCGCTACTCGATGAGGCGGCCAAACGCCTGGGCGCCAAGCAGGACGAACTCAAGGTCGTCGACGGCGTGGTCAGCGCGGGCAACAAACGGGTGAGCTACGGCGAGCTGGTCGGAGGGAAGTCGTTCGCGCTCAAGCTCGATCACGCCAAGCCCGCCACCGGCAAGGACCCCAAGGACTACAAGCTCGTGGGCAAGCCGGTGCCGCGCGTCGACATCCCGGACAAAGTGACGGGACGTTTCACCTACATGCAGGACTTCCGCGTGCCCGGCATGCTGCATGGGCGCGTCGTGCGCCCGCCGGCGATCGGCGCCACGCTCGAGAGCGTCGATGAGGCTTCGATCAAGGACGTTGCCGGCGTGGTCAAGGTGGTGAGGGAGGGCAATTTCCTCGGCGTCGTCGCCGAGAGCGAGTGGGGCGCGATCAAGGCGGCGGAGAAGCTTAAGGCATCGTGGTCGAAATCGCAGACGCTGCCGGACGCCGCCAAGCTGTGGGATGAGGTGCGCGCGACCAAGGTCGTCAAGGACGAGGTGACAATGAATGTTGGCAACACCGCCGAGCCGATGGGCCAGGCGGGCGCCAAGACCCTGAAAGCCACCTACGACTTCGCCATCCACACGCACGGTTCGATTGGGCCGTCCTGCGCGGTGGCCGAGTTCAAGGACGGCAAGCTGACGTCCTGGTCGGCCTCGCAAGCGACCCACAATCTGCGCAAGCAGCTCGCCACCATGTTCGGCATGCCCGCCGACAACGTGCGCTGCATCTATATCGAAGGCTCCGGCTGCTATGGCCGCAACGGCCACGAGGATGCAGCGGCGGACGCGGCGCTGCTGGCGAAAGCGGTCGGGCGGCCTGTGCGGGTGCAGTGGTCGCGCGCCGACGAGCACGGCTGGGACCCCAAAGGTCCGCCGACGCTCGTCGATCTGCGTGCTGCCGTCGACGGCGCCGGCGCGGTAACCGCCTGGGAGTCGGAGTTCTTCATTCCGCAGCAGACCGCCGGCAGCTTCAACGTGCCGCTGGTCGCCGCTACGCTTACGGGCATGCCGGCTGGCGATGACATCGCGCCCGGCAACATTTTCCAGAACTCGGCGATCCCCTACAAACTCGCCAACGTCAAGACGGTCTGCCGCCGGCTCGCAACGACGCCGTTCCGCCCCTCCTGGATTCGCACGCCGGGGCGGATGCAGAACACTTATGCCAACGAGTGCTTCATCGACGAGCTCGCCGCGGCGGCGAACGCCGACCCCGTCGAGTTCCGGCTGAAGTATCTCGATCCCAACGACAAGCGCGGCATCGAAGTGCTCAACCGCGCCGCCGCCTTGGCGAAATGGGACAAGCGGCCTTCGCCCAGGCGCGACCAGCGCGGCGACGTAGTCACGGGCCGCGGCGTCGCCTATTGCAAATACGAGCTGGCGCGCACCTATATCGCGGCGGTGGCCGAGGTCGAGGTGAAGCGGTCGAGCGGCGACATCCGGGTGACGAAATTCTACCTCGCGCACGATTGCGGTCAGATCATCAATCCCGATGGGCTCAGGAACCAACTCGACGGCAACGTCATCCAGACCATCAGCCGCACGCTGATAGAGGAGCTCAAATACGACCGCTCCGCGGTGACGAGCCTCGACTGGGCGAGCTATCCCATCCTGCGGTTCCCGCAAATTCCGGAGCTGGTCTACGACCTGATCGACCGCCCGAACGAGCGCCCGTGGGGCGCCGGCGAGCCCTCCGCATCGGTCGTGCCGCCGGCGATCTCGAACGCGGTGTTCGACGCGATCGGCGTGCGGCTGCGCTCCGTGCCCTTCACGCCGGACAAGGTGACGGCGGCGATGAAGGGGGCGGCGTGATGCGCCGCCATCGTTTGAGCTAAACCCTGTCCGGCCGAAGTCGGTCATAGCCGACTTCGGTCGCTCTAGACACGATGGCAACGTCCGAGGTGCTCAGACGCGAGATCAAGGTGCTGGCGTTCGACCAGTACGGCACCATCGTCGATATGCAGAAGGGGTTGACCGAGGCCGTCACGCCGTTCCTCAAGCGCAAGGGCTGGGACGGCAAACCGAATAGCTTCGTCACCTGGTGGCGCCGCACGCACTTCGAGAACTCGATGATCGACGCGCTGTGCGATCGCGGGCATACGCCTTATCGGGAGATCGGACAGCGCGCGGTCGCTTACGTCATGGATCGCTGCGGCATCGGCTACACGGCGGACGAGGTGCGCTCGCTCGTGGGCGCGATCGAGAAGCTCAAGCCGTTTCCCGATGTCGTGGCGGCGCTCGCGAAGCTTCGGGCGAAGGGATACGCGCTGGCGATTCTATCGAACGGCGATCGCGACATGCTCAAGGCCGCCGGGCCGCACATCGGCTTTGCGTTCGATCACGTCATCTCGGTCGAGGCGGCCGGCTATTTCAAGCCGCACTGGAAAACCTACGCCAAGGCCGCCGAGATCATCGGGCAGGACCCCTCCAGCATTCTCTTCGTCGCCAATCACGCCTTCGACTGCATCGGGGCAAAATCTTACGGCATGCGGACGGCGTTCATCGACCGGCGCAAGCGGCCGTTCGGGCAAACCCCGCATCAGCCCGATCTGGTGGTGGCCGATTTCGCCGAACTCGCCGCGGTCATGGCTTGAGTTTGCCTCGCCGCTTGCTTTTGCGCGTGTCCATCGCCATGGTGCGGCCATGACCATCGCCACGAGCGAGCGTGATCTCGCCGTCGTCCGTCACGACTGGACGCGCGGTGAGGTGCGCGCGCTGTTCGAGCTTCCCTTTCCCGAATTGATCTTTCGCGCGCAGCGCATTCATCGCCTGCATTTCGATCCCACCGAGGTGCAGATTTCGACCCTCATCTCGATCAAGACCGGCGGCTGCCCGGAAGACTGCGCCTATTGCCCCCAGAGCTCCCGCTACCAGACGTCGGTCAAGGCGGAAAAGCTGATGCGCCTCGACGCCGTCGTCGCCGAGGCGCGGGCGGCGAAAAACGCGGGCGCGAGCCGCTTCTGCATGGGGGCGGCCTGGCGCGAGCCGAAGGACCGCGACCTCGACCAGGTGTGCGAGATGGTCGCGGGCGTCAAAGCGATCGGGCTCGAGACCTGCGCCACGCTCGGCATGCTCACGCAGCGCCAGGCGCGGCGTCTCAAGGCCGCCGGCCTCGACTACTACAACCACAACCTCGACACCTCGCCGGAATATTACGGCGCCATCATCACCACGCGCGCCTACCAGGACCGCCTCGACACGCTCGGCCACGTGCGCGACGCCGGCATCCACGTCTGCTGCGGCGGCATCGTCGGCATGGGCGAGAGTGCCGAGGATCGCATCGGCATGATCGTCACGCTCGCGAACTTGCCCGCGCATCCCGAAAGCGTGCCGATCAATATGCTGGTCAAGGTCGAGGGCACGCCGCTGGCGGGCGCCGACGCGTTGGACCCGATCGATTTCGTGCGCACCATCGCGGTGGCCCGCATCACCATGCCGAAGTCGGTGGTGCGCCTATCGGCGGGGCGCGAGGACATGCGCGAGGAGACGCAGGCGCTGTGCTTCCTCGCCGGCGCCAATTCGATCTTCTATGGGCCGAAGCTTCTTACCACGCCCAATCCCGAGCGCGACCGCGACCGGCGATTGATGGGCAAACTCGGACTCGTGCCGATGGACTAGCGCGCGCTCATTAGCGACCCCAGCCATAGCCGCTGATTGATGAAGGCGTGAATGAAATCCGGCGTCACTTCTTGGATGCGTCGGGAATGACGATCACTTGATCGTTGCGAACATCGAACGCCATGAGATCGGTGCCGAGCGCGAGCGGCCCGGAATATGTCGCACGCGTCGTGCGCTCGATGTCGGCGACCTTGGGTGCCGGATAGTCTGGCGAGCCCAAAAAGACGAGATGTGTGTAGGCGGCAAGCTTCGGCTTGAGCCTTGCGAATAGCGAACCCGCCTCCTGCGGCGTGATGTGATGGGCCATGATGTATTTAACGATGGGTGTCTTGTCGTAGTATTCCTGGTTCGCGATGGCGACCTCGTGCACCACGAGCGTTGCGCCCTGCGCGTGCTTCTCGAGGTTCTCGCTGTAGCGCGTGTCGCCGGACAGGATGACCGAGCGTCCCTCGTAGTCGATGCGATAGCCGTAGGCCGGCTTGATCAAAGCGCCGTGGTCGACTTCGAATGCGGTGACCGTCACGCCGTTCTTGTCATAGACGACGCCGTCGCTTGCATATTCTGACGCCGCGATCGCCACGCCTTCCATGGGATTTTTCTCGTCCTCGTAGCGGATGCGAATGTCATCGGCATACGCGCGTTCGAGGTTTTGCATCAGCGACACGGTGCCTTTCGGTCCGATGACGCGGAACGGGCTCTGCCTGTTGCCGTAGTAGCGGCCGATCCAACCCGTGAGCCACAAGTCGGGGATGCCGGACGTGTGGTCGGAGTGAAAGTGGGTGAGGAACACGGCGTTCAACGTGCCCATGGACACGCCGATCTGATTGAGCCGTATGGTGGCTCCGCGGCCGACGTCGAACAACAGCCGCTCCTTTCCCGCCTCCACCAGCGTCGCAGCGCCAAACCGGTCGGTGGCGGGGAATGGCACGCCCGTCCCGAGCAGCGTCACCTTGAAGTCTTGCGCCCAGACTGCACACGTATATGCCGCAGACGTAAAGGCGAGACAGATCGACAAGATCGCCAAGCGTCGGATGATGCCCATGTCGCGCCTCCATGCGTGCGCCGGTGGAGCGAGCCTATCGAGCAACGGCTTGCGGCGTAAAGTGGCTCGCCTGAGCGCCGGCAGTGCCGCCTTCGCTACTTCACGACCAGCACCGGACACTGCGCCAGCTGCATGATGCGGTCGGCCCGGCTGCCGATCATGCGCTCGTACAATGCCGAATGGCCCTTCGCTCCGATGACGAGTAGATCGACCTTGAGCTCGGACGCGAGCCCAACGATGTCGCGCACAGGATGGCCGGCGACGACGTGGGTGTGAAGTTTGACGTTCTGCTCTTGGGCCATGGCGCGGGCGCGCTGCAGGACGGAGTGAAAGCGGCGCGCGGCGGTCCCCGTCTCTTCCCTGACTTCCTCGATGAAGGCGGGCATGTAGTCGATCTCTTCGACCGAAATCATGTGCAGTTCGGAATTGTTCTGCTTGGCCAGCGCGAGTGCCAACGACAAGGCCTGGAAGGCGTGTTCCGAGCCGTCGTTGGCGTGCAGGATTTTGCCGAACATCACTCCCTCCCGCGATCATTCGACCTTGCCCGAAACGCTGCGCAACTGCGCTGGCTGCGCATCGACCGTCGGCTTCGTTTCCGGCTCGGGCTCGGGCAACAAGTGGCGCGGCAGATAGAAGGCGTTGGCGATGACGGTCGGAATGACCGCGCTCGCGATGACGGCGGCCACCAGCGCCGAGTATTGGCCCTGATCGATAATCCCGCGCGACAGGCCGAACAGGGCTGAGATCGTACCAAACGTGAGCCCGGTCGACATCAGCAGCGTGGTGTACATCGCCTCCTTGTTCGGCGCCTTGTACACCTTGGTGACGGGATAGACGCCGACGATCTTGCTGAAGACTTTGACCACGAGCATGAAAACGAAGGCGGCGGGGGCGGCGACGAGCTCGGGGATGGAGACGAAGGAGCCGGCGCGTATGAAGTAGAACGGGGTGAGCAGGCCGAAGGTCAGCGTGCGCAGGCGGCGAATGAGCGCATGATCCTTGCCGACCGTTCCCGCCAGCACCATCCCGATGACATAGGCGGGAAGCACCGCCTCGCTGTCGGCCCAGGTGGCGAGCGCCCCCAATCCCAACAGGCAGAGCAGCAGGTATTTTGCCTCCATTTCCGAAGGGCGGTTGCCATAGCGGCGGAAGAAGCGCGGCGTGAGCCAAGGCAGCACCACGAACGCCGCGACGCCGGCCGCCACGAAGACCACCGTCTTCAGCGTGAACGGCGCGAAGATGAGACCGAGCGCGAGCACGGTTCCGAGGTCGGTGATGAAGCAAGCGGCGAGCACGGTCTTGCCGTAGTCGGTGACGTTGAAGCCGAACTCGAGCATCACGGCGTAAACGACCGCGACCGAGGTGGTGGACATCGCAACGCCCGCGAGCCAACTCGGCATTACTTCCCATCCGAGCACGTAATGGGCGCCCGCCGCGCAACCCAGAAACGGAAAAAAGAAGCTGGCGAGGCCGACCGCGACCGCCTCCTTCCATTTGAGCTTGAACACCGCCGGATCGAGCTCGGCGCCGGCGAGGAACGTCAGGACGATCGCGCCGACGCCGGAGAGGAATTTGATCCAGGACTCGTCGGTCCCGAGCAGGGCCGAGCCGATGGCGGCGCCGAAGATCAGTTGCGCGACGGTGCCGACCACGATTTCGGACAGCGCGGTCGAGACGCGGAGCCAGATCGAGAGGAGGCCCGAGATCAAAGCGAGGCTCAACCAGAGCGCCGCCAGTGCCCATACGCTTGTCATGCCTTCACCTCGCCTTCTCGCGCGCCGCTCCGCTCGCGGACCGGCAGACAACAAAAACCCGCCTTGCGGCGGGTCACGCACGGACTCCCACCGCGTCTATTGCGGTAGGAGTCATTAGCCATCGCAGGCGGTTTCGGGGGACTCCATCCCCATCGGGGCCGAACGCTAACGGGAGGTCGTCGGTCCGTCAATGCACTGCCGCCGCGGCCCGCGGCATCAGCGCGCCGCGATGGCGGATGACCTGCGCCGCCAGCCGGTGCGCGGCGGCCGCCGCCTCGGCCGGTCCCTTGCCAGCCATGCGCGCGGCGATGTAGGCGGCGTTGAAGCTGTCGCCGGCCGCGGTGGTGTCGACCGGAACCACCACCTCCGGGACGGGAATGAATTCGTTGCGCCCGCCGCTTGCCACTAGCGCGCTGTTGGGCCCGTTCTTCACCACGATCTCGGCGATGCCGAAGGCTTGCAGCCGCTCCACGGTCGCCTCCGGGCTCGGGTCGCCCCACAACACCGCTTCGTCGTCATAAGCCGGCAACGCCATGTCGATGCGCTTCAACGCTTCCATGAACACGGCGCGCGTGCGCGATAAATCTCCGCGCCAGCCGCGCGGGCGGAAATTTCCGTCGAAGGCGACCTTCACGCCTTGCTGGCGCACCATCTCGATGAGGGCGAGGAAGCGGCCGAGCCCGGTGTTGGAATAGAGCGAAAGCGTGATGCCGGAAAAGTAGACGAGCTTTGCTTTGGTCAAGCCTTCGGCCACGCGTCCCCAGTCAGGTAGTTCGAACAGGTCGCGCGCCGGTGCGTCGGCGCCCCAGTCGTAGCGTCGGCGCGTGCCGGCGGTGTCGGCATCGACCACGGTGAGGCCGGGGAGGCGGCCGCGCGTGCGCAGAACGAGGTCGCTGGCGACGCCCTCCGCGGCGGCGAGCGCCAGGATCGCGTCCGAATAGGGATCATCCCCGAGCGCGGTCGCAAACGCAGCGTCGATGCCGGCGCGGGCGAGATAGACCGCCACGTTGAAGCTATCGCCGGCGCAGCCGATGCCGAAACGGCCGTCCCCGCCGCGGACGAATTCGATCAAAGCTTCGCCCACCGCCACCACGCGGGGCCTTTGCTCGCTCATGGGTCGCTTTCCGAGGACGTGATCGAGACGCGGGCGATCGTAGCCGCTACGCGCATACCGCGCCATGGGCTGGACGGGCGTCGATGTTACATTGTAACATATGCGCCGCGATCGATTTGCGCGAGAGATCATGCCCACGCACGTTCCTAATCCGCACCACCACCATCATCCCGGGCAAGGCCACCCGCCGGCCTCGATCTCGCCGTCGATCCTGCGCATGTCGGTACTGCACCGGCTCGCCATCGCCGCCGCGCTGATCGCGCTGCTGTGGGGCGCCGTCATCTGGGCCGTGAAGATCTGAGCCGATGACCGCCGCGCTGCAATTTCGCAACCTCACGCTCGGCTATGACCGCCACCCGGCGGTGCACCACCTCGACGGCGCGGTCGAGAGCGGCGCGCTGGTCGCGGTCGTCGGTCCGAACGGAGCGGGCAAATCGACGCTGTTCAAGGGCATCGTCGGCGTGCTCAAGCCGCTGGCGGGCCGCATCGAGCGCAGCGATCTCAACCCGCAAAACATCGCCTACCTGCCGCAGGCCGCCGAGATCGACCGCACCTTTCCGATCAACGTCTACGATATGGTGGCGATGGGGCTGTGGCGGCGCACCGGTTCCTTCGGCGATATCGACCGCGCCGCGCGGGCCTCGATCGAGAAGGCGATCGCCGCCGTCGGCCTCACCGGCTTCGAGGATCGCGGGATTTCGACGCTGTCGGGCGGCCAGATGCAGCGCATGCTGTTCGCGCGCCTGCTGTTGCAAGACGCCCGCGTGATCGTGCTCGACGAGCCGTTCAACGCGGTGGACGCCAAGACCTCGGCCGACCTGTTCGACTTGGTGCGGCGCTGGCACGGCGAGCGCCGCACCGTGCTCACCGCCATGCACGACCTCGATTTCGTGCGCGCGAACTTCCCGGAGACGCTGCTCTTGGCGCGCGAGCCGGTCGCCTGGGGGCGCACCGCGAGCGTGCTGACGCCGGAAAACCTGCTCACCGCGCGCCGCATGTGCGAGGCCTTCGACCAGGCGGCTGCGCTCTGCGCCGACGAGCAAGCCCCCGTGTCGCCGCGCAGCGGCGAGGTCGCGCGCGCTGGCCATCCCGAGCGCGAGCGTGGCGTCGCGACACATCCCTTCACCGAGTTCGAGTTCATGCGGCGGGCGCTCGCGGGCGCGCTGGCGCTGGCACTCGGCGCCGGCCCCATCGGCGTGTTCTTGATGCTGCGTCGCATGTCGCTTGTCGGCGACGCCATGGCCCATGCCATCCTGCCCGGCGCCGCGGTCGGATTCTTGCTGTCCGGCCTCAACCTGTTCGCCATGACCGCGGGCGGGCTCATCGCCGGTTTCGTGGTCGCCTTGCTGACGGGTCTGGTCGCCCGCACGACCGAGCTCAAGGAAGACGCCGCGCTCGCGACCTTCTATCTGCTTTCGCTCGCGGTCGGCGTCACGATCATCTCGCTGAAGGGAACCAACATCGACCTATTGCACGTGCTGTTCGGCAACGTGCTCGCGCTTGATGATCAGACGCTGTTGCTGATCGCCGCCAACGCCACCATCACCTTGATCGCGCTGGCCGTGATCTACCGGCCGCTGGTGATCGAATGCGTCGATCCCGGCTTCATGCGCACGGTCAGCTCCGCCGGCGGCCCCGCGCACCTGGCGTTCCTCGTGCTCGTGGTCGTCAACCTGGTGAGCGGCTTCCACGCGCTCGGCACCTTGCTCGCGGTCGGCATCATGATGTTGCCGGCGGCGATCGGACGCTTCTGGGCCCGCGACACCACGCTGATGATCCTGATCGCCACCGCGAGCGGCGTGGTCGCGAGCTACGCCGGCTTGCTCGTCTCGTTCCACTTCGGGGTAGCGTCCGGTCCGGCGATCATTCTGGTCGCCGGCGCGCTCTACCTGACCTCGTTGCTGTTCGGCCGCGTCGGCGGCCTGGTGCGCCAGCTCTTCCCCGGCCGCCACCTCGAGGCATGACGATGAGGCCCAAACCGTAAAGGAGGATACGATGCTGACCCGACGAGAGGCGCTTGCTGCGACCGCGCTCGCCGCGCTCTTTGTTGCCGCTTCCGCGCGCGCTCAGGATCGGCTCAACGTCATTGCCAGCTTCTCGATCCTCGGCGACTTCGTGAAGAACGTCGGCGGCGACCGCGTCGAGGTCGCAACGTTGGTCGGCCCCAACGGCAATGCCCACGTCTACGCGCCCTCGCCCGGCGACGCCAAGAAGGTTGCCGATGCCAAGCTCGTATTCGTCAACGGGCTGGGCTTCGAAGGCTGGCTCGAGCGGCTGGTCAAGGCATCGGGCACCAAGGCGCCGATCGTGGTCGCGACCAAGGGCATCAAGCCGCTCGAGCGCGCCGGCGAGCATGGACATGATCACGACCATGGACGGGCGGACCCGCACGCCTGGCAGTCGGTCGCCAACGCGAAAATCTACGTCGCCAATATCCGCGACGCGCTCATTGCCGCCGATCCCGCCGGCAAGGACGCCTACCTCGCCAATGCCGCGGCCTACCTCGCCAAGCTCGACGCACTCGAGCGCGACGTGCGCGAGGTGGTCGCCAAAATTCCCGCCGATCGCCGCCGCGTCATCACCAGCCACAGCGCCTTCGGCTATTTCCAGGATGCGTATGGCGTGAGCTTCACCGCGCCGCAGGGGGTGTCGACCGAAGCCGAGGCATCGGCCAAGGATGTCGCCGCGATCATCGCGCAGGTCAGGAAGCAGAAGGTGGCGGCGGTGTTCCTGGAAAACGTGACCGACCCGCGCCTGGTCGAGCAGATCGCGCGCGAAACCGGCGCCAAGGTCGGCGGCACGCTCTATTCCGACGCGCTGACCGACGACAAAGGCGACGCCACCACCTACATCGACCTCATCCGCCACAACCTGCGGCAGCTCGCATCGGCGCTGGTGAGCTAGCCCTAAGCAGCATTAGCAACAATCGTAGGGTGGGCAACGGCGTTCGCCATTGCCCACGCGGTCATCGTGCAGCACGGGCGAATTTTGCCCGCCAGGGTAATCGCGTGGGCAGAGGCGCGCACGCAAATGCATTTGCGGGGAATAAAGGTTCTGCGCCTTTGCCCACCCTACGCAGCTGACCATCGGCGGGACGATAGCATCCGGCGACGGATGCATATATACGAGGGCCAAACGGAGTTGCGCGATGTCCGACAAGGTCCCCGTCACCGTGCTCACCGGCTATCTCGGCGCCGGCAAGACCACGCTGCTCAACCGCATCCTGTCGGAGCCGCACGGGCAGAAGTACGCCGTCATCGTCAACGAATTCGGTGAGATCGGCATCGACAACGACCTCGTCGTCGGCGCCGACGAAGAAATATTCGAGATGAACAACGGCTGCATTTGCTGCACCGTGCGCGGCGACCTCGTGCGCATCATCGACGGGCTGATGCGCAGGAAGGGCAAGTTCGACGCCATCATCGTCGAGACCACTGGGCTCGCGGACCCCGCGCCGGTGGCGCAGACGTTCTTCATGGACGACAATGTCGGCCGCAAGGCCAAGCTCGACGCGGTGGTCACGGTCGCCGACGCCAGATGGCTGCAGGACCGCCTCAAGGACGCGCCGGAGGCGAAGAACCAGATCGCGTTCGCCGACGTCATCTTGCTCAACAAGACCGATTTGGTCGAACCCGACGCGCTCAGCGAGGTGGAGGCGCGCATCCGCGGCATCAATCCGTACGCCAAGCTGCACAAGACCGAGCGCTGCAGGATTGCCCTGCCGGAGGTGCTCGGGCGCAATGCCTTCGACCTCGACCGCATCATGGAGATCGAGCCGGAATTCCTCGGCGGCGACGGTCACCATCACCACGACCACGCCCATGATCACGCCCATGATCATGAGCATGAGCATGGGCATGGTCATGCGCACCATCACGACGGCGGTTTGAAACACTATCACGACGAAGAGATGCAATCGGTCTCGCTCAAGACCGACCAGCCGCTCGACCCCGACAAGTTCTTTCCTTGGGTGCAGGAGCTCGTGCAGATCGAGGGGCCGAACATTCTGCGCTGCAAGGGTATCCTGTCGTTCAAGGACGACGACCAGCGCTTCGTGTTTCAGGGCGTGCACATGATTCTCGACGGCGACCACCAACGCCCCTGGCAGCCGGGCGAGAAACGCGAAAGCCGCATCGTCTTCATCGGCCGCAAACTGCCCATGGACAAGATCAGGGAAGGCTTTGCCGGCTGCGCGGCGTGAGTGATGGTGCCGCGTTGAGCTTGCGCAGGCCACGCACCTTGCATGCGCCCTCGTCGCGATGAGGGCGGAGCAAGCGCATGACCGATAGCCGCGCCAACACCCCGTCCGTCGTCGAGCGCACGCGGCCGGTCAAGACCGGCGCACCGGTGGTGGCCGCGCATTTTCTCAGGGAAACCGCGGCCTTCGTGCTCGGCGAGGGAGCGATCGTCTTGGTGCCGCGCGCGGGCGAGGCGCGCAACGTCTCCGTGCACGACGGCGCCATCCTCGCCACGGCCGCTGATGCGAAGCGTATCTTGACCGGCGGCGACGACGGCAAGGTGGTGGCGACCGACGCCGAGGGGGAAAGCACCATTCTCGCCGCCGATGCCAAGCAGCGTTGGATCGACCACGTGGCGGTGGGCCCCGCCGGCGCGCTCGCGTGGTCGGCGGGTCGGGAGGCGTGCGTGCGCACCGCCAAGGGCTCGGAGCGCACGCTCGAGGTGCCGTCGACCGTCGGGGGGCTGGCCTTCGCGCCGAAAGGCCTGCGTCTCGCCGTCGCCCACTACAACGGCCTCACGCTCTGGTTTGCGAACGCGCAGAGCGAGCCGGAGCGATTGCAATGGAAGGGCTCCCATCTCGACGTGGCGGTGAGCCCGGACGGGCGGTTCGTCATCACGTCCATGCAGGAGCCGACGTTGCACGGCTGGCGGCTTGCCGACCGCAAGGACATGCGCATGTCGGGCTACGGCGCGCGCGTGCGCTCGCTCGACTGGAGCGTCGGCGGCAAGTGGCTCGCGACCTCGGGCTCGACCCAGCTCATCCTGTGGCCGTTCCAAAGCAAGGACGGCCCCATGGGCAAGGCGCCGCGCATTCTCGCGCCGGCGGAGGTGCAGGTCGAGGTCGTCGCCTGCCACCCGAAGCAGGAAGCAGTGGCGGTCGGCTATACCGACGGCCTCGTTCTGCTCGTGCGCATCGAGGACGGCGCCGAGGTTTTGGCGCGCAAGGGAGCCGGCGCGCCGATTACCGCGCTCGCCTGGAGCGCGACCGGCGCGGCGCTCGCCGTCGGCGCCGAGGACGGCGAGGCCGGCGTCATCGATCTCGGGTGACCGACGCGTGAAGCGGCTATTTCTTCTGCGCCGCGCCCGCGCCCTTCGGTGCCGGGCGCGCGCCCTGGGAGCTGAGCGCATTGTCGGGCAGCCGGTTCCATGTCTGGCTGCGGCCGAACAGCGAGAAGCCGAGGTAGCCGCGCACTTCGAGCTTGTTGCCGTCGGGACTGAGGCGCATCAGCGCGCGATAGACCGAGCCGTCGCGCGGGTCCATGATCGTCCCGTTTTCGTACGAATCTCCGTTGCGGCGCATCCCCTTGATCAACGCTAGGCCCAGCACTGGCGCGCCCTTCTCCGCGCCTTCGCACCGGTCGCAAACCCAATTCTCGTCTTCGCCGGGCTTGAAGAAGATTTTGACGAGGTTGCCCACGTAGACGCCGTTGCGCTCCGTGATCTTGAACCAGCTCTCGGGCTTGCCGCTATTATCGTCGACTTGCTCCCATAAGCCGGCGGCCGTCGGCTCGGCGGCGCGAACGGGCAAGCCCGTGGCGCCCACGAGAACGAGGGCACCGATGATGATCGATCTTGGCAAGGACGCCCCCATCACAACGCTCCCCATCACAACACTCCCCATCACAACACTTGCGATCTTGTGCCTGCGATTTTTTTGACCCAATCCACCCCATCGGGGATGGTCCATGGCATGGCGCGAGACTGTGGTGATTTCGCGGAATTTCGACGCGCGTGGGAACCCGCCGCTGCGCCCGAGCGGGTTGGCGAGAGCGACTTTTCGAGCGATTAGCCCCAGCCCCCCCCGTGGTCATTCCGGTTCGCGAATCCCGCGTCCCGGAACGACCGCGGATCAAGATGTCGCTAGTTCACCAACACGTTGCTGAACTGCCAGGGATCGCTGGTGTCGAGGGTTTCCGGAAACAGCTCGCTTCGGTCGACGAGCGGCGTCCAGTCGGTGTAGCACCCGATCACCGGACCAAGATAAGGCCGCTGCAGGTCGAGGCAACGACGGAAATCCATTTCATCCACCTCGACGATGCCGCGCTCGGGATTCTCCAGCATCCACACCATGCCGGCGAGCACGGCCGACGTCACCTGCAGGCCGGTCGCGTTCTGGTAGGGGGCGAGCCGCCGGGTTTCCTCGATCGAGAGCTGCGAACCATACCAATAGGCGTTCTTGGCGTGGCCGTAGAGCAGCACGCCGAGCTCGTCGATGCCGTCGACGATGTCGTCCTCGGACAGGATGTGCCAGGTCTGCTGCGGCTTCCACTGCGCGCCCGCCAACTCGTGCAGCGACAACACGGCGTCGTCGCAGGGGTGATAGGCGTAGTGGCAGGTCGGCCGGTAGACCACCTTGCCGTTCTCCCGCAGCGTGAAGTAGTCGGCGATCGAGATCGACTCGTTGTGGGTGATCATGAAGCCGTGCTGCGCCCGCGCCGTGGGCGTCCACGAGCGCACCCGCGTGCTGGCGCCCGGGCGCGTGAGGTAGATCGCCGCGCCGCATCCGAAGCTGTGGCGTGCCGCCCCCGGCGGCAGCGTCTTTTCGTGCGTGCCCCAGCCGAGCTCCGACGGCTGCAGGCCTTCCGAGAGAAAGCCTTCGACCGACCAGGTGTTGACGAACTTTCCGCGCGGCTTGGGATCGCGGGCGCGCTGGGTATCGCGCTCGGCAATGTGGATGCCCTTGACGCCGGTGCGCTGCATCAGGCGTCCCCAGTCCTCGCGCGTCTGCGGCTCGACGAAGTCGAGCTTGAGTTCGCCGGCGATGTCGACCAGCGCCTGCTTCACCATCCAGGAGACCATGCCGGGATTGGCGCCGCAGCAGCTCACCGCGGTGACGCCGCCGGGACGCCGCCGGCGCAGGTCGAGCACGCTTTCCCGCAGCGCGTAGTTCGAGCGCTCCGAGATCGAGCGATTGCGGTCGGTGTAGAGGCCGGGCCACGGCTCGACCACCGTGTCGATGTAGAACGTATCGAGGTCCTTGCAGAACTCCATCAGGTCGACCGAGGAGGTGTCGACCGAGAGGTTGACGACCATGCCGCGCCCTGGCCCCGCGGTCAGCAGCGGGGTGAGGATGTCGCGATAATTCTCCTTCGTCAGCGCGCGATGAATGAACCGGATCTGCCGCTCGTCGAGCAGGCGGCGGTCGCTGTCGTCCGGCGCGATGACGACGAACTTCGAGCGGTCGAAGGCGATGTGCCGCTCGATCAGCGGCAAGGTGCCCTTGCCGATGGAGCCGAACCCGATCATCACGATCGGGCCGTCGAAACGGGCATGAAGCGGCCCGCTTTCGGTCGAGGGGGTGGTAGCGTTCACGTCCGTTACTCCTCAGCAAGAGGTGACAGGGATCACGCCGCGCGCGGCGCGACGCTGTTGTCGCTGTCGACGAGGCCCGCAACCAGGGTGGCAAGATCGGGCCGTTGCTCGAACGGACTTCGGGCGCTGATCAGCCCGCGGGCGCCGTCGAGTGCGCCGGGCTTGAGCTCGCACCCAAGCAGCCGGTGCCGCTCGTACGGCCCGGGCAGCCACAGCGCGCTGGTCTTCTCGCTGGAGAAGCCAAACCGCGAGTAATAGGGCGCGTCGCCGACCAGCAGCACGGCGTCATGGCGGAGACGGGCGGCCTCGCGCAGCGCGTGGTGCATCAGCGTCGAGCCGATGCCGCGCCTGCGGCGGTCGGGCGCGACCGCGAGCGGGCCGAGCAGCAGCGCCGGCCGGTCAGGACCGGCCGACACCTGCCAGAGCCGCACCGTACCGACGATGCGGCAGCCCTCGGCGGCAACCAGCGCCAATGCCGCTCGACGCCCTTCGCGCAAGCGCTCCGACGCCTTCGTGAACCGGGCCGGGCCGTAGGCGAGGTCGAGCAGCGCGTCACGCGCTGCAGCCTCGGCCGGCCGTTCCTTACGGACGGTAACCATCTCAGATCTCCGTCCGCCCGCTAGATGTGGTACGTCTTCAGCGGCCTGAAGCCGTTGAAGGCCACCGACGAGTAGGTCGCGGTGTACGCGCCGGTGCCCTCGATCAGCACCTTGTCGCCGATCTCGAGACTGATCGGCAAGGCGTAGGGCTCGCGCTCGTACATCACGTCGGCCGAATCGCAGGTCGGCCCCGCCAGCACGCAGGGCGCCAGCTCCTCGCCGTCGCGCGGGGTGCGGATCGGATAACGGATCGATTCGTCCATGGTCTCGGCGAGGCCGCCGAACTTGCCGATGTCGAGATAGACCCAGCGCACGTCGTCGTTCTCGCTCTTCTTGGAGACGAGCACGACCTCCGCCTCGATGACGCCGGCATTGCCGACCATGCCGCGGCCGGGCTCGATGATCGTCTCCGGGATGCGGTTGCCGAAATGCCGGCGCAAGGCGCGGAAGATCGACGAGCCGTAGGTCTTCACCGTCGGCACGTTCTTGAGATACTTGGTCGGGAATCCGCCCCCGAGATTGACCATGGTCAGGTTGAGGCCGCGCTCGCCGCATTCGCGGAACACGGCCGCCGCCGAGGCGAGCGCCCGGTCCCAGGCATGCGGATTGCGCTGCTGCGATCCGACGTGGAAGGAGACGCCATAGGCTTCGAGGCCGAGGCGATGGGCGTGCTCCAGCACGTCGGCCGCCATGGCCGGCTCGCAGCCGAACTTGCGCGACAACGGCCATTCCGCCCCGACGCAGTCGGAGAGGATGCGGCAAAACACGCGCGTGCCAGGAGCGGCGCGGGCGATCTTGTCCACCTCGGCGGTGCAGTCGACGGCGTAAAGGCGCACGCCGAGCGCATAGGCGCGCGCCACGTCGCGCTCCTTCTTGATGGTGTTGCCGAAGGAGATGCGCTCCGCCGGTGCGCCGGCTGCGAGCACCATCTCGATCTCGGCGACCGAGGCGGCGTCGAAGCTCGACCCGAGCGCGGCGAGGAGCGAGAGCACCTCGGGCGCCGGGTTGGCCTTCACGGCATAGAACACCTTCGTATCCGGCAGCGCCTTGGCGAAGGCCAGATAGTTTTCGCGCACGACGTCGAGATCGACGACGAGGCAGGGGCCGTCCTCGGCCCGCTTACGCAGGAATTGGCGGATGCGCGCGGTCATTGAGCGCTCTCCCCAGGGCTGGCAGGCGGCGAACCGCCCGGTGATGCGGGTTGTGAACTTGCTCGCCTGGTGCGCGATGGGGACGCACTGGCGAACGTGGGCTCTCGACCCGCTGTGCTGCCTTGGATTGGAATGGGGAGATCCCACTCCGCACGGCCGGCAATGATGAACAAGCCTCTTCGGTAGCCACGCCGGCGGTGGAAGGCCGGCAGAGACCAAGGAAGCCCGGTCCGTCGTTGCTTTAAGCCGCGTCCCCCGTTGAGCGCGGGGTGTGCCGGTTTCGCCTCCGGCTGCCGGTCAAGTGGATTCGGAGCTCAGGCGATCGCAGTACTCAGTCTGCGATCTTGCTCCGGGCGGCTGTCCGGCCTCTTGTCCGGATGCCCACCGACCGACACACGGCCACAGGCACGTGCGAAATTGGGCAATTGCGCACATAAGCGATGTCGACCCACTTGACAAGATTTTTTTTCGTCGCGCTCGTCGGTCGAGGCGCCGGGCGAGCGCCGCTGCGGGCGAGAGTGCCGTCAGCCGCGGGTGGTGAACGGCTCTACGCGCCGGGCGTTGCGGATGAACGCGACCATGACGGCGATGCCGCAGGCGAAGAAGATGCCTTGCATGATGTGCACGCCGTAAGGCCCCAAATCCAAGTAGCTGGCGACCGCCCAGCCGCCGGCAAAGGCGGCGCCGAACACCTCGGCGCCGATCAGGATCGCCGCGCTGAAGACGGTCAGCACGTTCTGCCACGCAATCCTGCGATTGCCGTTGGGGTTTTCTCTGCGGCTCATGGCATGGTTCTCATCGGCGGGCGCAATCTCTGCGAAAGCGCGGGCCGAATCAAGCGCCGGTCAGGCGGCGTCACGCCGCTCCTTGCCGAGGAGGTCGGCCTCTACCAGCGCCGCGCGGATGCGCTCGACCTCGGCGTGAGAGAGCTTGACCAGCGGCGGCCGCACCACCGCCCGCGGCAGCCGGCCGAGCAGCACCAGCGCCTCCTTCATGCGGTTGTGCATGTCGGCCCAGGGATCGGCGTAGAACACGCGCGCCAGCGGATAGATGCGGTCGTTGAGGCGGCGCGCCTCGGCCAGATCGTCGGCCTTGACCGCCTGGAACAGTTGGGCCTGGAGATCCGCAATCACGCTGCCGCTGCCCGAGAGCAGCCCGTTGCAGCCCAGCACCAGGGAGCTGAGCAGCCACGCACTGTGGGTGGTGAGCACGTTCACCGGCCGCGGCAG
>WNFA01002245.1_pt1 | contig 21812 bp, 21 predicted proteins | sample 5400481 | NCBI WGS metagenome assembly WNFA01 (sample SAMN13153340, study PRJNA577476) | soil metagenome | isolation source: 120 cm saprolite under Douglas fir tree site 2 hole 1 replicate 2 | place: USA:California | collected 2015-04-18
TTCTATCTCTAGCGCGAGATGCCGCAGGCGCTCCTGATCGCCATGCTTGAGGAGGCCTCTCGCCTCGATCAAAGCACGCAGCAAGCGCAAACGCCGCTCGATCAACGCTACCTCGGCGCCAGAGAGTGCCGGTTCCTGCCGGCAGCGCAGGAGTCCCTCCATCCGCATGATGGTCCGCTCCACCTGGTCCTGCATGCTTGTATACGGCGTTTCAGCGCTCAAATTGACGGAGTTGAGGAAGCGAAGAGCGGCCTCCAGAGCCAGGCGCAGATGCGACCGCAGAACGACATCTGGCAGGGCCAGCACCCAACTGTGGATGATCCTGGCCTCTCCTCTCAACCAGAACTGAGGAGCCGCCTGCTCCATCAAGGAGGCGGCATACGAGTAGTCAGGGGCGGCCAGCGCATGCGCGATGGCCTCCCGCCACAAGCTGGCCCTCTCATAAAAGCGGGCCGCCCGCAGGTGCAGCAGCGGGACCAATTCCGGCTGGCTCGCCTGCAAGCGAGCCAGCAGGGTCTCTCGAAAGAGATCATGGTACCGATACCACTGCCGCTGCTCATCCAGCGGCACCACAAAGAGATTGGCTCGCTCCATCTCTTCGAGCATCTGCTGACTCTCCTGCCGTGTCGGCCTCGCGGTGACGGCCTGACATACAGCCGCATTCATCCTCGTGACAATTGAGGTCTGGAGCAGAAAGTCCTGAAGTGGGACCGGCAACCGCGCGAGTATGTCTTGCTGGACGTAGTCTAAAAGATGGCGGTGGGAGCCCTCAAAGTCCTTCACAAAGGAGGAGAGATCCTGCCGCTTGCGCAGCGAGAGCGCCGCCAGGTGCAGACCAGCAATCCAGCCTTCTGTCCGCTTGGAGAGGATCGACACGTCTTCTTCGGTGAGAGGCAGACTCATGCTGTGCACAAGAAAGCTGGCCGTCTCTTCCTGAGTAAAACGCAGGTCACTGGAGCGGATCTCGACCATCTGTCCTCGAACGCGCAGCCTGGAGAGGGGAAGCTCGGGATCGGTGCGCGTGGCGAGCACCAGGTGCAGGGTGGCAGGCACATGATCGAGCAAGAAGAGGAGTCCATGGTGGATGGCCTGATCTTCGATCACGTGATAGTCATCCAGGATGAAGATGACTTCTCGATCTGCCTGCATGATCTCATTGAGCAGGGTCGCAAGGATGGTCGAGAGCGGGGGAGCCTCTCTTGAATGCAGCAGGGCGAAGGCCTCCTCTCCCAGTGTCGGCAGGCATCTGCGCAGAGCAGCGATGCCTGCTGTCCAGAAGCGGATCGGATCATTGTCCAGGGCGTCGAGGGAAAGCCAGGCCACGCAATGCTCCTGCCTGCTCACCCATGCTGAGAGGAGGGTCGTCTTCCCACTTCCGGCAGAGGCAGAGACCAGGGTGAGCGGGTGCGTCCAGATGGCATCCAGATCGTTGATCAGACGCGGGCGCTCCACCAGAAAGCTCGGCACACGAGGAGGAACGAGCTTGGTAGCGAGCAGCGGAATTGAGAGCGCAGACACCGGGCGAACTGGATCGCGAGCAAGAGTGGGAGAGGGCGACCAGCTTCCAAGCGATCGCGCCTGCTCCTCTAAGCGCGCGAAGGTCACCTGGGCTGACAGCCCGAGATAGCCTTTGCGGGTGTGTCTCGCCTGCTTGTGATAGGCATACCAATAGCCTCTGCCGCCTGATCTTCCTTCTTTGATGACTGAGAGCCGCCCGGCTTGTCCCACAAAGGCAAACGAGGTGTGCTCTTCCAACCAACGAGTGAATGCCGGTTCATCTCCTGGATGGAACCACTGGTTGGAGTGTCCGTGGCTCTGAAGTTCATAACGCCGGTGCTTCTCGGACCAAAGGAACACATGCAATGATGATTTGGACATAGCATCCTTCCTGTGCCATTGGGTGTCTTCTCCAAGCACCCAATCCTCCTGAGTATAGCACACAACCGCACAAGCAAGGAAGCGAAACTAGGCCCCCTCGACGAGCGCAGCGAGCTTCGCGAGCGCCATTCGCCAGCCCGCCTCGTTGTCGGCGGTCGACAGGCCACGCGGTAGCCCTTCGTGCATAGCGAGTACATCGGTGCCGCCGTCTGCATCGGCGAGCGTGATTGTGATCGTCATCTCGCCGCACAGGGCAGGATCTTCCGTTTCGAACTCGTCCACTTCGACAACCTGCTCGTTCGGTACAAGCTTCACGAAACGGCCGTGGTACGTGTCAGTGTGCGCAGTTGTCTTGCCTACTCTGGTCGGCGCGTCGTACGTGAGCGAGATCCAGAACGTGCCACCCACGCGGGCGTCGAACGCATACACGTGACAGGTCATGCCGGTCGGCACTTTCCACTTAGCGATTGCATTCGCGTCGACAAGCGCACTGTAGACTCTCGCGCGCGGCGCGTTCACATGGCAACTGATGCGGGTAGAGTTTTTGCTCATAATTTTCTTTGGCGGCATATTCTTTCCTATTTCTTGAGTAATTGTCGTAGTTCCTCGGTCAATGCTTCAGCCAACTCTGGTTTTCCGTGAAATTGAGCGGGTGTGTTTTGGAAGTGGGCAATCCGCCATGCGTCACCTTGCTTTACTACGACAAGTGATTGAATAGCATTTACATCGGGATTGATATCGTTTTGCCCAGGTGGAACCATACCTACTACAGCACGAAGTAGTGCGATTTCGGGGCTCAAAAAACGCACCTCTCGTACCTTAGCAATGTACACTGCTGTTTTGTGGTGAGCAAAAATTTCACTAAGTTCAGATTCAATCTCTCTCGCGCAATTCATTTGGCTGCCGTCGAACCCAACCGCGTTACCATCTTCCGCAAAAAGCAATGCAAACCCACTTGCGTCCTGTCTGTTCCAGGCATCAAGAAGTTGTCTGTGCAGGTGTTCAATTACCGACGTAACCATAGTTTTTTTACCAACTCCTAGTCATCGGTCGTGTCCTTGTGTTGGGTCAAGGCGGGCTTCAGGGATTATAGGTTGGAAGAGTTCGATAAGGTTACCTGATGGATCTTCTGCTAAAATCTGTTTTCCGCCAACACCGGTAACTATATTGTTTCTAAAGCGAACCCCCTCTTTACGCAGTTTCTCGACAATGGCTTCCAAATCAGTGACTTCAATAGCAAACCTGTTCCAACCACCCGGTTCGGGTTTGGTCCCATCAGGCATTGACTGACCTCCCCCACCTGTAGGATTCGGCGCGCTCAGAACAAGACGGAGATCACCTCGTGAGAGCATTGCAAACGCTGGAGCAGGGTGCATATCTTCATGAAAGCCAAGATGTTTCGTGTAGAACGCAATTGCGGCGTCAACATCATTAACTATGTAGCGAACCTGAATTTTAGCCATATTATTTCCTTTGTTTTTTTACCTCCTTACATTAGTGCTCTCTCAATCCTTTCGGGAACGCATCAGCTATAGCATGTAACTCGATGTTATGCTCAAGGAGTGCTTTTAACTCTGCAAGAACCCAGGTAAAGCCTCCTTTTGAATCAAGCGAATCTTTTACGACTTTATCTCCATCTCCCTTGAAGCCAGAGTTTGTAATACTGACATATGTTGCGTCATTACCGTATGGAGTAAAGCTCCATTCTACAGTAGTGGTAGAATCATAATTTCCCCATTCGATGAGTATTCTCTTATGTTGTTCTATCACTTTAACAGTTACTGGAACGGAAAGGTTGTACATTTCCCACGTCCAAGTAACCTGTTTACCTGCTTCTAATTTTCCACTACTCCTGGTAAACCAAAATTTAGTAGTAATTTCCGGATTGATAAAAGCCTCGAATACCTCCGCAACAGGTTTTCGAATAAGCATTTCTGCTTTGGCAACTGGGATATGTGTAAGTTGGAGAGTGTTCATAGTATCCTTTCATGCGATCATCAAGGCGCTTAAGCACCATCAGACAAGCGTTCTCATGTTGGTCACCTGATCAGTATAGCATGCTGAAAAGAAAAAAACTTCTCGAATCTTGCTCTTCACTTGGAGCAAGAACAAGGTAGTTTCTTGTTTTTAAGCTGTTAATTGATAATCCTATCATTTATTAGCGTATATTTTCGCACAATTCTCGTTGGTACATAATTATATCAATAATCGAAATGAAATGCAAATTATAGGTCTAATGAAGAATAGAGATAAAAGAAAACCCATCCCTCTAGCAAGAGGGTACAGCCATGGGTTATGATGGATAATTCAATCAGCCCCTGCGAACCCATTGCGGACTGATTTCTCCCCATTGGACTGTACAGGTAGGATACTTCATCCTGAAGGCGCATGCGCCTCTACCTGTTTTCATCTTCATCAAGCCACCTACTGCCCTATCGCTGGTGTGTCTTCTCACTGTATTCAGGCTCAAAGGGTGAACTGTGGCATCGGCGATAGGGGATAACAGAGCACTTCCAGCGCTGTCCACCGTCGGTTGGTTCTTCCCGCTGCCATCGCCGGAGTACACTGCCGGTAACGTTTCTTCACCTGGCCGTAGATCAGACCCGCCTCCACCAGCCACCGACGTGCTTTCCGACCTCGACGACCCAACGCGAGCCAGTGTCCAAAATGGGCGGTGAGGGCATAGAAGTACAAGTTTAACCCATCACTGGTGAAGAGCGGGAGGTAGCCGGGAGCCAGGAACTGCAGCAGAGAGTGAATGACCAGATGCACCATGTCCTGCGTACGGGGGCCGAGCTGAAGCACGGGAAGAATCTTCGTGAGGGGTCGATGGCCAGCCAGAGCTAGAGCGCCTGTTTAGAAGAGCGTAGCCTGGTGCGCAATTCGTCCAGTTGGAGGTGCTGGAGGCGCAGATTGCTGAAAGAGCGCTCGTGCAAGGTCTGTGCGTGCTCGCCAGCGCGCGTCAGCCAGGTAGTGATAGTGGTATCACGATAGCCGAAGACCCGCTCGGCGGCGGACGGATCCAACCCTTCGGCGAGCGCCGTCAACACGACGGCGACCTGCTGGGAGGGTGTTTTCATACCAACTTGCGTTCTAAGAGGTATTTCTAAAGTGAGGAAAGTAGGTCATAGAACGCAGCCGTTTGGGCTCCGATTCCAGCTGTGTGAGCCCTTCGCACACCTTGTCAATCACCTCCTCCAGTGAGGAACAAGCGAGATTAGGGAACTTCTTTTCGCGCAGGTGTTCCCATAGATGCTCCACCGGATTGAGTTCGGGACTGTAAGGCGGTTGAGCGATCAAGCGGATGTTCTGGGGCACCTTGAGATCTTTGGCATGGTGCCATCCGGCTTGATCTACCTGCATCACGATAAAATACTCCTCGAAGGTCTTGGCGACATGCTCCAGGAAGAGAGTCATCATTGCGGTATCAGCCGTCGGCAGGATCAGTGAGGTCATTTTCCCCTCTTCGGGAGCCACAGCTGCATAGACGTAGGTATATTCACGCACGATTTGTTGTGGGGATCGAGGCCGGACGCCAGGGGGAGCCCAAGCTCGTCGAGGCTGACTGATACGGCCAAAGCGACCTTCATCCTCAGCCATCTGCAGCACCGGCCGCTGATCGGTAGGCTCGCGCGTGGCTACCGCTACTTGGACAGCTTGCTGGAAGTTTTTTTTTGAAAAGCGTCTTGTTCCCCTGCATTGGCCTTGGGATGACGCGGACGTGGAACCAGCTTCCGCCAGCCGTGACGAGCCAGCAGGCGGTAGATGCTCGTGATATGCACCTCATGCTTCACCTCCGCTTCAAAAGCCTGCTGAATTTGCTCGGCCGTGGCAATCTCTCCCCGTTCAGCTTGAGCGAAAAAGGGCTGCAGAAAGCGGCGTTCTTGCTCCACACTCATGTACTCATGACGACGTCCACCCTTGCCTGGTGTTTCAATTGCAGCCAGCCCCAAGCGGTTGTAGGTGGAAATGACGCGGCGCACCGTCGTGAGAGACACGCCCGTATCTCTGGCGATCGCTTCGGCTTTGCGCGGGGCAATCAAGGCGTGGTAAATGGTCCTCCAGCGTTCTCGAACCCAAGAGCGTGGGTCCAGTTTCATGCGACGTTTGACTTCTTCCAGTGGAAAATGAGCTGCCGCTCGTGTGACTCTCGTTCCCAAAACAGGTCTTCTTCCCTTCCTCCATCGTTTCCCCTAGTATACCACTCGGAACGCAAGTTGGTATCAGACGATACAAAGGGGTGCAGCGCCGAGCACTGAACGTGATGTGGCAGGCAGGGCCTCGGAAGGTCTGGATCTGTTCAGCGTGACCCTGTTTGCCATCCCCGACTAAGGCGTGGATATGAGCCTCTGTGATTCCAAAGTACAGGCACTTGTGGTTAGGGCAGGCAAAGACCTGAGTGCTAATCCGTTTAGGTGCTCCCCGTCGGCTTTTGATCTCAGACCAGGGACGTACAGGCGGAGTCGCTGGACCCTCAACCGGCGAGAGGGATGAGGCGAGGCGACAGGCTGGACAATCGTCTGGGGAGCGTGGCTTGAGAAGACGTTGGACCGCGGTGTTCCTCGTTACAGTTCTCCACTGGACTGGGCAAGTATGATAACAATAAAAGAGAAACAGTCGCGCCAAATAAAGAATGAGGAAGAGCAAGAGCAAGTGAAAGGGAAAGGTCATAAGAATCCTCGACGCTTGATAGTAGGATAATGGTGAGCTTATCAGGAAGGTTAAGTTGAGTCGAGAAGGACTGTCAAGTGGTTTAGGAAAATCTGCTCACCACCTATGGGTATTGGGCGGTCCTGGTCTTTGTGGCCATTGAGAGCACCGGCATCCCTTTTCCTGGTGAGACCATGCTCCTGGTGGCTGCTATCTATGCCGGGACGACGCACCAGCTCTCCATTCCAGTGGTGATCGCGGCGGCGGCCAGTGGGGCGATCCTGGGGGATAATCTCGGCTTCTGGATCGGGCGCGAGGGTGGCTACCGTCTGCTGTGGCGCTATGGGCGCTATATTCGCCTCGAGGAACGCAGGCTGAAGCTGGGGCAGTATCTTTTCATGCTGCATGGCGGCAAAGTCGTCTTCTTCGGGCGCTTTGTCGCCGTGCTGCGCGCCTGGGCGGCATTCCTGGCCGGAACCAACCACATGCGGTGGCAACGCTTTCTGCTCTTCAATGCAGCAGGGGGCATCGTCTGGGCCACGCTCTACGGGTTGGGGGGCTACCTCCTGGGTGACAACGTGCATCGGCTCACTGGACCAGTAGGCACTGTCGCACTTGTGCTGGCTGTGCTGGTCATCATCGCCTTTCTGGTCTTCTTGCGTCTCAACGAGCATCGTTTGGAAGAAGAAGCGGAGCGAGCCTTGCCTGGCCCGCTGTCCGCCTACGAGCCTCGACCTCGAGGCCCACAGGACGAGCGCCGTTCACGCAGGAAAGAGGTTCGCCGCAACACTGATGTCGATTGAATGGGGTGCTCGTGTGGCATCTCACCTGTTGGTGTATTGTCCTTGTGAGCTGCGAGAAAGATGAGATGATGCGGAGCAGGCAATACCGAGCAGGATAGGTTCATTTGGGTGAAATGAGCATGTGCATGATCAACCGTGCAACGCGCTCATCTGAAGCGGGGAGAGGATGCACAGGCTGCGCTCTCTTCGGTCCCTTACCCGGAGAAGCTATCCGCGGCTTCACGTCTTATTTTGCAACGTGACTCTGATCAACGTCTCTTCGAGAGAGCATGTCTATTTCACAGAGAAGACATGCGGCTTCCACGTATGCCTGAAAGAAAGAAGGGACTATTATGAAGAATCCAGTTCTTTTCTACGGCGCGATTGTCGTGGCGGTAGGAGGTAGAAGAGAAATGAAAGACCTGCTAGAACGCTACGCAGCAAAGTCCAGAACAGCGCTCACATTGGGTGCTCTTGTAGTCATGATCCTTGCGGGATTAAGTGCATGTGCGCAAGGGAGTACCGCTACACCCACCTTCAGCAATCGAACGCCCATTACAATTGGGACTTCGCTCTCTGCTACGGGGGACTTTGCACAAGATGGCCAGTCGATGGAGCAAGGCTACAAACTCTGGGAGCAAACCATCAACCATGCTGGTGGGTTGCTTGGACGCCCGGTCAAGCTCGTCATACTTCACGACAACAGCGCCCCTGATCAGGTGGCAAAGAACTATGACACGCTGATTCACAAAGATCATGTGAACCTGGTCATTGGACCGTTTTCCTCCCTGCTGACGAAAGCGGCGGAAAGAGTCGTTGCTAAGAGTGGATATGCACTGATAGAAGGAGCCGGAGGCGGTCTGAGCGTGTTTACGCAGGGGTGGACGAATATCTTCGACGTCTCCCTGCCGGTCGCCAACAACCTGCTCACGTTTGCGAATTTTATCCTGTCTTTGCCGGTATCAATGCGGCCCACCACGGTCGCCTATGCGACTTCGGACGACCCGTTTACGCAACCACAACTGGTGGTAGCAAAGCAATTGTTGGAGAGAGGTGGTGTAACAACCATTTTCAACAACACCGGTGACGGTCCCTGTTCCAATCCACCTTATTGCCAACCTCATCTCGCAGAGCATTCAAATTATATTACGCATGATATTCCACCCGTCGCCGAACGGATAGTGAAGGCTCAAGCGCAAGTGGTTATTCTCGGCACGCTGCTTCCTGATCTCCAGGCTTACATACGGGTCTTTAAGCAAGAGCACTACAACCCCGAAGCGCTCATCGCGACAGCCGGGCCGGACCTTGGTCAAGATTTTATTAAGGCTATTGGCGGTGTGAAGTATACGGAGGGGGTATTCGTTCCGAATGGCTGGTATCCAGAGGCCGATCACTTCCAGAATGCCCAGATGATGCACAACTACCTGGCCCAATACGGGGGGACCGCCGATCAGATTAACGCCGACGTGGCAGAGGCGTATTCGGTGGGGCAGGTGTTGGCGCAGGTCGTCACTAAGACTAAGAGCATTGATAATACTAGAATGATCAATGCTCTCCGATCGGGTGTGTTCACCACCGTTCAAGGAGCAGTGCAGTTTGATCAATATGGTCGCAATACCTTGGCGCTGGCGGACCTGTTCCAGTGGCAGCATGGTTCCTTGAGAGCCGTGTATCCCTCTTTCATTGCTGCAGAAAACCCGGAATTTCCCAAACCCAGGACCTATTGACATTCGGTGTAGAGCAGGGGCTGATTAGGTGCAACAGCACTGGGATGCGTCCAGAATACGAAGCCATCACTGCTACGCAGCGCAAAGGTAGAGCCTCTATAGGTTTGCCAGCCGTGCTCCTCAACCTGGAGAACCAGGTGTGGTGGAGACCTGGATCGGCAGATACTGGAGGCCAGATCTCAGGCCTTTCCGCTTGAGTACCGCATCCCTGCCCTGGAACTGGTGGTGGTCGTATCTGGTAGGCCGTGCGTGTGAGTCGAAGGGGTACGTGCTGCTCACGCTGCTGGCAAGTAGCGCGGCGGTGATCCTGGGAGGCGTCTGGGGCGCGGTGCCGACGGCTTTTGCAGGAGAGATGCTTGAGACACATGAGCTGGGCAAACTGGGCTGGCTGCTTGCCGGGCAGATCATCGCACTCGTGGTTGGTGTCTGTTGGTACAGGGCCTCGCGTGGTGTGGTTGGCTTCCCTGATCGATTGCTACCGCCATCCTGGCAATCGCGTGCGCTTTCTCTTGCGTTGTTGATGCTGGTCGTGATGGGATGCAGTCTTGTGACACTTGGCCTGCCTTTCCTGCAGGCCTCCTGGTGGCTGGCGGCGAGCCTGGCAAGTTACACACTGGCTGCTGCGGTCTGGGGTATCCTGCTCCCACGACTCAGGCCGAGCATTGGCACACTGGTGTTTGCACAATGTCACCTGTTGCATCGTCAGGGTATGGGACTGCCAGATACGCTGCAACTGGCACATGGCCGTGCACAAGAAGAGCGTCTCACCCGGTTCTTTGCAACAGTGGAAGGCGTATTGATCGCCGTCTTCACGCCGGTGGTCGGATGGCTGATTGATTTCTATGGTAACTTCGATTTGTCTCTTCTAAACAGGGGCAGCAGGTCGGGGTGACACTGCACAGCAAAGAAGAGTTGCTGCAACGGGCAGATTTCGTGACGCTGCATGCCACACTCACCAATAACAAGAGCGGGACGCGCAGACTGCTTGGCGCCCGTGAACTGCATCTGCTCAAGCCAGGTGCATATCTGGTGAACTGCGCCCGAAGCAGCCTGATCGACGAGGAGGCACTGCTCGCTGCGCTCACTGAAGGTCGCCTGACCGGAGTGGCGCTCGATGTCTTCAGCAAGGAGCGGATGGTTGTGTCCGGGCGATGAAGAAGTGCTCCCAGGTGCTGTGCAACGCCCTTGCCCTGCTCTTACGAACCACTCTCCCGTTCTCCTGGAAGATTCGGCAGGCGCCTCCCTTGTTCAATCAGACGGTAGGGATAGAGATCTGGTAAGGCACTGGCACGATCCAGTCTGGTTCGCTCTTCAGCCGTCAGTTCGATGTCTGCTGCTCCCACATTCTCTTCCAATTGGGAGAAGGAACGAGCCCCCAGGATGACACTGCTGACCAGAGGTTGCGCGCGCAACCAGGCGAGTGCTATTTGTGAGGGAGTCGCACCATGCTCCTGGGCGATCTGTCGCACCATATCAACGACCTGCCAATTGCGGTCAGTACTGCGACGCTGCCATGCTTCTTCATGCTCAACTCTGGCTGTCGCGATACGTCCCTCAACCGCCTGCTGGGGAGGTTGGTTGCGTTGGTACTTTCCTGAGAGGAAACCACCTCCCAGCGGCCCCCAGGCCATGATACTTATCCCCTCACTGTTGCAGAGATCCTTAAACTCGTATTCAATATCTCTGGTGACCAGACTGTACTGGTACTGCCCAGCCACGAAACGGATCCATCCTTTGCTCTCGGAGAGGGCAAGCGCTTTCATGACATGCCATGCTTTGAAATTGGAGACGCCGATATACCGCACTTTCCCAGCTGTCACCAGGTCGTCAAACGTCCGGAGCGACTCTTCCAATGGCGTGAGGGCATCCCAACCGTGCATGTAATAGAGATCAATGTAATCGGTCTGCAAGCGGCGCAGGCTCGCATGCACCGCGTGCAGGATATGATGCCGGGAAAGCCCCTCATCATTGTTCCCCTGGCCGGAAGCAAAACGTACCTTGGTCGCCACGAGTATCTGATCGCGCTTGCCTTTGATGGCCTGACCAACTATCTCTTCAGAACGTCCGCCCGCATAGACATCAGCCGTATCCAGACAATTGCCGCCAGCATCGAGATAAAGCTGGATCATCCGTTCAGCTTCTGCAGCAGACGTGCCTCGTTCACTCGCTTCGCCAAAGATCATCGTCCCTAAGCTCAGATCCGAGACGAGCAGACCGCTACGCCCTAGCTGTTTGAACTTCATAGAGCCTTCCTCCTTTCAAGTCCCTGCCTGGTTCAAAGCTGCTTCTCCAAGCAAGGAGATGCCTGGGTTCGATTTCGTTTTCATGAGACGACTTCATCTCTCTCGTCGTATCCTACCACACACAGTTCGTCTCCCCCATACAGACCAGGGCTCTGAACTGCTGAAAGATGTTCGCGGTACCTTACTCCCCGCGCCAATGCGGTTCGCGCTTCTCCAGATAGGCCTGCACTCCTTCAGCAAAGTCTGCACTGCCATAGATACGAGCCAACATATCGTCGAAATCGATGGCCTCTTCTGCTGTACGCACACGCCTCTGTGTCTCCTTCACCGACAACATGGCGAGGGGTGCAAGAGCACAACGGATAGGCTCAATCGAAGAGAGACGATCGTTAAGAAGTCCTCGTGGCTCGAATTACCCTGACACGTTCTTCATGCTGTGCTGCTTCTTCGCTGCGCTGTATCTGCCGCAAGAGTATGGCATACTTCTCTAGCCCCACAGTTGTAGATATACGGAATAATGAAGACCTGAAGAAGTACTCTCTTTTCATTCCATTTTTCAGATTCAGTAGCGGCAAATTCTCATCGAATCTGAAAATGCACAAGCTTTGCATTAGCCATACGACTTCACAAGGCGTTTTCGGTAGCGTATAATCGTCGTGATGTATGAGCAAAAATGGGGGAGCGGGCCCATAGGCGCGAACTTAAGAAAATAGGAAGAAGGAGGTTTTCTGTGACCAGATGCTTAAGTTCGCGCCTATGGGAGCGAGCCCCCGGGGAGAGAGCATGCGATGTTGAAGAACGACTTGCTGGCCAGCAAATTGCATGTGCCACACCTTCGAGCCAGACTAGTGCCACGTCCGCAGGTGGTGGAGCTGCTGGAGCAGGGAATTCGGCGGGCACTCACGCTCATCTCAGCTCCAGCGGGTTCGGGAAAGACGACGATCCTGAGTTCCTGGTTGCGCGATGCCGAGGTTCTGGTTGCCTGGCTCTCATTGGATGGTCACGACAACGATTTGCATCGCTTCTGGACGTATGTTCTGGCGGCGTTAGATGCGCTCCGTCCGGGCACGCTCAAGCAAGCACAGGAAATGCTGAACATCGTACGCTCCCGCCAGTCTCTTCCCATTGAGGACGTCTTGACCGCCCTCATCAACGATCTTGCCAGTCTTGAGGACGATGTGGTGCTCGTCTTTGATGACTACCACGAGATCGTCACCCCTGCCATTCATGCGTCGCTGGCGTTTCTGCTCAATCATCTGCCAGAACAATTGCATCTGTTCATGGCGACTCGCAGCGATCCTCCCTTCTCGCTGGCTCGCTTGCGGATCAACCATCGACTCGGAGAGATCCGCACTGCTGATCTGCGCTTTTCACCTGAGGAGGCGGCGCTCTTTCTCAATACCGTCATGGGGTTGCACCTGACCCGTGACGAGATCGCCGTACTGGAAACGCGTACCGAAGGGTGGGTCGCCGGTCTGCAACTCGCCGGTCTCTCGCTGCAGCGACAGCGTGATCGAGCGGGTTTTCTCGCAGCTTTCGCGGGCAGTCACCACGCTCTTGTGACCTACCTCGCGGAAGAGGTGCTTCAGAAGCAACCGGAACAGATCCAGCAGTTTTTGCTGCACACCTCGCTCCTGGATCGTCTGAGTGCTTCCCTCTGCCAGGAGGTGACAGGAGACACGAACAGTCGGGCACGGCTTTTGCACCTGGAGCAGGCCAACCTCTTCATCGTCGCCCTGGATGAGGAGCATGTCTGGTATCGCTATCACCAGCTTTTCGCCGATTTCCTGCGCATACGCTTGCAGCAGAGCCAACCCGACTACGTGTCCGAATTGCATCATAGGGCTGCCCACTGGTATCAGCGTCACGGCTATTACGAGGAAGCGATGAGGCATCTGCTGCTGGTGCAGGATTTTGCGCAAGCCGCGCAATTGATTGAGCAAAGCGGTGAAGAGCTCATGAGGCGCGGCGATTTCACCCGGCTTGATCGGTGGATCTCAGTATTGCCCAGCACACTGGTGCGGAGCAATCTCCCTATCGTCATCCTGCATGCCAACGTGCTGGCTTTCCTGGCACAACTCCAGGAGATCGAAGCGTTCTTGAGTGATGAGCACGCGCTGACTGAAAAGGCGCTTGATCGTGAGGCAATTGAGGGCGAAGTGATGGTTGTGCGCGCCTTACTCGCAACCCAGCACCTGCACTTTCACCAGGCGATCGCGTTTTCGCGCCGTGCGCTTGAGTCCCTGCCCGCCGACAACGTTTTCATGCGCAGCGTGATCTCGATGTGCCTGGGGATTGCTTTTCGCTTCAAAGATGGTCCAGCCGCGCGTGAGGCGTTGGAGCAAGCCATCCGCGAGGCTGAGAGTCCCCATATCAGCTTACTCAGCCTGGAGCACCTGGGCTACCAGTTGCAGGAACAGGGGCAGCTTCATCGTGCGCTAGAAATCTATCAGCAAGCGCTGCGCATTCTGCCAGAGGGACAAACGATTGTCGCCATGGGCATGGCGTATATGGGTATCGCCGAAGTGTATCGCGAATGGAACAGACTTGAGAGCGCGGAACAGGTCATGCTCCAGGCATTGAAGCTGGGTCATGAGGGAGTGCCACACGACACACTCATCGATATCACTGTGATCCTGGCCATGATCAAACAGGCACAGGGACACACGGATGAAAGTCTCGCGTTGTTGCGGCGCGAGGAGATGGTCGGCCACCAGGAACAATCCGCGGTCGCCGTCGAGGTGATGAGAGCGTATCAGGCGTTGTTTGAGGTATGGCGCGGCAATAGACAGGCGGCTCTGCTCTGGATGCAGGACGTTGAGCAGCACATGGCAAGCGCTCCTCTGAACCCGAAAAAAGAGCGGGAATATCGTATCCTGGCTCGTGTGCAACTGGCCGCCGGGAAATATGCTGAAGCGGAGGCTATCTTGACACAACTCCTGACATTCGCGCAAGGAGAGGGCAGAATGCGGGCCGTGGTCAAGACGATGGCGCTTCAAGCCCTCGTGTTCCAGGCACAGGGACGCACGGAGAGCGCCATGAGGACGATCATCCAGGCGCTCACACTTGCCGAACCGGAAGGCTATGTGCGCACGTTCACGGAAGAAGGTGCGGAGATGACGCGCTTGCTCAATCGTGTGCTCACCGCCGGGCGCGCAGGAGCCGTCTTGCACCGTATTTCGGCGGAGTATCTCGCACGCTTGCTCGATGCAAGCGCTGAGCGTGAGACATCTTCACATGCCGTATTGAGCGAGCGCGAACTGGAGATCCTGCGCCTCATCTCCTCCGGCCTGTCGAATCAGGAGATCGCAGATCAGCTGGTCATCGCATTAAGCACCGTCAAATCACATGTCAGGCAGATATTCAACAAGCTCAATGTCAATAGCCGCACGCAAGTGCTGGCGCGGGCGAGAGAACTGAGCTTGCTGTGAGCGAATGTCCCTGTGCTGGTTGGCTTTTCTTTCGCTCTCTTGTTCCTCTTTGTCAACCTTTCCCGACAATCATCCTTTTGGAGGATGCCGCTTCTTCTCCGACAATCATCCTTTAGCAGGGCGTCTCTTCCTCAGTCCACCTGATATAGTCTGTACGAGCACAACCATGCAGAACAGCTCTGTTTTCTGCTACAGGTCTGTTAGGCTGCTGTCATAGTAGCACAGCACTGCTCGTTTTACACTATCCAGGACAGGAGCAGAAACACACCATTGCTCCTGGAATTCAAGAAGGGAAACACCTGTGAAGAACACACAATCTATGCATCCAAATGTCACGTTCAACCCGGTCAATCTTCAGAACCTGCGAGCACGTCTCCAGGGGAGTGCTCTCGTCCCAGGAGACGATGGCTACGACAGGGCGCGTCTGACATGGGATACAGCGACCTTTGACCAGCATCCAGCGCTCATCGTCATGCCTGCCATTACCACTGATGTGCTCGCCGCAGTCACCTTTGCACGTGAGCACGCTCTCCCCATCGCGGTGCAAGGTGGAGGTCATGGACATCCGTACCCGGCTGATGGCGCGATCCTGGTCAACTTCGCCAATATGACCAGTTTGCAGATCAATCCAGGGGCATCTACAGCACGCGTGGAGCCAGGTGTGAAATGGGCAGATGTGATCCAGGCGGCTTACCCCTTTGGGCTGGCCCCACTCAATGGGTTCGCCGCAACCGTTGGAGTCGTCGGTTATCTGCTCGGCGGCGGTTTCGGCTGGCTCGTGCGCCAGTATGGCCTCGGCGCCTCTAGTATGCGCTCGATTGAGTTCGTTACCGCCGATGGACGTCTGTTGCAGGTCAACGAAAACAGCTACCCCGATCTCTTCTGGGGTCTGCGCGGTGGTGGCGGGAACTTCGGCATCGTCACCTCGCTCGAATTCGCCCTGTACCCGGTCAAAGAAGTCTTCGGCGGTCAGGTCATATATCCAGTCGAACAGGGGAAAGAGGCGATCAACGCCTACTTGCAATGGGTCAAAAGGGTGCCTGAAACGCTCACCTCGACGTTGCGTATCTTGCATTTTCCACCTCTACCCAACGTTCCGCCGATGGTGCGTGGCAAGACGGTGGTTTTGATCGCAGCCTGCTACAATGGTACACAAGCAGATGGAGAAGCGGTGCTGCACCCGATGCGCGATATCGATGCGATCTTCGCTGTTGCAGCCAACCCTGCCTCTGGCGTGTTCAACGTCCAGATACGCCATCTTGGCGGCGTACTCGCACGCATACCAGAAAATGCAATGGCGGCAAGTCTTTGCGACGTGAACTTTACCCTGTATGCGCTGGCAGCAGCCCCTACGACCGAATTGCTGGAAACGGGAAAGCGGTCCATCATGGAGATCATGCAGGCATTGAAGCCAGATACGAGCGTGCAAGCGCTTCTTAACAGCCTGGGGTACAACGATGTCGGTCTCGATCGCACGCGAGCTGCGTATACGCCGGAAAACTATCAGCGGTTGGTCGCGTTGAAAGATACGTACGATCCGCAGAACAGCTTCTGCTTCAATCACAATATTCCGCCATCTGAGCAGTCTCGTCGATAAGCGAAGAGGCTAAAGTCACTTCGCATGGATCTGTCTGACGAGGAGCTACAAGAATATGGATGGTTCGCCTGAGCAGATAGCCGAAGATCTGGTCAAGGTAGAGGCCCTTGCCGTCGATCATGTCCTGTTCGCCGATGCCGCCTCATCAAATGAGGAGGAGCTAGTGCAGCGGCTTGAGCGACTGCAAACAGCAGTCCAGCGACCTGCCGCGTAGTCCGCGCGCCCAGACCCGCTTTTTTGTTGTTCTATCTGTCTAAGTACATTCAAGTAACTTCTGTGGCATGAAGTCCGCTCATCAGGCGCGTACACTGTCGCGAAATTTATTTGATTGTACTTAGCTAGACTTTATTTCATAGGATGGGCAAAACAGGGAAGGCAGAGTAAGCTTCTCTCAAACTTGATGTAAAAAAGGAGCTTCACACATGTCTCAGCATTCTTTTCATGTTATGATTATTGGCGGCGGTCTTGGCGGGCTTTGCCTGGCTCAAGGACTGAAAAAAGCAGGGATCAGCGTCGCAGTGTATGAACGCGACCAGACCCGCAACGAGCACTTGCAGGGCTATCGCATTCATATCGAGGCCATGGGCAACCGCGCCCTGCACGACTGCCTGCCTGCTCGCCTGTTCGAGGCCTACCTCAAGACAACCGGGAGCGCTGGCAAAGGCTTGCTGATGAGCGACGAGCAGCTCAATCACCTGGCAGAATTCGCGGCGAATTCTGCCAGCCAGACTAATCCTCTTGAGGCACCTCGTTCGGCCAGCCGCATTACTCTGCGCCAGGTGCTGCTGGCAGAACTAGATGAGATCGTCCATTTCAACAAAGCCTACTCGCACTATCAAGAAAACCCGGATGGGTCCGTGACCGCTTTCTTTGAGGATGGCACAAGCGCGGCTGGCGATTTGTTGGTGGCAGCCGATGGAGGCAATTCCCGCGTCCGCCAACAATTCCTGCCCCAGGCCCAGCGCGTTGAAACCGGCACCGTGGCAATCATGGGCAAAGTACCTCTGACCCCCGAGATCCACTCGCTGCTCGTAGCCCACCAACTCGACTGGGCAACCGTTGTGCTTGGTCCCAGAGGTCGCGGCTTCTTCTCTGCTGTTCACGACCTCAGCGGCAAGGCCGGGGAGCGGACTCAGGGCGCTATTGGCGCCAATGAGGAGGCTTTGCTTGAAGAGGCGAGCGCCCTGTTTGAGAATACCAGCGACTACTTCTTCTGGGCTATTCTCACTCGGCAGAAGAACTATCCGGTGCAGGGAGATCTCCAACAACTGTCAGGTAGTGAGCTGCACCAGATTGCTCAGAGCATGATGAAAGACTGGCACCCCGATCTACAGCACCTGGTGAGCCTGACCGACCAGAGTACGGTCATCGCGACTCCCTTGCGCATAGCTACACCCGTTGCGCCCTGGGAGAGCCAGAACATCACGCTGCTCGGCGATGCTATTCATAGCATGCCCCCGACGCGGGGGATCGGCGGCAATACTGCCCTCAGAGATGCTCAGTTACTCTGTCAGAAGCTGATCGCAGTAGCCAGTCAAGAGCAATCTCTGCCTCAGGCTCTCCGGGAGTACGCCACAGAGATGCTGCAATATAGTTTTGCTGCTGTCAAGAGTTCAAAGCAATCGCTGGATATGATGGTGATGGAAAATCCATTTGGGCGAGCACTCACGAAAACCGCATTTCGCTCTATCAATCTCTTCACTTCGCGGAAGAAGAGCGCATAAGCAGTGAGAGATGAACGCAACAAAAGCGAGCCTGAAAAATTTTTCAGGCTCGCTTTTGTTGGCCTTAAATGAGCCATAAGCGTCGCCACCGACCCAGTTTCTTTCCTCGATGTTGTCTTTCCTGGCCCCCTTTCTGCATTGAGAGACACCGGTCATCAGCACTTTTCTGCTTTGTTACGACGCAGCATCCCTGGCGGTCTTTTTCTTTCCTCTTTGCTTGAGCTTATCTCGTTGCGCAACCCGTGGGTCTGACATTGCACGACTTTGTGCATGATTATAGTTGCTCAGGCGGGAATCATGCCATGAGGGTTGAGAATAAATTTCTTAGCAACTCCCTTGTCAAAGTCCTGGTAACCCTTCGGCGTGTCCTCCAGTGGAATGACGGTGGCATTGACTGCTTTGGCAATCTGCACCCTATCATTGAGGATCGCCATCATCAACTGGCGATTGTAGCGCATTACGGGGCACTGACCGGTAGCAAAGGAAAGAGACTTTGCCCAGCCCAGACCAATACGCACGCCAAGCTGACCGATCTTCGCGTTCTCGTCGATGCCGCCCGGGTCGCCAGTTACATACAAACCTGGGATACCTACCTTACCTGCAACCTGGGTGATCGTCATCACATCGTTGAGTACGGTAGCAGGAGCCTCCCCTGCGCCTGCACCGTGGCCACGTGCCTCGAAGCCGACACAGTCGACAGCTGCATCTACCACAGGCTCACCGACGATCTGTTCGATCATATCAGATAGTGAGGCACCTGTCCTGAGGTCAACAGTCTGGCAGCCGAAACTACGTGCCTGTTCAAGCCGGTCAGGGTTCATATCACCAACGATGGTCACAGCGGCGCCCAGCAACTGGCACGCTGCTGCACATGCAAGTCCCACGGGTCCGGCACCGGCAATATATACAGTCGATCCCGTAGCCACGCCAGCAGTGAAGGCCCCTTGATACCCGGTTGGAAAGATATCCGTGAGCATAGCCAGGTCCTTGATCTTTGCCATAGCCTGATCTTTATCAGGGAACTTCAACGCGTTGAAGTCTGCATAGGGCACCATGACGTAATCAGCCTGGCCACCTACCCAACCACCCATGTCAACGTAACCATAGGCACCACCCGGTCGCGAGGGATTGACGTTGAGGCACACCCCTGTATGACCAGCTTTGCACATCCGACAGCGGCCACAGGCTACATTGAAAGGAACGGAGATCAGGTCTCCCTTTTCGAGAAACTGGACATCACTGCCGAGTTCGATGATCTCGCCGGTGATTTCATGCCCCAGAGTTTGACCTTTCGGTGCCGTGGTACGGCCTCGTACCATGTGCTGATCGCTGCCGCAAATGTTGGTTGCCACAACCTTTAGGATGACGCCGTGTTCACATTTACGGTTCCGTCCCGGTACACCTGGGGGTAATTCTAGTTTGGGATAGTCGATGTTTTCGACGCTGACCTTTCCTGGCTCTACATATACAACACATCTATTGCCTGCCATATCGTTCTCCTTCTCTTGAAATACATCAACTTCGATGTATCCCGACTCGATATCTTTGCACACTTTTTACCTGGTGGAGGGCATTTCCTCACTCCAAGGCTCAGTCGGCAGAGTTTGAGGCCACTCCCCAACTGATGCATCTCGCCCTCTCTGATCCTAGTATAAGGAGGAAGCATCATGAAAGCGTCATGAGCCTCGTCATGGGCAGTGGCCCTACACGCTGACCCCCACATGAGCCAGAACGCGCCCAGGCCGGGAAGACCACCGACCAGCCTGAACTCCGACCGAGCAGCAGGTGCATACGATCACTAGGGTTGGCATCCTGACAGCGTGGCGAACCTTACAAGGCTTCGAGGCGATGAACATGATACGGAAAGGGCAGGTACAAGGAGTGAAAAAAGGAGATGTGAGAGACCAAGTTGCCTTGGTTGCCAGGCTGTTTGGAGCGGTCGCCTAAATGAAACCAAGAAGGTCTCCTTGCTTCTTTTGATTTCTTCATCATTCTTGCAACACAACCTTATACTAGGACCATACAGGACAATGGGCAGCCGGAGCAATGAGACAGCTCTGGCTCTTTCCTCATTTGTCGCTTGCTCGCATACCATCGAGTACAAGCCTCCCGACTTAGAAAGGATCCTGATATATGTGCGGTATCGCGGGATGGGTCGATTGGGAAGAAGATCTCACCCATCATTGTTCAACAATAGAACGTATGGCTGATACGCTCTGTCGCCGAGGGCCTGATGCGCAAGGATGCTGGATATCCCCTCGTTCTGCGTTGATGCATCGCCGCCTTATTGTGATTGACCCAGAGGGCGGAAAGCAGCCAATGATCTACCAGGAAAACGGTTATACCTATGTTCTCACCTATAATGGGGAAATTTATAACTTCCGAGAATTGCGCCGCGAACTTGAACGTCAAGGACATGCATTTCGTACACAATCCGATACTGAAGTACTCTTGCATGCATATATTGAATGGGGGGAGGATTGCATATACCATTTGAACGGCATCTTCGCCTTTGGTCTATGGGATGAGCAAAAGCAACAATTGGTGCTGGCACGTGACCATCTAGGTGTAAAGCCACTGCTTTACGCGCAACGCGGTAGCGCGATCCTCTTCGGTTCAGAGTTAAAAGCTCTGCTGGCTCATCCAGCCGTCAAAACGGAAATTGATGAGATAGGCCTGGCTGAAGTCTTCGGTTTCAGGCGTGCGCCCGGCTCTGGCGTATTCCGTGATGTACATGAACTCCGTCCTGGTCATCTCGCTACCTTTACACGGGAACGAACACGAGTCACTCGTTACTGGATGCTGCGCAGCGCACCACATACCGACGACGTAGAAACCACTGCTGAAAAGATCCGAGCATTGTTAGAGGACACAGTGCACAGGCAATTGATTGCCGACATGCCTGTCGTCAGCATGTTATCCGGCGGCCTGGATTCCAGTGCATTGGCATCGCTCACAGCTAGAGAGTTCAAGCGCGAGGGCAAGATACTTGATACCTACTCGGTTGATTTTGTGGACAGCGCGCAAAATTTCCACGGCAATGTACTCCGACCAAGCCTCGATGCTCCCTATATAAAGCAAGTCGCAGAGCATATTGGCAGCAATCATCATACAATTGTTGTGAATACACCCGAATTGAGAGAAAATATGCTGGTGCCGATGCGCGCGTACGATTTGCCCGCAAACGGTGAGATGGACACGTCACTGTACTTGTTGTGTAAGGCAATGAAAGAGCATGCAACGGTGGCCATTTCGGGTGAATCGGCTGACGAGGTATTCGGCGGATATCCCTGGTTCCGCGATGAAGCCGCCGTCAACGCTCCTACGTTCCCTTGGCTCTCCATGCTACAGTCACTCGGTAGCAGAACGGCTATACCCTGGTTATCGCTAGAGATGGAGCAAAGGGCCAACCCGTATGTATATATGAATCGGCTCTACCACGAAGGGCTGGCGGAGGTACCGCGCCTGGAGGGGGAAGATCCCAAGAACGCCAGAATGCGCGAAGTATTCTACCTGAGCCTCATTCATTTCCTGCCAAAGTTACTTGACCGCAAAGATCGTATGAGCATGGCTACCGGCTTTGAGGTGCGTGTCCCATTCTGTGACTTCCGACTGGTGGAGTATGTTTGGAACATTGCTTGGGAGATGAAAACGGTGGGCGACATCGAGAAGGGCATTTTGCGCAAAGCCATGACCGGCGCGCTGCCAGAAGATCTGCGCATGCGCCGTAAGAGCGCATACCCCTCGGCGCAAAACCCGACGTACGAGAGGGAGACGTGC
>WNFA01001103.1_pt1 | contig 21807 bp, 15 predicted proteins | sample 5400481 | NCBI WGS metagenome assembly WNFA01 (sample SAMN13153340, study PRJNA577476) | soil metagenome | isolation source: 120 cm saprolite under Douglas fir tree site 2 hole 1 replicate 2 | place: USA:California | collected 2015-04-18
GCTTCAAAGGTAGTTCCTTGACAGTTTTACGCTCGTGCTTTTACCCAAAGGAGCGTTTTACTTTGGAACCCGCAAACACGATTCAGTTGTCAAATGTGCTATTGATATGATAGCATATACGTATGAAAACGTCAAGAACCACACTCCCATTGACGGAGCAAGACAGAAAAATGATTGCAGCTATTCGAGAGCATTATGGCGTTCATTCTGATGCTGATGCTATTAGGATTGCCTTCCGAGAATTGTACAGGAGAATTAAGCGAGAGGACGGCTCTGGCTGCGGCCAGCAGGCTTTTCATCCCCCGCATGAATGACGGGGGCTTTCAAGCCCGTTTTCTGTAAGGGCGCGAAATGCAGACAACATGGTCCCCAGCTCGCCGCCTGGATCGAGCCGGGCAAAGATACGTTGTTCGAGGTCTTCCTGAGCGTTACGAGTCATAATCTGTCTGTCTCACAACCACTAATTACTTCTGTCGCTCTTCTTGCCCATTTTCCCTATGCCCTATTTTGCGCGTATCTCGGCCTTAGGTCTATTTGGCCCAGACTCCGACCATTTGCCTTTTTTGTCATACATTACTATCTGCTACGTGTTGGATCATGTTATGCATCAAATCCCGCATCTGGGGATAGGTAGCTATATACTTATCAACATAAAACTGATACTCTTGGTGCCGTACAGGGTCCGGCTCAATCAGGCGGGAGGCGTGGACCATATGGCGAGCGGCTTCCTGAATACTCGGGTACGTTCCGGCACCCACGGCTGCCAGGATAGCCGAGCCCAGGACCCCCGCATCGGCGACCTTGGTGAGGGATATGGGCAGGCCACTCACGTCAGCATGGATCTGCATCCACAACTGGCTCTTGACCGGGCCGCCGCTCGCGATGATCTCCTTTGGGACGAAGCCGTTTTCGCGCAGCGTCCGAAAGATGTGCTCCGTGCCATAGCAGATCCCCTCTATAATCGCGTGGTAGATATGCTTCTTCTCGTGCCGGAGGGAAAGGCCCCAGATCATCCCGCGCGCTTGCGCGTCGGTATAGGGAGTGCGATTGCCCTGCCAGTAATCCAACACCATCAGCCCCTCCGAACCCAGGGGCACGCTCTCCGCACTTCGATTGAGCAGGTCATAGACCGAGATGCCCTCCTGGCGGGCCAGCTCAATTTCAACGCCACAGAAGCGATCCCGGAACCAATTGACAACGGAGCCTGTGGAAGCCTGAGCACCTTCTATTGTGTACTGACCAGTCAGCACGGCGTCGGTGAAGGCACCAAAGAACCCGGCACTGTAGATGGGTTTCGCAACCTGCGCGAGAATGACGTGCGAGGATCCGGTGATGAGGGCAACCTTGCCCGGCTCCAGCGCATTCAGACCTACCATTCCTACGTAGGCGTCCACTCCGCCTTCAGCAACGGGAATACCAGAGGGTAAGCCAAGCTCCTCGGCGGCTTCCTTACGGAGCCCGCCAACTACGACCCCCATGTCCAGCACTTTCTGGGGAAACTTCTCGAGAAGGTCGCCCAGACCGACAGCCTGGTACAGACTTACCGGAAAACCACCAGCATTGCGATCGTAGTACCATTTGACGCTGGTCGTGTTAATGCTTGCTGCCCACTCGCCGGTGAGGCGGTGAGTCAACCATTCGGTGTACTCACAGATGTGTTGCGCGGCGGCATAGGTGTCCGGTTCGTTCTCTTTCAGCCAGAGGGCCTTGCAGGGCATCCACTCCGCCGAGGCGTTGGTGTAGCCGCTATACTTGAGCGCCGGATCTTTGGTCTCGGCCACCCGGCGCGCCTGGTCGACCGCTCGCACATCCATCCACATGAGGGCCGGTCGCAAGACGCGGTCGCGCGCATCCAGCGCGACGACCGTCGGCGAGGTGCAGTCTAACGAGATGCCGGCGACGGCTTGGGGGGCAATGCCGCTTTGGGCCATTGCCTTCCTCACCGCCGCCACCAGGCACGCCCACCATTCGGCGGGGTCCTGCTCGGCCCAACCAGGGTGTGGATGCTTTAAGGTGTACGGCTCAGCCGCGAAGGTTATGGGGGTACCCTCCCGGTCGAAGATACCGACCCGCATGCTCTCCGTTCCGCCATCAAACCCGAGAAAGTAAGGACCGTCATTCATGGTTATCCTCCTGGTGAGACCTTTCTACCCCTTTCTTGCTTTCGCTTCTACGCTTGCGCCCCGAAGAACGTCTTCCAGGGCATGTTCAGGAGCTCATCTCTGGCAATGACCGCGTGCAGGTGGCGCAACAGGGGAAAGTCTTCGGGTTTGATAATCCCGCGCTCGGTGAGCCTGGGCAGAGCACCCCCGATAACCACTATCGCCGCCGCGCCCTCCAGCGTGACTCCCGGCATGCGCTTGCGTACCTCCGAGAAGCGCAACCCACTGCCGATCTGCCGCCCCGCGATCACGTTGCGCCCACCCTGGCTCGTCACATACATATCGCCCACCCCGGCCAGCCCATAAGCCGTCTCGGGCCGACCACCGAGTACCCGCATCATCTGTCCGAGCTCCACCGCCCCCTGACCGAACAGGGCCGCGGCGTAGTTGTAGTTGCGGTCTTTGCTACCCGACTCGCCCTCCCGCTCCAATATGCCCTCCGCGAAACCGACCCCGAGCGCGTAGCAGTTCTTCAGCGCTGCACACCCCTCCACTCCGATGAAGTCGGTGGAGGTCCAGACGTGGTAGTAGTCAGTGCGGAAAAGCGTTGCCAGCTTCTTCAAAACGTCCGCGTCCCTCCCCGCGAAGACGACACAGGTGTCGTGCCGCCGCGCTGCCACTTCGCCCGCGATGGACGGGCCAGCTACAGCAGACCAGGAGACCTGCTTCCGCAGATCCGGCGACACCCCCTCGGCCAGCACCTCAGGTAGGATGCGCAGGTCGCCGTTCTCGCTGGCCTCCATCCCCTTTGCGATGGAGAGGACCATCATGCCCGGCTGCAAGAGCGAGGCCAACTGCTCGCCCGCCCAGCGCACCCCGAAGGAGTTGACCCCGCTCAGAGCGACCTCGGCACCCTCGAAAGCCTCCTTGGCCTCCTCAAGATGGTATGCGCGGACCGTTTCGGGGACCTTGCGACTGAGGCCGGGATGCACGCCGGTCTTCTTTATGCTGTCGATGATGTCGCGATCGAGGTGAGTACCCACCAATCGTACCTCGTGGCCGTTGTCGGCCAGCGGGAAGCTGAGTGCCGTACCCATTATTCCCGACCCCAGAATGCTTACAGTCGTCATGGTTCTCCCTCCCAAAAGGGTTGTGTTGCAAAAACGCTCAGAGAATACAATTACCATATCACCACCATTTTTGCAACACAACCCTTGGTACCATCGTTCGTGAATTTAGATGCGATTGCCCTGCAAGCATCACAACGCATCTAGACAGCAACCTCTCTTCATGCTACACTCTGAACAGAACGACACGCTGAGCTAGGAATTGACCAGTCAAGAAAAATCGCAGGAAAGATGGAAAGTCTCGCAGAGCAACTCCATCATGCTGGAGTATCGAGCACAGACGCGACGCGCTACCTGCAGCAAGTCCGGACGTTCCGAGCACAACTTCAGAGCGCCTTTGCCCCTGCTGATGCAGCAAGGATCTTAGATGCTCTGGAACTCATGGTCGAACTTCACCTTGAGCAGGCACCTCGTCCTGATGGCACGCCGTATATTGAGCACCCACTTGCGGTGGCCTCCCAGATCCTTGATGCGATGGCTTACCAAGACCCAGAGGTGGTCATGGCAGCCTTATTACACGATGCGGTAGAAGATCAGTCGGCGCGATTAGCGCAACAAGCGAGGGAGAGACCGGCGAGGGAGGGGAAAGCTGCGGCCGAGCTCGCCCTCGATGCGATTGAAGAGCGGACCCAGAGTGCCAGGGTCAGACACATGATCTCCGGCTTAACCAACCCCGACTTTGACACGCTGGTAGAGCAAGGGGGGACACAGAAGAGGACAGTCGGCGCAGGACAAGCAGCCTTTCTCGCAGCCAGGAATGCACTCTACGCTGAACACGTGCGTGATGCGATTCGAGACCCCGACGTGGCGTTAATTAAACTGTTTGATGTGGCTGCCAATGCGCTCACCCTCGATGCTTTACCGGATGCACCCACACGAACACGCTTGCTCAACAAATATACGCCAGTGATGGGTATCATGCTTGACCGATTACGGGAAACGGCCACTCCGCTAAATATTACCCCGCACAAGAGGGAGGAACTGCTTGCCCGTTTCGCCGATGCCCTGCAAACATGCTCCAGAAAAGAGGGGCACGCGCAAAGTGAGTGAGGAAGACCTGGTGTGATGCCTTCGTGTCGCTCCTGATGAGGCGATGCCAGGTGAAAGAGGTGGCCCTTCAGATAAGCAAAGAGTTCTTGCTCCGAGGACTGCTCGATCGGTTCGTTGTGTTAGGAGAACCGGGCTGCTCTGCTACGATCAGGGCAAGAAAGAGACAGGTGAGGCAAGATGCTGAGAAATCACCAGCTTGGCTTTTCTCTATCGACTCTCGCGATTTGCATGGTGATTTGTCCGCAGGAGGAAGACACGATGGCCAATCAAGAACAGCTTGACCTGCTGAAACAAGGAACCGAAGTCTGGAATACCTGGAGAAAACAGCATCCCTCTCTACGACCAGACCTCAGCAGAGCCAACCTGAGCGGCGCCCGCCTCTGGGGAGCCTATCTCACGAGAGCCGACTTGAGCGGGGCCGACCTGAGCAGGGCCAGCCTCAGAGGAGCCGACCTGAGCGGGGCTGACCTGAGCGGAGCCACCCTCAGTCGGACCAGCCTCAGAGAAGCCGACCTGATAGGAGCCAGCCTCAGAGAAGCCGACCTGAGCGGGGCTGACCTCAAATACGCCTGGCTCCACGAAGCTGACCTGAGCGGCGCCAACCTCCAAGCCGGCCTCACGAGAGCCGAACTCACGAGAGCCAACCTGAGCGGGGCTGACCTGAGCGGAGCCGAACTCGCCGAGACCAACCTCGAAGAGGCCGATCTTAGTGGAGCCAACCTCAGCGGCGCCCGCCTCGGTGGAGTCAGTCTGGTGAGAGCCAATCTGAGCAGGGCTAATCTCACCGGAGCCCATCTTTTCTACGGAACCGATCTCAGCGGAGCCAACCTCAGCGACGCCAACCTCAGCGGAGCCGAGCTTGCCGAGATCAACCTTAGTGGAGCCAACCTCAGCGGAGCCAACCTCAGCAATATGAAGCTAGATAAGAGCGTGATAACAAATGAACAAATCGGGCAAGCGAAACCAAGCACGAATATCTGAGCTAGCAGTTGATCTGCTTGTTTGGGCTATCTACTGGTAAATGCGCATGTTGTTTACTGGAGTGATACCCTGTCTAGAGCTGTTCCTGCTTAGCGGTCGAAAGGGTGGGACACACACTGTTGCTCACAAAAAGCTTGGGGATGGTGACGGCACCTCCGGCCAGGAGGGTGGCGTAGGGGCTGAACTCCGTGAAGCAGAAGGATTTCCCCGTCTGGCGCGGACCCAGTTCGATCATATGGTAGTTACTCTCCACCAGGGGAATCATGCGCACAAGATAGAGCAGCTTGATGCGCTGCGTCATCTTGGGATGGGTTGGCTCATAGCCCATGGTGCGAATGAGCACATCGATCCACTGGTCACGGGTAAACTTTTCCCGCCCGGCGCGATACTCTTCCAGGTCGACATGACTGACTTGGATGGGGTCTAAGCGCGAGATCACGAAAGGATAGGTCTTGCCACGATAGCGAATGTCATCATCATAGTGGAGCACGATCCTACTCCATACCCCGGCCATGAGGAGACGCTCATATTTGGCAATGATCTGCGGAGAAATATTGACGTGGTGAATGTTCGCTGTCATCAGATGCGCCCAGTACACACCCTCCTTCAGACTTTGATCGAGTTCGACCTTCACCATATCGATGAGCCGGCGCGGCGAGTGTTTGCGGATATCCGCTTTGATCTTCTCTGTTTCATCGCCGCGAGGAATGTACTTTGCAATCTCTTCATGCACAAAACGCAAGCCTTCACGCACTTCGGCATCATCGAACAGATTTGCGCAATACTTGCCAAGCATAAACTCTATCACATAGGATGGCGCTTTGCTCGTCCCGCGAATCTCCTGGGCGAGATCCTTGCGAATGACTAAACCCGGAAAGGTGGCGAAGAGCAAATGATCGACCTGAAATGTAGGCTATCGAGGGTAATTCCTTAATGTACCAGGAATGCCTTGCGCTGGCCCAGCGGCGCAGTGAGGAGAAGAAACCCCATTAGGAAGGCCGCCCAGATGGAGACTGGGCCAAATATGCTATCACCTCGCCCACGCCGGTGTCCCCTCCGAGGAAGGAGGAGAAGTCGCACTAGGTGTATGGTGAAAACATGGAATATCCCGCGACTTCTACATCCCCACCCGCGGCCGATACTGAATCGCCTCCGCCAGGTGATTCGCCGCAATCACATCACACTCCGCCAAATCCGCAATCGTCCTCGCCAGCTTCAACACCCGGTGAAACGCCCGCGCCGACAGGTGCAATTGCTGCATCGCCGCCTTCGACAGCTTCTCTGCCGACGGCCCCACACCGCAAAACTCGCGCACCTCCGACGGCCCCATCTCCGCATTGCACGTCAACCTCGTCCCCTTAAACCGCTGGAGTTGCCGCTCCCGAGCCGCCTGCACCCGCTTGCGAACCGTCTCCGAATTCTCCACATTCCGCTTATCCGCCAGCTTCTCATAATCCACGCGAGGAACCTCCACATGGATATCGATGCGATCCAGCAATGGGCCACTAATGCGCTTCTGGTAGCGCGCAATCGCCGACGCTGAACAACTACACTCCTTGATGGGATCCCCATAGAACCCGCATGGACACCCGTGCGGGTAGCTGTTGCAACCGCTATCTTACACGCTCATTGAACATCGTCTTCCTCTTTCAGTTCAGCAGACAAAGTAGCAGCAAATCAGGGTGCGTCAGGAACTGAAAGATGAGGAGATAGGTGTTCGCGTAGTTTATGCATCAGTTCAGCAGGATGAGAACGACTATAGTACTGAAGAAGATTTTGATTAAACGACCCTGCTTTCCAAGCAGATATTTATTGACAGATCAGTTGGTTTAATAATACAATATAACAACGACGAAAGCTGCAGAAATGTAGGTTTAATACTTAGTCTTGCCGTTCGAGAGAAAAGAGGATGCAATGGATCCTATTACACTAGCCGCGCTTACCGCCCTTGCTACCAAGGTCGTAGGAATACTGACCCCCTTCTTCAGCAAAGCCGGCGAAGCCTTTGCCAGTAAATTTGGCGATGCTGCGTATCAAGAGGCACAACATCTCTATCAAATCGTGCATGATCGCTTCGCAAAAGAACCTGATAATGGGAGGGCGAACAAGGCATTGCAGAATTTTGCTGACGATCCTCAAACATATGATACAGTCCTCAAGAACATGCTTCTTCCCATATTACAATCCGATTCACACTTTGCCGATGCATTAACAGCGATCACCCAAAAAGGTCCCTTACAAATCCTTGAAATTGGAACTGGCTCGACGGCTAAAGGCACCCAGATGGAAAATACTGCAGGTCAAGGCGTTCAGATAGCGAGGGCAGGAGACCATTCAATACTGGAGAATAACATTTTCAAAATAAACTGAGAAAAATACATCCGCTATCCACCCGAATCGCGATGAACGTAATGGAATAGTCCACCGAACAGGAGAAGCTATCCATAATGCGGGATCTATTTGTTGGACGAGAGGTCGAACGGCAAACATATCAGAGGCTCCTTACAGACGAAAGTCCCTGGGTCATGGTTGTTACTGGCATGGGAGGGTGTGGCAAAACGTGGCTTCTGGATTCCCTGGATGAACCAAATCTACCTGATATTTGCGTTGTCAAGCCCATTAATTTTTCCAATGAATTGCTGCGGACAGATCCTCTTAAGGTTCTGGATCAGCTTGCATATCTGGTCGCACCTCACTGCGACCCCCAACAGGTTAACGCGTTTAAGAAAGCCCTAAAAGAAAACCGTGAACGACTCATGGAGCGCATACAGGTGTTCCAGAGCCAGAGCGCTAATCTTGGTGATCATGCAAGCCTCCAGGGGGCGAACTGGAGCATCACTCTAGCCGACGTCATAGAAAGTAATCGTCGTGAGGCACGAGCACTAGCAACAGAAGCATTCTATGCTCAGATGAATACGTTTGATTTGAAGCGACTCGTCATCAGGTTGGATGCCTGTGAATGGTTTAGCGAGCCAGAAGGTCAGAACGTTGGTCAGTGGATTTTGGAAGGGCTCCTTCCAGAATTGCATACCCGCATGCAACAGCATGGCCAACACTGTTGTGTCGTCATCGCCAGTCGCATAAGACCGCAATTGCGGGTAATAAATTCTCACGACTACACCTATCACTCCCTTCCGATGCTCACCTCTGAAGAGGTTGATCACTACCTGGAGCAAAGGGGCATGCAGGATTCCAAACTCCGCAATAGAGTTTACGAAATGACATATGGCCATGCGGGCTGTGTTTCGATTGTCGGTGAGATTTGGCAAAAGCGGAGAGAGCAACTTTTGAGTATTGAAGAGTTGCAAGAAACATTCTATGATCAAGCACTGGAAAGCTTTGTGAAGGAAGACATATTGGATGATCGCCTCAAATCACCCTTTCGAGAGTTAACCCGCTATGGCGTCCTGTTACGCAGTTTCAACCTGCCTTTGTTACAAACGGTTTTCCAAAAACTCTCCCCGCGACTAACAATAGATAATTTCTACCAATTCATCCGCTATCCCTATATAAAGCCATCAGTGAGGCAATATTATGCGTTCTTCGAACTGCTCCGTGAGCTTCAGGCTCAAGAGATTCGAGAGCAAGAGCCTGAAGAATGGAAACGCTATCACCAGCTTGCGAGAGACTACTTTATACAGGAACCTTCAAAATTAACCGAATGGTATTATCACACTCTTGCTTGTAACGAAGAGGAGGCCAAGCAAGAGGCACAAACGAGTGGCGATCTCAATGTACTGAAGGAAGCGGCACGTGATAAGACACTGAAGCTCGCAGGTACCTACGAATAGGAGAGTTACTATGAGCACAGTACAGAGCGGAGACTTTGTTGGGCGAGAAAGTGAGCAAGACCTGTATAGAGCATTTCTTAATAGAGACACTCCGTGGGTACTAGTGATAACGGGACTTGGAGGCATAGGTAAAAGTGCACTCTTGAATACTCTCGAGAAGAACTCCGATGAGGACACCTGTTGTGTTGTCACCATTGATTTTAACGACACATTGCTACGAACAGATCCTTCAGCGGTTCTAGGAAAGTTTGTGGAGGAAAAGAAGGCTCGTTGCTATAATCTCCCACCTGGTGACGAATCAGGAGACAATCTAAAAGAGTACCTTCATCAACTTACACAACTCAGCGCTAAGCAGACCCAGGAGAATACAGATTACAATGGTATCAGGATGCAGGATGCACAGTTTAACACAAGGGAGCCTGAAGACGTAGTTCTGCGCGAAATACATCATCAGATGCGAGAACTGGCAACAGAAGCATTTTATGATCAAATGGAAATGTTTACTCGGAAGCACCTCGTCATTATGTTGGATACTTGTGAATGGCTGAATGAACCAGAAGGGTGGGAGATCGGTCAGTGGGTATTGAATGAGTTTGTTCCAGAGTTGCATACCCGTCTGCAGCGGAAAAATCGTCTCTGTTCTGTAGTCATGGCCAGCCGTATCAAGCCGCAACTAGAGGTAATCGACAAGCGAGATCAACAGCATATCGCTTTATCAATGCTAGACAAAAAAGCGGTAGATGGTTACCTGGAGCAAAAAGGGATGCAGAACCCTCAGCTGCGCCAGCAAGTCTACGAGACAACACATGGTCATGCTCTCTGCGTCTCGATCATTGGTCAACTCTGGCAGGAGCGAGCAGAACAAGAGCAACCGTTTACCATCGCGGACCTTCCTGCATTAGGAGAGTTCAGTGAGCAGGCATTATTGCAATTTACGAGCGAACGCATACTGAAGCAGCTAAAATCGCCCTTTTTTGAATTAACCCGCTATGGAGTGCTCTTGCGCAGTTTTAACCTCCCTTTATTACGAGCGGTCTTCTCTGATTTGCTTCCTGAATCAAGAGCGTTCGATCAGTTCGCTCAACTTATACGTTATCCCTACATTGAGTCTCTGGGCAAACATAGGTATGCCTTTCATGAGTTGCTACGTGAGGCCTTGGCCAAAGAGATTCGAAAGAAAGAATTTGAAAATGAAAAATGGAAATTCTATCACGAGCGAGCGTTGGAATACTTTGATCAAGTAGCTCGTTATTCACCAGATTGCTATTATCACTTATTCGCCTCTGATGAAAAGCGGGGCTTGATAGAATGGCAGCGGGCTATACAGGAGGCAAATGAAAAAGGTGGGAGCGGTGCACTATTACAAGCGGCGCTTGATAAGACACTACAGCTGTCCCCAGCGACATTTGCAGAGATCCAATATGAACAGGGACGTTTCAATTACCTCATCGCTCAGTCGGACAAAGCACAAAAGAGCTATCAGGATGCGCTCGATTCTTTTCAAAGGATGGAAGACTACTCAGGGCAAGCCAAAGTGCTGCGAGCGATGGGCAATGTGCAGAAAAGCCTCAACAAGCACGATGACGCCCTTAAGAGCTACGAGCAGGCTCAAGTTCTCTTTCGAGAGATGGGTAACAAATCAGAGGAGGCCAATGTGCTGCAAGCGATGGGCGATGTGCAGCAACGCCTCAATAAGCACGATGACGCCCTTAAGAGCTATGAGCAGGCTCAAGTTCTCTTTCGAGAGATGGGTAACAAATTAGAGGAGGCCAATGTGCTGCAAACGATGGGCGATGTGCAGCAACGCCTCAATAAGCACGATGACGCCCTTAAGAGCTATGAGCAGGCGCTGACTTGGTACCAGGAACAGAAGGATCGCCTCAAGCGTGCCAATGTATTGAGTTCAATTGGCTATGTACAGCGACTTCTGTATCAACAGGCACTCGCCCAATATCAGAAAGAGAAAGATCGCCTTAAGCGTGACATTGTGTTGGGGGCGAAAGGTGGTGTGACGCGCCCCCTTCAGGACAAGTACGCTGAACTTGCAATTGAGAACTATAGACAGGCATTAGCCCTTTATGGGGAGTTAAAGGAACCCAAAGAGGAAGCCGAAGTGCAGCGAGCAATAGATCAAGTGCAGCAACTCTTAAAAGAAGCTACGCAAGCACAAGATCCCGCTGGTCAAATGTGCAATCTAGTTATGCAAGGGGGGATCGCCAGTGGTTTCATGTATCTGCCTTTTGTCCTCGAACTCAAGAAAAGCTACCGCTTTCGAAATATCGGCGGTACCTCTATAGGGGTAATTGCCGCCGCCGCTACGGCAGCAGCCGAATATAACCGCGAAAATGGTGGCTTTATGCACCTTGAGAACATGAGAGTCCGTCTCAGTGAGAACGGCTTCCTGCGGAGTCTCTTTCAGCCTTATCGAGATACAAAGCCGTTGATGAACCTTGTAGATGCCTTTTTTCCTCCCTACCAACTGCCCCAGAAGCAAACAAGAAGCAAGCCGAGTGCTCTTCCGTTTTTGCTTAGTGGGCCTCAGTTCGTTGGTAGGTTGATTCGTATCTGGGCAAGATACCTTCCCCCCTTTTCATTGAGTCTACTCTGGGGCACAATCATAGGCTTCGTCGTGGCCTTGCCCCTGCCCCTAGCTACGTTTGGGACCGCCTCCCTGTTGTCTACACCAGAGCCATGGTACGCATTGCTCCTCAAGCTGGCTTATCTGCTCATATTTGGTGCATCAGGTGCCTGGCTCGGTTTGCAGGTTGGTGGGGTAGTTGATGCGATCACGAAGCTGCCCGATAACTTCTACGGCATCTGCACTGGGCATAGTAACACAGTTCCGAACGTGCTCACCGATTGGCTGAGTAAGCAGTTTGACAAGATAGCTGGATTGGAAAAGAATAGACCACTTACCTTCGGCGATCTGAAAAGTAAAAAGCTTCGAGCAGAGCAACCAGACACACAAAATGTGAGCATTATCCTCAAAATGGGCACTTCCAACCTTAGTCAAGGTCAACCATATATCATACCCTCTGGTCTAAAGGGCTTCTTGTTCAAAGAAAGCGATATGCATATACTGTTCCCTGATTACATCGTGGATCATATGGTCATATTTGCTGCCCGAAGCCCCATCATCTCGACGGATAAGCTCCCGATAGGGTACCACTTTCTCCCGGACGAGGAGCATCTGCCCGTCGTGGTCGGTGCCCGCATGAATCTCAGTTTTCCAATCTTGATGAGTGCTGTGCCCCTCTACACCATCAACGTATTGGCTTTTCAACGCATCAAAGATGGCACACAGTCGGAAGTGCATGAGACCGATCTGCAAGTAAACTGGTTTGGCGATGGAGAAATCTGCACCCACCTTCCCATCGATTTCTTCGACTCCTGGCTACCTAAGTGGCCTACATTTGGGATCAATCTTATCTCGATGCCTGCTAAGTGGTTCGAATATGAGAACCAACAACCCGTGTCGTCTCCCAATCTGTCTACAGCAGGTCCAGCTGATGTCGATCCAGAGCGACTCAGCAAGGCGAGTCTTAGTGCCCTTGATCCAAACTATGAAATCAGGACCACCAGTCAAGGGCCCGCAGCTATCTACCTTCCTAGAGCAGATGCTCCGCAGGACCACCAATGGTCGGATCTCCAGGGTGTTTGGGCATTTCTATTAGCCATCATCAGCACTCGGCGAGACTATCATGATACCCTTCAGATGAATCTACCTGGCTACCGTGAACAGGTGGTACAGATTCGCCTGAGTGATGCTGAGGGTGGACTGCACCTGAACATCCCTCCAGAGGTCATTGAGACGATAGCTCACAAGGGACAGCAAGCAGGCATGTTAGTCCGCGAGTTCGATTTTGAGCGTCACCGCTGGATGCGTTTCCTGACACTGATGGCCCGACTAGAACAAAACATTGAGCAGATGGAAGTCATTTTACAAGATCCTGAACTTGTGCAGCAACTGAGAACACAAGCTGCCACTCACTCCCAATATCCCTACAATCGTTCAATGGAATGGTACAAAGAGGCCGGAGCACGTGTGGATGATCTTCGACGCCTGATTGGGTCCTGGCAAAAAGCTGATGAGGAAAGGGATACGCCTCCTCTGTTTCTAGATGGTTGGCCTGTTCCTGATTCAGTAAGCACGGGCGATATCAATGGTGTAGAATGAAGAGGAAAATCAGATTAAGTAGAGCAGAGGTTTCTGTCCATGCAAGAATCTCTATTTATAGGGCGGGATAAAGAACTACAAATCTGTCTGGACTTTCAAAAAGAAGATGTCCCTTGGATTCTTGTAATCATGGGAATGGGAGGAAGTGGTAAAACTAGCCTCTTACAAGAATTGAAGAAGCAAATGCCCTATCAAATGGTTGAACTAGATTTTGCAGGAGAAGCGCAACGACTGAGGCCTTTAAAAGGTGAACGGCTTCCTATTGACTCTTTAACGCGCCTCTCCAATTTTGCCCTCAACGTGAGAGATAAATGCGATCCACAAAAATATAAAGAGTTTCACGAAGAACTTGCCAAAGCTCGCAAGATCGTAGTCAAGCAGCGAGTTCCACAGTACATAGGGAGTTTAACTCAAGATGTTCATCTTGATTCTGGCGCTACAATGACAGATAACCGCGTCATTATGGATACCTCAGAAGACCCAGTTATGCAAGACATACGTCGTGAAGCACGAGAATTAGTAACTGAAGCGTTCTATGCCCTCATGGATACATATAGTCCAAGTAGACTAGTAATTAGCTTGGATACATGTGAGTGGTTAATGGGATCGGTAAATGCAGAAATCGGTCTATGGATGCAAGAACTCCTCCTCGGGTTACATAGCAGAATGCTGCAGAAGAATAAACAATGCCATGTTTTTATAGCAAGCAGTGTCAAGCTCCAATTAAAAGCGATTGCACAGCAGTATCGAGCCGAGCTAACACTTCGCATGTTAGACCAAGAAGTAGTTCATCAGCATTTGCAGAGTATAGGGATCCAAGATGCCGAAATCCGCCAGCGTATATACGAGATTACACATGGCCATGCCTCTTGTGTTTCAATTATCTGTAACTTACTTCTGAAATTGGAGTTTAGACTAAATTCTTGCGAAGCAAGGCGGGAAGCCGTGCGAGCCATGTTTTATGAAAATCGTGTGAACCCAGTCTACAGGCCGCTTGACACGAAATTAGTCTAAACACCAATCTGAAAGAAGAAAAACCATTAAGCATTGCAGAGCTTTCTACATTTCAAAGAAGGTTTTACGAAGAGGCGGTAAAGGATTTCATTAAGGAACACATACTCGATGAGCGACTCAATCCCCACTCCCCTTTTTATGCGCTGACCCGCTATGGCATAGTCTTACGCAGTTTCAACTTACATTTCTTAAAAAAAGTGTTTAGTGAGATCTTTCCTGACTCGCTCCAAGAGCTCCAAGCGGCAGAATGTTTCGACCAATTTGTCGAGCGTCCATATGTCGTGCGACTAAACCCCTATGAAGATCACCATTATGCGCTGCTCGAGCTGCTACGTGCGGTTTTAGCCGAATATATTCGGGTGAATGAGTCGGAAACCTGGAAAATCTATCACAAGAGGGCGTTAGCTTATCTTTCTTCTTCAATGGTTCCTCTCTCAACAGAAGCCCTTTTATCAGCCCAGTACTATCACGATATCGCATATCAACTTGCGGGTGATAAGGACCCGGGAGTGGAATATTGGGAAGAGGAATTGAAAAAATTAGAAGCCGGTGGAACAGCTCTCAATGCATGGCTGCAGGCAGCACATGACGAAACGCTCAAATTTACCTCAGCAGCAGGTGTTGCACAAGCATACGAGCAGAGGCGCTCGTTATGATGGGGTCAGCGTAAAGCAGGAGTTTGTATGGCGCAGAATACATTTGTCGGTAGAGACTATGAACAAACACTATACAAAGAGTTTTTAAGTAAAGAAACTCCGTGGTTGCTACTCATTACCGGCCTTGCTGGTATTGGTAAAACTACTCTCCTAGAGAAATTTAGGACTTTAACTCCATTTGATATACAAGTTGTATCGCTAGATTTTGATAAGGAGCCATTGCTATACGCCGATCCGCTTAAGTTGTTGGAAGATCTGGCACAATTAACGAAATCTTTTTGCGATCAGCAAGAGTCCGCTGAATTTGTGGAAACGCTCAAGCAGGGACGTACCCAAATTGAAGAGCTCGACCAACAAACATCTCCAATTATTCATGATAGTGAGCGTGCAAGCGTACAAGTCTTGCAAAAAGTGCGCCATCTACGCAGTGCGCTACAAGAAGTACGGCACCAAGTACGCGAACTAGCTGCAGAAGCGTTCTTTACTCAGTTAGATACTTATAAGCAGAAGCAATTGGTTATTATGCTGGATACATGCGAACTTCTATACGAGCCCGAAGGCTGGGAGGTCGGGCAATGGATGATGAACGAGTTTCTACCCACACTAAATGTACGCATGTATCAGCGATGCTTTGTAGTGATGGCTAGCCGCGTGCCCCTTCAATCTGAGACTATCGATAAGCAAGATCAGCAGTACCTCGCCCTCTCCATGCTTGATAGGCCAGCAGTAGATCAATACCTAGAAACCTTAGGAATGCATGATCCACAACTGCGTCAACGAGTCTACGAAATTACGCATGGTCATGCTCTCAGCATCTCGATTATCAGCACTTTTTGGCAGGAAATGGGAGAAAAGGTCCTCGGCGATGGGGATATATCAGTACTTGAAGCAGAATTCGACGATCGGGCATCAGTTGAATTTATAAACGACCGTATACTGAACAGGCTCAACGACCCTTTTAAAGAATTGACGCATTACGCGGTCCTCTTACGAAATTTTAACCTCCCATTATTAAAAGCGGTATTTCCAGAATTACTTCCTGAACAACTAGCTTCCAATTTGTTTGATCAATTCATCCATTTTCCTTATATTGAGGCCAAGGGGAACTACCGCTATGGTTTCCATGAATTGATCCGAGAAGTATTGGCTAAAAATACACAAAAAGATCACCCTGTAGAATGGAAACGGTACCATAAGAGAGCTTTAAATTACTTCGACTCTAACGCCGGTAAATCTCGAGAAATGGAACATTCACAGGAATGGTACTATCATGCAATCGCTTATGATGAAGCGCAAGGAATACGGGATTGGAAAGAGGCTATAGAAAAAGCAAGAATGGGAGGATTGGGTAAAGAGATTGGCTCATTGTTACAGGTAGTATACGACAAGACCTTGACTCTCTCGCCAATCTCGTGTGCCATCCGTGCGTATGAACAGGGACGCTTTGAAGACGACAATGCCCAATCCGAGAGAGCATTGAAGAGCTACGAGGAAGCTCTTGTACTCTTTCGACAAGCAGGAAGCCATCCGAAAGAAGAAGCTGATGTAGTACAGGCTCTCGGTGATGTGCAACGATCCCGCACTAAACTGGATGAGGCACTCACGCTATATGAGCAGGCTTTCGCACTCTTTCAAGAGGTAGGAGACTCCTTGAAGCAGGCCTATGTACTAAAAGCTCTTGGCGATGTACAACGGCTACTCGGTAACCAGAATAACGCATTGAGTAGTTACCGACAAGCCCTCTCCCTTTTTCGACGCATTGGAAACCGCCTGGATGAAGCCAATGTACTACAGGCCATAGGAGATGTGCAGCAACTACTTGGAAACCTAAATGCCGCTTTAGAGAGCTATAAACAGGCTTTAGTGCTTTTTAGGCAGTTTGGCAGCGGTTCGAAGGAGGAAAAGGATGAAGAGGCTAAACTGCTGCGATTTATAGGTGACCTACATCAACTACGTGATGACAAAGAAAAAGCTTTAGAGAATTATCAGCAAGCTCTTGTACTCTTCCGCGGCAATGCCACCGAGGAAGAATATGTGCAGCAGGCAATACGAGGAGTGGAGTACCCTGCGCTGACGCCGAGCAACCTGAATCGGCAGCGACTACTGACAAGAGTCCATACTGTTTAGATCGCTGGAGTACTCGAGCAATCCCTACATGGCGCTGCCCTAATTGCATTAGGGTTCCATGAGCAGTTCGATGCCGTAGCCAATCCCTGGAGAATGGTCCTACAGACATCAGACCAGTCTGCACCACCTCTGCCGTCCGACACCCGCATCATACAACTCTACGATGAAGCGGGTGGCGAACTGCTGATTCTTGGGGAACCGGGCTCTGGCAAAACGACGTTGCTGTTGGAACTGACCCGCGACCTTTTGGACCGGGCTCGACAAGTCAATACCCACCCCATGCCGGTGGTTTTCATTCTGTCATCTTGGGCTGAGAAACGGCAGCCCCTTACTGACTGGCTCGTTGAAGAGCTCTCTACGAAGTACCAAGTGCCACGCACGCTGGGTCAATTGTGGGTAGCTTCTGACCAGATGCTTCTGTTGCTCGACGGACTCGATGAGGTTGCCCCAGCACATCGTGCTGTTTGCATAGATGCTATCAACGAATATCGTCGCGAACATGGTCTGGTGCCAACAGTGATCTGTAGCCGAATTGCCGAGTATCTGTCGCTAGCAACGAGGTTACAGTTGCGCCAGGCGGTCGTTGTGCAACCACTTACAGAACAACAGATCGATGATTACTTATCAAGTGCAGGAGGGCAATTGGAGGCGGTACGTATAGCTCTCCGCGATGATCCATCGCTACGCGAGTTGGCAGCAACGCCGCTGATGCTCAGTGTTCTCACGCTGGCTTATTACGGGAAACCCATAGAAAACATCCTGGTGACAGGCTCTCCTGAAAGGCGGCGACGGGAGGTGTTTGCGAGCTACGTCCAACGCATGCTCCGACGTCGAAGTACCCAAACTCGTTATACTGTTCAACAAACTGTTCACTGGCTGGCATGGCTGGCCAAGCAGTTAGCACAGCACGGACAGACAGTGTTCTACATCGAGCGGATGCAGCCAAATTGGCTCCCAGATAATCGGTCGCGCCAAGTCTATCACATTGCTATTAGTCTGCTCGTCGGGCTGGTCTTTGGGCTGCTGGGAGGTCTGGTTGGAGGACTGGTCTTTGGGCTGCTGGGAGGTCTGGTTGGAGGACTGACTGGTAAAATGGAGACAGAAATAAGGCCTGCAGAGGTCATTGCTTGGTCATGGGCAAGCATACGACGTGGCTTGAGTCGATCTGTGGTCTTCGGGCTGGTCTTTGGGCTCCTCGTGGGGATGGTCTCCTGGTTTTTCTACGAAACGATCTCTAGGCTAGCTGTTGGATTGGTCGTTGGGCTGATTGTTGGGCTGGTCTTCGGGCTGGTTAATGGATTGTCAAGTGAAATGCTCGAGGAGCACAACCTTGTTATACCGAATCAAGGTATTCGGCGTTCTGCTCAGAATAGTATATTGCTAGGACTATTTACCGGACTATTTGTTGGGTTGGCTTTCGGACTGATCTACAATCTAGGCTCCGGGCTAATCTTCGGACTGTTTTTCGGGCTGATCTATTGGTTAAGGAGTGGTGGCCTTGCGGTTATCCAGCATATGATCCTACGGTTGCTCCTCTGGCGTGCAAGGTATTTACCCTCGAACTATCCTCGCTTCCTGGACTATGCTGCCGAGCGTATCCTGCTCCGCAAGGTAGGCGGGGGCTATATCTTCGTCCACCGATTGCTGCTGGAGTACTTCGCATCGTTGGACAACACGTCGATTTCTGCTGAGGAGACGACGCAAATACGACAAGTACCCCCATCATCATGACGACGTAGCCGTTATGCCTGGCATACAACATCCCGATCCTCCGTGATAAATGGTCACAGCATAACATCTGAGAAGGTAGTATTCTGAATTGTGTGAAAAGCAAAGTCTGGTATTCTGAACTGGCACGTATTTGTCAGCAAAAAGTACCAAGGAGCAGGATACCGATAACTCTCGGCACTGGGCATAGTCGTATATCCGAATAACAGGAGGACCATTCATGCCTTTGGATGCACTTGTAGGGCGGGAACATGAGCAGCAATTGTACAAAGAATTCCTCAAAAGAGATCCTCAGCGAAGAGATTCCCCTTGGGTGATGATCGTTACTGGCAAGGAAGGCTTTGGCAAGACTGTATTTCTGAAATTTGTAGAGGAATACACGCGGTCTATGAGTCCTGCTCCAGTCGCGGTCAAACTTGATTTTACCAACGAGTTGCTCCGCTCTGACGCCTTAAAAATTCTAGGAGAGTTGGCTCAGCAACTCGAATTTCGCTGCAACAAAAGACAGATTCAGACATTTAATAAAACTTTAGAGAACGGTCGTATTAAACTCGTCGATCGTAACATGCAGGTAATGCAGAATATCAATGTCGGCAATGAGGCAAGTTCGGAAGGGGCACAGCTCAGCACTAGTTTGAACGAGGCCGCACTTGAAGCCGGGCTTCAAGTGCGGGAACTGGTAACGTCAGCATTTTATACCCTAATAAAATCGTTTCGTCCACATCGCCTGGTTATTATATTCGATAGTTGTGAGTGGCTGAGCAGGCCACATGGCTTAGAGTCTGCGGTCGCTAAGTGGTTAGTGGATGATTTTTTCCCAAGCCTGCATGCACGCATGAGACAAAACCACAAGCAATGTTACATTGTAATGGCAAGTCGTACACCTCTACAGTTAAGGCGCATCGACAGCCACGATCAACAGCACATTCACTTATCAACACCTGTACAACAGTCACTCGCTGACCCGAAACAGATTATACAGAATGGATTTCGAGAGAAACTATTAAAGAATAGACTCATGCAGGTCACTCTTTCCATCGTTCTCGTATGTGTACTGGTTGCTTCATTCGCAATTTCCATCATCCATAATAGTTCTAGTAATATTCCTACCCCTAATCTAAATTGCAAGTCAAGTTACGCTAGTACGGTAACAAATAAAGAAGTGAACTCACCTTCTTCCAACGGCATGTATATCAGCCAAGCATTGGACGGAGAGTATATAGGGATCAGTGATGGACGTTTTGCCTTTGATGTTGGCCCAGATCGACCTGATGCCTCGATTAAACGCCAGGCAGCGGCCAAACTCCAAGCGGGTGACACTAAAGATGCTATGTTACTTTGGAAAGGAGCGGTAGCGAAAGATACGAATGATGCGGAAGCACTCATCTACCAGGAAGACCAAGCTGTACTCGCTTCCGGTCACCCACATATTACTGTTGTTGTTGGCACGATGCTCACCGGGAAATACACTAATATTGGGCGTGATAACCTTCAAGGAGCATATGTCGCTCAAAAAGAGTTCAACGACGGCTCTAAACTTCCTAACGACTTGCAAGTTCTCCTCTTGATTGCTAACTCAGGTTCTGGCGACGAGTCGAATGCCCTTGTAGTAGCAAGACAAATTGTGCAGGCAGCCCAAGTAGACGCTACAATTGTGGGCGTGATGGGCTGGCCTTCTGATCAGAGCACAATCAATGCGATTCAAGTACTCGGTGAAGTAGGTATTCCGATGGTTTCGCCCAGTGCTTCGAGTGATTCGCTATCTGGAATATCACCGTATTTCTTTCGTGTCGTTCCACCTATTTCGGCCGAGGCAAGTGTTGGCTCTCAGTACGCTGAACAGACATTGAACGCGAGGAAAATCGCCCTCTTCGTTGATTCTTCCAATATATACAGCTGTAACTTGGCTAAAGATTTCTTATCAGATTTTACAGCGCAAGCTTATCCTCCCGTTCAAATTTTTTTAGAATACTATACCTCAGGGAAGCCAGTAACACTGACTAGAAGCTTACGTGATGCGCTGAGCCATACTCCAGATCTGATTTACTACGCAGGGTATGCACAGGACGTCAGAACACTACTAGCTAGTTTGCCAACATCAGGAGAATTCGCTCATCTGAAGGTGATGGGAGGAGATGCCCTCTACGAGCTGGGAGACGATTATAGAAGTACGCAGATAGCCTTTGATCGCTTATACTTTACATTATTTGCTCACCCAGACGAGTGGGGTCTTCAGTTGAAGCCTCTACCTTTTTTCTGCGAGTACACGCATGATTTTGATCCCCATACACTTTGTCTCGGTCAAAACACGAAGACGAGGTATGGTTTCAATCGCGCGGATAGTGAAACTATGCTATCATACGATGCCATGCTAACACTCCTGGCAGGCAGTAACAGCGCACTGACAAATTCTGGGCAAAAAAGTATAACACCAGATGAACTTCAGCAAGCCCTAAAGGACTCCAATTCAAATGTGATATTACAAGGAGTCACTGGGCCAATTTCGTTTTCTTCCACTCCAGGTACTGCAAGTAGCGATCCAGTTAATAAGCCTGTTCTTCTCATATATGTCGATGCACAAGGTCAAGTTCAGATAGAACCGCAAGGTTGTCTTCGAGTAGATCATTGTTCCTAGGAATATCTCTTGTCCACTACACCCCCACCCTCGGCCGATACTGAATCGCCTCCGCCAGATGATTCGCCGCAATCACATCACACTCCGCCAAATCTGCAATCGTCCTCGCCAGCTTCAACACCCGGTGAAACGCCCTTGCGGAAAGATGGAGTTGCTGCATCGCCGCCTTCAACAACTTCTCCGCCGGCGGCTCCACGCCACAAAACTCGCGCACCTCCGACGGCCCCATCTCCGCATTGCACTTCGACTTCGTCCCCTTAAACCTTTGCAACTGCCGCTCCCGCGCCGCCTGCACCCGCTTGCGAACCGTCTCCGAATTCTCCACATTGCGCTTATCCGCCAGCTTCTCATAATCCACAAGGACACTTTTGCAGATGGTTGTTGGAAAGAATATCAGGCACTGATACTGAATTTTCATC
>WNFA01001107.1_pt1 | contig 21788 bp, 18 predicted proteins | sample 5400481 | NCBI WGS metagenome assembly WNFA01 (sample SAMN13153340, study PRJNA577476) | soil metagenome | isolation source: 120 cm saprolite under Douglas fir tree site 2 hole 1 replicate 2 | place: USA:California | collected 2015-04-18
TTCAACAAGCTCCGCCAGAACCAGTTTGGCGCCACGCTGGGCGGGCCGATCCGAAAAGACAAGACTTTCTTCTTCACCAACTACGAAGGGCAACGCCATGTCGAGTCGCCCTTCTACAACTCCACCGTGCTGCAAAACATCAACGCCATCAACGCCGTGAAAGTTAACACGTGGGGACTGCCGGCGGAGAACCTGCATGTGAATCGCGGCATCAACTACGATAATTTCCTGGGCAAGATCAATCACACGTTCAGCGAAAGCCAGTCCGTATTCGTGCGTTACTTCTTCAACGACCAGCGATCCACGAATCTCTCCCCGTTGAATGATGGTTTCGATCTGCCCTCGGGCTTTAAGAACAACACCTTCCGCGACCAATCCATTGTGGGCAACCTGGTTTCTACTTTCTCGCCGTCACTGGTCAACGAGGTCCGGTTGCAGTACGCGCACCGCTTCTTTGATTTTCCGACCACGAGCACCCAGCCCCACCTGGAAGTGTCCAACGTTTTCACCCTGGGCGTGAACCGCGGGAACCCCGATTTCTACGAAGAAGGCCGGTTTGAGATCGTGGACAACGTCACCAAGGTGCTGGGCAAGCACACTATCAGCTTCGGCGGGGACTTCAACCGGGTCAGCACGACCGAATCGTTTCCGCTGTTTTATCCGTTTGAAGCGGACTTTGCGAACCTGGGCGCTTTCCTGGGCAATGACTTCGTGGGCGTCCCCCATCCCTTCGTGATCTTCTTCGAGCGCTTCGACAAAGCTTCCGGCTTCAATGAGACTTCATTCAATCCTTCGGTTTACCGGGGATCGAGCATCTCGTCTGCGATTCGCAACCAGGCCAAGGGGACTCTGGACCACACTTACGAAGGTCTGTATTTCCAGGACAAATGGCGTGTCACCAACAATCTCACATTCAACTACGGCCTGCGCTGGGAGGGAGAAACCTGGCCAGCGGCGGCAATCAACAATCCGCTGAAGAATTTCGACCCCCGCGCAGGCTTTTCCTATGCGCCCGGCGGGTTTAGAAGTCTTGTCATCCGAGGAGGCGGAGGACTGTTCCACGGCCAGATTCCTTCGCCCCTGCTGATGTGCCAGATTCCTTCCTGCGGCGGCTTGTCAAAGTACCCGGGACGGGAAAGTATCCAGGACGATCTGAATGCGAATACCCGGCTCTCGGCGTTTGGAGCCGATCCCTTTACCAACGCCGCTGCCCTTGGTGCCCTGCTCCAGGCGGGCCAGACCACGGCGAGCTATCCCGCAGGCTCGCTGGAAGCGGTGATCGTGCGTTTCGTCAAGAAGCACAAGCCTCCCTATGGCGCCCAGGCCAGTCTGGGTTTTGAGTTTCAGCCTTTCAAAGACAGCGTTCTGAGCGTTACTGGAATGCACGTGCGCGGCGTTCACCTGGGCAGCTTCTACAATGTGAATCAACCCGACGCGAATCCGTTCTATACCACTGGACCCGAGGCTGCGGCCCATACCGTTCACGATTCTCGCGGAGATGCCGGGTTCAAGAACTACTACTGTGGCACCACCGGTCCCACCAACCCGACGGATTGCCTGCCCGGTACGCTGTTCGGAGTGATTCCGAACATCCGGACCTTCCCGTTCGGAGTGGACTTCGAAGCCGACTCCAAGTGGGATTCGCAGTGGGATGGTTTGCTGGTGGATTTCAACAAGCGCCTGACCAATCACGTGGGATGGGGCCTCAGCTATACCTGGTCGAAGGGCATCGACAATGGGCCCAATCCCAGCTTTGTGCTGATCCCGCAGGATACCTGTTGCTTCGACCGGGAGCGGGCAGTCTCCGCCGACTACGTGGCCCACCGGTTTGTGGCCAACGCTACACTGCAAGGACCGACTCATCTCAACCCCATCGTAAATGGCTGGCAGCTGGGAATGATCGTGAGCCTGGAGACGCCGCACTACTTCACCAAATTTGCCGGCTTTGATGCCAATGGCGACATCTTTGGCAACAACGACCGGGTGGGCATTGAGCCGAGGAATACCTTCAAGGGAGACAGCTACCAGAGCGTGGATATGCGGATTTCGCGGACCTTCAAGTTTACCGAAAAAGTACATATGGAAGCCATCGCGGAGGCCTTTAATTTGCTGAACACGCTGAATGTCCGCTTCTTCAATACGGCGTACGGGGCAGCCGACTTCTGCAACTTCGCCGCCTCCCCAACCGCCCAGGGTTGTACAGCGACGCCGTCGGGAAATCTTGAGGGTTCGCCGAATCCGTCGTACGGCACGCCGCGCGCCATCTTTAATCCGAGGCAGGTTCAGTTTGCGATCCGGGTGGCGTGGTAAAACTCTGAAGGGCGAAGTGGGAGGGGTTGCTTCGCCCCGAATGCTACGAGGCGACGAGGCTCCGGCCTTCCTATGGCTGTCACTCAAGCAGAATTCCGCAGAGCCCTGGGCAGTTTTGCCACTGGGGTGACGGTGATCACGATAGATTACGAGGGCGAAGTGCACGGCATGACCGCTAACGCGTTTACCTCGGTATCGCTCGATCCTCCGCTGGTCCTGGTGTGCGTGGACCACCGGGCGCGCACCCACGCTCATCTCCACGCCAGGAAGCGGTTTGGAGTAAACGTGCTGGCGGAGGGGCAGCAAATTATCTCGGAATATTATGCGCGCGCGGCCCAGGACCATCGGCATGCGGAGCAGGAGGCAGGGGCGCGCTTTGATCGCACGGTGCATGAAACCCCGGTGCTGAACGGAGCTCTGGCCTACCTTGAGTGCCGCCTGCACACCGCGCAGGACGCGGGCGACCACACGATTTTTATCGCGGAAGTAGAAGAAGTAGTCGTGCGCGAGGGTAATCCGCTGCTCTACTACCGCGGTGAGTACCGGGCGATCGAAGGCCCCCGGGAGGAGTTGGGGGAGATTCGGAGACGCGCCAACTCGGCCAGCCGTAAATCGTAGCGCGAGAAAAAATCATGCGATTTGGAATTTATTGCGAAATTCAGACTCCGCCTGGCAAGTCGCATTACGAAATGATCTGGGAGATCATGCGCCAGATCGAGCATGCGGACGAATGCGGTTTTGACGTGTACTCGGTGATCGACCATCACTTCTTTCAGAAATTTTCCATCTCGGCCAACCCGCTGGCCATGTTTGCGGCGGCGGCGCAGCGGACCAATCACATCCGATTCCGTACTGCGCTCCACACGCTGCCTCTGGAAAATCCCATGCGCCTGGCAGGCATGATCGCGGAAGCCGACATTCTGACCAATGGCCGGCTGGAATGCGGCTTGGGACGCGGCCACGCCTGGCTGTTCGGGCCGTCCGCATTGCCTCTCGAAGAGAGCAGGCCACGCTACGAGGAAGCCATCGACATACTGGAACTGGCGTTTACCCGCGAGAAGTTTTCTTATCCGGGAAAGTATTACAACGTAAAGGATGTCAGCGTGGTGCCGCGGCCGGTGCAGAAGCCGCATCCCAAGTTCTACACCGGGGGGACCAGCGACATCACGTATCAGATGGCAGGCGAAAGAGGCTGGGGCATTTTCGTGCCTCCGCTTCTGCCCTGGAAAGTGCTGGAAGGCCCGCTGAACATTTATAAGAAGGCGTGCGTCGAGCATGGCCATCAGTCGGACATCGTGTACATCCGCCCCGTGTACATCGACCAGGATGAAAAGCAGATCCGCAAAGAGGTGGAGCAGGCACTGCTCAACTTTCTCGCCTTCAATGCTTCTCCGGTGGAATCGATACAAGACGAGGAGAAAAAGGCGGAGCTACGAGCCAAGGGCTATGGGTTCTACGCCAGCGGTGCTCTCGAGTCGCTGACAAAGTTAACCTATGACGAAATCGTCGATCAGGAGATCGGCTTCATCGGCACGCCGGAAAAAGTCATCAAGCAAATACGGGCGCTGCAAGAAAAAGGTGGAATTGGTGAACTGGCGATCGTCTCCAACTTTGGCGGGCTGGAGCACTGGAAGAGCGTGAAGACACAACACATGTTCGCCAAGCATGTAATGCCGGCCTTCCGGGCGAGCCAGCCTGAGGCCAAAGCCGCAGATTAACCAAAGACTGTGTGGGCACGGGTCGGAGCCTGTCCCGTTTTCGCCGAAGCCCAGAGCGAAGTCGAGGGAGAAGTCGAAGGAACCCGTGCAGGCCGAGCGAAGCTCGGCAGCTCCAAGCAAAATGGCAAGCACTACAATCCCCGCCAGCACCGCCGCCACGTTCCCAGCCATGGGAGCGCGCCGGTTGCTCGTCTTCGGAGGCATTGCCCTTATCGTTACCGGAATGCTTTTCGGCGACATCTTCGCGGTCTTTGTCCTGCACCAGAACGGAGGAGAAACCGGAGCCGCCTTGCTGGCAGCGACACAAGCGGTGGCGGCACAAGATCCATCAGCGGTGAAAGCGGCCTTCGCGCGCATCGGAAACTCCATGGAAGATCGTGGCACTAAAATCGACACGCATGTCCACATGATCGATGCCGGCTATCTCGCCCTGCTCCTGGCCCTTATCCAGCCTTACGTGGCCCTCTCCGGCTCCGCGAAGAGGCGGCTGGCGAGACTTTTCCTGACCGGCGGCGTGCTTCTTCCGGTTGGAATTTTTCTTATCCACTATGTCGGACTGGCTTACAGCCCCTTTCCCGTGATTGGCTGGGCGAGCATTCTGGCGGATTCCGCGGGGGCGCTGTTGATCATCGCGCTCATCGGCGAGGGTTGGGGATTCTCGAAATTTCTGCGCGACCGCCGCGCCGGTCCGGTCGAGCCTGAACTACCAACTGATCGGAGTTGGGAGCGGCGCACGTTGCTGGCCGGCGGAACAGTGCTTATACTGGCGGGTTTTTTGCACGGAGCGTTGTATGCCGGCGTGAATCTCTACGAACACGAGGCCCGCGAGACCAAAATTCTGGGAGGAATGTTGGATGCCGCTGCGATCAACCAGACCAGCGCGGCGGCGCAGCTGGTCAACGATTACGGAATGTTGCAGGCCGAGAAGGCGGTAAACATCGCGGCCCACTCGCACGTCGTCGAGTTCGGACTGCTGGCGATTCTGCTCTCATTCGTGCAGCCTTATGTCTTTCTGAATGAAAAATGGAAACGGCGCTGGGTGCGGGTGCTGCTGCTGGGATCGGGAACGCTGCCGCTGTTTGTTTTGCTCGAACTTAAGATGGGAATGATCGCCGGGGCCATCGCGGATGCGGGCGGCTTCATGGTGATCGTAGCCCTGGTCGGCATGCTGGTCGGCGTGTTGCGTTACAGCGGAAGCCTCGACGCCCTGGCGGGAGACGCATCATGAACCGTGCCCGCAAGCTTCTTGTTTTCGGTGGAATCGCGCTGGCGGCGCTGGGAATGCTGTACGGGCTGCACTACGCGGTGTTTGTCGAGCATCAAACGCTCGATCAAATGGGCGGTTCACTGGCCACGGCTTTCGTGAGCGCGGCCGTGCGAAATATACCGGAAGCTCATGCCGCGGTAGGTGCCTACGGTGCGGTGAAGTACGACTACGTGCGCCAGGTGGACGTGCACTCGCACTGGATCGGATTGGCAATGCTGCTGATCGTGTTGGGATTAGTGTTTGATAGCGTAGCTTTCGGTGAGCGCATTCGATTGTGGATTGCGGTGGCCTTGCTGCTGGGCTCGGTGACGTTTCCGCTGGGGGTGATTTTGCAGACGGTAAGTCATGGCGGGATGTTTGCGTCGGCCATTGCGGTTATGGGTTCAGTGTTGGTGATTGCCGGTTTGGGAGCGGTGGCAGCGGGCTTCATGCGCCAGACCGCATGATTTTCGTAGCGCCGGCGCTACGGTTGAGAGCTTCCTTTGTTAAGCTAATTCGCCCGACCAATTGAGGGCGTCGACTCATGTATCCCCGAGCGTTTCACTATCACCGCGCAGGTTCGCTGCAGGAAGCGGCGGCTATGCTGGCGGAAATCGGCGACGAAGCCAAGCTACTCGCTGGCGGGCAGAGCCTCATTCCGTTGATGAAGTTGCGCTATGCGAATCCGAGCCACCTGGTGGATTTGAATTTCATTTCTGGCACTTCTTATATCCGTGAAGAAAACGGTACGCTGCGTTTGGGAGCGATGACCCGGCACGCGGAGATCGAGGCCTCGTCCGTGGCTGCGAAGATACCGATCATTCATGACTGCGCCGCTGGCATCGCTGATGTGCAGGTGCGCAACCGGGGCACCATCGGAGGTTCCCTGGCGGAGGCCGACCCCAGCGGCGACTGGGCAACGGTGCTCATGACCCTTCAATCTGAGCTTCGGTGCCAGAATGCAAAGGCTGATCGTCAGGTGCAGCTTGCCGACTTCATCAAGGACGCTTACACCACCGCTCTCGCGCACGATGAACTGGTGAGCGAGGTGGTGGTCAAAGTTCCGCAGAAAGGCAGCGGCGGCGCCTACCTGGCGTTCAAGCGCTCCGCGCCGGTGTATCCCACAGCCAGTGCTGCCGTGCAACTGACAATGGACGGGGACGTCTGCAAAGACGCGGGCATCGCATTGGGCTGTGTCGGCCTGACCGCGATTCGAGCCAAAGACGCCGAAGCCGCGTTGCGGGGGCAACCGTTAACAGAAAAGACAGTTGCAGCTGCCGTGGAAGCCGCCCGGGCGGCCGCGGAGCCGCAGTCTGACATGCGGGGTTCAGCGGAATACAAGAGAACCCTTGTGGGCGCCTTAGTAAAGCGTGCCATTGATATTGCGGCGCGCCGCGCCCGGGGCGAGCAGGTCGAGGTGAGTCACATTTATGCCTGACAATATTGAAAAGGTTGCCATCAGGCTGACCGTGAACGGGAAAGAGCATAGGTTAACAGTCGAGCCTCGCGTACTTCTGGTGGAGTTGATTCGCGAGCAACTCGATCTCACCGGAACACACGTGGGCTGCGACACGACGTACTGTGGCGCCTGTACCGTGCTGATGAACGGCGCGGCGGTGAAATCGTGTACGGTATTTGCCGTGCAGGCCGACGGGGCGGAAATCATGACCGTCGAGGGATTGGAAAAAGACGGTCAGCTTCATCCCATCCAGAAAGCTTTTGGCGACGCCTACGGGCTGCAGTGCGGCTACTGTACGCCCGGATTGCTGCTTTCGACGGTCCAGTTACTTTCGCGGAATAAGCAGCCCAGCGAGAAAGAAATGCGCAAAGCGATCGCCGGCAATACCTGCCGCTGCACCGGGTATCAAAATATTTTGAAGGCGATCCAGTTGGCCGCGCAGAGCATGAGGGAGGCCTGACGGCATGGCGATCAAGTTTAACGGCGCATTCGAAACCGAACGGACGCCGGAGGAGGTGTACGACTTCCTGACTGATCCCAGGAAATTCGCGCCGCTGCTTCCCGATTTTCAGAGCATGACCCAGCAGGACGCCACTCATTTCACGGTGAAGGTAAACGTCGGCATTTCCTACATCAGGGGGGCGGCCGACATGAAGATGGAGTTGACCCAGGCCGACCGTCCCAAGCGCGCGCAGTACAAGGGGCAGGGCAGCGTGTCAGGCGGCAACGTCGCGCTGACCGCCGGTTTTGATCTTTTGCCGGCCCGTGGGGGAACAACAGTTGCGTGGCAGGGCGAAGCGCAGATTTTCGGCGGCCTGGCCTCGGTGGCAGGCGGGTTGCTGGAGCCGCTGGGCAGAAAGAATGTGCAGAAGTTGATCGATGGGCTGCAGGCAGCGCTGAAGTAACGGTGAGGACCAAGCGGTGAGCGTGACCAAGGACAAACCGGTTGAAGGTTGGGTGGGCAAGTCACTTCCGCGCAAGGAAGAGAATCGACTTCTCCGCGGACGTGGCAAGTTTACCGATGACATCAAGTTGCGGGAGATGGCTTACCTGCGATTTGTGCGCTCGCCGTATGCGCACGCGAAGATCGTCAGCGTCAATACTGCCGCCGCCGAAGCACTTCCCGGAGTTGTCTGCGTGTTGACTGGCGCCGAGATCGTGCAACAGACGCAGCCGTTCATCGAGATTGGTCCCGATCCTTTTGCCAGGATCAAGGATTATCCGCTGGCGGTCTCCAAAGCTCGATACCAGGGTGAGCCGGTCGCGGCGGTGGTGGCCGAGTCCGCGGCGCTGGCCGATGACGCTGCCGAGCTTCTGCAGATCGAATACGAGGCGCTCGATCCGGTCGTAGACGCGGAAAAAGCTCTGGAAGACAAGAGCCTGCTGCACGAGGAAGCCGGAACCAACCGGGTATGGAACGGTGTGTTTGAGTATGGCGATGTGGAGGGCGCGTTCAAGGACGCCGCCTATGTGGTCAACATCGACCGTTTGCATTTCCATCGCTTTTCCAGCACGCCGCTGGAGAACAACGTCGTCATTGGCCAGTGGAATCCGAAAGATGATCGCATCTACTACCAGTGCAACAATTCGTTTCCCTCATTTGCCATCCAGTTTCTTGCGGCGCATTTGAGCGTGCACATTGACCGCATACGGGTTGAAACTTCCGACATCGGCGGCAGTTTCGGGATCAAGATCACCAGCTACCCGCAGATGGCAATCTGCGCGCTGGCTTCGAAGAAGGCGGGTGGGCGGCCCGTCAAGTGGGTGGAGACGCGCTCCGAGCACATTACGTCGAGCGCGCACGGCAATGAACGGACTTTTCGCGACACGCGGGTGGCGCTGGACAAGAACGGCGTCATTACCGCGATCGCGTCACGTCATATCGACGATTGTGGCGCGTATCCACGCTACGAGCCTTTAGGGTGCGTCATCTGGTCGCAGGTTTTTCCCGGCGTGTATCGCTTCAAGAATGCCCGGATTGATTTTACCCAAGCCGTCACCAATAAGTGTCCGGTGGGTCCGAACCGCGGCTATTCGCGCATGCAGCACTTATGGTTTCTGGAGCGCATTGTTGATATTTGTGCTCACAAGTTGGGCTTTGCGGCTGACGAGATGCGCCTGCGCAACTACATTCTTCCCGAGGAATTTCCTTATACGACGCCCAACGGCTGCGTTTATGACTCGGGCAACTATCCGAAGATGCTTCAAGTCGCGAAGGGCCTGATCGGGTGGGATGACTGGAAAAAGAAGCGAGCCGCCGCCCGCGAAGAAGGACGCCTGATCGGAATCGGCATCGGCACCACGCTTGACTCCGGAACTAACAATTTCGGGCAGTCGCAGATCGTGAATCCCTATCTGCCGTATTCCGGCAATTCACAGGGAGCTAACTGCAAGCTCGATATTTACGGAGAGGTGGTAGTCGCGGTCGGGTCATGCCCGCAAGGTCAGGGACACGAAACCACGGCAGCGCAGGTGGTGGCCGATGTACTGGATATTCATCCCGACCTGATCACGGTGCGCACCGGCTTCGACACAGAGCGCAACGTGCACACGGGCTTTTCCGGAACATATGCCAGCCAGTTTGCCGTTTCGGGGCTATCCGCAGTCCACGGTGCGGCGCAAAAATTGAAAGCCGAAATGAAGCGGCTAGGCGCTTTTGCGCTTGCCACCAAAGAAGACGACCTCGAGTTTGGCACGGGCACGCAAGGCCCCGAAATTCGAGCCAGGAGCAGCGGGAAGTCGATCAACTACTGGGGACTGGCCAACCTGGTCAACGCCAACAGCGCCAGCCTGCCGCCCGAGCTTTATGAAGTTACCCTGAACTGCCGCTACGTCTGGCGCGCGCCCTTCAAGGTGCCGGACACGAAGAAGAAGTACGGTAGCCTGACGCTCACCTACGCGTCACAGCTGCATATTGCGGTGGTTGAAGTGGAGCGCGACACCTTGATCCCGCGCATCCTGGATTACGTTGCGGTGGACGATTGCGGCACAGTGATCAATCCGCCCATCGTCGAAGGGCAAGTCTACGGCGCGACCGCCCACGGTATTGGCGCCGCGCTGATGGAGAACTGCGTGTACGACGCGGTGGGTAATATGCTTACCAGCACTTTCAGCGACTATATTCCAATCACTGCGATGAATATGCCGAAGGTGAAATACGGGCACATCGAGACTCCGTCGCCGCACAGCTACAGCGGCGCCAAGGGTATGGGGGAGGGTGGAGCCGCGCCGATCCACACCATTTCGGCGGCGCTGCAGGATGCATTGTTTGCGAACGGCATCATTATTGACGATTCGTTCAACAATGCGGACAGGTTGTTCCGTGCGCTGGAGTCCAAGGAGACAGGGACGCTGGTAAGCGTGGAGAAGCGAATATGACCGTGTGGCGCGGGCGCCCTCGCCCGCGGGGTTGGGTGGGAAGTGCGCCCGCCGGACGGCAGGCAGAATGCCGGCGCTACGTATGAAGCGTGTTTGTGTAATTGGCTGTGGAGCCATCGGCAGTCTTTACGCGGTGCACCTGGCGCGCGTCGCGGAGGTATGGGCTTTGGTCCGCCGCGAAGAACACGCCCGCGCTCTCAACCGTGAAGGAGTGCAGGTCTCGGGCGCGCACGAATTTCACGTTTCGCTCAAGGCCACCACGCGACCTGATGAAGTGCCGAAGTGTGAGCTTGGCATCGTAGCCACCAAAGCAACGCAAGTGGCGGACTCCATTGCCCCCGTGGGCCACCGCTTCGACCAGGGCGCGATCATTTCGGCGCAGAACGGGCTGGGCAGCGAGGAAATTATTGCAGCTCACACCCGCGGGCAAGTCATCCGGGGCACGACGTTCATGAGCGGAACGAAACACAGCGACACCCATGTCCAATACGAACTGGCGACTGCTACGTGGCTGGGCCCGTACGAGCCTGGAGGCACGCCTTATGCGGTCGTGAAGGAGGCAGCGGATCTGATCGTGGCCGGCGGTTTGAAGGCCGAAGCTTTACAGGATGCGCGTCCAGCCCAGTGGTCAAAACTGATTTTCAACGCCTCGGTAAACGGGGTTTCTGCGCTGACTGGGCTGCCGCACTCTCCGCACTTCGCCGAGGGATCGCAATTCTCCGACCTCGGCCACCTGCTGCACGACTTGATACGCGAAGGCAAGCGAGTCGCGGAAGCCGTGGGAGTGAAACTGCACGAGGATCCGTGGGAGATGAACAAGATCGGTGCCATGACCAATCACCCACCGTCGATGCTCTACGACATCCGCCGTCAATTGCCGACGGAGGTAGATTTTCTGAGTGGCGCGATCGCCCGCGAGGCGAATCGCGTTGGCGTGCCGGCGCCCATGCATACGGCGATCTACCGGTTGATTAAAGGCCGGGAAGCGTCGTGGGTGTTTGCCGATGAAAATCGGGCGGTGGTCGTCCAGGAGAAGGTGCACTAAACCATGTCCTGGCCTCTTGATCGAGCGAAGCTGGATCGCGTGCGCGCCTTGATGAAGGATCAGGATGTCGATGCGCTGGTCGTGCGCGCCCCCGACAACATGGTGTATCTGACCAACTACTGGTGCATGAAAGGATATGATGCGGCCATCTTCCCGCGCGAGGGCGAGCCGACGTTGATTGCACTGGAGCCGCAGCTGGCTGACGCGCAGCGCAACTCGTGGACGAAAGATATCCGCTTGTTCAAGAGCTATGACGAACGCGATCCCCGGCCACCTCAATTTCGCGCGCTGGACCTGGCGCTCGAGGTCCTGAAACAACGCGGCCTGACCGACAATGTAGCCGTTGAACTCAATATGGGGACGCAGTCGGCCGATCGCATGGTGGGCGAGCCGACTACTCCCACCCAGTTTTATTTCGATGCGTTCCGCAAAGTGGCAGGCAAGATCACGGACACGACTCCGCTGCTCAATGAAGCCCGGTCCATTAAAACTTCGCAGGAGATTGAGCGCATGCGGCTGGCCAACGAACTTGCCGCACTGGCCATGGACTACACCCGCGAACACATGCGACCTGGCATGAAGGAAAGCGAAGTGGGCGGCATGTATGAAGGTTTCGTGCACGGCCTGGGTGTCGGCTACAAGGGAAAAATCGAAATGGCTCGCGCCTTTACCCTGGTTTGGTCGGGCAAGGGGATCGCGACGTTTACCGCCACGGGGGACCGCCCCATTCAGAAGAATGAGCCGACACTGTTTGAAATCTGGGTGTGCGTGGACGGCTACTGGACTGACCTGACCAAGAACGCCTGCCCAGGCGAGCTGACGCCGGAATATCACAAGCTGCTGGATTTGCTGCTCAAGGTTTTCAACGAAGCAGTCAATCACGCGCGGGATGGCGCCAGCTTCCCCGATCTGGATCGGTTAGTCCGCGCGCGCATTACCGAAGGCGGATATCCCGGCCAACCTTCTCATGCCATCTGTCACGGCGTGGGAGCGCGGGCCCATGAATTTCCTTACGCGCATCAGGCGGGAGGCGGCACCATCAGGAAAAATATGGTGCTCGCAATCGAGCCTGGAATTTACTGGCCCGGTGGAGGCGGCCTGCGACTGGAAGACAATTTCTTAATCACCGAAACCGGCAATGAAAAGCTGTGCTCGTATCCCGATGATTTTCGTTTGAAACAGTAATGTGGCGCGGGCCTCGCCCGCGAAATCCGGAGGCGCGAAAGCACTTGAAGCCCGCAAAGAAAGCGATCGATGGCCTGGACTCGAAGCTCGTCGAGAAGATCCTGGCCGAGGTCAAAGAAGAAGAAATCGTGGCCATGTGCTGCGACCTCATCAACATTCCCAGCCCCACGGGCGAAGAATTGCAGATGGCGCATTACATGCAGAATGCGCTGCGCCATCTTGGCCTCAATGTCGCGTGGCAGGAAGTGGAGGAAGGTCGCGCCAATGTGGTGGGCCGGTGGATCGGAAGCGGAGGCGGCAAGAATCTGATGTTCAACGGCCACATGGATACCTCGAACACCGGCCGCGAAGATTTCCTGACCGGTATCGGATACAAGCCTCAAGCCGTGGTCAAGAACGGATTCGTCTACGGCCTGGGCATCTACAACATGAAAGGCGCGCTTGTCTGCTACACCCATGCGGTCAAGGCTCTGCAGCGGGCCGGAGTCAAATTGCAGGGGGATGTGATTGTCGCTGCCGTCGCGGGTGAGATCGAAAAGGCGCAGTGGGGTGAATTCAAGGGCAAAGAATATCGCGGCTATGGCGTGGGCACGCACTACCTGGTCAACCATGGCGTGGTACCCGACATGTGCATTCTGGGCGAGCCCACGGATATGCGCGTGGTGCTCGAGCACTTTGGCTCTCTGTGGGTGCGGATTTCGTGTACTGGCATCTACGTGCATACCGCCTTCTGCGAAGGGCGCGAAGAGATGAACTCCATTCGCCGGATGCACGAGTTGATGAGCGAAATCCTGGAATGGATTGACCTGTGGGAGAAGAAGGCTTCCTACGGCGGGAAAAAAGCCATCGTCAATCTCGGGGGCATTCGCGGCGGCCATGCCTGGCGCGCCAGCCGCACGCCGGAAAAGACGGACTTGTTTCTGGATGTGCGCGTGCCGCCCAGCATCTCCATGAACGATGCCCGCCGCGAAATCCAGCAGGTGTTCATCGAATTGGAGAAGCAGCATCCCGACTGGGGATTGGAGTTCGAGACGTACGTCTCCGTTCCTGGCGCGCGCATCCGCGAAGACCACGAAATGATCAAAGCCATCGACGCCAACCACGAACGCATCATGGGCAAGCCACCGGATCGGGAGGTCGTCTGCTGGTGCTCGGACGCCAGCGTGCTTAGCCGGTATGGCATCGAGACGGTGAATTACGGGCCCTCGAGCGGGCCGCGCGATGCTGAAGGGGAAAAAGTCAAAATCAAAACATTGGTGGATATCACGAAGATTTATGCACTCACGGCAGCGGAGCTGTGCGGAGTGCAGTCGTAGTTGCGCATCGAGCGAGATGCCAGGAACTCAACGTTGAGGGAGGCTGGTTGCCAAGCCAAAAAGAAATCGACCGCCGCTACAAGAACATTCGCTCTCGTATGGAAAGCGAGGGGCTGGACGCGCTGATTGTCTGCGGCAATCAGTACGCCGGCTTCGAGGGCGCGACATTTTACGTGTCAGGTTTCGAGATCGTGCACCGCTACGTTTATGTCGTGCTGCCGCTGGTGGGTGAGCCCACGTTGGTGTTCCCGCGAGAAGCGCGCTGGATCGGCGATAAGGCCAGGCCTTGGGTGAAAGACCACGTCTGGCCAGATGTTCCGGGACACTGGATTCGTGAGCGCGGTCAGGAGCGCGGATGGAAACGGGTTGGCATCTACGGCATGGATTTCATCATGGCCGTACGCGACTACCTCGAACTGGCCACGAGTTCGTTCGAGCTGGTGCCCTTCGATCGCCAGTTTGATATGGCGCGAGCGGTCAAGAGCGCGGAAGAACTAGCCGAAGTGCGCGATGCCATGGATATCATCGTCGATGGTTTCTGGGCGCTGGTGGCCGGGTACGAACCGGGCAAGACGGAGGCAGAGATCATGGCGCCGGCGGTAGAAAAATTCTTTGCACGCGGAGCCGGCCCGCGCATGATGAATATTCTGCTGTCCGGCGTGCATGGCGAAGCGGAGGCATCCTTCAAGGTGCCCGGCCATCGCGTGGTTGCGGCCGACGACCTTTTGCTTTATTCGCTGGAGATTACCGGGACCGGCGGCTACTGGGTGGAGTTTTCGCGTCCCCTGATTCGCGGAAAATTGAGTTCGCGTACCCAGGCGATGGCGGACGCCTATCCGCTGGCCCTGGAGGAGGCGAGAAAGCTTATGCGCGAAGGTGAAATTGCCAGCAATGTTCATCGCGCGGTCGCGCAGTCGTTCGCGAAACACGGTTTCGCTCTGGGACATCTCTCTGGCCACAGCATCGGCGCGACCATGCTCGAGTATCCTGCGATTGGAGCCAAGAGTGACGCACGACTTGAGGAGAACATGATTTTCTCGCTTCATCCCCAGGTCGTGGATCCCGACGGCAAGGTGTGTCTCTATACGCAGGACACGTATCGCATCGGCAAGACCGAGGGCGAGTGTTTGGCCGATGTACCGTGGATGTTTTTCACCGGAAAAGAGTCCCGGAGCACGACTTCCGTAAGGACAATTACACAATGAGGGTCTGTGTAGTCGGCTGTGGAGCCGTGGGCAGCCTCTTTGCCGCGCATCTGGCGAAGGCTGGCGAAGCAGAAGTATGGGCGTATGACCTCTGGAGGGAACACACCGGCGCAATTCAGAAGAATGGGCTGCGGCTCTCGGGCGCAGCGGATTTTACGGCCCGTCTGAACGCGACCAGTGACGCCGCGGCCCTGCCGCGCTGCGATTACGGCATTGTTGCTACGAAGGCAATTCACACTCGTAATGCAATTTCACAGGTCGCACACATTTTCGATGAAAACAGCGCCGTGTGCTCAGTGCAGAACGGTGTGGGTAACGAAGAGATCATCGCCGAGCATATAAAGTACGTGATCCGCGGCACCACGTTTCCCGCCGGGCACGCCATCGCACCGGGACATATCGGTTACGACATCAAGGGCGACACCTGGGTTGGCCCGTTTGAGCCAACCAACACATCACAGAGCAAGGTGGAAGAACTGGCTGGGCTGATGACGCGTTCGGGCATGAACACGATCGCGCTCCAGGACGCTCGCGGGGCCCAATGGACGAAGCTGATTTTCAACGCCTCGACCAATCCGGTGGGTGCGTTGACGCTGCTGCATCACGGCGCCGCGACCCGCTTTGAGCCTACCGGACAACTATTCAACGACCTGATTGCCGAAGGTGAGGCCGTGGCCAAGAAGTTGGGCATCGTCCTGCATGGCGATCCTCGGCAACTGGTGCAGAAGGGCGCCAACGCGCCTGGCAAGCACAGAGCGAGCATGTTGCAGGATGTGCTCGCCAAGCGGCAGACCGAAGTGGATTTCATGAACGGCGCGATCGTGCAGTGGGGCGAAAAGTTTGGCGTGCCTACTCCCCTGAACCGTGCGATGTTGGAATTGATTAAAGGATTGGAACATTCATGGAAAGATCCGGACTGAACCTCTGAGAACTGAGAACCAAAATCTGGGAACTGGGTCGTTGATTCGTCAAACCAAATCCTCAAAGCCAGGAGCTGATCCGAACTCATGACCGTCCCGTTCAACCTAGGCGTTCTGCAACTCAGCATGGAACCGGTGCAGGAAACCTTCGCCATGGCCCAAGCGTGCGAGCAAGCCGGCTTCGACACATTCTGGATTGCGGAAGCGTATCCCTGGTGGCGCAAGCATTCTTTTGAAGCCCGCTCATCGACGGCGGTGTTAGCGGTGATCGCCGCGCAGACCAATCGCATTCGGCTGGGATGGGGAATCATCTCTCCGTACACCCGTCATCCGGTGCAGATTGCGATGGAGGCCCGTGTCATGCAGGACCTTGCTGGAGACCGTTTCTTGCTGGGCCTGGGCGCTTCCAAGATTTTTATGAAAGAGATCGGGGAAGGCGAAGGTGAGAAAGTTGGCCCGGCGACGGTGATGCGCGAAAGCATCGAGGTTGTCAAAGGCGTGCTCAAGGGAGAGGCTTTTCAGTACGAAGGCAAGGTGTTCCAGGCCAGCGTACCCCCTCTGAAGCAGGACGCGCACACTCCGCGAGGCATTCCTCCAATTTATGTGGCGGGTACGGGCCCAGTGCTGCAGAAGATTTCAGGGGTGGTGGGTGACGGCTTGCTGACCGCCAGCATCACCACACCCGCATTTGTGCGCTACTCACGCAAGAATATGGAGGAGGGTGCGCGCAAGGCTGGGAAGGACCCGTCGGCGCTGGTGCTCGGCTCGGTCATCGTGGGCAGCATCGGGCGCGATTCGGCCAAGGGCAAGGAAGGCGCTCGCGAGCAGGCTGCGATGTATCTGGCCAACAAAGTGCAAAACATAAAAGGATCTGCCGACGTTTTGCTGGAATGCGCGGATTTGACCTTCGAAGAATTGCGGCCAATCGCCGACGCCATGGAAAGAGGCGGTCGAAAAGCCGCGGCCAAGGCGGTCACGGACGACATCCTGCGCAAGGTCTGTGCTATTGCCGGGACGCCCGAAGAATGCATTCAGCGTATCGAGGAATACCGTGACGCGGGTTGCACCCATATTATGCTGGAAATTTGGGGGGACGATCGCACCGGGCAGGCAAAGTTGTTTGGAGATGCGGTGCTGCCGCATTTCAGGCGCTAGGTTCAAAAGCTAATTCTTTCCCACAGGACTCACAACCACGCTCTCTGCCGTTACGATCTCGCGAAACTCCGCGTCGGTAAGCAGGCCGCGCTTGGCGATGGCTCTCTTCTTCACGGCGGCGAGAATAGGCGCGCGCTGTTCGGGGGGAATCACGATTCCCAATTCCTTGCATTTCAGATCGATGCTGTCCAGCCCACTCTTCTTTCCCAGCACGATGGTGCGCTTTGCATTGACCAGTTCCGACGAATACGGTTCGATGGCTTCGGGAATGTGGAATTGGCTGGCCACTGCGCCGCTTTCGCGCATGAAAAGATTTTCGCCGACCAGCGGCTTCCAGGCTTCCAGGGTGTATCCGGAAGCCTTGCTGACGATCGCGGACACTTCGCGCACTTTGGTCAAATCCAGAGCGACCGGCACGTCGTAAAGACAGCGTAACGCAAGCGCGATTTCTCCGATATCGGCGTTGCCGGCGCGTTCGCCCATGCCGTTAATTGTGCCTTGAATCCAGGACGCCCCGGCGCGTACCGCGGCCACGGCGCAGGCGGTGGCCATGCCGAAATCGTTGTGCCCGTGGTAGTGAACCGGAATGTCCGGCCCCACCCACTGGCGGACCTCGCGAACCAGGAGTTCGACCGCCTCGGGGCCGCAGGCTCCGATGGTATCGACCACCACAATCTCAGTGGCACCCGCTTCCAGTGCCGCCAGGTAGACCCTTCTCAGGAAGTCAAGGTCAGTGCGCGTTCCATCCACGGCGAAGTAAGCGACCGCGATCCCGTTTTGCTTGGCGAAACTGACCGCGTCCACAATCCGTTTGAGTACTTCCTCGCGCGAGATGCCATAGGCCTTGAGCTTGATATCGCTGGTCGGCGATTCGATTACCGATGCGCTCAGGCCGAGGCGGACCAGTTCTTCCACGTCGCCCCGGACTGCACGGGAGAAGCCCCAGAGTTCGGCTTTCAGGTTGGCCTTCTGCATCAACTGGATCGCCTCCGCATCTTCGGGAGCCACTTTCGGGAAACCGGCTTCAATCCGGCTGATTCCGAGTTCGTCCAGTTTGCGGGCGATTTCCAGTTTTTGCTGTGGGGAAAGCACTACCCCGACGGTCTGTTCTCCGTCACGCAGCGTGGTGTCATAGAAACGGACCTTGGTGCGAGGAAAGGCGGAGCGAATTTCGGGCCGCGCGTTGAGTTCGCTGACCCAGACTTTGGAATTTGAGTTCATCTTGGAACCGTATTCACCACAGAGGCACAGAGGCGCAGAGACGGAAATTCAAAGCACTATTTTCTCAGCGACTCCGTGGCTCCGTGGTTAGGACCTTGCCTACTTCAGAGTTTCCTGCGTCGCCATCATGGCCGCCTTGTGCCCGTAGGCTTCTTCCCACGAAATAACGCGGTTGCGCAGGACCCCGAGTTTCTCGATCTCGCATTCCATCACGTCGCCAAGCTTCAGATACCAGGCTTTGGGATCGCCACTGAAGGCGGCAACACCGGAGACGGTGCCCGTGGAGACCACGTCGCCCGCGCTATAGCCCATGGGTGAATAGTGCGAGAGAATTTCCGGGATCTTCACCGACATTTTGCTGGAATGCGAGCGTTGCCGGGATTCGCCGTTCACCCGCAGTTCCATGGCCAGGTTGTGCGCGTCAGGAATCTCGTCGGCGGTCACGATCCATGGCCCCAGCGGACAGAACGTATCGATCCCTTTGCAGAAACTGAATACTCCAGATTTCATCTCGCGGCGTTGAATGTCGCGGGCCGTAATGTCATTGAAGATGACGTAGCCTCCAACGTAGTCGGCGGCCTCTTCCGGGGTAAAGTGTTTGCCGCTTTTCTTCAAAACCACGGCGAGTTCCAGTTCATAATCCAGTTCCTGTGTGAGGTGTTCGGGATAAATCACGGGTTCGTCGTGGCCGATGATGGCATCCACGTTCTGGAAGAAGACAATCCAAGGCATTACGGGATGCGAGAACCCGGCCTTGGTGGCTTCCTCATGGTGTTCACGAAAATTGCCCGCGGTATGAAAAAACTTCCTGGGAATGATCGGAGCCTTGAGAGTTATTTCGTCCGTCGAATAGAAGATGGGCTCTCCCCGCGGTCCGGCAGCAGCATCGTTCTGCAACACGTGGTCAAAGGCCTTGCGCGCGGCTTCCAGGCTGGTGTCGCCGCCACTGAAAAGATCGCGCATGTTGGGCGGGACCAGGGCGTCGGCCAGGCGGTCGAAAGCGCTCTCGTTTTCCACATCGCGCAGGTATAGGGCGCAGGCAGAATGCAGATCGACGACACGTCCGTCGGCGGTCAGCGCACCGATGCGAAACTGCCGCACGGGGTCTTCAAAGGTAATGAGTCGCATAGCGGGCGCGCATGTGGAATGCGGCACTAGAAGTGTATAAACCGGCAGGGCGGTTGTCCACCGATCGCGGCTGGCGAATACCCGCTACAGCGGAGTGGGCTAAGATGGAACTCGCCGCAGTCCTTGATCTGAGGCTCACCGGCGCGACGATTTGTGTGCTGGCGCATCCAATAACCTGGACACTTCGGAGAAAGTCATGGCAGAAAAAATCAGCAAACCGGAAGCAGAGTGGCAAAAGCAGTTGTCGCCAGAGCAGTATTACGTCACTCGCAAGGCGGGAACGGAGCCGGCGTTTACCGGAAAATACTGGAAGACCAAGGACGCCGGTACCTATGCCTGCGTGTGCTGCGGGCAACCGCTCTTCAGTTCGGAGACCAAGTTTGAGTCCGGCACCGGCTGGCCGAGCTTCTGGCAGCCAGTGGACCAGGCCGCGGTGGTCAACCACACCGACCAGAGCTACGGCATGGCGCGAACCGAGACCCGTTGCTCGCGCTGCAACGCTCACCTGGGGCATGTTTTTGAAGACGGTCCGGCGCCCACCGGCCTGCGTTACTGCATGAATTCAGCGGCGCTGGACTTGAAACCGAAAGATAATTCCGTCGACAAAAAATAAGGGCACGCGGAAATGCGTGCCCCCTTGGCGGATCCCGAAACAGATCAGGCGCCGGCGACCGCGGCTGCCGCTTTGGGCTGCTCGGTTGCGGGCTTGGCTGGCTCGGCCTGTGCCGGCCTGGCCTGCGCTTGCGGTTGAGATTTGTCGTTCTTGTGTTCGACGGCGCGCACTTGCACGCTGCCTTTCAGAATCGCTCCATCCTCAACGCTGATGCGCTGGGTGACCACATCGCCCGTGAGCGCGCCTTCGCTGCGAATGTCCAGACGATCGGTGCATTGGATGTTGCCCTGCACCTTGCCCAGGATCACAACTTCGCGGGCGGTGATATTGGCGGCTACGCTGCCGTTGCGGCCAATGGTAACGCGGCTGTCGGAAAGAGTGACCGTTCCCTCGACCTTGCCGTCGATGTAGAGCGACTCGGAGCCGCTGATTTCACCCTTAACCACCAGCGAGCGTCCGATGGTGGCCTGCTCGACCGGGATGGCGACCGCCCGGGGTTGGCTGGGTTGATTCGAAGAAAACTGCGATTTTTGATCTGATGGCTGCAGCATCGGTTCCGGTGCTCCTTAAGGTTGTCCGCGCGGCGTGCACTCTGGCCCTTGCCGCATGCGGCGAGTGTCTGAATATTAGACAGTTTCTAATCTGACTATCGCACGGGAGCGCGCAGCGGAGGAGGTTACGGAAGAACCTGTCCGGGTGTCGAAGGTATCAGAGTAACCAGTCGCTCGGGGGAGCTCTGCCTTTGGTGGAGCAGCGCTTCAGCGCTGCATTAAACGCTCTATTTTCAACGGCGGCTTCAACCGCTGCGGTAACACCGCGAGAGATAGAATCGTCTAGGCCTGCAGTGCCTGCCCCAGCTTTTCCCACTCCGCCATTCGACCCTGTAATTCGGCGCGTCGTTCGCCCAGTTCCTGGGTGACGCGCTGGGTTTCCTCGGCGCTGACGAAGGTCTGCAAGGCCGCCTCGCACTCCGTGATGGTATCTTCCAGGCGATTGATCTCGGACTCGAGCTCCTGGACACGGTCTTCCATTTGCTTGCGTTTGATGGGATTCAGGCGCTTGCCTGCCGATTCGTCCGATGGCATTTGGGGAGCATTGCCATTCGTGGGCGGCGCGTGCGCCGGCGACGAGACCGCTTTTTGCAGTTCGGCGGCCCCGCCTTCTTTCCGCCAACGGTAGTCCTCGTAGTTTCCGGGATACACTTCGACCCGCCCGTCACCCACCTCGAAGACCCGCGTGGCCAGCTTGTCGATGAAATAGCGGTCGTGCGAAACAAAGACCACGGTGCCGGTGTAATCGCTCAGGGCTTTCAGCAGAACGTCTTTGGCGCGCATGTCGAGGTGGTTGGTGGGCTCGTCCAGCAGGAGGAAGTTTGCCGGATGCAACAGCATGCGGAGCAGGGCGTAGCGGTTGCGCTCGCCGCCGGAGAGCACGCCAATGCGCTTGAAAACGTCATCGGCTGAGAACAGAAAGCAACCCAGCAGGCTGCGCAGTTCGGTTTGCGTGGAGCGGGGAGAAATGTCGCCGAGGTCGTCGAGGATGCGCGCGTCCGGATTGAGTTCCTTGTACTGGTCCTGCGCGAAGTAGTCTGGCTGTACGTTGTGACCCAGCTTGTACTCGCCGTGAGTCAAGGGTTCGGTTTCAGCCAGCAATTTTATCAGAGTAGATTTCCCGGCGCCGTTCACTCCGACCAGGGCGATGCGGTCGCCGCGTTCGATCATAAAGCTGACGCCGCGAAACACTTCTTTCGGGCCATAGGACTTCGCCACATCGACGAACTCCGCAACAATTCTTCCGCCGGGCTTAGGTTGCGGGAAGGAAAAGTGAATGGTCTTTTCTTCCTCGGGCAGCTCGATGCGCTCGATCTTTTCCAGCTCCTTGATGCGGCT
>WNFA01001464.1_pt1 | contig 21775 bp, 19 predicted proteins | sample 5400481 | NCBI WGS metagenome assembly WNFA01 (sample SAMN13153340, study PRJNA577476) | soil metagenome | isolation source: 120 cm saprolite under Douglas fir tree site 2 hole 1 replicate 2 | place: USA:California | collected 2015-04-18
ACCGCAGCGAATGGAAATGTCAACTCCCCTTCGTGCGCCCCGACATCGATCCAGACACGGCGATAAGAGCGCGACCTCGCCCACCGGCCGAACGTGTCGCGCAGTGCGCGCCGCTGGAGCTTGCGCATGAACAATGTGACGCCGCCCCAGCGTGTCGATGAACCGGTCCCATTACCCATGCTGACGATATTCTCGGCGCCCAAGGCCTTCCAGGGTCACGTCGGGATAATCCAGGAGAACGCGGTCCGCAGCTGGTTGAGCCTGAGCCCCACGCCGAAAATCATCCTGTTCGGCGATGACGCCGGGACCGCGGGATTCGCACGCAGGCTTGGCGTACAGGTGGTGACTGCGGTCGAGACCAACTCTCATGGCACGCCGCTCGTGTCCAACATGTTCAGCCAGGCGGACTCGCTGGCGGCAGGTGAGGTGCTGGCATTCGTGAACGCCGACATCGTCCTGACCCAGGCCAGCATCGAGGCGGCACGGATCGCAAGGGAGTGGTCGCCGCACTTCCTGCTGGTCGCCCAGCGCCACGATGCCGACGTTCGGCAGCTGATGGAGTTCGATGCGGGCTGGGAGCGGCGGTGGGCCGCGGATGCCGTCGCGGCCGGCAAATTGCATTCACCAGGCGCCATCGACTGGTTCGTCTTCCCTCGAGGGCAGTACCACGACATGCCTCCGTTCGCCGTAGGCAGAACGGCGTACGACAACTGGCTTCTGTGGCACACGGTCGCCTCCGGCGTGCCGCTGATCGACGCCACCTCATTTGTGACGCTGATTCACCAGAACCATGACTACTCTCATTCGACCCTCGACACCTGGGAAGGCGTCGAAGCTCGCGAAAACCGCCGATGGATCCGGCACTGGACGAACTACTACAGCATCACGCACGCCACCTGGAAGGTTGGGGCCGACGGTCGTATTGGTCGAGCGACCGATTGGAAGTACCGCATGGCCCGGCCGAGACAGCTGATCAGTCATGTGGTCCGGGCTAGCCGTCCGATCAGGACCCGCTTGCGAAGCTGGCGACTCGCGCGGCGCTACGGCGCGTGATCGATTTTCTGAACAAGCTGCCGAGGCGGTTGCTGTCAGGCCGGCTCCTGGTCCGCCGTGCGGCCACTCTCTCGGTCGGTCGAGGCGCGGCGTCGCTTCTATCCGCCGCCTGGGTGATCGTGGTCGCTCGGCATCTGTCGGTCGGTCAATTCGGAGAGGTCAGCGTCGCGCTCGCTCTCGTCGTGATCCTGGGCACGCTCAGCGACTTCGGGCTCCAGAACATCCTCGCCAAGGATGTCGTGGAAACCGGACGGATCCGCCGTGCGGTGTTGGACTCCGTCGTTGCGCGCCGGTTGGTGCTGGCCGCGATCTCAATCGTGCTGCTCGTCGTCTTGTTCGTGATCGCCACTCACGAGCGCAACCTGGCGGTGCCCTTCGTGTTTGGGCTGAGCATCGCCGGGGTGGCGATGTACAACTCGACCCTCACGGCCTACAGGGCGCTCGGGAATATCCGGCTCGAGATCGCCAGCGAAATCGGCTCGCGTGCGTTGGTGCTCGTCGCAGGTGGCCTGTGGGTGGCGAATGGCGGTGGCGTCATCGCGGTGGGGGTTGCTTACTCGGCTGTCGGGTTGGCCATCGGCCTGCTCGACTACCTGTTTGTGCGCAGCAAGTCAGCGTCGGCGCCGATCGAGCACCCCCTGCCCAGCTTTTCGCCGAGGGCCGCGGCGCCGTTCGCCCTCGCCAACACTGTCAGCGCCATCTATCAGCGGATCGACAACTACCTGCTCGCCCTCCTGCGCGGCACCGCCGCCGCCGGCATTTACGGCGCGAGCTACAGGTTCCAGGACATGATCATGATCCTGCCGGTGGCCCTCGGCCAGCTGGCGCTTTCGGATGTGTCTGGAACCGATCCGCGCATGCGCATGTCGACTGGGCGGCGCGTGGCCGCGCAGAGTGCGCTCCTGACGCTTGTGCCGGCGATCGCGATCGCGGTCTTCGCCCAGCCTCTGCTCACCTTTCTGTTCGGAAGCCCCTACGCGGTCGCCGCACCCATCGTCGTCCTGCTCATGATCTCGACCGTGCCCGGCGCCGCGGCGGTGGCCCTATCGCTGCTGGCCGCGGTTACCGACCCGCGCCGGTTCGCCATCGCGAGCGGCAGCTCGCTTGTGGTCAATGTCGTCGTGAACCTGGTGCTGATCCCACCGTTCAGCGGAGTCGGGGCCGGGGTGGCGATGGTCATCTCGCAGACCTACCTGGTGGCTGCGTTTTATTGGGTTCTGTGGCGCAAATCGACTGAGTTGAATGTTGCCGCTGGAACGACCGGACGCGCATGAGCGAGTCGGAACGCCCACCGCAGCTGAGCATCGTCGCGGCCTCCCGCAATGACGATCACGGTGGCAACCTTTTCGAGCGCATGCAGCTCTTCGTCGACGGGCTGGCGGACCAGGCTCGGCGTTTCGATCTGCCGATCGATCTGGTGCTCGTGGAGTGGAATCCTCCATCCGACCGGCCGTCGCTGGCCGACGCCCTGCGGTGGGAGCCGGCCGAGCAGTTCCAGCCCCGGGTCATCACCGTTCCCCCTGAGGTGCATCGCACGTTTGCGCATGCGGATGGCCTGCCGCTCTTCCAGATGATCGGGAAGAACGTCGGCATCCGGCGCTCGAAGGCGCCTTTTGTGCTCGCGACGAACATCGACATCCTGCTCAGCGACGAGCTGTTCGCCTTTCTGAAGTCAGGCCTCAAGGCCAATGCGCTGTATCGAGTCGATCGCCATGACGTTCTCGCCCAGCTCGACGCCACCCCGCTTCCAACACCGGCCGAGTGTCGAGCTCTCCCAGTGCTGCGCGAGCACCGGCTCGACGGCTTGCACTATCCAAACGGGGCTCTGCGCGTGCGAACTCCCGCGGCCGGCCGGCCGCGCGGCAGCCTGGCCGTCAAGCCGGCGATCACTGAGCTGTCCCGAATTACCATGGCGGCCTGGGATCGGGTGGTGCTGCCCAAGCTGCACACCGTTGCTTGTGGGGACTTCACGCTCACCAGCCGCGACGTCTGGTTCGAGATGCGGGGCTATCCCGAGTGGCCAATGTATTCCTGGCAGCTCGATGGCGTGCCGATGTACCAAGCATTCGCCGCAGGGGTGGACCTGATCAACCTTGCGCCGCCGAAGGCGGCGATTCACCTCGAGCACGGCGAGGGTTCAGGCTGGACCCCGGAAGGATCCCGGCGGCTGTTCGATCGTCTGGTAGCTGCGGGCATCCCGTACTTGAGCACACAGGAGTACCGGAAGATTGCGCGCAAGCTGGTCCGCAGCGGCAGGGGTTTTCATCCATTCAACGGCGCGGATTGGGGGCTGGCGTCGACGGAACTGGCGGAGACCCAACCGAGCGGGCCGGCCGGCGGCTGATCAGCGCATCAGGCGGGGTGCTTGCGCCACTGCACCATGACGAACAACGACGTGCGCGGGCCCTGGATGGGCTCCAGGTTGCGCTCGAGCCATAGCAGCGGGCGCGTGTAGCGGGCCTTCCAAGCGAGGGGCATGCGAAACACCATCGAGTTGAACACCAACAGGTACGCCGGCCCTCCCGCATAGCGGTTGGTGACGAAGTCGAACCGCCCCGTGTTACGGCGCATCAGGTCTTCGATGTCCACTGCGGCCTCGTTCTCTTCGAAGAGATGGTCGTGCCGGTACCAGAACCGGCGCATCCCGTTGGCGAGCGAGGCCGAATGCGGCTCGTTGAAGCAGAGCCACCCGCCGGGTTTGAGGATGCGGTGGATCTCGGTCACGGCCTCGGGCACGTTCGGGTGCACATGGTGCAGCCCGCCGGTGACGAAGACAGCATCGAACGATTCGTCATCGAACTCCGAATTGAGGATGGAGCCCTGCACGCCGACGGCATCCGGGAGCTTCGCGCGGAACTGCTCGATGACCTGCGGCGAGATGTCCAGCCCATACGCGAGCGCGCCTTTGGCCTGGAGATACTCGGCCGTCTGGCCGCTGCCGCACATGGCGTCGAGCACTTTGCGACCCCGCAGCTCGACTCCCGCGATGAGCGGCTCGTAGAAGAAACGCCGGCGATACAGGTTGCTCCATTCGTCCGAGTAATGGGCCTCGTAGGCCTCGCCTATGCGGTCGTAATGCGCCTGCTGCCGGGCCTCGTGGTCCTTTGGCTCGCCGTGTTGCTTTTCTTCCATAAGGGGTTGCAGCGCGAATGCGCCCAAAGCTTAATCGGGCGCTTGGCGGCACAGCGGTCGCTCAACACGTCCGCGCAATTGCCAACCTACAATGCGTCGATGCTCACCCGGATCAGTCAGGGCATCTACAGGCGCACCCATCCGTGGTGGTCATTCGACGAATCAGATGCGCTGGAGATCAACAACGCGCGAATGACGCACCTCGCGAGCCTTCATCTACCGATCGAAGGCAAGTCGGTGCTGGAGGTCGGCGCCGGCATCGGGCTGCTCACGGATTTCTTCGAAGCACGGGGATGCAAAGTGTTCTCCACCGACGCCAGGCCGGAGAACATCGCGGAACTGATACGGCGTCACCCCAGGCGCCGTGCCGCGGTCCTCGACCTGGAACGAACGGAAGCCATCGGCGCCGTTGGACGGTTCGACGTCGTGTTCTGCTACGGAACGCTCTACCACCTTGCCTTGCCGGAGCCCGCGCTCGAGGCGCTGGCCCAGATCTCGGATTCGATCCTTCTGGAAACGTGCTTGAGTCCCGGCACGGCCGAGCAGGTTCCGTTGGTCGAGGAGAGCGCCGCCGCCAACCAGGCCTATTCGCCCATGGGGGGCACGCGCCCCACGCGGGCCTGGGTCTTGAGCAAGCTGCGCCGCTATTGGGGCCACGGATATATCTCCGTCACCCAGCCATCCCACCCCGAGTTTCCCTTGGACTGGACCGCGCCCCCAACCGGCCGCAACACCCGGGCCATATTCGTCGGGTCGAAAGCGCCCGTGGCCAACCCGCTGCTGACCTCAGACATCCCGGACCAGCACCGCACCAGCGCGTGACTGCGGCAGGGCTCGCGACATGAACAAGTCGCTGGAACTCTGGCTCCATCGGGCTTTGCGAGTGGCGGTGGCCCGTCGAATCCGACCGCGGCACTACCGTCGCGTCTGGATCGACGTGGGAGCGCATGAGGGGGAGACGACCATCAGGTTGGCGGCGGCGCGGCCAGACCTGATCGTATACGCCTTCGAGCCCAACCTCGCTGTCGCTGCCCGCGTGATGGGGCGCCTGCGCAACTACGTGGTGATCCCCATCGCAATCGCCCTTCGCGACGGCACCGCAGAGCTGAAGCTGTCCGCCTTCGACGCCGCGAGCTCTTTGTTGGAGATGGACGAGCGCGTGGCCGCGAACTGGATTGGTGGTGCGGGACAGCTCGAAGTCGTTGATCGGCTGCCTGTGCCCACGATTCGTCTCGACACCTTCATGAACCGAGCCGGGATTGCACATGTGCACTTTCTCAAGGTGGATGCACAGGGAGCCGACCTTGACGTGATCCGGTCGGCCGGCGATCGGCTGGCTGACATCGAGCGCATCCAGCTGGAGGTGACGAAGAAGGAACAGCTGTACCGGGGAGCAGCCGGGGCCGACCAGGCCATCTCATTTCTGGCCGAGCATCGATTCAAGCTCGTCGAGCGCGCGGACCAGACCTTCGGCCAGGAAGAGAACCTGACCTTCGACAGGGGCAGCGGCTGATCAGCGCGGAAGGCAGAGCACGTTGAGCCCGTTGACTCGATCGTCGATCAAGGTTTCGGCGTTTCCGGAATCCCCGAACACCTTGACCTCGTAATCGTTGGACCTGAGCAGCTTCAGCAGCTCGCCGATGTTCGAGCCCATCCGTCGCAATGACTCGTCCTGCGCCTCGGCGAGCACGACCGGGCGCAGAGTCCGCAGCACCTCGTCAGCTCCGTGCAACACATCGACCTCCGAGCCCTCGACATCGATCTTCAGCAGGTCGAGCCTCGTGACCTCCTCCTCCCGCACCGCTTGATCAAGGCTCACGACGTCAACCTCGACCGATTCCTCGAGGACAGTGCCGGCGTACATGAAGCCCCCGAGGGCGTTGTGCCCGGAATGGCTCGCCCCGGCGATGCGGAGGGTCGACTTGCCGGGGGCGCGACCCAAGGCGGCGTGATGCACCTTCACGTTCGAAAGACGATTGATCGCCAGGTTGGCTTCCAGGCGGCTTTGTTCGCGCGGGCTGGGTTCGAAGGCATGGACCGTTCCGCTCTCGCCGACGATTCGCGCGGCCAGGATCGTGAAGAGTCCCTCGTTGGCGCCGGCGTCGACGACGCACATGCCAGGAGCCAGAAGCTTGGCCATCGCAAACATCTCGTTGGGTTCGTAGCGACCGTCAACGTACGTGCAGCGGCTGATGTCTCCCCAGAGGTGATGGTTGAACTTCAACCCGAGATACCAATCCGTGGTCACCGGACCGTCGTAGTGGCGCGACTGAGCTAGCTGCCAGATGGCTCGGCGCAACCAAGCCCGGGGGTCACCGCGATCCCACTGCCCAAAGCGCCAGCCGGGCACCGGTTCCAGCTCGCGCAACCGGAAGGCAGACCTCGCCATCGCGTCGAGCGCCTTCGGCAATGGCCGCTTCGCCGCCGAAGTCAGGCCCTGGTGCGCGCCGGGTCGCTCCACATGCCGGCGAGCGCGCCGGACAGGCGCTGGTTGTCATCGCCGAGGCCCAGACCGACGTAGTTGGGCCAGCCTCCGGATTCGGCCTGCTTGCGAAGCAGCCGCCAGGCGTCGACCACGATGGTCGATCTCGGGATGGATGCCAGCTCGATGGCGGCGTACTCCCGATCCGGGTTGGTGATGACCACCACGTCACTGCCCGCGATCGCTTCTTCGACGGTGGCTGCGTACTTCACCCGGTCGCCGAGCATGGTCCGGACGACATCCATCGCCATCGGATCGTGCACCGTGACGGTCGCCCCGGATTCGACCAGCTTCTTGGCGAGCAGGAAGCCGGGGGCTTCCTCGATGACGTTGCTGTCCGGTTTGTATGAAAGCCCGAGGACGGCCACCTTGCCACCCTTACCCTTGGGGATCATCTCGAGCACGCGGTCGGCGAGCCTGTCGTTGCTCGAGGTGTTGTACGCGTGCACCGCCTCGGCCAGCGCTCCCGACTGGCCCAGCTGGCCGGCGAGGTAGGCGAGCGCCTGGTTGTCGCGCGGGAAGCACGGCCCGCCGTACGCGACCGCGCCTTTGAGATACCGGCTGCCGATGCGCGTGTCAAGACCCAGCGCTCCTGTGACCGTGTCGACGTCGCCTCCTGGAAGCTGCTCGCTCAGGGACGCGACCATGTTCGCGAACGTGATCCTCATCGTCACGTAAGCGTTGACCGAGATCTTGGTCAGCTCGGCGTTGACGAGGTTCATGCGGGCGATCTTGGGTTGGTTGTCGCAAACCGCCGCGTAGATCTCCGTGAGCTGCTCTCCCGCCCGCTCGTCCTGCTCGCCGATGAGGAGGAACTCGGGGTTGAGAAAGTCTTTGATGACCTGGCCGAGGGCGATGAACTCGGGGCTGTAGCAGACCCCGAAGTCCTGGCCGCGGCGCTTGCCCGACTCTCGCTCGAGAACCGGGATCATCCCGTACTCGGTCGATCCGGGCAGCACGGTGCTCGTGAGGACGACCAGGTGGTAGCCCGGCTTGGATTTCAGGCCGCGGCCGATGGACTTCGCCGCCTCGACCACGTAATCGATGGAGAAGCCGCCCTCGGCGGTGCTGGGGGTCGGGACCACGATCAGCGTCACGTCCGAATCGACAACCGCCTGCGTCACGTCCTGGGTGGCGCGAAGCCGCTTGGTGGCGCCGGCCATCATCTCGCTGAGCTGCGGCTCGATCACCGGCGACTTGCCCTGGTTGATGAGCTCCACCGTCTTGGCCGACACGTCGGCGCCGATCACCGAGAAACCCTTGTGAGCGAAGCAGGCGGCGATGCACGCGCCCAGCTTGCCCAGGCCGATGACCGAGATCGCCGGCTTGGCCGCCATCAGCGCCGTCCCCGAGCGGCCTTGGCCGGCTCGGGCTCGCTTTTGGCCTCACCCCGGTCGGTCAGCATGCGGTCGAAATAAGAGCGGACCTTGTCTGGATCCTTGGTGGAGAAGTACCAGTCGATGGTCTTGTGAAGTCCTTCGACGAACGTGACCTTCGGGCTCCATCCGATGAGCTCCTTGGCCAGCTTGTTGCTCGCCACCCGGTTCAGCGGACCGGTGGGCATGTGGGTCAGGAACTTGATCTCGGCCTGCTTGCCCGTGTAACGAAGCACCTCATGGACGGCATCGATGACGCGGGTGCGTTCCATGGTGCCGAGGTTGATCGGCGTGCCATCCACGACGCCGCTCTCCGCGGCCGCGATCATGCCCTCGGCGATGTCGCCGACGTAGGTCCAGTTGCGGACCTGGTTGCCGTCGCCCCACACCTCGAACGGGTTCTGGCCCATGAAGGCGCGCGCGATCATGGCGATCACCGCGTGGTTCTCGACGCCGCGCTCGCCGTACACGGTGAAGAAGCGGCAGGACACGGACTTGAAGCCTCGCTGGCGGTACCAGGCCTGAAGGCTCAGCTCGCCCATGAGCTTGGCCCACCCGTACAGGTGGTCCGAGTCGTAGGGCGGCCCCACCATGTCCTCGGTCAGGTACAGCTCCTTGGAGAGGTCCTGCTGGATGTAGTTGGGATACACGCAACCGGACGAGGCGAACACGAACTTGTCGACGCCCTGGTCCATCGATGCCTGGACCAGGAGTCCATCCATCACTAGATTGCGACCGCACTCGGCGTCGTGCATCTCGACATATCCGCGGCCGCCATGGATCGCCGCCAGGTGGAAGACGACGTCGATGCCGCGAGTTGCAACCTCGGCCGCGCCAGGGGTCAGCAGGTCGACCTGCTTGACCTCGACGACTCCGCTGTCGATGTGACCACGGATGTTCTCGAGCGTTCCGCTCGAGAGGTCGTCGACGACGCGAATCTTGTTCGCGCCCCGCTCGACCAGCTTGTCGATTACATGCGAGCCGATGAATGAAGCGCCGCCTGTCACCAGAACACTTCGGTTCTTCCAGTCGCGGATGCGATCGCTTTCGCGAGGTTGGTTCGGTTGCAATCTATTCAGGCGCTCCCGGCGGACACGGTCTCCGCATTGATTCTTATCACAGCCAGTGCGAGCGCAGCCACGCAAGCCAGCTCGCGCATCTCGCCATTCCACATCGAGTCGACTGCCCGCTCGAGCGCCACCACGTCCACAGTCGTCGGGGCCAGGTCCACATGGACCGGGTCGGTCACCCGCTGGGCGCCGCGGGCCAGGAAAACATGCTCGGTGCCGCAGCCACGGTTGCCGTCGACCACGTAGTGACCGAGGTCCAACCAGTCCGAGGCCTCGTACCCGGCCTCTTCGCGAAGCTCGCGGCGGGCCGCGTCAATTGGGCTCTCGCCGTCGTCGATGAAGCCGGACGGCAGGCCCTGGGTCTCGCTGCGCGACCCGTGCCTGTAGTGCTTGACGGTTACGACGCTGCCGTCGTCGGTGAGGGCGGCGACCACGACGAAGTCGCGGAGCCGGATGGTGTAGAAGTCGTCGACGCGCCGTCCGTCCGGAAGCTTGATGTGCTCTTCAAGCACTTCGACCCATGGATCCCGGCGCAGCAGGCTCGTGGTTGACTCGACTGTCCATTCGCTCCCGCTCACCCGGACACCGAATCCGACCGGCGAAGCCCAGATCGCCTCATGGTCGGCCAATGATACGTGGGGCGCGCTGGGCAGGGCAACGCGGGCTCCCTACCCCTGTGTGGACGTGCTGATACCGTATGGCTGGTCATTTGAACGCGATCTCACGAGTCGGCGTGGTCGGCCTGGGCACAATCGGATCGCAGGAGCTCGCCCTCTGGCAGCGCTCCGGTCACCAGACCGTGGGCTACGACATTTCCGAGTCGCGCGTGAAGGCGCTGGCGACGAAATCTGCATCAGGACCGAATGCGCGGCTGACGGCGCGGGTGGAAGATTTGGACGGCTGCGACGCCCTCATCCTCTGCCTCCCGAACCTGTCGCCGGCCGGCGAGAACAGCGTGGACGCATTCGACCAATTCGTGTCCGGCGCCCAGGCCCTCTCCGACCGGGAGAGGCTGATCGTGGTCGCGAGCACAGTACCGATCGGATTCACACGCCACCTGGCCGCCCGCTTCGGCCGTCATGGGCGCCTGGTCTCGCACGCGCCGGAACGTTTCGACCCAGGCCGCGGCACTGCGCTGGGCGAGATCCCGCGAGTGGTCGGCGCCACGAGCGCGGAGGCGCTGAACCTCACGATCGACCTGTACAAGAAAGCCGGCGTCCCCACCCACGCGGTCGAACCTGTCGAGGTCGCAGAAGCGTCCAAGCTGCTGGAGAACTCGTTCCGCCTCGTCAACATCTCGTTCATCAACGAGTTCGCGGAGCTCTGCCGCCGCATCGGCATCACCGCCGCCGACGTGATCGACGCAGCCGCCACCAAGCCCTTCGCCTTCATGGCCCATCAGCCCGGTGTCGGCGCGGGCGGCACCTGCATCCCCACCGTGCCGCGATACCTTCTGGAGGCGGCTGAGGAGATCGGGCTCGCCATGCCGATCCTGCGGGACGCGATCACCACCAACGAGATGATCATCCAACGCGTGGCGGACCACCTGCGCGACCTGCTTGCCGGGACCGGAGTGACGCGCGGCCACATCCTGGTGGTGGGCGCAGCCTACAAACCCAACTACCCCGACGCCCGGGGCTCGGCCGCGCTCGCATTCGCGCGCGGCCTGGCGGCGCACCATACCGTGGTGGTCTACGACCCGATCGTCGACGCCGCCAGCTTCCCACGCGAGATCGAGCTCGTCCGCGATGTTCCAACGGCGCATTTCGACGCGGTGGTGATCGCGCTCAAGCACAGTGACACCGACATGGCCGCACTCCGGACGCTGAGCCCTATCCTCCTCGACCTGGTTCGTGGCGCCGTCGAGGTGACCGAGTCGATCACGACGCGCAAGTAAGGGAGCCGGGGCTCAGGTCCATGCGGATCTGGATCGTCAACCACTACGCCGACCCGCCGGACGGCCTTGCCACCCGGACCTTCGACCTCGCGCGCCGGATGGTGGAGAAGGGAAACCCGACGACGATCTTCGTCTGCGCCTTCAGCCACTACCACCTCAAGCGAGTGCGAGAGTTGGGCTGGCGCCTGTGGCGCGATGAGGACATCGAGGGAGTGCGGTATGTCTGGATCGCCGCGCCCGCGTACCACAGGAACGATTGGCGTCGCGTCCTGAACATGCTGGTGTTCAGCACTCTCGCATTCGTTTCCGGATCTCTCCGGCGCGAGCGGCCGCAGGTGGTGGTGGGTGTTTCGGTGCATCCGCTGGCTGCGCTCAGCGGTTACTTCCTCGCCCTCACCAAGGGCGCCAGGTTCTTCTTCGAGGTCACCGACCTGTGGCCGGAGACCCTGATCGACTTCGGCCGGCTCCGACCCGATGGACGGGCGGCGCGCGGCATGCGCACGCTCGAGCGCCACCTGTTCGAGCAGGCGGAGCGGATCATCATGCTCTGGCGACACACCGACGCCTACGTCGAATCGCAAGGCGTGTCGGCCTCGAAGATCTTGTGGTTGCCCCATGGCGTCGAGCTCGCCCGATACGAAGAACTGGCGCCGTATGACGGAGGCCGCCAGCGCCCATTTCGAATCATGTTCCTCGGAGGATTCGTCGCCTCCAACTCGCTGGACGGCATCCTCGAGGCGGCCGCGGTGCTGGAGAAGCGTGGGCGCACCGACGTCAAGTTCATCCTGGTCGGCTCCGGGCAGGAACGAGAAGGGCTGATCAAGCAGGCGAAGTCGATGGGACTGAAGAACGTCGACTTCAGGCCCGCGGTGCCGAAGCGCGACGTGGGCCGGATCATGGGCGAGGCGGATGCATTCATATACGGCCTGCGCGACCTCGCGCTCTATCGATTCGGCATCAGCCTGAACAAGCTCACCGACTACCTCGCGGCGGGCAGGCCGATCGTCTTCTTCGGGAAGTCGACCTACGACCCGGTTCGAGACGCCAATGCCGGATTCAGCGTGCCGCCAGGCGACCCCGAGGTCCTGGCGGACGCCGTCGAGCAGCTCGTCGACCTGAAGCCACAAGAAAGGATGGAGATGGGTGAGCGGGGCCGCCGCTACGTGCTCGAGCAGCACAACATCCCGCGCCTGGCCGACCGGCTGCTCGAGGTCTTCGAAGCCGAGAACGCGCCGGCGATGAGGCGCGGCGCTTGGCGCGGAATCGCGCTGGCAGGCACCCTGCTCCTCACGGTCGCCCTCGAGGTTTTCGCTGTCCCCGTGGTCATCTCATTCGCCCTGTTCGTGCTCCTGGCCCTGGTGCTGCCGCGTTTCGCAGATGCCACGACCAGCGCCGTGCTCGCGTTCGTCCTGGCGCTCTACGTGCTGGCAAGTCTCACAATGCTGGAGGTGAACCGGATCGCCGACATCACCGGCCGGCAGCTCGAGCGCCGGCCGATCGCGCTGGCGCGGATCGCGATGCTCGCCGCCCTTCCCGTGGCGGTCCTCGTCAGCTCGCCACAACGCGTGACGCTGTCCGCGGTCATCGCGCTCGCCTACGTCGTGGTCGCCGTGTTCTTTTTCAACCTCGGCCGCGCGAATCGCCTCATGCTCGCTTACGTCGGCGTGGTCGCCGCCTGGATGATCCTCTCCTGGCTGCGGTCGAAGTACCTGCTCCACCTGACGCCCGACCAGCTGAGCTATGGCACGTCGAAGCTGACCTATTTCGCTCTCATCGTTTTGCCCATGTCGGCCGCGGTCGCGATGATGATCGACCGCGCCGAGGACGCCTGGCCGGCGGCCGCGACCCAGCTCGCGATCGGCCTCGCGGTCGGCCTCATCACGATCGCGCTGCTGGGCGATCGGATCCTCGGCGTCGACCGCTACACCTGGCAGGGCAACCTGATCGCACTCGGCACGCTGGTCGCGGTCCAGCCCTGGTTGATCAAGAACTTCTGGGCCTCGGCCGCCATCGGCGTGCTGGGCGTGGGCGGGATCATGTTCGCGGGCGCGCGCCAGTCGCTCGTGGCATTCGGCCTCGCGCTTCTGCTCTCGGCCCTCTATTGGGCCGCCTCCAAGTTCGTACGCGAAACCCGAGGCACTCCGCATCAATATCGGAATGCGCTGGCCAGCCGGTACGTCGCCCTGCCGCTGGTGTTGGTGATACTGACCGGGGTCGCGATCGCGGTCACCTACGACCCGCACAGGTACTGTCACTGCGTCACGGACCGCCTCATCGCGCTCGAGACCAGCTCGGGCGATCGGGACAAGCTGTTGCTTCGAGGGGTGACGCTGCTCGGGCAGGACCCTATCCTCGGCACGGGCCTCGGTTCATTCGCCGGCGTCCTCAAGAACACGAGCACGATCGGGACCGCCAAGCCCGGAGACTTCTATCAGTACCCGCACAACGTGCCCCTGGAGGTCGCGAGCGAGACAGGGCTGATCGGATTCTTGCTGATCATCGTGCCGCTGCTCGTGGGGTGGGTGGTCCTCCTGTGGGGCGGCATCCAGCGCGCGTCGCCGGCGATCGCCGGCGTGATGATGCTCGTGGCGGTCTTCTTCGCGGTCGCCAACTTGAGTGGTGACATCCCCAGCGACCGGGGCCTGTGGATCTTCGGCATCGTGGCGCTCAAGCTGGGGATCGACGCGTGGCAAAGCCGCCCGGAGGCCGCCCGCCGCACCGCGCCCGAGCGAGTTGACGTGCCCTTGCCCGTTTCGTAAGCTGCCGCTGTCCTCCGTCTGGCGCCCAGGCAGGGCGCCCTTTAGCACACACTTCTAGACCTGATCGCATGAGCATCACCACCCCACGGACGACCGGGCCCGAGCCGCGAGCAGGCGCACCGTCTGCCACCGGCCGAAGGCTGCGCGCATTGGCGCGCTACACGCCGTCCTTCCTTGCTGAGGTGGTGATCTTCTGGGTGGTGCTGGAAACGTTCCAGCAGCTCAACTACGGCGGCCGCATCATCACGACCCCACAGTCGCGAGCCACGCTGCTGCTCGGGATCGCCTTCGTCGTGCTGGCGATGGGCGCCGGCGAGGCCCATTTCGGCCTTTACCGCCGCATCTGGAAGGTGGCGGGGATCCACGACGCCATCGCCACCGGACTTGCAGTGGCCGAGGCCGCGCTCCTGATCACCCTGGCCAACTGGGTCTTGCCGAGCGACTATCGCATCTGGCGCCTCGGCGTTCCGCTGCTGGCCATGCCCGCCGTCCTGATGGGCATCGGCCTGTTCCGCCTCCTCCCCCGCCTCCTCTCCCGGGCCCCGGCGAGCGGCAGCCGGCTCCTGATCGTCGCCGACTCGGCATCGAACCCGGCTGTGAAGGAGCTCGTGCAGTCGCCCAGCCCCGAGTGGCAGGCCGTCGCGATCCTGACCAAAGACTCTTCTCAGATCGACCACACGGTTCTCGGTGTGCCGGTGGCCGGGTCCGCCGACGACCTGGCGCACTTTCTGAAGACCACGGACGCCGGCGGGGTCGCGTTCGTGTTCGAGACCGACTCCACCCCGGAGGACAGAAAGCTCTTCAACATCTGCCTCGAAGCGGGCCTCCCGCTCTTCATCCTGCCCGGTACCGAGGCCTGGTTCCACCGCCAGCACGGCACCCGGATGCGGCAGCTGTCCGCCGACGACCTGGTCGGGCGCACCCATCGCGAGCTGGAGGTGGAGCAGGCGCGTGCCGATGTGACCGGCAAGACGGTGCTGGTGACGGGTGCCGCAGGCTCGATCGGATCTGAGCTCAGCCGCATGCTGGCCGGCCTGCAGCCGCGCCGCCTGGTCCTGGTCGACAACAACGAGAGCGGCCTCTTCGACATCGCCGAGGAGCTGCGGATGGACATGTCGATCGACATCCGAGAAGCGCTGCTTTCGGTCGCCGACCGCGAGCCGCTGCTCCAGCTGTTCGCGGACGAGCGGCCGCACATGGTCTTCCACGCCGCCGCGTACAAGCACGTGCCGATGCTCGAGGCGCATCCGGAGCAGGCCGTGATCACAAACATAGTCGGGACCCAGAACACGCTCCACTGCGCCGAGGCGGCCGGCGTGAAGAGGTTCGTGCTCATCTCCACGGACAAGGCCGTCGGCCGGCAGTCGGTGATGGGCTGCACCAAGCGCGTGTGCGAGCAGATGATCCTCGGCTGGCAGGGCGAGATGACCTGCTGGGCCGTGCGCTTCGGCAACGTCGTGGGCAGCCGGGGCAGCGTGGTGCCGCTGTTCGAGCGGCAGATCATGCAGGGCGGGCCGGTGACGATCACTCACCCCGACATGACGCGCTACATGATGACCATCCGGGAAGCAGTCGCCCTGGTCATTCGCACGCTCACAGTGGCCAAGCCTCGCCACGTCTACATGCTCGACATGGGCGAGCCGATCAAGATCGTCAGCCTCGCCGAAGCTTTGGTCCGCGCGCGCGGCCTGCGCCCGGGCGCCGACATCGAGATCGTCTACACAGGGCTGCGGCCGGGTGAACGGCTGCACGAAGAGCTGCTCGGCCCAGATGAGGGATCGCGGCCGACCGACCACCCCGCGATCATGGAGGTCGTCTCGCCGAACACCTTCAGCCCCGCCGACCTCGATTGGACGGTCACCCGCCTCGAGAAGCTCGCCCATGAAGGGCGCGCCGGCGAGCTCGTGCGAGCGTTGAAGACGGCGGCCGGCAGTCCGCCGCCGCAGCGAGCCGAGGAGCCGCGCATGGAGCGCCGGCGGGAGAGCCGGAAGGTTGGCGATGACGACGCATAAAACCGAGAACCGAGACGCGAAGCCCCTGCGTACCGCGGAGGAGCGCATGGTCGCCGAGGAGCTCGAGAAGATCTTCCAGGCGAGCACCGACCCGGTCGCGACCCGGCTCGAGAACTTCACCAAATACGTCCGCCGCCAGCACCTCACGCGCTTCCTCGCCCTTTACGAGGTGTTCAAGCGGGCGCTCCCGGTCAAGGGTTCGGTGGTCGAGTGCGGAGTCAACCGCGGCTTCGGCCTCATGGCGTGGGCGAAGCTCAGCGCGGTGCTCGAGCCCGTCAACCTGACCCGGCGCATCTACGGCTTCGACAGCTTCGCCGGCTTCCCATCGGTCACGGAGAAGGACAAGACCGGGCCGGCCTGGGAGACCGCCGCGCCAGGCGCCCTGCGCGCCGACTCGTATGCCGAGCTGAAGACGTTGATCGATCTGAACGACAAGGACCGATTCCTCGGTCACATCCCCAAGATCGAGCTGATCAAGGGCGATGCCACCAGGACGATTCCCGCTTTCGTCGCCGACCATCCCCACCTGGTCGTAAGCCTTCTCTTTCTGGACTTCGACCTCTACGAGCCGACCAAGGTGGCGCTCGAGCATTTCGTGCCGAGGATGCCGAAGGGCGCGATCATCGCCTTCGACGAGCTGGACAATCCGCTCTGGCCGGGCGAGACCAACGCACTCATCGACACCATCGGCATGGGCAAGCTGCACCTGGAGCGGCTGGAGTTCGACCCGTACATCGCTTTTGCGAGAATCTCCTGAGTGGCGGACTCAAAGGACGATGAACTGCGGGCCTTGGCCCGCAGGCTGCGCGCGCACTCGCTGCGGATGATCAGCCAGGCCAAGACCTCCCATATCGGCTCGTGCCTGTCCCTGGCCGACATCCTGGCCGTCCTCTACGGCAGCGTCCTCAGGGTCGACCCCAAAAAGCCCGAATGGTCTGATCGGGACCGCCTCATCGTGTCCAAGGGTCACGCGGCGGCGGTCACGTACGCGGCGGTCGCGGAGGCCGGTTTCATGCCCATGGAGCGCCTGGGCGAGTACGCCCGCAATGGCGGCCAGCTGTACGGCCACGTGACGCACGCGGGCGTCCCCGGCGTTGAGATGTCCAACGGGTCGCTCGGCCACGGCCTACCGGTGGGGACCGGGATGGCGCTGACGGCCAAGCGCGGCGGCCGCCCGTGGCGCGTGTTCGTGTTGATGAGCGATGGCGAATGCGACGAAGGCTCCAACTGGGAGGCGATCCTGTTCGCCGCCCACCACAAGCTCGACAACCTCACGATCGTGATCGACTACAACAAGATCCAGAGCCTCGACTTCGTCGCCAAGACGATCGGCCTCGAGCCGCTCGCCGACAAGTTCACGGCGTTCGGCTGGGGCGTGCGCGAGGTCGACGGCCACGACGTCAGCGCGTTGCGCCGCACCCTGGAGTCGGTGCCGATGGAGCCCGGGAAGCCGAATGCGATCATCGCCCACACCATCAAGGGCAAGGGCGTGAGCTGGATGGAGAACAAGGTCCTCTGGCACTACCGGCCGCCCGCCGAGGACGAGCTTGCGAAAGCGCTGGCGGAGGTGGCGGCCTCTTGAGGACCGCGTTCATCGAAACCCTCAACGAGCTCGCCGACAAGGATCCGCGCGTGTGCTTGATCGTCGGCGACCTCGGCTACTCGGTGATCGAGGAGTTCGCCAACAAGCACCCCGACCAGTTCGTCAACGCCGGCGTGGCCGAGCAGAACATGATCGGGCTCGCGGTCGGCATGGCGCTGAGCGGCAAGGTCGTCTTCACTTACTCGATCGGCAACTTCGGCACGCTGCGCTGCCTGGAGCAGATCCGCAACGATGTCTGCTATCACCGCGCGAACGTGAAGGTGGTCGCGGTCGGCGGCGGCCTCGCGTACGGCAACCTGGGCGTCACGCACCACGCATCGGAGGATGTGGCGATCATGCGGGCGCTGCCGAACATGACGGTGGTCGCGCCGGGGGACCCTATCGAGGCCCGGCTGGCGACCAGGGCCGTGGTCGCGCTCGACGGACCGGCCTACCTGCGACTCGGCAAGGCCGGCGAGCCAGTCGTGCATGCGGACGAGCCCACCTTCACGCTGGGCCGCGCCATCACGATGCGAGAGGGATCCGACCTCACACTCATCGCCAGCGGCGGGATGCTCGCGACGGCCGACCGCGTCGCCGCCCAGCTGGCCGAGAAAGGCTTGAGCGTCCGGCTGCTGAGCATGCACACCATCAAGCCGCTCGACCGCGATGCTGTCGTGCGGGCAGCCACCGAGACCCGTTTCGTGTTCACGCTCGAGGAACACAGCATCGAAGGTGGACTCGGGGGCGCCGTCGCCGAGGTGATGGCCGAGCTCGACGTGTCCCGTGCGCTGTTGAAGCGCATCGGGCTGAGGCCGCAGTTCAACGCAGAGGTCGGGGATCAGAAATACTTGAAATCGCTGCACGGTCTCGACGAGGAGGGAGTGATGAAGACGATCCAGCCGATCATCGCCGGGAGCTACCGCCTTGTCGGTTAGGTTCTGGGAGCCCGGCAAGGAGTTCCTGCGCATCGAGGACGAGGTGTTGGACACCATGCGCAAGGTGCTCGTCGCAGGCGACCTGATCATGCGTCAACAGATGCTCGACTTCGAGCACAACCTGGCTTCGTTCGTCGGCACCGCCGATGCGGTCGGCGTGAGCAACTGCACGGATGGACTGCGGCTGCTGCTCGAGGCGGTCGGCATCGGCCCGGGCGACGAGGTCATCACGGTCTCGCACACCTTCATGGCCACGATGGCGGTCATCCACCAGGTCGGCGCAACGCCTGTGCTGGTCGACGTGGGCGACGACCACAACATGGACGTGGCCAAGCTCGAAGCGGCGGTGACGCCGCGGACCAAGGCGATCATCCCCGTCGACCTGAACGGACGCATGGTGCGCATGGACCGCGTGATGGAGGTCGCGAAAGCCCACAACCTGCTCGTGATCGAGGACAGCGCCCAGGCGCTGGGCGCCTCCTACATGGGCGTGCGCGGAGGCGCGTGGGGCATCGCGGGGGCGTTCAGCTTCTACCCGGCGAAGCTGCTGGGCGCATACGGCGACGCGGGCGCGGTGGTGACGAGCGACGCAGGGCTCGCGGCGCGGCTGCGCGAACTGCGCGACCACGGCCGCATCTCGAAGACCGGTTTCTCGGGCTGGGGCTACAACTGCCGGCTGGACAACATGCAGGCGGCGATCCTCGACCTCAAGCTGAAGAAGGTGCCCGAGTGGATCGGCCAGCGCCGGCGGCTCGCGGCCATCTACGACGAGGAGCTCGCGGACGTGGGCACGGTCAAGCGCCCGCCAGGACCCGATGGCGGACCCTTCTTCGACATCTACCAGAACTACGTGATCGAGGCGAAGAATCGGGATGGCCTGCAAGCCGGGACCCGTGCCCAACCACAAGCAGCCGGTCGGGCTCGACCATTTTGATCTGCCCAGGACGGAAGCGCTGTGCGCGAGCGTGCTGTCACTGCCGCTCAACAACGAGCTCGGTGAGGAGCAGGTGCTCGAGGTGGCCGGTGCGATCAAGGACTTCTACTCCTGAGGCGTTCGCGGGCCGCCAAGCGCGCGTTCGACATCGCGTTCTCGACTCTCGGACTGGTTGTCGGGTCGCCCGCGCTGCTGATCATCTGGGCCCGGATCAAGCTGGATCGCGACGGCCCCGTGATCTACGGCCAGGGCGGCCATGAGTTCCTGATGTACAAGTTCCGCACCCTGGTCCCCAACGCCGACCGCGTCGGCGGCCCGAACACCCCCGACGACGATCCGCGGCTGACGGAAACAGGGAAATTTCTGCGCCGCTACAAGCTGGACGAGCTGCCGCAGCTCTTCAACGTGCTGAAGGGCGAGATGAGCTTCGTCGGGCCGCGCCCGCAGGTCCCGGGCGAGGTGGCGGGGTACACGGTCGAGGAGCGCGATCTCTTGAAAGTGCGCCCCGGGATCACAGACTGGGCGTCGCTGAAATTCTCCAACGAGGGCGAGATCCTCAAGGGACATGACGACCCCGACCGCGCCTACGCTGAGCTGATCCGCCCGGAGAAGATGCGGCTCGGCCTGGAGTACGTGCACCGCGGCACGTTTCGCGACGACATCGACATCCTGAAGAAAACCGCATTGCTTCCCTTTCGCAAATGACCGCGACCGATTTCACGACCGTCACCGAGACGTGGGGCCTGCCCGCATCGCCGGAGCAGCTGGCGATGCAGTACTTCCGCTATCGCATGGCCGCGGGCCTGAGCACCGGCCGCGATGTGCTCGAGATCGGTTGTGGCAGCGGGATGGGCTTGCCCTACCTGGGCGAACGCGCCCGCATGGTCGTGGGCGGCGACTACACCATGGGCCTGCTACGTGAAGCGCGAGCCCAGCTTCCCAAAGCTCCCCTCGTGCGCATGGACGCGCAGCATCTCCCCTTCCGCGACGCCAGCCTCGACGTGATCCTGATGCTCGAGATGATCTATTACGTGGCCGACCAGGACGCCGCGTTCGCCGAGTGCAATCGCGTCCTCAAGCCGGGCGGCGCGCTCATGGTCTGCGCCCCCAATCCGGAGCGGCCCGACTTCAACCCGAGCCCGTTCAGCACGCGTTACCCGAACGCCGCCGACCTCGCCGCCCTGTACACGCGTCATGGTTTCGAGGCCAAGGTGTCTGGCGCGTTCCCGGTGGAGGCGGAGTCGGGACGCGATCGCTTCCTCGCCCCCATCCGCCACTTCGCCGTCCGCTACCACCTAATCCCGAACTCGATGCGCGCGAAGGCTTTGGTGAAGCGCGTGCTCTACGGACGGCTGCCGACGCTGGGCGCGGTGCACGATGGTATGGGCGGCTACTCTGAACCCCTGGAGCTCGATCCTGTGCGGGGGCCGCATCGAGGTTTCAAGAACCTGTATGCGGTCGGGGTCCGGGCCTAGCGCCAGCTCCCATACGTCCAAGCATTTCTCGCCCAGCATTCATAAGAAAGGGACTGGGAAGAAGGAGTCTGGGTGGGCCTGGAGGCGGCGTGCGCGCCGGGTGACAACAGGAGCGAAATTTCTCGTGAAAATCCTTGACATCGAACATATTTTCGCTATACTACAAACATGTGTTCTGAGGGTGGGGCAAGGGGGAGTTGGACCTCGCAAGAGGCCTTCCAGCAGATCAATTCGCTCCTGGATCGGCTCGCCGGCGAGGACCTCAACTCGGCGCCCGCGGAGTCGATGGGCGACGACCAGGTCGCGCTGCACCGCATCGGCAACCGGGTCCAGGCCGAAGGGCTGCGCCGGCTCCGGCGCTTCGACAGCGGCCAGGGCTACGCGCCTTCTGGCGCCCTCTCGGCTAGGGCGTGGCTGCGCTGGCAACTGAACCTGACGGTTACGACGGCGTCGGAGCGGGTCGCGATCTCGCGGAAGCTGGCGGCTCTAGCGAACACCGAGCAGGCTCTCGCTGAGGGCGACATCAGCTACCGGCACGCAGTCCTCATCGCGGAGACCGCAGGCCAGCTCGGCGACAAATTCGAGGCCCAGGCGGAGACGATCCTGGTCGACGCCGCCAAGGAGCTCGACCCCTGGCGATTGCAGCGCGCGATCTGGCACCTGAAGCACTGCCTCGACGCCGACGGCGTTCTCAGCGACTCCAACAAGGCCCACGGCCGTCGCTTCCTTCACCTGAGCCAGACCTTCGATGGCGTCTACCGGATCGATGGGTGGCTCGATGCCGTAGGCGGAGCGACTCTCAACACAGCGTTGGATTCGGTCATGGGACCCAGGCTTGAAGATGACGACCGCAGCGCGGCGGAGCGCCGCGCCGATGCAGCGGTGGAGATAGCCCGCCGGCAGCTGGACGGCGGACAGCTCCCCGAGGTCGGGGGTCAGAAGCCGCACCTGGCCATCAGCGTCGATATGGCGACCCTGAGCAAAGAGCCGGGCTCGATGGCGGCCGAGCTCGAGTGGTCACAGCCGATTCCGGCCGAGACCGCGCGCCGGCTGGCGTGCGACGCG
>WNFA01001110.1_pt1 | contig 21770 bp, 35 predicted proteins | sample 5400481 | NCBI WGS metagenome assembly WNFA01 (sample SAMN13153340, study PRJNA577476) | soil metagenome | isolation source: 120 cm saprolite under Douglas fir tree site 2 hole 1 replicate 2 | place: USA:California | collected 2015-04-18
GATGGTGATGCCGGGAGACAACGTGAGCTGCGAAGTGACGCTGATCACGCCGGTGGCCTTGGAGAAGGGGTTGCGGTTCGCGATCCGCGAAGGCGGCCACACCGTCGGCGCCGGCGCCGTCACAGAGGTCATCGAGTAGGCCTGGAAAACTAAATGAGACAAGGCGACAAAATTCGCATTCGTTTGAAGGCTTACGACCACCGGATTCTGGACCAGTCCACGCGGGAAATCGTGGAGACGGCCAAGCGCACCGGCGCGGATGTAGCCGGGCCGATCCCTCTGCCGACAACCATTAACCGCTGGACCGTGCTGCGTTCGCCGCACGTGGACAAGAAATCGCGCGAGCAGTTTGAGATGCGCACGCACAAGCGGCTGATTGACATTCTCGAGCCGACGCCGGACACGGTAGACGCGCTGATGAAGCTCGATTTGCCGCCGGGCGTGGACGTGGAGATTAAGGCGTTCGGGCACGCAGCGAAGTAACGGAAGTTAGAAGCCAGCAAAGAGAGAAGAGAGATGGCGGTCAACGGGATTATCGGAATCAAGCTGGGAATGACGCAGGTCTTCACGGACGAAGGCACGCTGGTCGGCTGCACCGTGCTTCAAGCCGGGCCGTGCGTCGTGGTGCAGCGCCGGACGAAGGACAAGGACGGTTACGAGGCCGCGCAGTTGGGGCTCGTGGAATTCGTAAAGCCGCAGCGCGTGAACAAGGCCATGACCGGGCATTTCAAGAAGGCCGACGTCGCGCCGATGAAGGTTTTGCAGGAAGTGCGCATCGTTGAGTCCAAAGGGGAGTCGAAGGACGAAACAAAAGTCGGCGACCGCGTGCTGGTGGAGAACTTCAAGGCCGGCGAACTGGTCGACGTGAGCGGCGTGAGCAAGGGCAAGGGTTTTCAGGGCGGCGTGAAGCGCTGGCATTACGCCGGCGGCGACGCAACGCACGGCTCGATGTTTCACCGCGCGCCCGGCGGCATCGGCGGCAGCTCGTTTCCGTCACGCGTTTGGAAGAACCAGCACTTTCCGGGTCACATGGGCAACGCCAGGGTGACGGCGAAGAATTTGAAGGTCGTGAAAGTGGATACCGACGAAAACCTGCTGCTGGTGCGGGGATCGGTGCCGGGCCCGAGCGGAACGTATATTTTTATTCGCAAGACAGGGAAGAAGAAGTAAGCGCGGCAGGTTGCCGCGGGTTGTCAGTTTTTGAGGACGAGGAAACAAGATTATGCCGGTCGTGGATGTCGTCAATCTGGATGGCAAGAAAGTCGGCCAGGTCGAGCTGGCGGACGCGGTCTTTGGCGCGAAGGTGAATCAGCACCTGCTGCACGAGGCGTCGCGGTGGTATCTGCGGGGGTTGCGGGCGGGCACGCACAAGACCAAGGACAAGAGCGAAGTCAGCGGCGCGGGCCGCAAGTTGTGGCGGCAGAAGGGCACCGGCCGCGCGCGCGTCGGGTCAATCCGCTCGCCGCTCTGGCGGCATGGCGGCACCGTCCACGGGCCGAAGCCTCGCGATTACAGCTACGCGTTGCCGAAAAAGATTCTGCTGGGCGCGCTGCGCTCGGCGCTTTCGGCAAAACTGGCCGAAGAAAAACTGACGGTGGTGGATGCTTGGCGGCTTGAGACGCACAAGACCAAAGCGTTGCGGGAGAAGCTCGACAAGCTGAACGGGACGAAATCGGCGCTGCTCGTTTCGCACGGCGAAAACCGCAATTTGGAGCTCGCGAGCCGCAACCTCGAAGGAGTGAAGCTCGCGGCGCCAAACGTTCTGCAGCCCTACGACGTGCTCAAGCACGACCTGCTCCTGCTTTCGAAAGACGCGGTGGCGCGCCTGAGCCATTCGCTCGATCCGGAAAAGAAACCGGTGGTGGTTCCGGACGTTACGGCCATCGCTCCCGCGGCAAAGCCTGCGAAGAAGGAAGCGGCGCCGAAAGCGGCTGCGAAAAAAGAGAAGCCCGCGGCCAAGAAAGCCGCAAAACCGGCAAAGAAAAAAGGGAAGGGATAAGCGATGTCGACCCCTCACTATCAGATTATTCGCCGGCCGATCATCACGGAAAAAGGCCTGGGTGTAAAAGAGACGCAGCACACGGTGGTGTTCGAAGTTTCAACGAGAGCCACCAAGACCGAGATCAAAGAAGCAGTGCAGCAAATTTTCAAGGTGAAGGTCGCGGGCGTGCGCACGGCGAATTTTGTCGGCAAGATGCGCCGGCGCGGACAAAACGAAGGCTACCGGAGCGATTGGAAGAAGGCCTACGTGAAGCTCGCCGAAGGCGAGAAAATGATCGAGTACGCGGAGAATTTATAGGCTACGGGCGGGAAGCAGCGTGGAGTTTTAGAGAGCAAGAGGCAGCGATGGGACTGAAGAGCTTTAATCCGTATACAGCGTCGCGGCGGTTCATCACCGTCGTGGACAAGAGCCACATCACCAAACAGGAGCCGGAAAAGGCGCTGCTCGAGCCGAAGAAGCGCTCCGGCGGGCGCAACAATCACGGCGAAATCGTGATCTGGCACCGCGGCGGCGGCCACAAGAAGCAGTACCGCAAAGTGGATTTTCGCCGCGACAAACTCGGCATCCCCGCGAAGGTTGCGGCCATCGAGTACGATCCGAACCGCACCGCGAACCTCGCGCTCTTGCATTACGCCGACGGCGAAAAGCGCTACATCCTGCACCCGGTGGGGCTGGAAGTGGGCGCGACGGTCTCGACGGGAGAGGGCGCGGACATTCTTCCCGGCAATGCGCTCCAGATCAAGCACATTCCGCCCGGCACCATGGTGCACAACCTGGAGCTCAATCCGGGGCGCGGCGGACAAGTGGTGCGTTCCGCAGGCGGGTCGGCGCAGCTTCTGGGTAAGGAAGGCGATATTGCGCTCGTGAAGCTGCCTTCGGGCGAAGTGCGCAAGTTTTCTCTGGATTGCATGGCCACGGTCGGCCAGGTCGGCAACCTCGACCATGAGAATGAAACCTACGGCAAAGCGGGACGCACGCGGTGGCACGGGAAAAAGCCAACGGTTCGCGGCGTGGCCATGAATCCCGTGGATCACCCGCACGGAGGCGGTGAAGGCCGCGTGAAAGGCAATCATCCGCAGACCCCCTGGGCTTTCCCGACGTTGGGAAAAAAGACGCGGCACAACAAGCGCACCGACAAGCACATTGTCGAACGGCGCAAGTAGCGCTGAGCAGGCACTGAGACGAGAATCCGGGCGGTGATGGCAGAGCGGCCCGGCGAGAGTGGAAACGATGCGAGCGACACGTACAACACGAACAGCAGGTCGGCGGACGGCTTTGCGCGCGACTGCGAAGCGGTCGGCCCGTCCGGCGAAGCGCGCGGCAAAGCGCGCGGCGATGAAGACCGCCAAACCGGCCCGGCCGGTCCGAAAAATAGTTGCGGCTCCCCCGGAGCCGGTTCTTTACAAGCTTTGCAAACCCGGTTGGGCGGTGATTGTGGAGCGCATTCCGAACGCCCAGGGCACGCGGTTTGTGTGCCCGTTCTGCCCGAAGTCGCACCGCGTTCCGGGACCCGTTCGGGGATTCAAGAAGATGCGGCGCGCGCAATGGAGCCGGCTGCGGCGAGTGGAGGAATAGGGAAGCGATGGCACGCTCACTGAAAAAAGGGCCGTTCGTGGACGGCCACCTGCGCGAGAAGGTGGAAGGCTTGAACGCGCGGAATGAAAAGAAGGTTGTTAAGACGTGGTCGCGGCGCTCGACGATCGTGCCGGACATGATCGGGCACACCATCGCCGTGCACAACGGCAAGAAATTTATTCCCGTGTATGTGACCGAGCAGATGATCGGTCACAAGCTGGGCGAATTTTCCCCGACGCGCTCGTTCAAAGGGCACGCCGTGAAGGCGGCGCTCGAAAGGGCCGCCGGTGTGGCTCCCGTCGGCGGAGTAGCTCCCGCCGGAGCACCAGCGGGAGGCGGCGCAGCTCCGGCAGCGCCGAAGGCATAAGTCATGGCGGACGTGCAAACACAGATTGGCTCGATTGAAGCGCACGCGCTGGCGCGGCATGTGCGAATGTCGCCGCAAAAGGTCCGTCTAGTGATGGACTTGATCCGCGGGCAGAAGGCGCAGGACGCCTTGCAGACTCTGAGGTTCACACCCAAACGCGCCGCGAAGCACATCGAGAAGGTGTTACGCAGTGCGATTGCCAACGCCGAGCGCAAAGCGGAAGACTCCGGCTCGCCGCTGGACGTGGACGAATTGTACGTTTCGAATTGTTTTGTGAACGAAGGGCCGCGCTGGAAGCGGCTGCGTCCCGCCCCGATGGGCCGCGCATTCCGCTATCAGAAGCGTACCGCCCATCTATGGGTGGGCGTTGCCGAGCACCATGTGGCGGCAGCCGAGCGCGTGGCTGCTAACCTCGCCGAAGCCGAGGCACAGAAGGGCGCGCGCGGTACCATGCGGCGCGTGCGCAAAGCGCTGACCGGGAAGCAATCGGCGCCCAAGAAAGGGAAGAAGTAATGGGACAGAAGACGCACCCGTACGGATTTCGCCTCGGCTACAACAAGCCGTGGAAGTCGCGCTGGTACGCCGACCGCGACTACGCCGAGCTGCTTCACGAAGACGTGAAGTTGCGGCGCGAACTGAAGGACCGCTTGAAGAGCGCGGGCATCAGCTCCATTGACATCGAGCGCGCCGCCAACAAGCTGGTCGTTCGAATCTACACCGCGCGGCCGGGCATCATCATCGGGCGCAAGGGCGCCGAGATTGACAAGCTGAAGCAGGAAGTGCAGAAGCGCACCAAGCGCGAAGTGCACATCGACATTCAGGAAGTGCACCGCCCGGAGCTGGACGCGCAGCTGGTGGCGGAATCCATTGCCCTGCAGCTTGAAAAGCGCGTGGCCTTCCGCCGCGCGATGCGCAAAGCCGTTGACTCCGCGCTGCGCTTCGGCTGTAAGGGCATCAAGGTTCGTGTCGCGGGCCGCTTGAACGGAGCGGAAATCGCGCGCAAGGAGTGGTACCTGCAAGGGCGGCTGCCGCTGCAGACGCTGCGTGCGGACATCGATTTCGGATTCGCACAGGCGTACACGACGTACGGCGTGATCGGCGTGAAGTGCTGGGTTTACCAGGGCGAGAATGTGCCCAAGCGCGCTTCGAAGGTGCAGAAAGAGCGCGACGCGATCGCCGCGGCATAGCGGGTAAGGATAGCGGTTTTAAGTGTGACCGCAGAGCGGTCAACGAGATCAGGGAAGCGAGAACACAGCGATGTTGATGCCCAAGAAAGTGAAGTACCGGAAGCAGATGCGCGGCCGGCGCACAGGAAAAGCCTGGCGCGGAGGCGATCTGGCTTTTGGCGAATACGGACTGAAAGCCATGGAAGCCGCCTGGATCACTGACCGGCAAATCGAAGCTTCGCGCGTGGCGATTACGCGGTTCATCAAGCGCGGCGGAAAACTGTGGATCCGGATTTTCCCGGACAAGCCGTTCACCAAGAAGCCCGCGGAAACGCGCATGGGCAAAGGCAAAGGCGCGCCGGAGAAATGGGTTGCGGTGGTGAAGCCGGGACGCATCATGTTTGAAATGGCGGGCGTCGACGAGGCTATCGCGAAACAGGCACTCCGCTTGGCTTCACACAAGCTGCCGATTCCCACGAAATTCGTTTCCCGCGCGGGAGGGTTTTAGCGATGCCACGGCGCATTGAGAAAATTCGCGAAGCGGGCGTACACGAGCTCGAAGCGCAGCACAAAGAACTGACGGAGATGATTTTCCGCCTGCGGTTTCAGCTGACGACCGGACAGGCGGAAGCGCTCAAGCGGCTGCGCGAAGCGAAAAAAGATCTGGCGCGCGTCAAGACACTCTTGCGCGCCCATGAGCTGTCGGCCGCTTCGCGGTCGCAAGCAGCAGGGAAGGCGTAATGACAACCGAAACGCAGAGCGCATCGACCGACAACCGCGGCGAGCGCACCGTGCTCACCGGCAAAGTCACCAGCGCGAAGATGGAAAAGACCATCGTCGTCGAAGTGACGCGGCTGGTGCAGCACACCAAGTACCGCCGCGTGGTGCGCATCTCGAAAAAGTTTTACGCGCACGATGAAACGCGCCAGGCCAAGGCGGGCGACACCGTTCGAATCGTGGCTTCGCGGCCGCTTTCGAAATTGAAGCGCTGGCGGCTCAAGGAAGTGCTGACGCGGAACGCGTCGGCCGAGTAAGCGGGACAGGGGAGCAGACCGATGATTCAGATGCGAACCTGGCTGACGGTGGCCGACAATTCCGGCGCGCGGAAGCTGATGTGCATCATGCCGGTGGGCGGCGACGCGGGTCTGCAAGCCGGCCTAGGCGACGTCATCACCGCGTCGGTTAAGGAAGCCACACCGGAAAGCCAGGTCAAACAAGGCACGGTCGTAAAGGCCGTGGTGGTTCGAATGAGGAAAGAGCGGCGGCGCAAGGACGGCACGTACATCCGCTTTGACGACAACGCCGCGGTGCTGATCAACGAAACCGGCGAGCCGGTGGGGACGCGCGTTTTCGGCCCAGTGGCCAGAGAGCTGCGCGAAAAGAAATTTACGAAGATCGTTTCGCTGGCTCCGGAGGTTTGGTAGACGATGACACTGCGACATGAACGGATTGAGCGGCATACCATCGGCGTCCGCAAGGGCGATCAGGTCCGGGTGATTTCCGGGCGCGATGCCGGCAAGAGCGGGCGGGTGCTTTCGGTCAACGCCAAGAAAAACACCGTGGTGGTCGAGCACGTGTCCATCATCAAGCGGCACACGCGGCCCAACCCGGGGAAAAACATCAAGGGCGGGATCGTGGAGAAGGAAGGCCCGATCAACGTTTCGAACGTCATGGTGGTCTGCACGAGCTGCGGCAAGCACACGCGCCTCGGGCACAACATCTTGCCGGACGGAACGAAAGTGCGCGCTTGCCGCCGCTGCGGCACGACGCTCGACAAGTAAAAGGCGAGGCTGAGCACAGCAATGAAGACGCGATTGCACGAAAAATACCGGAGCGAGACGGTGCCCGCGCTGATGAAGCGTTTCGGGTGGAACAACCGCATGGCCGTGCCCAAGCTCCAGAAAATCACAGTGAACATCGGCCTCGGCGAAGCCAGCCAGAACGTCAAGCTACTGGACACCGCGGCGGTGGAACTCGGCCAGATCACCGGGCAGAGAGCCATCATCACCCGGGCGAAGAAATCCATTGCGAACTTCAAGATCCGCAAGGGCATGCCCATCGGGTGCGCGGTGACGCTGCGCGGAGAAAAGATGTACGAATTTCTCGACCGCTTGTGCAATGTGGTGCTGCCCCGCGTGCGCGACTTTCGCGGACTGCCCTCGAATGCTTTTGACGGGCGCGGGAACTACACACTGGGACTGAAGGACCAGCTGGTGTTTCCGGAAATCGACTACACCCGCGTGGACAAGATCAAAGGCATGAACGTCACATTGACGACGACGGCGAAGAACGACGAGGAAGGCCGCGAACTGCTGAAGGGCCTCGGAGTTCCGCTGCGGGTTCCCGGGGGAGCGCAATAAATGGCACGCACGGCAAAGATCGCCAAGTCGCTGAAGAAGCCGAAGTTCAAGGTGCGGATCCGCAACCGCTGCCGCGTTTGCGGCCGCGCGCGGGGGTATATCCGCAAGTTCCAAATGTGCAGAATCTGTTTTCGCGGTATGGCGCTGAAGGGAGAAATTCCCGGCGTCGTGAAAGCGAGCTGGTAGGAGCCAATAGGAAAATTATGCAAACGGATCCCATTGCTGATTTCTTGACGCGCTTGCGCAACGCCACCGCGGCCAAGCACCAGCGCGTGGACGTTCCGGTGTCGAAACTCAAGACGGAAATCGCGCGCATCCTGAAGGAAGAGGGCTATATCTCGACTTTCAAACTGGTCGAGGAAAACAAAACCCGCAAGATGCTGCGCGTTTTCCTGAAGTACACGGCCGACCGGCGCAGCGTCATTACCGGGCTCAAGCGGATTTCGCGCCCCGGCTCGCGTTGCTACCTCGGCGCAACGGAAATCAAGCCGGTAGTTGGCGGGCTGGGCATCAGCATCATGACCACGCCGAAGGGCCTGATGAGCGGGCGGGCCGCGCGCAAGGCCAAGATCGGCGGCGAACTTCTTTGCGAAGTTTGGTAGCGCGTTTGTGGACGCGCTCCGGCCCGGTCGGAGCGCACGGAACTTCACAAGATTTTTTGATAAGGACGAACAGATGTCACGTATCGGACGCAAACCAATTCCCGTGCCGGCAGGCGTGAAGATCGCGCTCCAGGTCGGCCAGGTCGACGTGCAGGGGCCCAAGGGCAAGCTCTCCGTGCCGGTGCCGCGTGGCATCAACTTCGAGCAGAAGGACGGCGTGCTGACGGCCACCCGCGAGACGGAAGACCATCGCGCGCTGCACGGGCTGGCTCGCGCGCTCGTCGCCAACGCGGTCCAAGGCGTCACGCAGGGCTTCAAAAAGGAGCTCGACATCGTTGGCGTTGGCTACCGCGCGGAGCTGAAGGGCAAAGCGGTCAATTTTGCGCTCGGCAAATCGCATCCCATCGAGTTCCGGATTCCCGAAGGGATTCAGATCGCCGTGGACAAGCAGACCCATATCGTGGTCAGCGGCGCGGACAAAGGCCAGGTCGGGCAAGTTGCCGCGGACCTTCGCGCGCTGCGCCCGCCCGATCCGTACAAGCAGAAGGGCGTGCGCATTACCGGCGAGCGCCTCAAGAAGAAGGCTGGCAAGGCTGGAGCGAAAGCCGGCGGCCCGGCGTAGAGCCGTTGGCCGCTTTGCGGCCACGCATGTTAAGGAGAATAGACAGTGGCATCGGCACGAGTTCGTAAGTTGTCGAAGAACCTGCACCGCATTCGCGTTCACGAGCGCGTGCGGCAAAGGGTCGAAGGCACCGCGGAGCGCCCGCGCCTCTGCGTGTACCGCTCGCTGGGCCATATTTATGCGCAGGTCATCGACGACCGCGGCGGAAAGACCCTGGTCTCGGCCAGTTCCGTCGACGGCGAGACGAAAAAATCCTTGAAGGGTGGGGGAAATATTGCGGCTGCAAAAGTGATCGGCAAAGCAATCGCCGAACGCGCCAAGGCTGCTGGAGTCGTGAAAGTGGTGTTCGACCGCGGCGGGTACAAGTACCACGGCCGCGTCAAGGCGCTCGCCGATGCGGCGCGGGAAGCGGGGTTACAGTTCTAAGCCTATGTCGAAGCAAATTCTGCGGGACAGTTTAGCGGTACGCCGGCTCCTGGAGGTGAACCCTTCGGATTTGAAGGACGACGTGGTCGCCATCAACCGCGTCACGAAAGTCGTCAAGGGAGGAAAGAACCTCAGCTTTTCGGCGCTCGTCGTGGTCGGCGACAGCCACGGCCATGCCGGGTTCGGCATGGGCAAGGCCCGTGAAGTGCCCATGGCCATCAAGAAGGGCATCGAGCAGGCGAAAAAGAATTTGATCAAGCTGAACCTGAAGGGCGGGACCATTCCGCACCAGGTGCTCGGTCGTTACGGCTCCGCGCAAGTTCTGTTGAAGCCCGCCCCGGAAGGCACCGGCGTGATCGCGGGCGGTCCGGTGCGCAAAGTGATGCAGGTCGCGGGAATTCACAACGTGCTGACGAAGTCGCTCGGTACCTCGAACCCGCACAACGTCGTCAAGGCCACCTTTGCCGCTCTACTGGGCTTGAAGGATGCGGCGCAGGTTGCCGAAACGCGCTCCAAGACCGTTGACGAAATCAGCGGTAGGCAGCAAAAGGCCGCCGCGGGTGAGAGCAACGCATGACAGCCGAGAAGAAGGCCGGAAAGAAGACCGGCGGCAAAGTAAAGATCAAGTGGGTGGTCAGCTTCATCAGTTGCACCGATGACATGCGGCAAACCATCCGAGGCCTCGGGCTGCGCAGAATGCATCAGGTCGTCGAGCGCGAGGACACACCGTCCGTGCGCGGCATGATCCACAAAGTGCGTCACCTCGTGGAAGTGGTGGAGTAAGAGCGATGGCGAAAAAAGTTTCACGCGGCCGCAAAGCGGCCAGAAGCAGCGGAGAGCGCAAGACAATTAGCCTTTCGAATCTGCACCCGCCGAAAGGCTCGCGGCACCGCAAAGTGCGCGTGGGCCGCGGAATGGGTTCGAAACTGGGGAAGACCTCGGGAGCGGGCGACAAGGGACAGAAGTCCCGCCGCGGTTATTCGCGCCGCCGCGGATTCGAAGGCGGACAGATGCCGCTCCACCGGCGCATGCCGAAGCGCGGATTTCACAATCCGTTTGGCGTGTCGTATTCGGTGGTGAACGTGGAGGAACTGAATGTTTTCCCCGCGGGCGAGACGGTGACGCCGGAATTGCTCCGCGCGCATGGTTTTGTCAGCCGCGCCACCGGCCCGATCAAGGTTTTGGGCGACGGCGACCTGAAGAACAAGCTGGCCATTCACGCGCACGCCTTCAGCGCGTCGGCCAAGGACAAAATTACGAAAGCAGGGGGCACTTTCGAAGTGGTGGCGTAGGCGAGGAGAGAGCGAACGAAGAATTTCGGGAATAGCGCATGAACCGATTCATCGAAGCAGTGAAGAACATCTTCCGCATTCAGGATTTGCGGAACCGGGTGTTGTTTACCCTGGCGCTGCTCGCTGTGTATCGCATCGGTGCGCACATCCCGACTCCGGGAATCAACACCGCCGTGCTGGAGCAGATTTTCCAGCAGTCGGCGGGTTCGGTTCTCGGCATCTTCGATCTCTTCAGCGGCGGCAACTTCCGCCGGCTGACGATTTTTGCGCTCGGCATCATGCCGTATATCACTTCTTCGATCATCCTACAGTTGATGCAGGTAGTTTTTCCGTACCTCGAGCGTTTGCAGAAGGAGGGCGAGCTTGGCCGGCGCAAAATCACACAGTACACACGCTACCTGACCATCGTGCTGAGCGTCATTCAATCGCTGACCATCGCCTCCACGCTGCAGGCCGCGAACATGAACGGGCAATCGCTGGTCTATCACCCCGGTCTTGGGTTCACGCTCATGACCATCCTGACATTGACCACCGGTTCGGCGTTCATCATGTGGCTGGGCGAGCAGATCAGCGAGCGCGGCATCGGCAACGGTATGTCGCTGATCATTTTCACGGGTATTGTGGTCGGATTGCCGCGCGCTGTTGAGGATCTCATCTTGAAGGCCAAGACGCAGGCGTGGGGACCGTTCACCGGGCTCGCGCTGATCTTCCTCATCGCGCTGATGATTGCGGTGGTCTCTTTCATCGTTCTTGTGGAGGGCGGCCAGCGGCGCATTCCGGTGCAATATGCGAAGCGCGTGATTGGCCGGCGCGTGATGGGCGGCCAGTCCTCGTACCTGCCGCTGCGCGTGAATTCGGGCGGCGTCATTCCGCCGATTTTTGCAAGTTCGCTACTGGCTTTCCCGGCCACCGCAGCGCTGGTCCTTGGGAATCGATGGGCGTTTGTGAACACCATCAAGAACACGCTGTCCTGGGGCGAACCGCTTTATACGCTCGTGTACGTCACGATGATTCTGCTGTTCTCGTTTTTCTACGTCGGCATAGTTTTCAACCCGACCGAGCTGGCCGACAATATGCGGAAGAACGGCGGGTTCATTCCGGGCATCCGCCCGGGCCGGAATACGTCGGAGCACGTCAGCAAGATCTTAAAGCGGCTGACGTTCATCGGCGCCTGTTATCTGGCGTTGGTTTGCCTCCTGCCGGAATGGATGATCGCGGGCATTCACCTCGATCACATTGGCTGGGGTATCGGCTCCTGGTTTGACCGGCACTTCCCGGTGTGGTTCCTGAAAGGTTTGGGAGTGCAGTTTTATTTCGGTGGTACGTCGCTTTTGATCGTGGTGGGCGTGGCGATGGATACGGTGCAGCAGCTCGAAGCACAGCTCGTCATGCGCAACTACGAAGGGTTTGCTCGGAAGGGCCGGTTGCGCGGACGGCGGTAATGGACACGAGCCGAATGGCGCCGGAAAAACGGCCCCAGGAAGAGCTCAACCGCGCGCTGATTTTTCTCGGGCCTCCGGGCGCGGGAAAGGGCACGCAGGCGAAAGAGCTGGCCGCCCGGTATCGGGTGCCCCATCTTTCCACCGGTGACATGCTCCGGGAACACGTGAGCAAGGGCACGGCACTCGGGAAGGAAGCCAAGCCCATCATGGAGCGGGGCGATCTGGTGCCGGATTCGCTGGTGCTCAAGATGGTCGCCGAGCGAATCGAGCGGCCCGATTGTTCGCATGGTTTTGTGTTTGATGGTTTTCCACGGACGGTCGCTCAGGCGCAGTATCTGGGCGAGATGCTCAAGCAGCACGGGCACCGGCGGCCGCTTGTGATTCACCTGGTGATCGATCCGTCGCTGCTTTTGCGGCGGCTGACCGGCCGGCGGACGTGCAAGGCGTGCGGGGAGATTTATAATGTCTACGAGCGCCCGCCGAAAGTGGAAGGCCGCTGCGACAACGATGGCGGCGAACTGGTGCAGCGCCCCGACGACCGGGAAGAAGTTGTAGCGCCGCGACTTCAGGCGTACGAGAAGCAAACGGCGCCGCTGGTAGCGTACTACCGCAGGCTTGGGTTGCTTCACGATGTCGATGCTGCAAAAAGCGTCGAAGAAGTGGGGCGCCAGGTTTTGCAGAGCGTGCAGAGCAAGCGCGGGGCGCGCTAGTCGGCCCGGTAAGGGCCGCAGATAGAAACGATGGCGATTCATCTGCGCAGTGCGGAAGAACTGGAAAAGATGCACCGCGCCGGGCTCATGGTGCACGAGGTTTTGACGGCGCTGCGGGGATTTGTGCGGCCCGGGCTGACCACGATGGACCTCGAGAAATTTGCCGAGGAGAGAATCGGCGGCAAGCCCGGCAAGGCGGCGTTCAAAGGATATCGCGGTTATCCTTGCTCGCTGTGCACGTCGGTGAACAGCGAGATCGTTCACGGGATTCCCTCGCCGAAGCGGAAATTGCGCGAAGGCGACATCGTCTCGATCGACTTTGGGATGGAAGTGGACGGATATTTTGCGGATTCGGCGGTCACCGTCCCAGTTGGGCAGGTCCGGCCGGAGCTGCAGAAGCTGCTGGACGTGACCCGCGATTCGCTCGACCGCGCGATTGAAAAGATGCGCGCGGGCAACCGCCTCGGTGACGTCGGCCACGCGGTGCAGAGTCTGGTCGAGCAGAACGGTTTCTCGGTAGTGCGGGAGTTCGTCGGGCACGGCATCGGCACGAAGATGCATGATGAGCCCAACCTTCCGAACTACGGCGAAGAAGGGCGCGGCGCCCGCCTGCAAGAGGGAATGGTGATTGCGGTCGAGCCGATGGTGAACGCCGGCGGGCCGGAAGTGCGGATGCGGGACGAGTGGGTGGCGGAAACGGCGGATGGCAGCCCCTCGGCGCATTTCGAACATACCGTGGCGGTCACCGCGAACGGGCCGTGGATTTTGACGCGGCCCAAAGAAATGACCGGACCGTCGTGGTAAACGGAGCAACAACAAGAACAGGAGATTATGGCGAAACGGTTCGACGAAGATAAGAAAAAGGGCGACTCCGGCAATTCCAAAGAGGACGCCATTGAAGTAATGGCCACGGTGATCGAGCCGCTGCCGAACGCCATGTTCCGGGTCGAGCTGGAGAACAAACACCGAGTGCTGGCGCATGTTTCCGGGAAGATGCGCAAGAACTTCATCCGGATCCTGGCGGGAGACAAAGTTGCGGTGGAGCTTTCGCCCTATGATCTGACGCGAGGCCGGATCGTGTACCGCTATAAGTAGCGCGGCGAATGGCCTGGCTGTCGAGCGTGAAGAAGTTTAAGGAGAGCGTTTCATGAAAGTACGAGCATCGGTAAAAAAGATTTGTGACAAGTGCAAGGTGATCCACCGGCGCGGCGTGGTGCGGGTGATCTGTCAGAACCCGAAGCACAAGCAGCGCCAGGGATAAGGAACCTCGTTAGGAGAATCGAATGGCACGCATCGCAGGTGTTGATCTTCCGCCGCAGAAGCGCCTCTGGGTCGGGCTGACCGCGATCTACGGCATCGGGCAGGAGCGCGCGAAGAGTATCGCGGCGAAAGCCAACGTCGACCACACGAAGAAAATTCGCGACTTGACGGAAGACGAAATCAACCACATCCGCCAGGTCATCGAGCAGGAAGGCCGCGTGGAAGGCGATCTCCGCAAGGAGATCCAGATGAACATCCGCCGGCTGATCGAAATCCAGGCGTACCGCGGCATACGGCACCGCCGGAATTTGCCGGTGCGCGGGCAGCGCACGCACACGAACGCCCGCACGCGAAAAGGGCCGCGGCGCGGCGCGGTTGCGGCGAAGAAGAAGATCGTCGGCAAGAAGGGTTAGGAACGACCTTCAAAGCAAGATTCAGATTTGGCGACACAAGAAACGGAGTGAAAAGTGGCAAAAGAACCGAAAGGCGCGGCGCCGGACGCAACGGCGGCACCTGGAAAACCGGCGGCAGCTACGAAGCGCAAAAAAGAATTCAAGAAGAAGCGCGAGCGCCGCGTCATTCCGCACGGCGTGGTATACGTGGCCGCGACGTTCAACAACACGCAGATCACCATTGCGGATTCTGACGGCCGGGTCGTGTGCTGGTCCTCGGCGGGTGCCATCGGCTTCAAGGGCTCGCGCAAGGGCACGCCGTATGCCGCGCAGCAGGCTTCGCTCGCTGCCGCGGGCGTGGCCCGCGACCAGTACGGAATGAAGAGCGTCGAAGTGCGCGTGAAGGGGCCGGGCTCGGGACGCGAGTCCGCCGTGCGCGCGCTGGCCGCCGCGGGACTGCACATCGTGCTGCTTCGCGACGTCACGCCGATTCCGCACAACGGCTGCCGTCCGCCGAAGCGCCGCCGAGTTTGATGCCCGAGGAAAATATTCAGCGGGACAGGCAACACTGCCGATCCCGCGAGAGTTTCGAGAAGGGAGAATAGAAGTTGGCAAGACACCGAGATGCAGTCTGCCGCCTGTGCCGCCGGGAAGGGCAGAAGCTGTTTTTGAAAGGGCTGCGGTGCTTCACGGAGAAGTGCGCGATTGAGAAGCGCAACTTCGTTCCGGGACAGCACGGGCAGTCGCGGCGCCCGAAAGTTGCGGGGTACGGCCTGCAGTTGCGCGAGAAGCAGAAGGTTAAGCGCACCTACGGGCTGCTGGAGCGGCAGTTCCGCACCTACTTCGAGAAGGCCGAGAGGGCCAAGGGGCCGACGGGCGAAAACCTGATCATCATGCTGGAGCGCCGCCTGGACAACGTGGTGTGGCGCGCGGGCCTGGCGTCCTCGCGTTCGCAGGCGCGGCAGCTCGTTTTGCACGGCCATGTTCGCGTGGGCGGGAAGAAGGTCAATATCCCGTCGTATCTCGTGAGCGTCGGCGAAGAGGTGGCCATCAAGGAAAAGATGCACCAGAACGCGATGGTGCTGGAGGCACGGAACGTCGCGCAAAGTCAGAACGCGGTGCCATGGCTCGAACAGGACCGCGAGCAGTTCAAAGCCAAGGTCGTGGCGCTGCCGAAGCGCGACGACGTGCAGACGCCGCCGATCAACGAGCAGCTCATCGTCGAGCTGTACTCGAAGTAAGAAGCTGCCCCGGCCGGGCCGGGGCGCCACACAAGAACGAGGGCCGGCGCGCGGGCGCCGCGGGTTTAGGTCCGGAAATGTGGACCAGAAGGAAGGAACACGATGTGGAAGGGTTTTCAAAAGCCGAAGCGTCTTGCATCCGAGCTGGAGTCTCTGACCGAGAAGTACGGGCGGTTCTCCGCGCAGCCGTTTGAGCGCGGCTGGGGCACCACAGTTGGAAACGCGCTGCGCCGTGCGCTGTTGAGCTCGATTGAGGGCGCGGCGATTACCGCCGTCAAGATCGAAGGAGTGCTCCACGAATTCTCTTCGATCCCCGGCGTGGTGGAGGACGCCACGGACATCATCCTCAACCTGAAGCAGGTGCCCATCAAGCTGAACACCGATTTGCCGAAGACGATTTACGTGAACGTGGACCATCCCGGTCCAGTGACCTCGGCGCAGATCGAGGAAGACGCGGACTTCGCGGTGCTCGACAAGAGCGTATACATCGCGACGGTCAGCGAAGGCGGGAAGCTGCAAATCGAAATGCGCGCCAAGAACGGGCGCGGTTACGTGGCCGCCGACCGCAACTACGATGAAGACCTGCCGATCGGCTACATCCCGGTCGACAGCGTGCACTCGCCGGTGCGCAAGGTGAACTACTCGGTCGAAGCCGCGCGTCTCGGCCAGATGACGGACTACGAGAAGCTGATGATCGAAGTCTGGACCAACGGCGCGATCACGCCGCAGGATTCCATCGGCCTGGCCGCGAAGCTGGTGAAGGACCACATGAGCATCTTCATCAACTTCGAAGAGCCGACGGAAATGACGGAACTCCCGCAGGAAATCGCCAACGATCCGCGGCTCGAGCACCTGGACCGCTCGGTCGAAGAGCTGGAGCTTTCCGTGCGCTCCTACAACTGCCTGAAAAACGCGAACATCCAGACGATCCGCGAACTGGTGCAGAAGAGCGAAAACGAAATGCTGAAGACCAAGAACTTCGGCCGCAAGTCGCTCAACGAGATCAAGGAAATACTGACCAAAATGGGCCTCAGCCTGGGCATGAAGTTTGACGAGCACGGCCGCATAATCTGGCCGCCGCTGCCGAGCCAGACTGCGCCGCCGCCCTCGGAAGACACGATCGGACTTTAAAGGCGAGGCGATAAGGGACAATCGATGCGACATCTCAATTCAGGATCGAAACTTGGACGCAACCCATCCCATCGGCGCGCGACGCTGAGGAACTTGGTCACCAATCTTTTCGAGCATGGACGGATCACCACCACGCTCACGCGCGCGAAAGCGGCGCGGCCGGTGGCGGAGAAGATCATCACGCTGGGCAAGCGCGACACGCTGCAATCGCGGCGCCAAGCGGCTTCCTACATCATGACACCAGCGGTTACGCAGAAGCTCTTCGGTGAGATTGCGCCAAAGTTCGCGGACCGCGCCGGCGGCTACACACGGATCATCCAGGCAGGCGTCCGCGTCGGCGACGGCGCGAAGGTGGCCATCCTCGAGCTCATCGGCTACGAGCTGAAGAAAAAGGAAAAGAAAGAAAAGGCCAAGAAGGAAGAACCGGCGGCAGCCACAAGCTAGGGCTGCGAAGCCAACGATAACCAGCAAAGCTCGCTCCTCGGCTCAGCCGGGAGCGGGCTTTTTGTTTTGGATCATGATAAAAACCGCGTGGATTCACCGGAAATGCATAGTCACCAGGAGTCATGGGAAAACGGCATAAGTCATCAAGTCATCTTTCTCTTCATCGCCATGTCTCGGAGCAGATCAGAGAACCGGGCTAGCCGGCGGGATCGCTAGAAGATGCAGCAGCCTGAGCGGCCGGGCGGTGCCTGCGGAACCAGAGGTAGAGGATGGCGGTGGCGAAGAAGGCGCCGGCGGAATCGAGCAGGGAATCATAGGGCGATGCGCCGCGGCTGGCGACGAAGGCTTGGTGGATTTCGTCGAGCGCGGAATAGACAGCAGCGACGGAGAGCGCGGCGAGGCCCCAGGTCCAGCGCCAGCCTTTGCGGCCGCCGCGCACGCCGCGGTAAAGCAGCAGGCAAAACACAAAGTACTCGGTGAAGTGCGCGCTCTTGCGAATGTAGAAGTGGATGACGTGGAGCTGGTGTTGCGTGAACGAGGGATGCAACCAGCGCAAGATGGGTTCGAAGAACGAAGCCGTGTGCTCGGAAGAAAAAGCGTCCGTCGACATCGTGAAAATGAGGCCGGCCCAGACGAGAGCGGGCCACCAAGCGCGCAGCCAGCCTGGCATGCGGGGCGGGCCGAGACGTTCCTGGATCTCAGCTAATTGAGGCGCGGGCCTCGGATTACGCCATGACTCGCCTTGCGGCACTAGGATTGGGCTCCTTCCGTTTCTTGTTCCCGCCTCAAGAATTGAGGAATCAAATTCGCCGGCGCTTGAACCGCCGACGTTGGCGCGCTTCCTGGCACCGAGCAAGAGCCCGCGGTCTGAAAACCGCGGCTACAACTCTGCAACGAGATTATTTAACTTAATTATTCTACCTGATAGTTCGGCGCTTCGCGGGTGATGATGACGTCGTGAACGTGGCTTTCGCGGAGGCCGGCGGCGGTGATGCGGACGAACTGGCTCTTTTCAGAAAGCTCCTTCAGCGTGGCCGCGCCGACGTAGCCCATGCCGCTCTTGAGGCCGCCGACAAGCTGGTCGGTAAGAGCGCCGAGGAGACCTTTGTATGGGACGCGGCCTTCGACACCTTCCGGCACCGACTTGCCGCCCTCGCCCGATTCCTGCACGACCGCATAGCGGTCCGAGCCCGCATCCATCGCTCCCATCGAACCCATTCCGCGGTAAGACTTAAAGGTGCGGCCCTGGTAAAGGATAGTCTCGCCGGGTGATTCTTCGGTGCCGGCGAACAGGCTGCCGATCATTACGCAGGAGGCCCCGGCGGCGATGGCTTTGGTGATGTCGCCGGAATACTTGATGCCGCCATCGGCGATGATGGGAACGCCTGTGCCCTTGGCCGCGCGGGCCGCGGCCATGACGGCGCTGAGCTGCGGAACGCCCGCGCCGGTGACGACGCGCGTGGTGCAGATTGAGCCCGGCCCGATGCCGACTTTTAAGCCGTCAATGCCCAGTGAAATCAGATCCTTCGCGCCCTCGTAGGTGGCGACGTTGCCGGCGATAATTTGCATTTCCGGCAGGCGGCGCCGGATGGCTTTGATGGCCTCCATCACGCGCTCAGTGTGACCATGAGCCGTGTCAATGGCGAGAACATCCGCCTTGGACTTGGACATTTCGACGGCGCGTTCGAGGAAGTCGCCCGTTGCGCCGACAGCTGCGCCAACACGCAGGCGGCCCTGGTCGTCCTTTGCGGCACGAGGATACTCCAGTTTTTTCTGGATGTCCTTGACAGTGATAAGGCCCTTGAGGTTGAAGTCCTGGTCGACGACGAGCAACTTTTCAATGCGGTGCTTCTGCAGGATGCGCTCGGCTTCTTCGAGCGTGGTGCCGACGGGAACGGTGATGAGGTTGTCCTTGGTCATCACGGAGCCGACAAGCTGGGAGTGATTTTTTTCGAAGCGCAGGTCCCGGTTGGTCAGGATGCCAGTGAGGCGTGTGCCGCGCGTAACGGGAAGACCGGAGATGCGGTACTTGGTCATGATCTCGAGAGCCTGGCGAAGAGTGATATCCGGCGAGATGGTAACGGGGTCGACGATCATGCCGCTTTCCGAGCGTTTTACGCGGTCGACCTCTTCGGCCTGACGGTCGATGGTCATGTTGCGGTGCACGATGCCGATGCCACCCTGCCGCGCGATGGCGATGGCGAGGCGCGACTCGGTGACGGTGTCCATGGCGGCGGAGGCCAGTGGGATATCCAAGGGCAGTTTGCGCGTGAAGCAAGTGCGCGTGTCGACCTCGGATGGCAAGACGGACGACCTGCCCGGCAGGAGCAGGACGTCATCGAAAGTAAGACCCTCGGGAATTGGACCGTCGCTCATTCCAGCCTCATTTCAGCAGAACCGGTGCCGGAGAATTAGCGTCCTAAAACAGCGCAGCCCAGCGGGTGGCCGCTGGGCCGCGAGACGATTTCATCAAATTGCAAAAATCCATCACCGTGAAGCTTCTATTGTAGGGATAGCGGAAGCTTCGGTCAAGTTAGCTGCTTCATTTGGTCCGCGTAACACCTCAGCTTCCCTGCAAAAAGTCAATTAAGTTGGAACTTGCGAAGGGTCAACACCACCCGACAAGACCGATAGACCCCATCGTTGCCAATCGCGCACTCCCAGAGCTAATTAAGTTCTCACTCACGCGGACGGGGCGGCGCGCCTGTCCGCCCAACGTTGGCGCCTAACCAAGCCGCGCGCCACAGCCGCGTGGTCGCAGAACACAGCGGGCGTTTCAGCTTGAGGTGTTGGTTAGCCTGCACCCGGTTTATCGCTGATTCGTTCGAAGCAGGTGACTGAGGATCGCCTTCCCGCCCGGACTGTCTGGTGAAAGATGAGCGGCCCGCGCCTGCTGGCCACTATAACTGACTATCCGCGAATGTTTAGGCAGATTCCAGACTTTCGCTTGCCGAGTCACGATCACGATGGCTTCACCGCGCCAGACGCGTGGAAGCACGATGTCCTGGACGAATGCCTGCGCAAGAGCGGCGGATCGTAGGTCCCGAATCCAGCCACCTGCATCCCAAAAACTCGGACTGTGGTACGGCACGAGCTCGATACTGGCGAGCTCTCGTGCCAAACGGGCCCTCGCAACAGCAAATGGAACGGCCCAGAAGTCTACAAGACGTGCTATGACGCCTGCCAGCTTCGCATGCCACCACGCAAACCCACCGTGCCACGAATGCTGCGGGTCGAGAAATAAGAATGGGAGTGAGCCACGCTTGAACTTTTGTTTCAGGTTGGCCAGGAGCGCCTTGCGGAACTCCGGAACCTCGTACTCGCCAAAGTAGTCGTGAGGGCCAAGACCGGGGTTCAGTAGGAGTACGTAAATGGATGCGCGATGGAGGTCGCCGAGGAACGGCTGCGGCAGGAGGCCGAGATGGAGCCGCCGATCCTTAGGGGCACAGAAGTCTGACGCCTGGTGCGCGTCCGGCCAATTCCGTATCGTTACGACTGCCCGGGCGCTTCGCGGTGACCTGAGTACGACTTGGTCCGACATCAACACAAAGGGTGGACCTTCGGGTTTCCAACCGGCCCACTCTCGCAATAGATCCATTGAGTTAAGCTTTCCCTTGTGAAACCGCTTTCCTCAGCAGCGACAAAAGAGTGCCTTTCGGAACGTCGCGGCTCTGCTGTGGGGCTGCTGCGCGGCGTTTCGATCCTGGATTGTAGTAGATGAAATGGCTGCCCGAAACGTGGTCGAGCACGAAACCCTTGCGCTCCAAAAACCGGATGACTTCGCGCGGCTAACGGCGGGGAGTTTCGGCATACTCGAGGTCTAAAGAGGCAACCAACGATTCGTCGTCCGTTGGAATGGGTTCCCCGTGTTTCTTCAGACTCTCGATATAGCCGGAAATGGCGTCCTTAGCCATTTTCTTGGCTTCGGCCAGCGTTCGGCCGTAGGTCACGCAGCCCGGTAGCACAGGAACGATAGCCGTGAATCCGCCTTCGGGTTCGGGGCGCAGTACGATGTTAAAATGGCCGCGTGATTTCTTCATTTGAAAATTCATCTTATCGGAAGGACCTGAAGCGGTCAAATACTCGCCTGCTCATATCGAGTGTAGAACAGCTTGACTCCATCGCACGACGCGACTTTCGGAAGGAGCTGGCTGATTCAGCGAGACTGCGCGACAACGGCGTAGGAAGAGTTGAGGTACGCGCGGAGTTGGTTGGCTCTTGCGGGATTTGTCTCTTTGGCCGCCATGGTTTCCAAGATGGGAGCCAGGAACCTGCCATATCTCGCAAGTATTTTGAGGTCGCGAGCGGCCAGCGCCTGCAGGACCGCTTTTTCCGTTGGGGGTGAGACGATTTCGAGGCGACCGACGAAGACGCGAACGGTTTGTGCCGGCGCAGGCTGGATCGAGAGGGGAAGGATCGCGTCGACGAACGGGCGCGGCACGATGTACAAAAGACGGGTGCCTTCTTCAAACCAGGAATTTTGCCAGGTTTCGAACATAGCGTGGGCTTCGTCCTGATAGAGCCCCTGAGCCACGAGCATGCTTTCCACATCCCAGCGCAATGAGTCCATCGTGGCGGTGAGGTCGGGAGGCTCGAGGGACGCTTCATTCTGCAATGCCCCGGCGACGCGGTAACCCAGTTTGTCGCCGCGGCGTTCGAAGAGGAGCGTCGCGGGAATCTGTTGCTTGCTGAGGTTATCTGCGAGCAGCTTGCCTTCGGGCGTGAGTGTCACGGAAAC
>WNFA01006975.1_pt1 | contig 21767 bp, 18 predicted proteins | sample 5400481 | NCBI WGS metagenome assembly WNFA01 (sample SAMN13153340, study PRJNA577476) | soil metagenome | isolation source: 120 cm saprolite under Douglas fir tree site 2 hole 1 replicate 2 | place: USA:California | collected 2015-04-18
AAGTCAGGCCAGTAGACTGGGGCGACTCGTCGATCAACTGCTTGACCTCTCGAAAATCGAAGCCGGAGTCCTTTCTCTTGATCGCGATTGGACCGAACTGCCCGTTTTGATCGCTGATACAATAGCGAAGTTTGAGGGGCTGAATAAAGAATGTCGCATCGAGCAGAGCCTATCGCCTCTCCCGTTACAATATGTCGATCCCGATTGCTTCGTTCAGGTACTATGGAATCTCTTAGAAAACGCTTATAGGTATGCGCCACCATATTCCGCGATCAAGGTAGAAGCCAGGTGGACTGGAACCGAGGTGCTGATTGGGGTGAGCGATCGCGGCCCAGGGGTGCCTTTGGAAGAACGGGAGAAGATTTTCCGGCGTTTCTATCGCCTGGATCGAGGTCATAATAGGACATCTATGCAAGGAAACGGCCTGGGTCTCGCCATTTGCCGGGGCATTGTGGATGCGCATGACGGATCGATCTGGATGGAGGAGCGATTGGGAGGTGGGAGTGTCTTTTACTTTACGCTTCCATTGCCAAAGATCACTCCTGTCGAACTTGAGGCTTTTGGGGAAGGGGGGGAAGCCGCACTGGGCGATATCAGCGCAAAGAGGAGAGAACTCTATGAGCCACTCCAAACAGCGAATCTTACTAGTGGACGATGATCCTGGCATCATGGTGGCCGTGAAACAGGCTCTGACGACACACGGGTACGAAATGACGACAGCTACCGACGGACTGGAAGCGTTAGATGCGTTCGAGCGCGAATCGCCAGAACTGGTGCTTCTCGATCTAGTGATGCCTCGCTGTAGCGGCCTGGAAGTCTGCCGGCGTATCCGTGAATACTCGACCATTCCAATCATCATACTCAGCATCAAGGGCGGCGAAGCCGACATCGTCTCCGTACTCGATCTCGGCGCTGATGACTACCTGGTCAAACCTTTTCGTTTAGCAGAACTACTCGCGCGAGTGCGAGCGGTGTTGCGCCGTGGAACCGGGCTTATAGCAACAAAAGTCGTCTGCGGCGATTTAGAGATTGACATAGAGATGCACAAAGTCAGCGTGGCAGGCCGTTCAGTTACCCTCACTCCCATCGAGTATGCCCTGCTGGCTCAACTGGCTGGTAACGTGGGCCGTGTGTTGACCACTCGATTGCTCTTGCAGCGCGTATGGGGGCCCCAGTATTATGACGCAACTGATTATATCAAGGGTGTTATACGCCGCCTGCGTGTTAAGCTAGAACCTGATCCCGCCCATCCACAATATATCATTACTGAGCCACATCTTGGATACCGGCTGAACGACGCCTTGTGAACTCCCACACAAACTTCCCTCCGACAATCACTTATCAACTGCGCCGGAGAAAGTACACAGATCATCCCGTCGAGATTGAGCATGGCTTTTCTTTCCTCTGGTGCTGCCATTGGATATGATGGATAATTCGACCTGATGTTGACCCTGCTTTTCTTTCCTCTGGTGCTGCCATTGGATATGATGGATAATTCGACCTGATGTTGACCCTTGTGCTTGCTACTTAGGTCATCCCTCCTCCATTGTTAAGAAGCCTATTCCCATTTGACAGGATTGGAAGTGTCACCCAGCTTAGGGCGGCTTGATTCTCTCACGATCAGTTCAGGCTGGTACATAACGTGCTTGTGCTGGTGAGAGGTGGGATTATCTGCCTCGTCGAGAAGAAGCTCAGCGGCTGCGCGTCCGAGTTCGTATTTTGGTTGCCGAATTGAGGTGAGTGGCGTCGAAAGGACGCTCGCGAACTCAACATCGTCGTAGCCTACCAGAGCCATATCTCCAGGGATAGAGATGCCCTCCTTGATCAGAGCGCGCATCAGCCCAAGCGCCAGGAGATCATTCGCACAAAAAACAGCGGTCGGCCTTGCCCTGGCGCTTAGTAGTTTCTCCACGCACTCTTCACCTGCTCTGGCACTTTGCGCATGGGTGGTGATATCAACAATAGTGCGATCAGGATCAAGACCAGCCGTTTTCATCGCCCGTATCATTCCGCGTCGTCGGTCCGCGACCTGGCGGATACTGAGAGGGCCATGCACAAACCCAATGCGCTCGTGTCCCCCTTCAAGAAGATGAGCGGCGGCAAGTTCGCCCCCTCGCACATCGTCGACAGCGACCGAGCAAAGGTCCTTGATGCGGCTCGGACGATCTAGTAACACGACAGCGATACCGCGCTGTCGAAACCGCTGCAGGTAACTGGCATCATTCTGTACCGGAGTAATCAGCACCCCCTGAGTGCGCTGCTCCTCGAGGACGTGCAGGTAGTGATTTTCCTTTTCTACAGAGTCGTCGGAGTTACACAGAATGACGATGTAGCCGGCCTTGTTGGCCAGGTCCTCAACCCCACGAGCAACCTCGGTGAAAAAAGGATTGGCCACATCGAGCACGATCAGGCCGATGTGCTGACTGGTGCCGACACGTAACTGGCGCGCGGACCCGTTGCGTACGAAGCCAATTTCGTCAATGGCCTGCTGCACCCTTTGCCGCGTCTCCAGCGCAACGATTTCAGGCCGGTTGAGCACGTTCGACACAGTTCCAAGCGAAACGCCAGCACGCCTCGCCACTTCTCGGATACCTGACATTGAACTCATTCGCGCAAGCTTCCTCATCTCCTCAACTGATGTAAGGCTACCCCTTGACAATGCGATAATTTGCATTTATACTTGCATTTATTGAAACGTTTCAATTCGCGATTATCTTTGCGTATGTCAGACGAAATCGGATATACTGCGCGAATGTGACAGCCTATTTTGGGATCGTCTCCGTCCTGGCAACGCGGCCATATTTTTTTTCTCGAACAATTGAAACGTTTCAATTCACTAGTAATTGTACTGTACAGAATCTAGCCCGTCAAGGTTGCCCGCGAGGAGGGGAAAGAAAGTGACGAATCCTCCTGAACCCATCGTTTCACTCAGTGGGATTGCCAAACACTTTGGCGGTGTGCAAGCCCTGCGGGGAGTAGACTTTAGTCTGTTCCCTGGCGAAGTGCATGCATTGGTAGGCGAGAATGGCGCGGGCAAAAGCACGCTGGTGAAAATCCTGGCAGGTATCTACAGGTCGGACGCGGGGGTGGTGAAAGTTGGTGGCGAGGTGGTAGAACTGCGCTCGCCTACACAGGCCCAGGCCCTTGGCATCGCTGTTGTCCAGCAAGAACCGATGCTTTTCCCCGACCTGGATGTTGCTGAGAATGTCTTCATGGGCCGTCACCCTCGTGATCGCTTCGGACGCGTTGATTGGAAGCGCATGTATCGCGAGGTCGATCAACTGCTCGCATCCCTGGATGTTTCGCTCAGTTCCCATACACCGGTACAAGGACTCTCCGTTGCTGAACAACAGCTGGTAGAGATCGCCAAGGCTCTCTCTCTACAAGCGCGCGTTCTGGTACTGGATGAACCAACTGCGGCCCTCTCGGCGCATGAGGTCGAAGAATTATTTGCCATTGTGAAGCAACTGCGCGAGCGCGGCGTTGCTGTACTCTTCGTCAGCCACCGCCTGGACGAAGTTTTCAAGATCGCCGACCGCCTGACCGTCTTCCGCGACGGCACACATATCATTACGGCCCAGGTCAGCGAGATGAATACTGAAGAGATCATCAAGCACATGGTCGGGCGCGAACTCTCCAACCTTTTCCCCAAGGGTGAGGCCGAGATCGGAGAAGTGGTGCTGGAGGTACGCCATCTCACACGGCCTGGAGTTTTTGCCGATGTAAGCTTTCAGCTTCGCCGGGGCGAGATTCTTGGTTTCGCGGGCCTGGTGGGGGCCGGGCGCACAGAGGTGGCGCGGGTGCTCTTTGGCATTGACCGGGCGGAGAGCGGAGAGCTCTGGCTCAAAGGCAAGAAGGTGCATATCCGCTCGCCACAGCACGCGATGGATCACGGCATTGCCTATGTGCCTGAAGATCGCCACCAGTATGGGCTGGTCATGAACTTCAGTATCGCCGCCAACATCACCCTGCCTATCCTGCAACAGGTTTCGCGCCTGGGACTGCTTGATCCGCGCCAAGAACAGAAGATCGCGGGTGAGTATTCCAGCCGGCTGCACATCCGTTCCGAGGGTGTGGAGCAGTTAGTCAATGCCCTTTCTGGGGGGAATCAGCAGAAAGTGGTCCTGAGCAAATGGCTGGCGACCAACCCGTCGGTGCTGATCCTGGATGAGCCAACGCGCGGTATCGATGTTGGGGCCAAGGCCGAAGTTCACCGCATTATTTCAGATCTGGCCGCCAGGGGCCTGGCGATTATTTTGATCTCCAGCGAGCTCCCAGAGGTGCTCGCCATGGCCGACCAGGTTATTGTTCTACATGAGGGTCGTGTTACCGGCACATTCGCACGCTCCGAAGCGACTCAGGAGCGGGTAATGTTCGCCGCCACAGGACAGGATAGGTGATGGTATGACCACCACGAGTCAAGAAGTGGAGCGCGCGAAGCAGCGCAGCCAGGCGGGCCAGGCGCGTCTGCTTGGCCTGGTGAGCCGGGTGCGTGAACTGGGCCTTCTGATTGTACTGCTTTTCATCGTTCTCATCGTCGGCATCCAGGCGCCGCGCTTTCTGAGCATCGACAATTTCGAGCAGATATTGCTCTCAGTCGCCATTCTCGCGCTTGTGGCCGTGGGAGAGACGCTGGTGGTGTTGACGCGCAACGTGGATCTGTCTGTGGGTTCAATGGTAGGTGTCACCGCCTTTGTCACGGCCTATTTCTTCAAGCAGCTGCCCCAGAGCAATCTGCTGCTGGGCATTCTACTGGGTTGTGCTCTGGGGCTGGTTCTGGGAATGGTCAATGGGCTGATCGTCTCGTTCGGGCGTGTCCCGGCGATTGTGGCCACGCTGGGTACCCTCTACGTCTACCGGGCCCTGGTTTTTATTGTCGCGGCCCATACTACCCTCCAGGTCAATGCCTCCGATGTGCCGGCCAGTTACCTGGCTCTGGCAACGACCCAGATCTTCGGTATTCCGGCCCTGATTCTCATAGCCGCAATCATAGCCATCATCGTCGGTTATTTTCTGCATGCCTCACAGAGCGGACGCCAACTTTACGCGGTAGGCAGCAATCCCGAAGCGGCGAACATCATTGGTATTCGCCGGAATCGGCTTGTTTTCGCGGCTTTCGCCGCTTCGGGACTGCTCTGCGGGCTAGCAGGAGTGCTCTGGGGCGCGCGCTTTGCCACCGTAGACGCGACCGATGCCACAGGTCTGGAATTGCAGGTCATTGCGGCGGTCGTCGTAGGCGGGGTCAATATCTTTGGTGGCTCGGGCACCATCCTGGGTGTGGTGCTGGGTGCGATTGTACTGGGCACGTTGCAAAATGGGTTAAACATCCTGAACATTTCCCAGTTCTGGTTGCAGGCGATGTATGGCGCGGCTATTATCGGTGCTGTGGTACTTGATGCCTTTATCACTCGCTGGGTGCAGCGCACCATCCTCTCCAGGAGGAAGAAAGCATGAAAAGACTCAAATCGCTCCTGGTTTCCTGGGAAGCTCTCCTTGTGCTCCTGCTCCTGATCGGTGTGGTGATCGGCAGTGTGCTCTCACCTTTTTTCCTGAGCAGCTTTAACCTTGAGTATGCGCTCCCTAGTAACACCATGGAAATAGCCATCATGGCTCTGCCCATGACACTGATCATCATCGCTGGCGAGATTGATCTGTCGGTCGCTTCGCTGCTGGGTCTGGCCAGTGTCGTTCTGGGCCTTCTCTGGCAGAGCGGACATCCTCTGTGGCTCGCGATAGGGGCAGCACTGCTGGTTGGGCTTGTGGCGGGCTGTCTCAATGGCTTGCTCGTCACCAGGCTCGCCCTGCCCTCGCTGGTCGTAACGATTGGCACGCTCGCCCTCTATCGCGGTCTGGCCTATGTTGTCCTGGGCGATCAGGCAGTTAGCAACTTTCCCACCTCGTTTACTAATCTGGGCTTTGGGACTATCCCAGGCACAGAGCTTCCCTGGTCGGGCCTGATCTTTGCCATCCTGGTGGTGATTTTTGTGGTGGTGTTGCATGTTAGCCGCCTGGGCAGGCAACTCTATGCCATGGGCAATAACAAAGAGGCGGCGCGCTTTTCCGGGATCAATGTGAGCCGGGTGAAACTCATGCTGTTCATCCTCTCCGGGGTGATCGCGGCGCTCGCCGGGATAATTTTTACCGCGCGCTTTTCCAGCGCTCGCCCGGACAATGCGCTGGGGTTTGAGCTGTATGTTGTGACGGTTGTCTTGCTGGGTGGCGTCAACATCTTTGGGGGGCGTGGCTCGCTGTTGGGCGTGGTATTGGCCATTTTCATCGTGGCTGTTTTACAGAGCGTGATGGGGCTGCTGAATATCAGCGGGGATATCCAGAGCCTCGCAATTGGCTTGCTATTGATCCTCTCTGTGCTGGGACCCAACCTTGCCCGGCGCATTCAAGTCGTTATCACCCGTCGGCCTCTTGCCGCGGGAAGTTCAAAACAAGTGTAAAGGAGGAGACAGTGAAGAAGCTGTTCCAAACACTCGGACTTGGTTCTCTGGTTTTTGTACTGCTGCTGCTGGTGGCCTGTGGAGGCACTGCCAGCACCGGAGGAGCTACTCCCACTACTGGTACAGGGGGTAACCTCAACATCGTGTTCGTGCCCAAGCAGATCAACAACCCGTACTTCGACACTGCGGCCAAAGGGGGTCAGGAGGCTGCTACGGCTCTAAGTGGACAATTCAAACAGGTCGGCCCGTCCTCAGCCAACGCCGCTGCACAGGTGCCTTTCATCACGAGCCTCACCCAGCAGCATGTCGGCGCCATCGTCATCTCGGGCGATGATCCCAATGCCGTCGCACCGTCCCTGAAACAGGCAATGGCGCAGGGAGTCAAGGTCGTGAGTTATGACGCTGATGTGGCTCCCGATGCGCGCAACGTGTTTGTCAACCAGGCCAATAGTGAGCAGATTGGCCGCAGCGAGGTGGATTTGCTGGCCCAGCAAATCAATAGCACCGGCCAGATTGCCATTCTCTCGGCAGCCAGCACGGCCGCGAACCAGAACGCCTGGATTGGCTTCATGAAGGATGAACTGGCAGCGAAGTACCCAAACATGAAATTGGTCAAGATCGCTTATGGGAACGACGATGATACGACCAGCTTCAACGATACGCTCGCCCTGCTGCAGCAGTTCCCCAACCTCAAGGGGATCATTTCTCCCACCACGGTGGGTATCGCTGCCGCGGCCCGTGCGCTCGAGTCGGTGAAGAAAGGCGGTCAGGTGGCTCTGACAGGTCTTGGGACGCCGAATCAGCTGCGCCAGTACGTCAAGGATGGGACGATCAAGGGCTTCGAGCTGTGGGACCCTGGCAACCTGGGCTACCTGGCCTATTATGTCGCGGCCCTGCTGGTTGAAGGCAAGATCAAAGGGACTGTCGGCGAAACGTTCACGGCTGGCAAACTGGGTAGCTATACAATTGGCACCGGTAACGTGGTCCTGCTTGGCCCGCCAACCGTTTTCAACAGTGCAAACATCGACCAGTTTAACTTCTAGTTTGGTTCGCCATTTTTCTGGGAGGCATGTAGAGAGGACCGCTTCTCTGCATGTCCTCTCGCGATTGGCTCACAAAGGCAGAGCAGTTCTATGCAGCGCATTGCTTTTATGATGAAGATCAAACCCGGTACCGAGGAAGAATATCGCCTGCGTCACCGGCGGGTCTGGCCAGAGCTCCTGGCAGATCTCAAGCGCGCAGGGTGCCAGAACTACTCCATCTATCTGCGAGACACGGAGCTTTTCGCTTATATGGAGGTCGATGATTTTCAGCAATACCTGGAAATAATGGCAGCCAGCCGAGCCAGCGAACGCTGGGAGGCCCAGATGAGCGATATTTTAATCCGTGAAACCGCAGCGGCTACAGGCTTCCCACCCGCTCTTGAGGAAGTCTTTCATCTCGATTAATGATCTCTGCGTAAACTGCTAAACTTCTGACGCCCTCTATCCTTGCGGGTAAAGCGTAGGGGCCGATTTATCGGCCTGCTAAGGAAGTTTAGATACCAATGCAGTGTTCAGTAAGATAGAGGCAACAAACCCATCCCGGCACAAAGACCAGCAATAGTCAGGCAAGGTGAGTACGTGAGTTCAGAAATCGAAAATCGCTTGCAAGAGCGAGGTGTCACTATCGACGGCGTCATCGCGGCCATTCAACAATTCCGAATCGAGACTCCATCCTGGGGCTATGGAGATTCAGGGACGCGCTTCAAGGTCTTTCACTGGCCGGGGGCAGCTAGTAATCTGCGCGAGAAGCTGGCAGACGCGGCCCAGGTGCAGCAGGTCACCGGCATTTGCCCGAGCGTCGCCATTCATATTCCCTGGGACAGAGAAGACGATTGGCAGGCAGTGAAGGAGTATGCCGGGCAACTCGGTCTGCAAATTGGCGCCGTGAATCCGAACCTCTTTCAGGATGACGTGTACCGTTTCGGCAGCCTGTGCCATTTCGACAAGGCAGTTCGGCAGCGAGCAGTTGAGCACGTGATCGACTGCATCCACATCGCCCAGGTTGTCGGCTCAGATGTTATCAGCCTGTGGCTGGCTGATGGCACCAATTATCCCGGACAGGATGACCTGCGCCGCCGCCGCCATCGCCTGCTGGAATCTTTGCGGGCCATCTACGCGGCCTTGCCTGCTGGAGTGCGCCTCTTGATCGAGTACAAGTTCTTCGAGCCGGCCTTTTATTCTACCGATCTCCCCGACTGGGGAACATCGCTGCTCATGGCCCAAAAACTTGGTCCGCAGGCGGAGGTGCTGGTGGATACCGGCCACCATCCCCAGGGAACCAATATCGCGCAGATCGTCGCACAGTTGCTTGATGAGGGTCGGCTGGGCGGCTTCCACTTCAACGACCGCCGCTATGCCGATGACGACCTGATCGTCGGTTCTCAGAACCCCTTTGACCTCTTCTGCATCTTCAATGAGATCCTCGGCGCTGGAGCCGAGGGCAACACCAATGCGGGCCGCATCGCGTACATGATCGACCAGTCGCACAACATCGAACCGAAGATCGAGGCGATGATCCAGAGCGTCATCAACGTGCAGACGGCTTACGTCAAAGCGCTGCTGGTGGATCGGACCGCGCTGCGTGAAGCCCAGGAAGCTGGCGATGTGCTGGGAGCGTATCGCGTGCTCCAGGAGGCGTTTGAAACGGATGTGCGCCCGCTCCTCTCCGAATTCCGCGTGCGCCAGGGGCGTGATCCCGACCCGGTCGCGGCTTTCCGCGCCAGTGGGTACGCCGAGCGCGTGGCGCACGAGCGCACTGCCAGCACCATGAGCAGCGGCTATCCCGGTGCGTAAGATCAGCTTTCCCATGCTGTTTCGGCGGAGAAGATTCATTTTGATGACGAAGGATGTAATGCCATGACACATATCTCTACGCCAACAACGCTATCGCAGTTGGTCGCGCGCTCGCGCAAGCTGGGAGCAGACCGCTCGGTCTGCAACTGGGGAGGCGGCAATACCTCTGCCAAGTCTGACGAGATCGATTTTCGCGGTCGCCCAGCGCGCATTCTGTGGGTCAAAGGCTCCGGTTCGGATCTGGCGACCGTCACAGAAGCCTCGTTTACCGGGCTGTTCCTGGAGGATGTGCTTCCTCTGCTCGAACGCGAGCGCATGAGCGATACCGAGATGGTCGACTACCTCGCGCACTGCTTCTACGAGCCGGTTCGCCCGCGTCCCTCCATCGAGACCCTTTTGCACGGATTTTTGCCATTCATGCATGTCGATCACACGCATGCTGATGCCACGAACTACTTCGCATGCGCAGCCGCTGGCGAGGAACTGGCACGGGACTGCTTCGGAGATGACCTGGTCTGGATTCCGTATCGACGCCCCGGCTTCGGGCTGGCGCGCGAGGTGGCGCTTGCAGTGAGAGCCAGGCCGGATGCGAAGCTCGTCATCCTGGCCAAACATGGACTCATTACCTGGGGCGATACCGACGATGCCTGCTACGCCTCAACCTTGGCGACCATCGCCAAGGCGCGTGACTACGTCGAGGCGCGCATCGCCAGATCCTCCTCAGGTGAACACTTGCAAGGGGTTTTTAGCAGCGCTCGTGTCAACACGCTGGCAGCCGAGGAGCGGCGTACCATCGCGGCTCAGGTCGCGCCCGTCCTGCGCGGACTGGTCTCGGCTGAGCAGCGCCAGGTCCTGCGTTTTGAAGACGATGAGGATGTATTGGCCTTCGCGAGTAGCCGGGATGCGCCACGACTGACGAAGATTGGCGCGGCTTGCCCCGATCACCTGGTTCACACCAAACCCTGGCCCTTGCTTGTCGAGTGGATACCGGCTCAGGGCGGCGAGGCGCTCGTAGCCTCCTTGCATGCAGGTGTTACGGCGTATGTGGCGCAGTATCGCCGCTATCTCGAAGAAAACGAGCAGCAAAACCTCGATCCGGATGCAGTTGCACCCGTCTATCACGCGACCGATGCCGCAGCCGATCCGCATCCACGTGTGATCCTGATTCCCGGCGTGGGCATGTTCACGACCGGCAAAGACGCGGTGATGGCCGATGTCTCCGCCCAACTCTACCACCGGGCGATTGCAGTCATGCGCGGTGCAGAGGCGTGTGGCGGCTTCATCTCGCTCTCCGATGCCGAGAGTTACGCCGTCGAGTACTGGCCGCTGGAGCAATACAAGCTCAAACTGGCCCCGCCGGAGCGCGAGTTCGCGCGGCAGGTAGTGCTGGTAACTGGTGCTGCGGGCGGCATCGGCTCGGCCATCTGCCGGCGCGCGGCGCGGGATGGCGCGCACATCGTTGCCACCGACATCGATCGCGCCGGCGCCGAGCAACTGGCGGCGTATGTGAATCAGAAATTTGGCTCCGGGCGGGCCGTGGCAGTGAAGATGGACGTCACCGACGAGGCGAGCGTGCTGCCTTCGAGCAGGCGGCTCTGGCTTTCGGCGGCATCGACGTGATCGTCAACAATGCTGGGCTGGCCTCCAGCGCGCCAATTACCGAGACGAGCCTGGCGGAGTGGAACAAGAACTGGCACGTGCTGGCGACCGGCTACTTCCTGGTGGCGCGCGAGGGATTCCGGCTCATGCAGGCGCAGGGGCGAGGGGGCAACCTGGTCTTCGTCGCCAGCAAGAACGCGCTGGTCGCTGGCAAGAACGCCGCGGCGTATTCGACGGCCAAGGCCGCCGAAGTGCACCTGGCGCGCTGCCTGGCAGAGGAGGGCGGCCAGTTCGGCATTCGCGTCAATACCGTCAATCCCGACGCCGTGCTGGCCGGGTCGCGCATCTGGGACAGCAGGTGGCGAGAGGAACGTGCGGCGACCTACGGCGTGGCTCCCGATCAGTTGGAGGAAGTGTACCGCAAACGCACGACGCTGGGAGTCAACATCCTGCCGGAGGACATCGCCGAGGCCGTCGCGTTCTTCGCCGCGCCGACGCGTTCGGTGAAGAGCACTGGCAACATTCTCAACGTCGATGGCGGCGTCGCGGCGGCGTATCCGCGCTGAGAGAAGAAAGAGGGAGAGGAACATGGCGACACGCACTGTAGCAGCGGTCGACCTGGGCGCCGAGAGCGGGCGCGTGATGCTTGCACGTTTCGATGAGCGGCAATTGAGCCTGGAAGAGGTGCATCGCTTTCCCAACCGGCCAGTGATGCTCCATGGGCATCGCTTCTGGAATGTGCTGGGCCTATGGGACGAGATGCTCGCCGGCCTTCGCAAAGCGCGGCAGGTAGCGGGAACCCTCGACAGCATCGGCGTCGATACCTGGGGGGTCGATTACGGCCTGGTGGATAGCCACGGCTTCCTGCTCAGTCAGCCTTTTCAGTATCGCGACCACCGCACCGATGGTGTGATGGAGCAGGTCGTCGCACGTGTTCCTCGTGACGTTCTTTATGCACGGACGGGGATCCAGTTTTTGCCATTCAATACGCTCTACCAACTCTACGCGCACGAACGCATGCAACCAGGGGAATTAGCCCATGCCCACCGGCTATTGCTGATTCCCGATCTGCTGCACAGCTGGCTCTGCGGGTCACTCACCATCGAGTCCACCAACGCCTCCACAACGCAGTGCTGGGACCCCATCGCCGGAGCCTGGGTCACTGACCTGCTGCATCAGTTGGAGATCCCCACCACCATGCTGCCGCAGGTAGTCGAAGCTGGCACAGTGCTGGGTGAGGTCCTGCCAGAATGGCAGGGCGAATTCGGTGCAGCAAAGGTAGTGACACCGGCGACACATGATACTGGCTCGGCGATTGTGGCGGCGCCGGTTCAGCTTGCGGGCGGTTGGGGCTATATCAGTTCGGGCACGTGGTCGTTGGTTGGACTGGAGCTCTCGCGTCCGGTGATGACGCCGCAGGCCCTTGCCGCCAATTGCACCAACGAGGGCGGCGTGTTCGGCACGACCCGTTTCCTCAAGAATGTGATGGGACTGTGGCTCCTCCAGGAATGCCAGCGAAGCTTCGCGCGGAATGGTCACGCCAGGGACTATGACACCTTGCTCGCTGATGTCGATGGGGTCCCGCCATGTGCCGCCCTGATCGATCCAGATGATGCACGCTTCCTGGCACCGCAGGATATGCCAGCCGCGATCAACGCGTATCTTGTAGAACACGGGCAAGCGCCGCTTTGGGCACCAGCAGCGTTCGCACGGTGTATCATGGAGAGCCTGGTGTTGCGTTATCGCGAAGTGTTTCACCACATCACCCAGTTGACTGGCACCACGATCAACGCTGTCCATGTCCTGGGTGGTGGGGCGCGCAATGTGCGTCTCAACCAGTGGCTGGCCGATGCACTCGATGTACCTGTGATTGCAGGGCCATATGAGGCGACAGCAGTGGGCAACGCGCTGATGCAACTGGTGGGTCTGGGCGAACTGCGCAACCTGGAAGAAGTGCGCACCATCGCTCAGAAGGCACCTACCCAAGTCTACTCACCGCGAACTGCTCAACACACTGCCTGGAACGAGGCGGCGCAACGCTTCGGCGCGATAGTCTCTCCGACGCGAGTTTCATGAAAGGAGTTGCCGCTGCAGGGTGCGCTCTTCATCACGTGTTTCAACGACACGCTGTACTGGCTACTTGAAACATCCGTTCCACTCAAAGGAAGAAAATGGGAGTGAATGACGAGTGGGGAAGAGAATTTCTCTTGGAGGTAGGGATGCTTTGTTGCAGCGCGAGAGTCCTCCCGGTCTTGTCTGCAATGTTCTCAAGGCTGAGACAGCATGCGAAAAAGGCACTGATCACGTCTCTGACAAACGTCTTCGGGAGCTATAGAGCAGTCTATAAATAGTCTAGATGGAACCGACGGGCGTCCCATTATCTGCAAGAAGACCAGCGTGACAGGCAGACAGAAAAGGCCAGTTCGTCATCAGGGAGCTGGGCTATTTTCTTGTTGTGTATCGTTTTTCAAGAACGGATAATCCAAGTATCCATCACAATCATAAGGATCCTGGCTGCTTGAAATGAAGATCATGGGAAGTCTATAAGGAAGGATAAACAGGTAGGAGAGAAGGCCGGATTATCCACCACCGAGAGGGGCAGTACCTGAAACCAGGCGGTGTAGCGAAGATGGGCGCTGGAGCTTCGTCGCCAGCAGCAGATCCCGGTGCGCAATCGGCTCGCTCAAGGTGGAGAATTCGGCAGCTATGTCATCACGGATGCACGCATATCGGGGGATGCCCAACATTGCCTTTGCGTTTCCCATGAGTAGGCGCAATCCGTTCGAGCGTCAGTCGCGCCGGGCGCGTCTGCTCGCTGATGGGCAAGGCCACCGTGACCACTCCATTGCCATATGTGACGTTGGCACATGCGCCATCGACGGCAGTTGCGAGTACTAGTTCTCGGTGGTAAGCCCCAGCACTCCACTCGGCAAGCAGCAGTTCCTTGACCCCTTTTAACCTGCCACGCAGGTCTCCATGCAGAATGAGCCGTCCATCGTCGGTGACCTCAACCACAATGTTACTCGGTTCCAGTCCAGGCATGGGGGCCGTGACCATCAAGCGCTCGGGCGTTCGGTACACATTGACCAGAATGTGCTGTTGCATCTGCTCGTGTATGTGCTTCACCTCTCGTTCCTCTGCGTTCATGCCTTTTTACCTCTCGGCCACTTCAGTGGCAGTAGGTGTAGCATCTCCGTTGACCTCCCTGAAACACTCGCCCTTTCCTTTGGGTTGATCGCCTGGACCATGCCGTTCACCAGGCAGACGAGAGCAACACTTAGCCAAAATCCATCGTAGTACGATAGATTATCACTTCTAGTATACCTCAAAAAAAGCCACAGGTGTAACTCTCATTTCCATTACAAAATCATCACTACTATGCCTTCCATCGCTTGCCATGGATAAAAAATGAGTGTAGAATTTAGATCATGCGGCTATGCTTTAACACCCCGTGTGTCTTCATAAAGGGAAAGCTTATTCAGTGTCCGGTTTTCTTTGTCAAAGCAAACGACTAACCGTTCTCTGCATAGTACAACCGTAGTGCTGCATCTGGCGCTTGGAGGCGATACCGTTGGTGGCATTCAAGACAGCTTGCAGCACCGACTCTGTGACTTGCAGAGATGGCAGCAGGAGAGCCTGTCGACGGATTTTTCAGAGGAGCAGCGATGCGACATTGAGTAAGAGAGGTCCATCTTGGAGGTATTTGATGCGGTCCGTACTGTCCTGGCAGTACGCCAATTTCAAGCTAAGCTGATTACTATTCCAGCTTTTTGAGGAGAGAGCTGGAGAGAAAGAAGGCATCGTGACGAAGGAAGCGAATGCGGCTCAGTCTTCCCCAGCTACCACACAGGTGGAGCATGCCGCTGAGTCTCTACCTACATTGCTGGTACTAGGTGCCGGCCCAAAGGCGGCCGCAATAGCGGCCAAACGACATGTCCTGGCGAACCTCGGCTATCCCGTGCCGCACGTGCAGATTGTTGATCGACAAGGCATGGCGTCCAACTGGTCAGGCAAAGCGGGGTTTACTGACGGCAACCAATTGCTGGGGACGCGCCCAGAGAAGGACATCGGTTTTCCCTATCTCTCGGCCTGTTGGGGAGACAAAGCGCTCAGCAGAGCAGTCGCCAAGGAGGTGGTACACTTCTCCTGGCAGAGTTATCTCATCGACCAGTTGCGCTATTCTGACTGGATTGATCGCGGTCGCACACGCCCGACACATGGTGAGTGGTCGAAGTATATTCAATGGGTTGCCGAACGAGTGGAATTTGACCTGTGCGTGGCCGAGGTGACGAAGATCGCCACGACTGCTGATCAGAAGTGCTGGCAACTGACGTGCCAACCTTCGGGAGGCGGTGCGCCCGTGATCTTGACTGGGGAAGGACTGGTGATGACCGGTCCTGGCACGCCGCTCACCATTGCAGGTCAGCCCAAAGAGCACCCTTGTATCATGGATGGCGCATCGTTCTGGCTGCGTGTTGAGGAGTTCGTGCATCTCCGTTCACAGGTAACAAAGCCGCTGAATATTGGTGTGATAGGCACGGGAGAAACCGCAGCCGCGATCGTCGTCGCGCTGGTGGACGCCCTCAGGAGCTCGGCATTTATTGAAGTCATCAGCCCCTATGGTGTGATCTATTCGCGCGATGAGGGGTTCGAGGAGAACAAGCTATTCTCCGACCCCGACGGCAGGCTTGCCAGTCTGTACGGCGATCACCAGCACGCAGCGAACTGGTTGCAACTGAGCGAGCGCGACCGGCGCGAATTTGTGAGACGCACAGATAGAGGCGTGTTCTCGCTCAAAGCGATGGGGGAGATCAGTAATGCCGAAAATGTGCGCTCTGTCCTCGGAACCGTGCGGCGCATTCACACTAATGACACTACTGTGCGCGTCGAGAGCGAATACGACGGCAAGATGAAACACGATGAGTACGATTACGTTGTGGTAGCGCGTGGCTTCGACGCCCTTTGGTTCAGGCACCTGCTCGATGAGAGCACCCATGCGCGCATGGCCGAGGTCACACACTCGTTTGATGGACGAACTATCGAGCACGCGATTGCTGTAGACCTTTCCCTCGATGGGTTCACCCCCAAATTACATCTGCCCATGCTGGCGGCTATGGCCCAGGGACCCGGTTTCCCCAATCTCAGTTGCCTGGGCCTGCTGGCAGACCGTATCCTGGCAACTTACTGATATGAAATATACCCTGAAAGAAGCGAAGAGTACCTTAACTCCCCAGCCTGGCAGGTTTCTCGCCCACGGGGCATACCCATTCACGCATACGCCGTCAGGCTATGTTGGCTGTGGTTTTGGGCAAACGACCTGGCGCTGGTCACGCTCGCTGTGATCCTGCTCTGGTTGTGAGATGTCAACCTCCCCAAGGCCAGCTCAGCTGCCCTCCTGTTCGTTTGTGTCCCCGCTCTATGGTTCAGTGTCAAGCTCGACTTGGACATCCGGGGTCGCAACTGCGACCGTACCGTAGAGCGGTCACCTGCGCTTGAAGGCCTCGATGAGATGAGCGCCTTGCTCTTGCGTCACTCCCTTGAAGTGAAAGTGCAATCGAACCGCATTGAACAGGCTCACCTCGGGCCGAACCGGCTTGCTGGAATCGAGCACTGCACGAATGGTGACTTTAGTCGCCTGCAGCGGCACCTGCTGTGCCCTGGCCAACACCTGCACGAGTTCGACGCCACAAGCAGCGACACCTGAGAGAAAGAGTGTCCAGTACCTGCTCTAATAGACAGAGGAAGAAGTGAAAAATATCTTTCCTACAAAGTATCGAAAATGAGTTATTGCTGCTTCTTTTAAATAAAAGTAGAGTGAAGTGTAATTAATTACACTTCACTCTATAAATAGTCGAGACAGAACCGACGGGCGTCTGATGATCTGCAAGACGCCCAGCGTGACAGACAGACACTATCGACCACTTTTTCTGTCTCATCTATCTTTGTATTCTATGCCCTCACTGCTTATTCAAGAACGGATATTCGAAGTAGCCGGTACAGGAGGCAACGAGCCGTTATATCCGAGTTGATCGGCCTTGTAGTATGCTTTTTTTGCTTCGTCGTAGCGCTTGAGTTCTTTGATGTAAATCCCAAAATTAAACTGGTGAAGGAGTACAATTATCCTGGTAGCTTTTGGCTTTCTTTCTTTTCTGCTCTTCTCGCTTGAGAGGCTAAACGAGCTATCTTTCTTCCTCAAAGAGCGTTGCTACATTGGCCAGGATAATTATACCGCTCACACCAGTTTAAATTTGGGATTTACAAATTGGGTCTCACCAAAAGTGTGCCAGATCCAAGAATTAAGTCAAACAACAGCTATTGTCAGGGTGTGTAGCTTTAAGGGTACAGTTTCTGCTTGTTCGTCAGCATCTCAATAAACTTCTGTATGCGGGCGGAGCGGGTTTCAGGCTTCTTAGCCGTTTGAATCCTGAACAAGATGGCATAGCGGTTGACGCTATTCAATGTGTTGAAGAAATCCCTGGCCTGCTGATTTTTGTCCAGCGCACTTTGAAAATCAGCGGGGACCGTTATCTTCCTCTGCGATTCGTAAGCCGCTTCCCAACGACCATCAGCCTTTGCTAGCTCCACCTGCTGCATCCCTGCTGGCTGCATTCTACCTTGGGCCATCAGCACCGTTGCTTTACCGCAATTCACCTTTGACCACATGCTCTTGGGGCTACGCGGCGTGAATTTTTGTAACCAGTACTGCTCATCAAAAGAGGCTTTTTGTCCATCGATCCAACCAGAGCATAAGGCGCCCTCTAAAGCTTCGGCATAAGACACAGAAGCGATGCCTGTGTCTTTTTTGGCCAGTTTGAGCCAGATACCCTTTGTATTCGTGTGATGCTCTTCGAGCCATGCTTCCCAGTCTTGTTGGGTTTCAAACGCAATGATTGGGAGATTATCTGTATTCTTCATGCACGTTTTCTACTCCCGACAAGGCCTTTGCCACGTCCTGGCAATGGGCCTTCCGGTTTCAGGTTGAAGACGCCTTTGGATGTAGCCATATAACGAACGCCAGCACTACTTCGGACCTTGTCGACACGGTACGGTCGGTTGCGATTGAGGCTCATCTCTCTAGTGGGCAATGCCATTTAAATAAGAAGAGCGTTCTTCTTCTGATAGACTAAGACGAGTCGTATCGTGTAGTCGAAAGAAGAAAGGAAGCTCTCATGACCTTTAGCATACAGCAGCTGACTGATGACAGCAAATTGAGCCATGCGCTGCGCTTTGAGGTACTCGAGCAGCTCTGTCCGCGTGAGCTGGTGAGCGACCTGCTGACCAGGTGCCACGGCTGGGGAAAGCGCGAACGCAGCTTGAACCAACTCGTGCTCGTCTATTACGTGATCGCGCTCTCCCTATTTCGCCGGCTCAATCTGGCGGCGGTGCTGGCCCACCTGGTGAGTGGGTTGCGCTGGCTGTGGCCGAACCCATCTCTGCGCCTACCGACGGCGGCAGCACTGGTGTATCGGCGTCGACAACTGGGTGGCCCCGTCATGCGGCACCTGTTTCAACGCGTCTGCCGACCGATGGCCACGAAGCAGACCAGCTGGGCCTTTCGCTTCGGGTTGCGGCTCATGGCCATTGATGGCACCCTGGATGAGGTAGCCGATACCCCTGCCAATGCCCTCTATTTTGGCCGCATGAACCGCGGCAAACACCAGAGTCCCTTCCCGCAGGTGCGCTGCGTGTACCTGGCAGAGGTGGGCACTCATGCCATCGTCGACGCCGTCTTCGCCCCCTGTCGAGTGGCCGAACAGCGGTTGGTCCCCGTGCTCCTCTCCCGCGCGGTGCAGCCGGGCATGCTCGTCTTGATGGATCGGGGGGTCGTCTCAGCTGCAGAGCTGAGCATGCTGGTCCATCAGCGGCAGGCCCACGGCTTGGCGCGCCTCAAAGCTGGTCAGTTCACCCATGCCGAGCAGGTGCTCTCCGATGGCAGCTATTTGGTCACCCTGCATCCGGTGGGGTTGCCGGAGGTGCAGGTGCGCGTGATTGAGTACCGCATCGAGCCACACACCGCCGAGCGACTCGCCGAGTTTCCTTCTTCTCAGACGAGCAACCACCCCGATCCCCGTCAGCTGCATCGCTTGGTGACCACCTTGCTCGACCCGCTGCAGGCGCCTGCCCTCGAGCTCATCGGCTGTTATCATGAGCGCTGGGAGATTGAAGCCTGCATCGATGAGCACAAAAACCATCTGCGCTTGAGTGGCCAGCCACTGCGGAGCAAGGAACCTGGCCTGGTGCGGCAGGAACTCTACGGCTTGCTCCTGGCGCACTATATCGTGCGCTGGTGGATGCATCACTCCGCCTGCCAGGCCGACTTGGACCCCGATCGTCTCAGCTTCACGCATGCTGTCGAGGTGCTGGACACCGCTTGTTCTGCGTTCGCCCTGGTCGCGCGCCAGGAACTCCCCCGATTGATAGAGCGACTCCTGACCGATCTACGCGAGCCTGCTACTCTGTTGCCCCCACGTCGCCTCCGCTTTTATCCTCGTGTCGTCAAGCGTGCCTATTCCCCTTTCCATCGCAAGCGACCGGGGCAGCAGGGCTTTACTCTCAACAAGCAGAGCTTTCAGGACATTCTTCTTATTTAAATGGCATTGCTCTCTAGTGGGCCAAGTGGAGGTCTGTTCATCTATGGATGAATGAGTCGGAAAACGCGTGCGAGAAGCACTACCACCGCAATGCACAGCAAGGCAATGGCGAACCACTGTATTTTGCGAGTCGATGTCTTTTCGGGCGCTGGCTCGCTCATTCGTCGTTGCTGGTACTTTGCCCCGCGCCGCCGACCTGCTCTATTGAGCGGAGCTTTTCTACGCCTCATGCTGCACTCCCTTTGCCGTTATTGAAGCGCGGGATGGGAATATTCCTGGAGTTCCATACGTAACTGGCAAACCGTAACAACACTTTGCTCTATTGTACCCAACTCTGAGGGATAAAGCAAAAACAGACAGGTACACGAGGCGAGCGCCTCGGGTATAATCAGGGAGTCACGGTATTTTGCGGTGCTTCTGCGCGAGGCGCGAATGCAACGGGGAGCACCCATCGTAACATGGAGAACACGCCCATCAGGCAAGCGAGGAGAAGCCTCATTGACCCGCTCACATGAAGGAGCGTCTGATCGCGATTGAGCATGCGATGATGGTTGCTTTCCAGATGCGTAGCTATGCTTTCTTTACCGCAAGACCCTGATTGTGTATCTGGCAGCTATTACCACGTCCCTCACGAATGTGGTCACCAGTGTGTATATGCATATGAGCCTGGTCGACATTGTGCTGGCTATGGCCATTGAAAGGTGTTGTATCCCTTTACCGAGCGAAATTGTGATGCCGCTGGCCGGTGTTATGCTCGTCACCGGGAAGATCTTAGGCGGGATCAACCCCTTGCTGGGTGTAATGCTGGTAGCTCTTGCCGGCTCCCTTGGATGTGTGATCGGCTCGATGGCCGCGTATGGTATTGGCTACAAGGGAGGGCGACCTCTTATGCTCAAGTATGGTCGCTATGTCCTCATCTCCCAGCATCATGCCGAGAAAGCCGATGCGTTCTTCAAGACATATGGAAGCGCAACCGCCTTCTTCTCGCGCCTCTTGCCCGTTGTCCGTACCTACATTTCGCTGCCCGCCGGTATCACCCGCATGTCGTTGGTCAAGTTCTGCGTCTCTACCTTTCTCGGCTCGTTCCCCTGGTGTTTGCTCCTGGCGTATGTCGGGACGCTGATCGGGGGCAATCTCACCAAGCTGGGTCCAATCTTCCACAACCTGGACATCGTCATCATTGTGGTGCTGGTTGCGCTGGTCGCTCTCTACATCTGGCGTCATCTCCGCAATGACCGCAGAGCACGCGCCACTCATGCAGCAGGATCATCTGACCCGGCGACCTCTCAGCAGCCCTTCATGCAGCATGGCTGGTAAATGACCTCAAGAGTCATGGAATTTTGAACCGAAGGGTGGGAAATCGACGCGAAGGCTTAGAATCGCGCGTTGCATCACCTGGGACATCCTCGCCACGTCTTGTCTCCTTCCACCGAGACGTTGTAAATTGAGTTCCCTCTGTGAAAGATTTGCCGGAATGGAGCTTCATGCTTCCTCCCCGCGAGCGAGGCTCTCACCACTCAACGGTTTGCCCCAGGTCATCCCGCCAACCACACTGAGGGTGAGCAGGCCATCTTGCGCAAAAGGTGCCAGGAGCGCCTGCATCTCCGTGTCGAACTGTGCAGACTGCTCGGCCGTCATGGTTTCAAGCGAGAGATTGCTGCGCGCGTGCTGGGCCGCAATGTAGTCCTCGACCGTTTGCCGCACAGACATAGCAGCAGTTTTGCGTTCGCCCAGTTTCTGGAACAGCTGATACTTCTCCAATGCGGCGATCATATCAATGGGCACATAGGTGGGATTGTTGGTGAAACGCCGCTCGATCTGGCGATAGCCTTCGCGCCAGGGAACTAGCTGATCCACCATATACACGATGGCCAGCACGCCGTGCGGCGTCACGAGTCGCGCGAAACGAGGCAGGACCACTCCCCACTCCATCCAGTGCAGGCTCTCGCCCGCCGTGATCAGGGCGTAGGGCGGCTGGGTCTCCACGTCCTCAGCCCGGCCATGCAGCCAGCGGATCTTCAGTGAATCGCCTCCGGGCAGCGTCCTGGCGCGCTGGAGCATCGGAAACGAACGATCGACGGCATCGACGCGTTCGACATATTCGGCCAGGGGACGGGCGACATTGCCAGAACCGCAGCCAACGTCGAGGACGGCGCGTGGCTCGTCTAGGATCAATGCGTTGAGGAGTTCGAAGGTCTCCGGCGGATAGGTGGGGCGCAGGTGATAGCGATCAACCACGCTCTGGTCGGCAAAACGCGCCACATACTGTTCGCCGTGCGACTCGGGACGGG
>WNFA01001115.1_pt1 | contig 21752 bp, 15 predicted proteins | sample 5400481 | NCBI WGS metagenome assembly WNFA01 (sample SAMN13153340, study PRJNA577476) | soil metagenome | isolation source: 120 cm saprolite under Douglas fir tree site 2 hole 1 replicate 2 | place: USA:California | collected 2015-04-18
GTTCCTTGTCGCAGATGGGGTCCTACCCTCAAACGATGGTCGAGGTTATGTTTTACGCAAGATCATAAGGCGTGCAGTATGGCACGGACGATTACTCGGTTCCAAAGGCCCTTTCCTAACGGAGATGGTGGTTGCTGTGCGAGCTCTAATGCACGATGCCTACCCCGATTTGTTTGGACCTTCCGCCTCTCAGTTGCTCAAAGCAGTGAACGAGGAGGAGAAGCGCTTCAGTCACACCCTCGAATTTGGCAACCAAAGCCTAGTCACGGAAATGTACAGGGTCCTCTACGACCAAATTTCCGAATACCTTGATGCCGACCCGTCTCGCCTTGAGCAAGTAAGGAGACACGACACCGACGCCCGCGGACACTCCAAAAGCGGGACTGACTACGCGCTGGTCAAATCGGTGTTCGTGGACGGCGCGGAGGCGATTGCACTAAGCGATTCAGACCGCCTCGCTTTAGCTCAAGCCATTCGAGCCGCCTCCGGACCCATCTTCACATTCCCAGGCGACCGAGCTTTTTGGCTATACGAAACATTTGGGCTCCCACGCGACTTCATCGAAGACGTGATCCGTGATGCTGGACTATCGTTTGATCATAGCGGCTTTGAGAAAGCGATGGAGGAGCAGCGAAAGCGAGCCCGGGCATCCTGGAAGGGCGGAGCTAAGGAAACCGCGAATCCGGCGTATGGCAAGATTGCGGATCGATTTACCACAGAGCTGGATTTTTACCATGGCACAAGCGCGAAGGATTGCCACATCGAGGCGATTATCACCAAGAACGGGCCGGTCAATGAATTGAAGGCCGGCGAGAGCGGCGAAGTCGTGCTCGACCGCACCGTCATCTACGCCGAATCGGGCGGGCAGATGGCGGATACCGGCGCGTTCTACGACAACTCCGAATCGCAAGAGCTGGCTCAAGTTACGGGCGCTTACTACCCGGTCGCGGGGCTTGTCGCGCACAAAGTGGTTGCGAAGGAAACGCTGCGGGTCGGAGATCGCGTAGCGGTCGTGGCCGACGCCGACCGCCGCGCGCGCATCATCCGCAACCACAGCGGCACCCACCTGGTTCATGCGGCCCTGCGCAATATCCTCGGTACGCACGTCAGGCAGGCGGGCTCGCTGAACGCTCCGGAGCGGCTGCGGTTCGACTTCTCGCACTTTGCGCACGTCGACGCCGAAGAGCTAAAGGACATCGAGCAGCAGGTCAACGACGAAATCCGTCTAAACACGCAGATCGAAACCAATGTCACGTCGCTGGAAGACGCTTTGGCTTCCGGCGCCCTGGCCTTCTTCGGGGACAAATATCCCGAGCACAACGTCCGCGTCGTCACCATCCCCGACGAGCGCGCGCCGCGGGGCTTTTATTCCAAGGAGCTTTGCGGCGGCACCCACGTCCACCGCATCGGCGACATCGGCGTGCTCAAGATCGTCTCCGAGCAGTTCATCGCGGCCGGCGTCCGCCGCATCGAGGCGGTGACCGGCATCGGCGCCCTGGAGCATTATCAGCAGCAGGCCCGGATTCTGGCCCAGGTGGCCAGCCAGTTGAACGTCGGCGAGGAGGCTGTCCTTGCAACCGTCGAAAAGCTCTCGCAAACCGTCAAGCAACTGGAGAAGGGGCTGGAGGCCCAGAAGCGCAAGGGGGCTCTCAGCCAGCTCGACGAGCTGGCAGCCCAGGCCCAGACCGTCAAGGGGGTCAAGGTCATCGCTGCGGAGGTCCACGGGACGGATAGGGAGGGTTTAAGGCAATTGGTGGACAGTTTACGGCAGAAAATTGGGTCTGGGGTGGTAGCCCTGGGGATGCCGGAAGATGGCAAAGTGGCGCTCATCGCCGGCGTGACCAAGGACCTGACCGCTAAAGTCCATGCTGGCAAGCTGATACAGGCGGTCGCCAAGCTGCTAGGCGGTTCGGGGGGCGGAAGACCGGATTTGGCAGAGGCTGGCGGAAAGGACACATCTGGCCTAAAAAGTGCCCTAAGTACCATCCCTGCGCTCCTGGAGCCGCTATTATGATTTCCGTAGCGCCAGAAGCGTGTCCGGCGGGAGACACTTTTGCGCGTGGCCCAGTTGTTCTGAAGGTCACAACTCTCTCCCATCGGCGATGCTTCGCAAGACGAGACGGTCCCGGTGCAAATCCGGGTCGCCCCGAACACGAAGTTGCAGTATCGTTTGAGCGTTGACCGGGAAACGGTTGACGCCGGCCTTCCCCAAGGGAGCTATGAATAGACGAACGGCACTTACGGCTTGGATCTATCCTGGAACGCTGCTTTTGTGCGCGGCCTTTGCCGCGCCGATGGCGGACGCCCAGATCATCAACGTCGTGGGCCAGGCGGGGCGGCAGCTTTTCGCAAATGCCGACCACCCAGCTACCGCGAACTTGAGGACCACCCAAAGGCCGCACGCCATCTATCTCCCCGCGGAAACTTCTTTTACCGGCAAGAGCCGTCCGGCCGTGAGTATGGACCGCGACGGCGTCGAAAAGCTGATAAGAGAAGCGTCGGAACGCCACCGCATGGACCCGGCATTGGTTCGAGCGGTGATCGAGACGGAATCCAACTGGAACCCCGTGGCGGTTTCCCGCAAGGGAGCCGGCGGGCTTATGCAGCTCATTCCCACGACGGCACAACGATACGGTGCAAACGACGTGTTCAACCCGCAACAGAATATCGACGCCGGGGTTCAATACCTGAAGAGGTTGCTAGAACGATACAACGGCAACCTGGACCTGGCCCTGGCAGCGTACAATGCGGGAGAGGGGGCTGTAGACCGGGCTCACGGCATCCCCGCGTTTCGTGAAACGCGGAACTATGTGCAGAAAGTGCAGGATGCTTATTACCGGCCTGGCTCGGGTCGTCTTGCGTATGGTTGGTTCTCGCAAAGAGCAATCCATCGAGACTTGGATCCGAGCGGCCGCATCATCTTCACGAATGATTGAGACCGCCGCCTGGCGGCGGCCAATCAAGACGACTCCGGCTCGCGGGGGTCGTTCATTCAAAGAGGGGATGCAGGGCGCGCATGTTGGGTAAGCGAAAAAATTTCAACAAGAGCTTCGCCCGCGTTTCGCCGGTTTTTGTGGCGCTGGGTTTCGCCCTGCTTGGATTTTCTTTTTCCCCCTCCGCATCCGCCGCCACGACTCCGCGCCGGACAACCGCTGTAAAGCGTGAAGCCGCCGGCGCGCAATTTGCCCGCGCGGAAGAGCAGCGCGCCGCGCTGAACAGCAAGCCGATCGAGAAGCGCACGCTTGCCGAATACAAACAGGTCGTCGCCAGCTACCGCCGCGTGTACCTGATCACGCCGCGCGCCGCGGAAGTGCAGGATGCTTTGCTCAAGGTCGCGGAACTCTATGGCGAGATGGGCGACCGTTTCGGGCGGAGCTACTACCAGTCGGCTGTGGATTCCTACCAATTTCTTTTGCGCGAATACCCGGCGAGCCGCTATTCGCAGGATGCGCTTTTGCGGATCGGGAAGCTGCAAAGAGATCCACTGGGCGATGCGGCGCAGGCCTCAAAAACCTATGAAGAGTATTTGAAGAAGTATCCCCGCTCGCCGCGGCGGCGCGAAGCGCAGGAAGCGCTGGCGGAATTGGCGCTGTTGCAAAGTGGCGAGTGGGCGGAAGCCGCGGCGAAGAATCCGAATGCCGTAGCGGCCGCGGAGCCGGGGCCGCCGCGCACTGCTTCCAGCGCCGAGGGCCGCAGCGATCCGAGCCGGATTCCGCGCGTGCGCCGCATCCGCGCCAGCATGAACGGCGAGGCCACGCGGGTGACCATCGACCTGGAAGACAGCGTGCAATATACATCCGCGCGCATCGCCAAGCCCGACCGGATTTTCTTCGATTTGCACTCTGCGCGGCTCTTGCCGGAAGTAGCCCGCGGCAGTATCCAGGTGGACGGAAATTTGCTCACCGCGGTACGGGTCGCGCAAAACCAATCCGGCGTGGTTCGCATTGTGCTCGACGTGAACGGGGTGAAGGATTACTCCGCATCGCTGACCGGGAATCCGCCACAGCTGGTGATCGATCTGTACGCCAACTCCCAAAACGCGCCCGTACAAACGGCGAAATCCAAACGCGGGAAGCAGCAACCGCAAGCTGCGGCTGAGGGTGCGAGCGAAAGTGCCTCTGATTCCCCAAAATCTGCTTCGGGCAACGAGACTGTTGTGGGCAAGAATTCCGCGGGGGACGGAACAACTTCAGGCGCGCGGACTTCCACAAACGTGACCGGCGGTTCCGGTGCGTCGGAAAGACCGTCATCTTCCGGCGCCTCGCGGAACGCCGCGGATAATGGAAGGAGTTCGCGGTCAAGACCGTCCAGGAGCGCGAACACCAAGCCGGACTTGATTCAACCGGCCAGCGTGCCTCAACCGACGCGCGACGGCCAGTCGACGCTGACGCGAGCGTTGGGATTGAAGATTGGACGGATTGTGATCGATGCCGGGCACGGCGGACATGACACGGGGACCATCGGGCCAACCGGATTGATGGAAAAGGACCTTTGCCTGGACGTGGCGTTGCGGCTGGGCAAAATCATCGAGCAGAAACTGCCCGGGGCAGACATCATATACACGCGCTCGGATGACACGTTTATCCCGCTCGAAGAACGCACGAATATCGCGAACCAGGCCAAGGCCGACTTATTCATCTCGATACACGCAAATTCGAGCCACGACCATGCGGCGAGAGGCGTTGAGACGTATTATTTAAACCTGAAGGGCTCGCCCGAAGCGATGGAAGTGGCGGCGCGAGAAAATGCTACGGCGCAGGGCGGGGTCCACGACCTGGAAGACCTAGTGAAGAAAATTGCCCGCAACGAAAAGATCGACGAGTCGAAAGAGTTTGCAGAAGACATCCAAGGATCGCTCGCGAAGCGGGTTCAGAAATCCGCCAGGGGAGTGAAGGACCGCGGCGTGCGCAAGGCTCCGTTTGTGGTGCTGATCGGCGCGGACATGCCGTCGATCCTGACGGAGATTTCATTCCTCAGTAACCCTGCCGACGAGCAATTGCTGAAGAAGCCGGAGTACCGGCAGCGCGTCGCGGAAGGGCTGTACCAGGGCGTCGTAAGTTACCTCCAGAGCTTGAACAGCGTTACGGTCAACACGCCAGGCAAGAACGCTCCCAACCGTCCCGCGGCGGCCATGCCGGTTGAACAATCCCGGAACCAACGGTAATCTGTCAGTGTCTAATAGATGCCAGGGATGCGCCGCCATATACTTTACGCCTGCGCCCTCGCTCTTCTGAGCGGGACGTGCCTCTCCGCCCAGCAGTATCTCCCGGACAAATTCGGTAGCTGGCAAGCAGGGCCCACTGCATCTGCTCTTCCCTCTCCTGGAAGCGGCGTGGGCGAAGACCTGACAGGCACCACGGGAAAAGATCACGAGATTCTCCTGGAGGGTAAGGCGCTGCGGAACGAGCACAGGGTATACGTCAGCGGCAAATCACAGCTGGTTGTGACGCTGCTGGCGCTGCGCGATCCAAGCAGCGCGTACGAGGTTTACACCTACCTGCTGGCGCCGGGAATGACGCCTTCCGACTTGGGGCAGTCGTCCTACGTCAGTCACGACCGGGCGATTATTCTTATAGGGAACCTAGTTGCGCTGGTTGATTCCTTGCAGAATGCGTCGCTCGGAGATCTGCGCGATCTCGTTGAGCATTTGCGCTCCAAGGCCGACCGCACGCCGCTGCCGCCGGTGCGCACCTACCTGCCTGCGCAAGGACGCGTGCTTGGAAGCGAGCGCTATGCGCTCGGCCCACACGCGTTTCGGGAGGCGCTTGCCGCGCTGGATCAGCGAGGATCCATGGGGTTAGTGGATGCTGCGGGTTTTTCCGCGGGCGCGGAGGCGATGATCGCCCGATATTCCGACAGGAATAAGACAGCGGGAGTTTTGGTCATTCTGGAATATCCCACGCCGCAGCTAGCGGAGCAGCACCTTCACCATTTGGAGCAAGCCCTGCCGGCCGCGGCAAAACAGGCCGGAACGGTCATTGAGCGCAAGGGATCGGTGCTTTCGCTGGTGCTTTCGCCGTCCTCTCCAGCTTTTGCCGAAGCGCTGCGGAAGGCTGTGAACTACGAGACGCAGGTGACCTGGAATGAACCGAGCCAGACACTGACGGACCCGCCGTGGTCGAGCGTTCTTGCCAGGATTTTCATCGGCACGGGGATTTTCATTCTGATGGCTTTCGTGCTGGGGATCGCCTTCGGCGGAGTCCGCGTGCTCACGAAAAGGTTCTTCCCCGGCAAGGTATTCGACCGGCCCGAGCGGATGGAAATCCTGCAACTGGGTCTGTCCGGTAAGCGGATTGACCCGAGCGATTTCTACTAGCGCCCGGTATATAACCGGGCCGCTTCCCGCGCGTCTAACAAAAATATCGACATAAATTTGATGAAGGCGCAGGGGTGTCGTATCATCATGCGCTGCGCTTCCGGAGAAGGCCGAGCAATGGGTGGTTCGGGCCGAATACAACGCAATAGTGAGCGCTGGCGCGCGCCTGCCTGGGCGGTACTGGCCACGGCAGCGTTGTGCGCTATCGGATGCGGTCAAAAAACGGCGGCGGGCGGACCGGGCGGAGGGGTGACTCCCGCTTTCCCGGTTCAGGTACGGATTGCAAAATCGGCCAAGATCCCCGACACGACGGAGTATCTATCCGTGCTGAAATCGCGGCATTCCGCGGCGATCAACCCACTCGTGGAAGGGCAAATCATCAAGATTCTTGTGAAGTCCGGGGACCACGTAACGGCGGGCACGCCGCTGCTGCAGATCGATCCGCTGAAACAGGAAGCCGCAGTGAGCAGCGTGGAGGCAACGCTCGCAGCGCAAGAAGCAAACCTGAGACTGGCGAAAGTCTCACTGGACCGGGCGAAGAGACTGTTTGACGCGGGAGTCATCAGCAAGCAGGATCTGGACAATTCGCAATCGAACTATGACGCGGTGGCCGGGCAGGTGAAGTCGCTCGAGGAGCAAGTAAGGCAGCAAAAAGTGGAGCTGCGCTACTACCAGGCGAGCGCGCCGAGGGGCGGGATTGTCGGAGACATTCCGGTGCACGTGGGCGACCGCGTGAGCTTTTCGACGCTGCTGACGACCGTCGATGAACCGGGAGAACTCGAGGCGTACATCTATGTTCCGGCGGACCGCGCGAAGGCATTGAAAATGGGGCTGCCGGTGCGGCTGCTGGATGACGCGGGGAATGCCGTCTCCGACACGCGGATTACCTTTGTCTCGACGCAGGTGGACACCGATACGCAGACGGTGCTGGCAAAGGCAGCTGTTGCGAATGCGAGAAGCAGTCTGCGCATTTCGCAACAGGTGCGGGCGCAAGTGAGCTGGAGCTCGCATGAAGGAACGGTCGTTCCAGTGCTGGCGGTGACGCGGATCAACGGGCAATCGTTCGTGTTCGTGGCGATGAATGAGGGCAAAGGAACCGTGGCACGGCAAAGACTTCTGCGGCTGGGTGACACGGTGGGCAATGATTTCGCGGTGCTCGACGGGCTGAAACCCGGAGACCACGTCATCGTCTCCGGCACACAATTCCTGCAGGACGGCGCGGCGGTGGCGGAACAAATCCAGAGTGACGCCAAACCTGGCGACGCGAAAACCACGACAACACGCTGAGTGCCCCGCACGCGATGAGCGCTCCCTTCCCAACCCGAGCAAAGGCGGACCCCAGCCTTGTTTGTTGATTTCTTCATCCGGCGCCCGGTGTTTGCCACGGTCTGCGCGCTGATGATTATTCTCGCGGGCGCAATCTCCATCCCTACGCTGCCAATCGCCCAATTTCCAAACCTGGCGCCGCCGCAAGTGATTGTGACGAGCAATTACATCGGCGCGAATGCGCAAACTGTGGAGTCCGCGGTGACAATTCCGCTGGAGCAAGCCATTAACGGTGTTCCGTCGATGAAATACATCACGTCGACGAGCAGCAACAACGGGACGAGCCAGATCAACGTGATTTTTGACGTGACGCGGGATATCGATCTGGCCGCAGTGGACGTGCAGAACCGAGTGAGCCAGACGCTGGGCCGCCTGCCGAACGAAGTGAAGAACACCGGCGTCATCATCACGAAGCAGTTCAGCGGCTTCGTGTTCGGCGCGGGCGTTTATTCAGAGAGCGGCGAGTACGACAGTCTTTTCCTGAGCAACTACATCGATGTGTACGTGCGCGATGCGCTGAAACGCGTGCCGGGCGTCGGCGATGCATTCATTTTTGGCGAGCGCAAGTACGCCATGCGCTTGTGGCTCGATCCGGCGCGGATGGCGCAGCGCGGCTTGACGGCGACGACGGTCCTCAATGCGCTGCAGGAACAAAACGTTCAGGTGGCGGCGGGACAAATCGGGCAACCCCCTGCGCCGGAGGGACAGGCGTTCCAGATCAGCGTGAGGGCGGTTGGGCGGCTCACCGACGCGGCGCAGTTCGACAACATTATTTTGAAGTCCGGGGCGGATGGGACACTCGTGCGGTTGAAAGACGTCGGGCACGCTGAGCTCGGCGCCGAGAATTACGACTTGATAGTGCGCTTCAACGGGCATGATGCAGTTGGCTTTGGCGTCACGCAGCTTCCGGGAGCGAATGCATTGGACGTGGATGAAGCGGCAAAGGCAGAGCTTCTGCGGCTCTCCAAGAATTTCCCGCCAGGGTTGAAGTATGCGGTGGCATTCGATACGACCACGGTCATCGGCGAATCGATCCGCGACGTGCTGATCACACTCTTGCAAGCGATTTTCCTGGTGATCGCGGTGATCTATATATTTCTGCAAGATTGGCGAAGCACATTCATTCCCGCGATCACGATTCCTGTTTCCTTGATCGGGACGTTCGTGTTCGTGAAGCTGCTGGGATTTTCGATCAATACGCTGACGCTCTTCGGGATTACTCTGGCGACGGGGCTGGTAGTTGATGATGCAATTGTGGTGATCGAAAACGTCGAGCGGCACATCATGGAAGGGCTCACGGAGCCGCACAACGCCGCGTCGGTGGCGATGAAGGAAGTGGCCGGCGCGGTGATCGCGACGTCGCTGGTGCTCGTCGCGGTTTTCGTGCCGGTGGCGCTGTTCCCGGGAACCACGGGAATTCTGTTCCGGCAATTCGCGCTGACAATTGCGTTTTCAGTTTCCATCTCCGCGTTCAACGCGCTGACGCTCACACCGGCGCTCTCGGCGATTTTTCTAGGCCGGCATCGCGAGCGAGCGCAAGGGCGGTTCTTCAAGGCATTTAATGTGGTGGTTACTTCGGGCACCGATTTCTACCGCAAGACGGTTCGCCAAGCGATTGGGTGGCGCTTCGCGGCACTGGTGGTCTTTTTTGCGGCGCTGGGAGTGACCTACTGGCTATACAACAAGGTTCCGCGGGCGTTCATCCCGGAAGACGATCAGGGTTACCTGATTGTTGCGGTGCAGGCACCGCAAGGCGCATCGCTGCAGTACACGCGGGACATCTGCGGCAAAGTGGAAGAAACGCTTTCGCACGTGCCGGAGATCGCCGGAGCATTTTCTCTGCCTGGGTTCAGCTTTGGCGGCGGTGCGCCGAATCGCGGACTGGTGTTCAGCAGCTTGAAACCGTTCGCGGAGCGAAAAGGCGAAGAGCATACGGCGGCGGCGATCATTCAGCGTTTGCGCAGGCGACTGTTTGCGATTCCGGGAGCGCTGGTCGTGCCTTTCAATCCGCCGGCAGTGCAGGGTCTCGGAACATTCGGCGGTTTCCAGTTTCAGCTTGAAGACCTGGGGCGAAATTCGCTTCAGGCAATCGCCGACACGGCCAACAAGCTGGTGGCAGAAGGAAACGCGAGCAAGGATTTGGTTGGGCTATTCACCGGCTATACGGCCAACGACCCGCAATACCTGGTGCGGATCGACCGAGAAAAAGCCAAGAGCCTGCAGGTGCCGCTAAGTCAGGTGACCAACGCGCTGCAGGTCTACATGGGCTCGGTGTACGTGAACGATTTCGATTTCAACAACCGGTCGTACCGCGTGTACGTGCAGGCGGACAGCCGCTATCGCTCACAGCCGAAAGATATCCGGCAATACTATTTGCGCTCCGACACGGGGAAGATGATTCCGCTCGATAACGTCGTGACGGTCGAGCAGACCGCGAATCCGCAAGTGATCAGCCATTACAATCTTTTCCGATCCGCGGAGATTGACGGGTCGGCAGCGCCGGGAAAAAGCACGGGCGAAGGAATCGCCGCCATGGAAGACTTGGCGAAGAGAGTTCTGCCGCAAGGGATGACGTTCGAGTGGAGCGGGATTTCGCTGGAAGAGCTGCAGTCCGGCGGCAAAGCCTTCATCCTTTTCGGATTGGGACTGGTGGTGGTGTACCTGACGCTGGCGGCACAGTATGAAAGCTTTGTGCTGCCGTTCATCGTGCTGCTGGCGGTGCCGATTGCGCTTTTGGGAGCGATTGGGGCGCAGGCATTGCGCGGACTTCAGAATGATGTCTACTGCCAGATCGGGTTGGTAATGCTGATCGGCCTGGCCAGCAAGAATGCGATTTTGATCGTGGAGTTCGCGGAGCAGCTTCGGGCGAAAGGGATGTCCACGGTGGAGGCCGCGATCGAAGCGGCGCGCATTCGCCTTCGTCCCATCCTGATGACTTCCTTCGCGTTTATCCTAGGCGTCGTGCCGCTGGTGCTCGCGCGGGGCGCCGGGCGAGCGGGGCGGATGTCCGTGGGCACCACGGTTTTCGGGGGCATGATTGCGGCCACGACGCTAAACCTGCTATTTATTCCCGTGCTGTACGTCATCGTGAAGAGCATCTTCCCAGGCGGCAAACCGGCGGCAACGCATTCTGCCGAGTGACCGGAATCTGAAACGCCACGCTCCAGCTGTTACCGGCAGATAGGCGGAATCCATGCACTTCGACTTTAGCGAGAAGACCAAGGACTTGGAGCGGCGCGTTCGGGCGTTCATGGATGAGAATGTTTATCCCAACGAAAAGCGGTTTTACGAGGAGATCGAGCGCGACCGGTGGAAACCGACAAGAATCATTGAAGAACTGAAGCCCAAGGCGCAGGCCGCGGGACTCTGGAATCTTTTTTTGCCCAACGACGAAAACGGCGCGGGATTGACCAATCTCGAATATGCGCCATTGTGTGAAATTATGGGCCGAAGCGCGATGGCGCCGGAAGTGTTCAACTGCTCGGCGCCGGACACGGGAAATATGGAAGTGCTTGCGCGCTACGGCACGCCGGAGCAGAAAGAAAAATGGCTGAAGCCGCTGCTGGCGGGGGAGATTCGATCATGCTTTGCGATGACGGAGCCGGAAGTGGCGTCATCGGACGCGACGAACATCAGTGCAAGCATCGTTCGAACGGGCAACAACTACATGATCAACGGCAGGAAATGGTGGTCGTCGGGCGCGGGCGACCCGCGCTGCAAGATTGCGATTTTCATGGGCAAGACTGGCCCGGCAGCGCCCGCGCACAAGCAGCAGTCGATGATACTTGTGCCGCTGGACTCACCGGGCGTGAGAATCGTCAGACTGCTGAGCGTGTTTGGCTACGACCACGCGCCGCACGGTCATGCGGAGATTTCCTTTGAGAATGTTCGCGTGCCGGCTTCGAATCTGCTGCTGGGCGAAGGGCGCGGATTCGAAATCGCGCAGGGGCGGCTGGGGCCCGGGCGAATTCATCATTGCATGCGCTGCATCGGCGTGGCCGAGCGCGCCCTGGAAACGATGTGCAAGCGCGTGCAGGCGCGGGTGGCATTCGGAAAAACGCTGGCTGAACAAGGCACGATACGCGCGGATATTGCTGCGTCTCGCATGGAGATCGAGCAGGCGCGGCTATTGACGCTCAAGGCCGCGTACATGATGGATACGGTGGGGAATAAGGCGGCGCGGTCGGAAATTGCGATGATCAAAGTGGTGGCCCCGAACGTGACTCTGCGTGTGCTGGATCGGGCGATCCAAGCGCATGGGGGCGCGGGCGTTTCGCAAGACACATTTCTGGCGAGCGCGTGGGCCAACGTGCGCACGCTGCGCCTGGCCGATGGGCCGGATGAGGTGCACACAGAATCGATTGCAAAATGGGAGCTCGGAAGGTGGGGCAAGTCCAAGACGCCGTCCTCTTCTCATTGAGTTTCGCCTGATTTCGAATTCGAATGCATTTTGTGCGCAGGAGGCTTCATGCCACCGGCGGTTGTGGATTCACTGCAATCCCTGAAGAAATTTGTGGGGCGGGAAATCGGTGTGAGTGAGTGGTTTCGCGTCACTCAAGAACGGATTGCTCAGTTCGCGGAAGCCACGGAAGACCGGCAATGGATTCATTTGGATCGTGAACGGGCGGCGAAGGAATCGCCTTATGGAACAACGATTGCGCATGGATTTTTGACGCTCTCGCTGATCAGTTTCCTAATGAAACAGGCGGTGCAGATTCGAAGCGGGGTTCGAATGGCCGTCAACTACGGCTTGAATCGCGTGCGCTTCCCTTCCGCGGTTCCGGCCGGCGCGAAGATTCGCGGGCGATTCACTTTGCTAAGCCTTAAGGAGCTTTCCGGCGCGGAGGAAGCGACGTTTTCCGTGACGGTGGAGAGTGAAGGCGGAGAAAAACCAAGTTGCGTGGCGGAATGGATTGTTCGTTACTACAAATAGGCAAACGCGCGTAAGATTTAGAAATACTTCTCCAGAGAGACGATCGAAGCGGCGAGCGATTTTAGATCGCGCCGGTCTCCGCGCTGCGCCAGGAAGCGCGCAAGAGCAGCTTGATGAGTTCGGGCATCGAGGCAAAACGCTCGTCCTTCGTGAGCCCCTGATGATAGCGGTAGTAAATCTGCTGAATGATGACCGCGATCTTGAAGCGTGCAAATACCAGATAAAAAAGAATGTTGGAAACGTCGCGACCGGTTTTCTGCGCGTAGAGATGAACTAGTTCGGCGCGGGTCATGCTCCCGGGATAGGTTGTCGGCCCCCAACGAGTTCTTTGCATGTCCTCGGGATCGTCGCGATCGACCCAATAGGCCAGCGCTGATCCCAAGTCAGTGAGCGGATCGCCGATAGTGCACATCTCCCAGTCCAGCACGCCAATTATTCTGGTAATGTCTTTTGGATCGAGGACGACATTGTCGTACTTGTAGTCGTTATGGATGAGCGCGGCGGCACTGATCGAGGGCATACGCTTCTGCATCCATGCGGAGATCTTTTCAACCTCCAGAAGTTCATGCGTCTTGGAGGCGTAATAGCGCTCGGTCCAACCGCGCACCTGGCGTTCGAGATAGCCCTGTGGCTTGCCCAGATCGGCGAGACCAATGGCGGCGTAATCTAGACCGTGCAAAGTAGCGAGATTGCCGATGAATGATTCACATAAACGGCGAACTGTTTCTGCGGAAAGCTGCATACCTGGGGGAGGATCCCTTCGCAGAATGATTCCGCGGATCGGCTCCATCACATAAAACGGAGCGCCGAGCACGGACTCGTCATCGCAGATGAAGAGCACTCTTGGCGCAGGCGGATAAGCAGCATGGAGCTTTGAAAGCACGCGAAATTCGCGGCCCATGTCGTGAGCAGATTTGACCTTGCTGCCGAAGGGCGGACGGCGAAGCACCATTTCCCGCTGGCCGAGGTGCACAGAATAGGTCAGATTCGAATGGCCGCTGGGGAATTGCCTGACGGCCAGAGCGCCGGTTTCGTTTGGGAAATGGCTCCTTAAGAAAGGCTCAAGCTTCACGAGGTCGAGTTCTTCGCCTGGCCGCACGGCGGTGGCTTGATCCTGAAGGCCGGTCATGCGCGTCTTGTATTCCCTCCGCTAGCGGTATGTCAACAACGCGGCGCCGTCGAGATGCGGAAACGAGTTGAAGGTACTGAGCGTGAAGCGATCGCCGGAGAACAGGAATTCGCTGCAGGAACAATTGCGTAGCACCCACGCAAGGTTCAACGTGTCTCGAGGAGAAAGATGCAGGGCACGCTGGATGGAAACCGCGATTGGGCCACCTGAAGTGAAAATCGCAACGCGCTCGCCCTTGCTGGAAGCCGCGAGCGATTTCGTGACGCCACGATTGACCCGCGCGGTAAACTCCTCCCAGGACTCGACGTGGTCGAGCACTAATTCCTCGCTCACCCACAAGGTAATCAAGGCCTCGAACAGTTTCTGAAACTTTCTGGGCCGTTCATCCGGGCCATTTGCTTCCTGAAATGCGCGGTGGAGCTCCTGAATTACGGGCTTGCAATCCAGAAGCCGAGGAATGCCCTTCTCCAGGACCTCATCGCCGTGGAATTCGTCGAATTCGTCCATCACAACTGGTGCGGGAAATTCCAAGCCGGTTTTTGCATACGCATTTCGAACAATCTTTGCCGTGTCTTGGTGACGGACACCAGGTCCCGAACAAACGCGGTCGAAAATGAGCTTGTGGCGCGCCCAATACTCCCCCAACAAGCGCGCTTGCGTTTCCCCGGTGGCGGAGAGTTTGTCGTAGTTCGGCTCGAGAAATGAGGCCTGCGCGTGCCGGACAAGAAAGAGGCGCCCCATGCATCACGCAGTTGCGCTTTGTTCCTTGTTGAAGTCGGAGAATCGCCGGCCTTCTTCCGCCAACTTTCTTAGAAGCGAAGCGGGTTCCCAAAGCTCGCCGTGCTGCTGGTGAAACTCGCAGATGCGGTCGTAGACTTTTTTCAAGCCAACGGTGTCGGCGTACCACATCGGGCCGCCGCGATAGGAGGGGAATCCGTATCCGTTGAGGTAGATGATGTCGATGTCGACCGCGCGCAGCGCGAAGCCTTCTTCGAGGATGCGCGCGCCCTCGTTCACGAGGGAATAGATACAGCGGTCGACGATTTCTTCCTTGGAGATTTGGCGCGGGGGGATACCTGCTTCTGCGGCCCACTTGCGCACGAGTTCGCCAACTTCAGGATCGGGAATGGCGCGGCGGTTTTCATCATACTTGTACCAGCCGGCGCCGGTCTTCTGGCCGTAGCGGCCCATCTCGCAAAGACGATCTCCGGCGAAGGCCTGCCGAATTCCGGGCTTTTCGAGATGGCGATATTCTTTGCGAATGCGCCAGCCGACGTCTAGGCCCGCAAGATCACCGACGGCCAGCGGACCCATGGCCATGCCGAATTCGTAGAGTGCGGAGTCAACGGCCTCGACGCTTGCGCCTTCCTCGAGCAAAAAGACCGACTCGCGCACGTAAGGATGAAACATCCGGTTGCCGACAAATCCCCGGCAATTGCCGACGAGCACGCCGACCTTGCCGAGCTTTTTTGAAAGCTGCATACATGTGGCGATGACTTCTTTGCCGGTTGCTTTGCCACGGACGATTTCAAGAAGACGCATGACGTTTGCGGGGCTGAAGAAATGCGTGCCGATCACGGAGTGCGGCCGTGCAGTGGCCGAAGCAATTTCATCGACGTTCAACGTCGAAGTGTTACTAGCCAGAATGGCGCCGGGCTTGCAGATTTTGTCAAGATCGCCGAAGACCTGTTTCTTCAGCGTCATGCCTTCGAAGACCGCCTCGATCACCATGTCGACTTTGGCGAATCCATCGTAACTAAGCGTGGGCTGAATCATTTTCAATCGTTCGTCCACGAATTGCTGGGTGAAACGGCCGCGCTTGACCGAATTAGCGTAATTCCTCTGAATGTTCGCAAGGCCGCGATCGAGCGCAGGGTGATCAGCTTCCTTGAGAAGGACGGGAATTCCCGCATTGGCGAGAACCATGGCGATTCCGCCCCCCATGGTGCCCGCGCCGACGACAGCGGCAGTGTTCACCGGAATCGTGGGGGTCTCTTTCGGGATGTCAGGAATCTTGGCGACTTCGCGCTCGCCGAAGAAAACGTGAATAAGGGATTTCGATTGATCAGAAAATAGACATTCCGCGAACAGCTTCTGTTCCAGCTTGCAGCCTTCGTCGAAGGGCAACTTCGTGGCGGCCTCGACGGCGTCGATAGCGGCGAGAGGCGCGATCATGCCGCGCTGCTTTTTGCGGGCGATCTCGCGCGCGACGGCGAAGATCGGAGCGTTTTGTTCCGCGGTGCCAAGCTTGCCGCTTCGTTCGCGCGTTTTGGGCACGGGCTTCGCTGCGATCTCGCGCGCGAAGGCAACAGCACCAGCCAGCAGGTCACCCTCGATCAGCCGGTCAACGATTCCGTGTTTCAACGCTTCGCTTGCTTTGATGGGGTTGCCTTCGGCACACATCTCGAGAGCTTTAGCGACGCCCGCGAGCCGCGGCAGACGCTGCGTTCCGGCTGCGCCCGGAATGATGCCGAGCTTCACTTCAGGCTGGCCGACCTGGGCGCTGGGCGCCGCCACGCGGTAGTGGCCCGCCATAGCGAGCTCCAAGCCGCCGCCGAATGCGGTGCCATGAATCGCCATCACAATCGGCTTACGGCAATCTTCGATGCGCAGCAGCAACGGTTTGAAGCCTTCGCCACGATTGGCTTTGCCGGAGGTGATTTTCCCGAACTCTTTGATATCTGCTCCGGCGACGAAGGTCTTGCCTCCGCCGATGAGCACCGCGGCAATGATGCCCTCGTCTTTGCCGATCTGTTCGACGGCTTCGGCAATTCCTTCCGGCACTCCGGGGCTCAAGGCGTTTACGGGAGGATTGTTTATGGTGATGACGGCAATGCCGTTGTCTTTAATCAACTGGACCAGATCGCTCATGGCTGGTAACTCTCTTTTGTCGAATTGTTATGCGCTTCTTGCCGAGACTGCACCGGCGTCAATGACGAGACGCGCGATGCGTTCCCGATGAAACGTCGCGTCACCGAATGCGGTTTCCGAAGCTTTCGCGCGCCGGTAATACAGATGCAAATCGTTCTCCCAGGTGAAGCCCATGCCGCCATGGACCTGAATTCCCCGGTTGCCTACGCTCCGAGATGAATCGCTCGCATACATCTTGGCGATGGAGACGGCGACGGCCGCGTCGGGCGCGCTTTCTTCCAGGGCCCAGGCGGCGTAATAAGCGGCGGACCGCGAGCTTTCCGTTTCCAGATACATGTCCGCGCATTGATGCTGAACAGCTTGAAACATTCCAATCGGCTTGCCAAATTGTTTGCGGGTCTTGGCGTATTCAACGGTGATATCGAGCGTCCGCTGCATCCCACCAACCATCTCGGCAACAAGGGCCGCGGTTGCAATATTAAGCCCCCTTGCCATTCCGGCGTCATTACCAAGTTTTTCGGCTGGCGTGTTCTGAAACCTGACCGAATACAATTTGCGCGTGAGATCCATGCCGGACATCGGGGAAATGCTGACGCCCGGAGCCTTGGCGGCTACAACGAAGAGTCCGTCGCGGGCCACGACGATAATAAAATCCGCCACGGCGGCATCCGGCACAAAGAGCTTTTCGCCCGACAATTTTCCATTCGCCGCGGCCATTTGCACATCGCTGGGGTCCCAACTTGCGCTGGATTCAAGCATTGCGAGCGTTGAGCGCGCTTCGCCGCGGCAGATTGGCGCTAAGTATTTTTTCTTCTGGTCGGAGGTGCCGCAGGCATCCAGCATGGCGCCGGCCAACGGAACTGTGGAGAAAAACGGACCCGGCAGAAGCGCTCGCCCGGCTTCTTCCATCAAGAGGATAAGCTCCACGCAGCCCAGTCCCACGCCGCCATATTCTTCAGGGAAAATAATGCCCGTGTAGCCCTGCTCCGCTAGTTTGGACCACAGGACCGCGTCGTAAGCGGTGTCTGTTTCCATGAGGCGGCGCACTTCCGCGATCGGGCACTCGCCGGCAAAAAACTTGCGCGCGCTGGCTCGAAGAATTTCCTGGCTCTCGCTCAATCCGAATTGCATTTCAACCCCGCTTAATAGCTCCGCGGCAGCCCGAGCACAAAGTGTCCGATGATGTTGCGCTGAATCTCCGAGGTACCCGCTTCGATGGTGTTGCCTCGGGCGCGCAGGTAACCGTAGGACCAAATGCCTTTGTCGACGGCGCGTGCATCGCTACCGTCGAGCTGGCCGTAGGGGCCAAGCAATTCCTGCGCGATCTGTTGGAAGCGCTGATTCAGCTCGCTCCAGAAGATTTTCTGGATCGATCCTTCCGGCCCCGGTACCCCGGTGGCACTGATGCGGCTGAAGGCGCGCATCTGATTCCACCGCATAACTTCAATTTCGCCATAGCACTGAGCAAGCTTCTGGCGCGTGACGGGGTCTCGCGCAGCGGGACGCCCATCGCGGTGCATCGTGCGAGACAGCTCGATCAACCGGTCCATGTTGCGCTTGTAAATGATCTGCAGGCCGGCGCCGAAGGAGCCACGCTCGTGCATGAGAGTGCCAATGGCGACGTCCCAGCCTTGATTCACTTTGCCAACGACATTTTCAGCGGGCACGCGCGCATCGCGGAAAAACACTTCGTTGAACTCTGTCTCTCCGGTCATCTGGCGCAAGGGGCGCACTTCCACGCCCGGCGTCTTCATGTCCACCAACAAAACCGTGAGGCCCTTGTGTTTGGGCGCATTCGGGTCCGTGCGCACAACGAGCTCGCACCAGTCGGCGGCCCAGCCATAACTGGTCCAAACTTTCTGCCCGTTGACGATGTATTGGCCGCCATCAAGACGAGCTTCGGTTTGCAATCCGGCGAGATCCGAACCGGCGTTTGGTTCGGAGAATCCCTGGCACCAGATTTCTTCGGCGCTCAGGATTTTCCGCAAATAGCGTCTCTTCTGCGCTTCGGTGCCAAACGCGATGATCGTGGGACCAATTAGCCCCAGACCGAGGACGTTGGCCATCGGTGGCGCACCGGCCCGCGCCATCTCCTGCCAGAAGAGGACCTGTTGCATCAAGCTGGCGCCGCGGCCGCCATATTCCTTCGGCCAGGAAATCCCAGCCCAGCCTCCCTCGTACAGCTTGCGCTGCCAGGACTTCAAAAAGTCGAAGCGGACTTCCAATGAGTCCTCGCGGCGATCGTCCCAATCTTTCGGGGCGTTCGCCACCAGCCACGCGCGCAGTTCACCGCGGAACTCCAGCTCTTCAGTTGTCAGATTTAGGTCCATTTACCAGAGCCCTCTCACACTCACGGCGGCCATCAACGCGACTTTCGATTGGCAAATTCAGGCCGGATGGTATCCTGCCCACCCCAATATTTCTTGCGCAGTTCCCTCTTCAGAATTTTCCCCGTCCCAGTCTTCGGCAAACCTTCGAGAAATTCGACCGAGCGGGGAACCTTGTAGTGAGCCATGCGAGCGCGGCAGAATTCGAGCAGCTCCGCTTCTCCTGCCTTTCCTCCGGGTTTCAGCACGACCAATGCGCGGGGCACTTCTCCCCACTTCTCATCAGGCACGGGGATGACCGCCACCTCATACACGCTGGGATGCGCGAGAATCGTTTTCTCAATTTCCAGCGATGAAATATTTTCTCCGCCACTGACGATGATTTCCTTCTTGCGGTCGACCACGAGGAGATACCCTTCTTCATTGATCGTGCCCATATCGCCGGTATGGAACCATCCGCCCCGCATGGCTTCCGCCGTCGCTTCCGGTTGCTGCCAGTAACCCAGCATCACAATGTCGCCACGCGCGACAATTTCGCCAACGGTTTTTCCGTCGTGCGGCACGTCTTTGTCGTTCGCGTCCACGACGCGGATCTCGACGCCGGGAATCGCGAAGCCGGTCATGGCCTGGCCGGCGTATTTTTGCTCGCCTTCCCATTGGAGTCCAAGCTTCATCCGGGAGAGGGTGAGGGTCGGAGACGTTTCCGTGAGTCCATAGCCGGAACGGCACGAGCCGCCGAGCTTTTCTTCGACCTCGCGCACAAGCGTGGGGGATGACGCCGCCCCGCCGATATTAATGATTTGCAGGCTGGCTAAATCATATTTCGCGCGCTCGGGGCAATTCACCAAAGCTGTGGCCATGGCAGGGACTAGGCACATGCTGCTTACGCGTTCCTGCTCGATAAGCCGGAAAATCTGCGCCGGATCAAAGCGCTGCAGCATCACGTGTGTTCCGCCCATGAGCGCCAGGGAGTGTGCCGCGCCCCAGCCGTTGGCATGGAAAAGAGGAATGGTGTGAAGTTGTACGATTTCCTTTGTGGGATCGTCGGTGAGGCAAATGTAGAGGGCATGCAGATAGATATTCCGGTGCGTGAGCATCACGCCCTTGGGATCGGCGCTGGTTCCGCTGGTATAAAAAAGCTCGGCGACGGAGCTCTCGTCGATTTCCATGATGTCCGCTTTGTGTGGAGTGGCCGTGGCGAGCATAGCCTCATAATTTTGCGGCGAGAGCCAGCCCGCTGTAGGCGGGAAATCCAAGGCGCAAAAAGTCCTGACGGCCGGGACGCTCTGACGAAACGTATCAACAGTTGCAAGGAATTCTTTTTCCGCAAATAGCAGCTTCGCGCCGGAATCATTCAAAATGTAGGCCAGTTCATGCGGCGCGAGCCGGATGTTGAGCGGGAGCAGCACCGCCCCCGCTTCAAGCACGCCGTAATAGGCTTCGAGAAGCCTGTGGCAGTTCATGCTGAGAAATGCGACGCGATCGCTTGGTTTGATGCCAGCCTTGCGCAAAGCACCGGCGAGCCGGCCAGCACGCTCCGCAAATTGCGCGTATGTAAAACGATGCTCGCCGCAAACGACGGCTGTGCGGCGCGGATATTGCTGCTCCGCGTAGCGCAGGCAGCGGATTGGAGTGAGTGGAACGTTCATCGATTCTCTCGCCCGATTAAGCGATCTGCCCTCCATCCACGACCAACACATGGCCAGTGACGTAATCGGAAGCGCCAGAGGAAAGGAAGAGAGCAGCGCCTTTCAAGTCGCACTCATTGCCGAAACGCCGGAGGGGAATTTTGCTCAGGAATGCATCTTTATTCCGCTCGATGACCGCCTGCGACATGTTTGTCGGAAACCATCCGGGAGCGATGGCGTTCACCTGGATGTTGTGGATTCCCCACTTGCAAGCGAGGTCTTTCGTAAACGCGATCACCCCGCCTTTGCTCGCGTGGTAGCCAATCGCCTGAAATTCCGGCGCCGCGCCGCGAAGGCCAGCGACCGAAGCGATGTTGATGATCTTGCCGCGGCGCTGGGGAACCATGCGCTTTCCAACCGCTTGGGAAAAGAGAAATGTCCCGGTCAGGTTGGTCTCGATCACTTTATTCCAATGCTCGAGTCGCATCTCTTCGACCGGCGCGCCCCAGGATGTGCCCGCGTTGTTGATCAAAATGTCGATTCGCCCAAATTGAGCCAACGTCGCATCCACAACTTCCTGGACGTTGGCTGGATTTTTCACGTCGCAACCGACCGCCAAGGTCTTCACCCCGAGCTTCTGCAATTCTCCGGCGGCTTGTTCGCAGCGCTCTTTTTTGCGGGCGCAGAGAACAAGGTTCGCCCCCGCTTCCGCCAGTCCCTCGGCCATCTGGCGTCCCAGGCCAATCGAGCCGCCCGTGACGATGGCCACCTGTCCGGTAAGATCAAAAAGTTGTTGGACCTTCATCCGACGGATGTTCCCTTCTCAGTTCACCACAGCTTCCGCAATACTCTGCTCAGCGATTTCGAAATCTCTGCCGCGGCGTTGCGCTGTTCACGAAGCCCGCATCTCAATGGGCGATCAAGACGGCGCGGCCAGAAACTTGGCCTCGGCGCAGTTGTTCTACGACCTCGTTCGCCTGAGCGAGCGGCCGCGTGGACACCTGGCAGCGAATCTTTCCCGCCGCACCCATGGCAAGCACATCGCGCAAATCCTGGCGTGTGCCCACCGCGGAGGCCCGGATGCGGACTTCTCCTGCCGCCATCATAATGGGCGGAAAGCAGATGTTTTCTGCGGGCAGGCCAACAACCAGCAACGATCCGGCGGGCCGGACGCAATAGAAAGCCATATCGTAGGCCACTTTTGCGGCGGAAGTAACCATCG
>WNFA01001116.1_pt1 | contig 21745 bp, 14 predicted proteins | sample 5400481 | NCBI WGS metagenome assembly WNFA01 (sample SAMN13153340, study PRJNA577476) | soil metagenome | isolation source: 120 cm saprolite under Douglas fir tree site 2 hole 1 replicate 2 | place: USA:California | collected 2015-04-18
GGGCACGTGCGAAACAGGGATGAGATTGATCGACGGGGCCGTCGAGGACGGCGATACAGATATCGGGTTCGCCCATGGTTTCGGCCCAGATTGGGGTGAGTTCAAGCATCCCCAACTCCCTTATTCAAACTATTTAAACCCGAGTGTTGCCATTGCTCATGCCAAGTTTCCTTGAAGGCTCAAGGTCTTAACATACAGAAAGCAGGTGTGGATCTAGTCATCCCTACTTATTGAAAATAAGGGGGTTGAGCTAGTATCTAGTCAAAAAGTGAAATATAATGGGTGTAAAGTTGCCATGAAAAGTGCGTTAAAATCATCCAGTAGGGAGTCGCGCCACTTTCTTGGTTGCGCATCTAAAATGAGTTGGTGAAACATGGACTGGCGGAAGGGAGTCTCATAATAGATGCCTAAATTGTTGAGTGGGTCGACTTCCTCTCTCACCATCGAACTAAAACCCAGGTTAAGCGAAAGGAATCATCTGGGAGCAGTTACGCTTTAGCTCTACTGGTGAATGCCAACGAGAGAACGTGCCAACAAAGTGATACAAGTCGACGCCAACTACTTGCAGATGAATGCCCAGCAGAATATACTCAATCTGTACAGGAATTGCTTACAGCCCTCTACGTATATGTTGTTCCATTGCAGATACCATTGCCAAATACGTTGGCTGATCTCAATCTGAATCTGTTACTCCTGTCGAGACAGGCTTGGGCAACTGAGCACAAGAGATGGTGCTGACCATACTATTGAAGAAAACAATTCAAGATGATTATGTGTTTATTAACAACTCGCCATCGTTTTATTTACTTCAAAAAGTATAAGCTATATCTTTTGCTTTGTCAAGTGACCCCAGCACGATTGCTTCTTTCATAGATTGCTTGCTAAAATAAAGTACCCAGAGAGGAAAGGTTGTGATATTTTGGATGCATGATGTATCTATCACATGAAGAACAAGAGGGCATTTCCTAACTCTTAAAAATCGAGTAAACTGACCTCAAGACGAGGTAGCGCGTTTTAGCTTATTTTTGGCAGAATTCTGAGTTAAGAAATGCTCTCAAGATAAGTAATACCCTTGATGGAATTAAGACGGATATTCAAAGGAACTCAAAGGAATTGCGTATAGCGGTCGCAAAAGTAGATACGGACAAGTGGAAGCTCATAGCAATGACCTTAATAGGGGCATTAACAAGCGGGGGTATATTGGGAATAGTTGATCTTATCATGATAACAATAGGAAAATAACCTATGAACAGAAACACACTTGCTTTTTTCAGCAATCTTACCAGGCGTATCAATAGTTGCCTTTGCAAAATTGCGATTACCCACCATACAAGTGATACAAGTGCAACAAATCTCATTGGAAATGCCCCCGGTTCTTGCTATTTACTCCCCTTTTTCATTCGTGCTCGTTCGCTTGCGTTTCGCCTCCAGTAGCTTCCCTGCCATCGAGACCTCCTGCTGATTCTGTGCAGACTTATTCTGTTCGTTCATAGCCGGTGTTTCCCGTTTGTTAAGTTGGGTCTGGCCGTTAGTTGATCCGGGCTCCATAGGGGAAGCCTTCGGCTTGAAGCTTTTCGCGCGGCTCTTACGTTCCTCACGATAAGCGCGTATGGTCCCAAGTACTGGGTTATCTGTACTACCTTTCCTTTGCGCAAAGCCGCGCAATCCAATACGAGAGGCCATCCACTGGTAGCCGACAGCAAGGAACTCCAGGCTTGAAAGGCGACGTAGCGCAATATCTATGGGCAATAAGAGTGCCGCTAGTGCGAATAGCCAGAATGTAATCGGAATAGCTGCATACACAGAAGGCAGGTTTTGAGAAAAGGCGGAGGCATAAGCGTTTGGACCAAGCATGATTCCACTGCCAGCGTGGGCGAGAAGGTTAAGAAAGTGCAGGTCTGTTCCAGAAGTCTGGAATTCAGGTGAGTAGGGCACGACCAGCCCGCTGGTTGTGGTCAACTGGCTGGGAAAGCCTGTCTTAGTGCTGCTTCGTGCCTGCCAGGTGACATGTAACAAGTATGACCCAACTTGTGTAGTGGGGAAATTCCCTTCCCAGCGGCCAGGTGCGGAAGGTTGCAACGTCACCGTTTGCTGCGACAGATCAGGAGCAACAATCTTGACCTGTACTTGCTGCTGACTTACCGACCCGGTCGCGAGTGAGACTTCGGGAGGAAGATCAACTATGATGTGCCCATTTCCACCTGCTATTTCCCCGTTCACGATGAGCTGACTATCGGGTGAAGGCAGTGTCCAGGTAACCAGGTTGGCCCACCAACGTGCTGCATTGCTCCAGTTTAGCCAGTTAGCCGTCCAGAGACCCTGCGCATCGCTTGTCCAGGCAGCGACACGGCCAAGGCCGTACTGCCAGACAGCGAGAACAGGATCATCCAGGCGACTTATAAGCACCAGTTGTGCCACTGGTTTGAGTGTGGTTGCGACGTAGCCATCGAGTTCTGGAAGTGGACCTAAGCCCGTTAAGATAGGATGAGATCCGACAATTGCTGGAACAAAGGGTTCTTCAATGACCGCTCGCCTGGCTGCCTGTCGGGTCTCATCAAACAAAATCTGCGGGATGGAGTTAGGATTGTCGGCCCGGTAGAAACGTCCCTTACCCCAACTGGCGATCTGTTGCATCATCGTTAAATCCTGGTACGAACTTATGTTCGTGCCAACCACTGTTACGGTGATATGTTCCCTTGCCATTTTGAGCACCTGGGTTGCGTAACTATCCGTGGCATCACCATCTCCCAATAAGATCACATGCTTGATTTTTGCATCCGTATGCAGTAATGCATTTTCTGCAGCGGCCAGGTCTGGCAAATAACTTTGAGGATCGTTAGGTGTCATTGCATTGATAGCCTGGTTGATTGCTGCTTTATTTGAGACATGCTGCATTGGAATAACCAGGCTACCGAAGGCTGCTGAAACAGCTATATAATCGCGTGGGGTTAAAAGATTAACAACCGCCTTGCCCGCCTCTTTAGAGATATTTATTGCAGTATTTTCCTCTAAACTCTCGATGATGAGCACGACTGCGATGGTGGGGGTATCTTTATGCTGTGGTATCTCCATACTCACCGGTAACGTTTCTTCCAGCGGAGTGTTGGCGTAGCCGCCAAGGCCATAGCTGTTCTCACCTCCACTCACGACGAGACCTCGCCCGAGATCGCGCACAAATGATTGGAGGACCTGCATGCGCGTAGGGCCCAGGTCTGCTGCGGGCACATCTGCCAACACGACTGAGTCGTAGTTTACCAACCCTTGCAGCGTGATTGGCACGTCAGAAGGGGTACCGATTGTGACATTGATCTTTGTGGCTTGAAGCGCCGCAGCAATGTTGTGCCCCGCGTCGGGTCTCCCCTCAATGATGAGCACATTTGGGGGCCCCTGTACACTGACAAAAGCAGCGGCCTCGTTATTTTGACTGATCGTATCCAACGGAGCATCCATCGTGAGACGGTAGGTATGGAAACCTGCTGGTGGGGCTTGCAGGTTGAAAGTGACCTCTTGCTCACCAACGTTCAATTGAAGAGATTGCTGTAATAAGAGCGTTTGGTCGAGGTACAGGCGGAGTGTGACACGCTGAGCCACGTTGCTGAATAGTCGAGCGTGTAGTAGAAAATGCTCGTTTGTATGCAATGTGGTTGGGGCATTGAGGTTGTCAACGCGTGCCTCTGGACCGCTAGATGAAGGGAGCGGGACAATGTCCAGCCGGATCCCTTCCTGTTGCAAGAGTTGCGCTTCCGGTAGTGCGTCCTCCAGATTCTGATGCCCATCGCTCAAAAGCACGATGCGCCGCTCGCTGTCTTGCGGCAGGATGGCTGCTGCGAGCCGCAATCCGGCAGCGAGGTCGGTATAATTTGTATCGGGGGTGGACTCAAACTGGGAGAAGTCAATCTGTGTCCTGACCGATTGCTCGACCAGCGCATTACGTCCTATGGCTACAATGCCTACCTGGTCATCGGGTCGCTTATGCTGGATAGCGTTATTGATCCATTTTTCTATAAATCCTTGTTGTGCCGCTGTGCTGGCAGAGATATCACCGACAAAAACAACTGCCTGCCGCGAGATGGGTAGTGATAATGCTGCACCAGCCAGGGCCGAGATGACCAGCATGAAGAGCGCCAGCCGGCTGGCTAACATCATGTTGCGCTGGGGTCTTGGAAAAGGCAGGGACATCTGTCGCCAGGTGAGGAATACCAGGATGCCGATGGGGATTAAGAGCAATAGCAGTAATGGCTGCTCAAATGTTAGCATTTCTCTTTCCTTTCGCCTTTTGCTTGCCCTTCAAACGTTTTGTTACCTTTGTGACGCGCTTCCTCACGGCTTTATATTGTGTCATCACCTGGTTCTGTAAAGTGGCAATTGCCCCAAGTTGCTGAAGTTGTTGAGAGCGACCACCAATAGGTGCACGGGATGACGAAGCTGGACGTTCCTGGGTTGAAATGCCGCGCAGTGTATAACTGCGGCTAAAGAGCCACCATTCTGCGCAAAGTACAAGCAGTAGAAGTGCAGCAATCCAGGGCCAGATCTCATGCAGCACTCGAGGCACGGCTGGGCCTCCCAAGTCAAAAGGTGCGCTATGAGCAATGGGAAGCTGGGCTGCTGGTAGCAGACGCGATTGCAACGGATCGAACAGGTTAATAGCGAAGGCACCATGGAGTTCCTGATCCTGCGTATATTGCGTCACATCGTATATACCGGTCCTGTCCGTTTGATTAAATGCCGTCACTGGAAATGGGGGAGCCACAGTGGTAGGTTGCTGACCAGGCCCGCTAATGGTTACGCGTACTGCACCAGGCCATGCGTGAATAGTGACAGGTGTATCGGGTGCGACCTGCCCATCGCCTGGAACAGGAGATGGCAGAAACCAGTTGACCAGGTTATAGGTAAGGATGGGGAAACTTGGTTGTAGAGGCAGATCGGAGTCATGCAGGTCAAAGCTGAGTACCGCTATCCGCCTGTTATGTTCCTCACCAGCAACTAACAGTGGGGTCTCAGCCGCAACAATGACTGGTTGCATCCACGATGCAGCAATGAGTTGACGACTCACACGAAGCACATGGATGCTGCTGAGATCGACCTCATTCAGCAGTCCCTGATTGTCGCTGCCCGCGTTGATATGGCTGATATTTATTTCTGGACCTGACTTGCCGAACATGTAAGAGCCTGCCGGCGGGTTGATGAAGAATATATCGCCACTTGGTAAGTTCGAGGGTACAAAGCCATCGAACACCGTCAAGTCAAAATTGCCAATGTTTGCATATTTATCGGGGGTTGTCTCATAAAGGTCGATATTCGGCTGCACACGTAGAGCTGTTTCGAGAAAGCTATTGCTCCTGGTCACCAGCAATATTCGACCATGCATCGATCCGCCAACCATAGCCCATGCTTCGTGATCAACCTGCATAGCATCCTGAGACATGAGTAGTGCGTGCAGGAAACGGGTCGTTGGTGGCAGTGGCCCCCATTGGATCGCTCCACTGGCTCCGGCTGCCAGGATGGCGATTTGTACACCCACCAGTTTACCATCAGCGTACAACTCGACAGGTATTGATCGCTGCTGGTGACTATAATTGGCGATTTGGGCCAGGGCGACGAGTTGGCCCTGGATAGTCTGCGAGGCGAGTGCCAGAAAGGCAGCATTTGGAGCATCGGTGCCGATCTGCAAGTAATACACGGGGAAAGGAACCACGAGTGTTTGGTCCAACGACAGGACATGTCCATCTCCGATGATCAATATTTTTGTATCTGTATGGCCTGTAGCAAGTGAGGTCGCCAGGGAGAGAGCCTGTTCGAGATCAGCATCCTGGTTTGTGACTTTAGCACGTTGGAGCGCGGCAGTAAGCTGGCTTTTATCTGAAGAAGAGGCAATTACTACCTGCGGTGTGCGCGCCATGGCAATGATTGAAAGATGGTCATCAGGGCCAAGTCCATCGATCAAATCCGAAATGCGATTTTTCGCCTCCTCAAATCTGCTGGGGGAAACATCCGTAGCTTGCATACTGGCTGATGCCTGTAAAATAATGATGGTGTCGCCACCGATGGGGCTACGTATAAAGGTTGCTGGCCGTGTGAGCACAAGCACGATCGCTATTGCTGCCAGTATCTGCAAGAGGAGAAGTGGTGTGAAACGCAGTCGCTGCCAGGGGCGGCTTGCTTGCAGATCCTGCAAGGCTTGCTGCCAGAGCAGAGTGCTACTCACCACTCGCTCTTGTCTTTTGGGCCGCATGAAATAGAGCAGAAGGATAATGGGTATGATGATGCTAAAGGCCAGTGCCGCCGGTATAAGTAGACTCATTTGACTATCTCAACCTGTCTAAGTAGCCTTTGTACGACATCAATCAGAGCGGTATCACTAGGGATCATCGCATAAGTCATGGCATGAGCATGAGCAAATGAGGCCAATTCCTGCATATATGTGAGAAGTCGCTGCCGGTATGCCTGTATTACAGCAGGTGTACTGCTTACCTCGACACTGCTACTTCCTTCGCTATCGCGGAGGCGCCAATCACCCTGTAGCTCTGGCTCGATTTCGTCCGGTGAGAGGATTTGCAAAAGTGCCACTTCTTGACGTAACTGGCGGACTCCGCGAAGTCCGGCCTGGTAGCCACCGGGTGCCAGGAAGTCTGAGATCACGATGGTAAGTCCTGGGCCCTTCACTACTCTGCCGAGATCATACAGTGCGCGATTTATATCGGTTGCGCCACTATGTGGCAAGCGACGTAGAAATTCACCGACTGTCCATATAGCATGCTTGCCGCTGCCTGTGCGGCGATGTGCCGCTAGCCGATCGGTGAGGGCACCGACGATGACGTTATCTTCACATTTGAGCGCTACGTATGATAACGCAGCAGCAAGGGTGGTCGCTAGAGAGGCTTTCGATGGTCCCCCGTGCTGCATGGAATCGGAACAGTCAATCAATATCGTAACCGTCAGGTTTTCCTCGGCTTCGAAGACACGCAGGAAGAGGCGCTCCAGCCGAGCATATGCTCGCCAATCGATACGTCGGAAATCGTCTCCTGGTGCGTAGCGACGATAATCTGCAAACTCCATTGATGAGCCTGCGAGCGGAGAGCGACGCCGGCCAGGTCGTCCAGTAGCCATTGCTTTACGCGTTATGAGTGTCAGGTTATCCAGGCGTTGCAGAACATCGGCGTCAAGCGGGAAGCGCGCTACATTGCTCTCGTTGACCATCTTTATCTATTCCTCCTGCACTATGACGTTGAGGTCTCTTCAATGATCGACTCGATCAAATCCTCCGGCGTAACCCCGTCGGCTAAGCCATCGAAGTTGAGGATGAGGCGGTGGCGGAGCGCAGGGTAAACAACGGTCTGCAGATCCTCCACAGAAACATTGTAGCGGCCTTCGAGTAGTGCAAGGACCTTGGCTGCCGTGATGATCGCCTGCAGGCCACGAGGACTGGCACCGTAGCGAACGAATTTGTGTACTGCTTCGGGTGCATCCTCCTGGTCAGGATGTGTAGCCAGCAGCAAACGCACCGCGTACTCTTTGACGTGCGTTGCCACGGGAACAGCGCGAGCTGTCTCTATTAAATGCATCAATTGTTCGCCAGTAGCAACCTGTTTGGCACGTAGTGTCTGAGTGCCCACGGTAGTATCGATAATGCGCATAAGATCTTTGGCTTGCGGGAAACGAACGAGAACTTTGAGCAGAAAGCGATCAAGCTGGGCTTCCGGCAAAGGATAGGTGCCCTCCATCTCCAGCGGGTTCTGCGTTGCCAGTACAAAGAATGGCTTGGGCAAGAGACGCGTGGTATCCCCCACGCTGACAGTGCGTTCCTGCATGCCCTCGAGCAATGCAGATTGTGTTTTGGGCGTCGCCCGGTTTACCTCGTCAGCCAGTACGATATTGGCGAAGATGGGACCCGGTTGAAAACTGAAGGTACGGTGACTCCCTGCGGAGTTGTTGTCTGATTGCTCAGTGACGATAGTTGTGCCTACAATATCGGCTGGCATCAGATCTGGTGTAAATTGGATACGTGTAAATTTCAGGGCAAGTGCATCTGATAGTGTGCGCACAAGCAGCGTTTTGCCAAGGCCAGGTACCCCTTCCAGCAACACATGGCCGCCCGCAAGTAAAGCCAGGAGGAGTTCTCGGATAACCCGCTCCTGCCCGACGACGATTGAACAGAGTTCACTTTCCAACTGCTTGGCGATATCCGTGAATGTCTCGATATCAGCCTCGCCAGGTCCCTCGCTGCGCTCGCCCTGCGATAAATCGCGGGCTACTGTAGGCCCGCGATTTATCGCAGGGACCGCGTTAGCGGCCTCATTTCCAACTTGCACACCGAGATCTTCAAGCTGCGTTTCGATTGCTGGCTCTAAACCGGTCTGGGATGAACTCTCACTTTTTTTTGCCATGCTGTTATTGATGCCCTTCTAACGAGTTGTAATAGCCTCGAATAAGATCTTTCAAATCTGGTGGTATGTTACTGTTGTCGATGGCGTCGTGAGCCATCTGCGCATACTGCGCAATCACTTGTGAGTAGGCAACAGAGCTACCTTGCTGTGGAGTGCCGTTACCGCCATTGGTACTGGTACTGGTGCCTGATCCCACCTGTCCTGGAACAAATACTTGTTCGTTCTTGCCCTGTTTGTTCCCCGTATTATTCTGCCCGCCGGTGCCATTCTTCCCTTGCCCCTGCCCCTGTCCAGGAGCCCCTTGATTCTGCCCCTGGCTGGAGGACTGGCCCTGGCCAGCGGTTTTAATGTTGCTGTTGTCTGTATTTGATGCGAGAGTATCGGCCACATTTTGTAGAGTTTGATCTGCCTTATCGATACTGTTGGCAGCTGCCTGGTTAGCACTATCATGTGCAGCAGCCGTCTCGAAGGCCTTAACTGCATCTGAAACCTCGCTAGGGCTTCCGCCGGCAACAGCCTTGGCAAGCTGATGTAAAGCAGAACTGAGCTGGGGATTACCAAGTGCTTGATTAGCCGCCTGCTCAATCTGTTGTGCCAATTGCGCACGTTGTGCGGTGGTCATGCTGCTGATTTGCGATGCGAGCTTCTGTAAGGCGTTATTCAGGCCCTTGCTGTCTCCCGTGGCGAGTGCCTTGCCTGCTGCGTTCAAATTAGTGTTGGAACTGTTTCGTAGAGATGAGCTGAGAGCTGCACGCGCCTCTGCTTTGATGGTTGCCTGTGGGTCGCGCAGTTGATCGAGCTTCGCCTGTGCCTGGGCAAGGACCTGCTGCGCTTGCGCCTCATTTTTTGACTGTTGAAGTTGGGTCATGGTCTCGCTCAAGATTTTATCGATCAGCGCGCGTTGCTGCTCTGAAATTGCATTTTGGTTATTGATCGACGTTCGTACCTGGTTGATGGTCGCTACCTGCTTTGCAATACTGTTCTGAAAGGCAGCCTGCTGCTGGAGCACAGTATTCATAGGGTTGGGTAGCAATATGAGTAACGCGAGAGCGATCACGACAATGCCAAATATAATCAGACGAGTGCGCTTTGGCAACAGGGAAATTGCCGAGGTTGGTGTATGTTTGCTCAATTGCTTGAGTGCATCTCGTCGTTGTAGTATTGAAAGAGGTGCTGAATCGTTGTGAAGTTCCCATGCTGTACTCAAGCGGTCATGTAATGCCAGGCGCGTATCAATCAGGTGAGCGCTACGGGCGAAGGAAGGACGATACCATAATGCAATTCCCAATGCGAAGAGCAGGGAAGCCGTGGCGATTCCAATGGCCCAGTAGAAAACGCCTGCCCACGGAATCAAGCGCGAGATGAGTAAAAGGAGGCAAGCCAGTATAATACCCGTAATTAAGCCGTTTTCCGTCCAGCGTAGCATCTGCTGTACCCATAGCCGTCTGCGCCATGGGTGAAGGGCTTCGGTGAGCCTTTTACCGTCAGTGACACGTTGGGTGATTGCTCCATAACGTGAAGGTGCAATGGTTGCCATAAATTCCTAGCCTTTCATAACCGTCGCTGGTTTAAGTTTCTTACCTAAGAGCCGAATCCAGGACAGAAAGCGGCCAAGCTGGTTTGGCTTGACTAACACGGTACTGAGAATGAACAAGACGACTGTTACCACGAGACAAATCAGAGTATAGGCTACCCAGGGAGAGAGGTGTAGACGGAATAACGAAATGGTGCTGCCACTGCCACTCACGATACTATTGAGAACAGTGAGTGGATTTGAAGCATTCAACCACTGGATCCAAATCTTCCAACGGGGGTTGCTATTGAATGATGAGTTACCCAAAGTTAGAAAGTACACTATCCAGTATGAGAACATCCATAAGACAATGAATGTATAGGCTACCGCCGTTGAAACGGTAGGGCGATGAAAGAGCGTCGAGCAGAACAGACTAAATGTCCCTGCTGCAATTGTCGTCATAACAAAAATAACCAGCGTGCTGAGGACCTGCGTTGGAGCAACCCCTCCGAAGAAGAAAACCAGGCTGAACAGCGGAATAGATGCCGCAATTAGCAAGATTATGTTGACTAACCCCGCAATAAGTTTTCCCGCAAGCAGTGAGAATGCAGAGAGCTTAGAGCACAGGAGCAGGTCAAAGGTCTGCCGCTCCTTCTCACCATTGATGGCGGTAGATGTGAAGGCGGGAGCAATAAACGCAATCAAGAAGAGTTGTACGAATGAGAGCAAGGCGAAAAGTTGTGCTCCAATCTGGCTGAGCAAGTAACCCTGGTAGCCACCGCTGAATGCGTTTTCTCGCTGGAGGAAGCCAAAGCCCAGCAACCCCATCACCACCAAATAGATGATGATCACCCAGACGGAGCGCTCACGGCGCAGGCGCGAGCGCAGTTCTTTGGAGAGCAGTGCTGCAAATGTCATATGGAGCTAACTCCTTCCGTAATGCTCATGTAAACTTCTTCTAGACGTTCAGCAACTTTACGCGGTGCGAAGGAAACAACGGGTATGTCGTGTGTTATGAGTCCAGCAAGGATGCGACGTAGCGCTTGATCATCGCCGCTAAATTCAGCATGGATAACCTCACTTTCACCATTCTCATCCATCACGCTGCTGATTTCTGGCATCTCCTTGAGCAATTGCCTGGCGTCTGCAGCACGCTCCAAAACACGCACTTCGATGTGGAATCCTCCGCCCAGACTTTGAGTGATATGCTCAACATTTCCCGCCGTGACCAGTTGCCCCGCTCGAATAATGGCAATGTCGCTGCACATCTCGGCTAGCTCGAGAAGGATATGCGAACTGATGACGATGGTTTTGCCCATGCCTTGCAACGTCCTCAGTAGTTCGCGAAACTCCACCCTGGCTCTTGGATCAAGTCCCGAGGCTGGTTCATCAAGTAGTAGTACATCAGGATCATGGATCAGAGCACGTGCAAGGCACAAGCGCTGCTTCATACCGCGGGATAGAGTCTCAACGGGAGCATCCCGTTTCGAGGTGAGATCAAGTAGTTCGAGTAGATCTGTAACGGTACTGGCGCGTTTGCGGCGTTTCACACCGTGAATACCGGCGTAGAATTCAAGGTATTCCGCCGTAGTCAGGTCGGGGTAGACGCCAAAGAAGTCTGGCATATACCCGACTTTGCGCTGTATCGTTGCAGGCGATTGGGTGACCTCTTCGTTGTCAAACCAGACCTGGCCTGCAGTCGGTGAGATCAATGCTCCCAGAATGCGCAGCAGCGTGGTTTTACCTGCGCCGTTCGGGCCAATCAGACCAAAGATTGCTCCTTGCGGGATCTCCAGACTGAGATCCTCTAATGCATGAACAGAGCGATAATGTTTATAGACATGCTGGATTTTGATCATAACTTTGCTGTACGCACTCCCTGGTACGTTACCCGTTTCATGACATGTTGCCTAAAACATAGCCTTGCAGGTTTAGCGAAGGCTTGCCGAATGCGAATGTACTAAGTGAACTGTTCTTATTAGCAAGCTGCAACAAGATACGTCCATCTGCACCAATGTATGCACTAACATTGTTCGTTGCAAAGGTGTAGGTGCTTTGGTTGAATGAGATGGCATCCCAGGATTGCGTATGCCAATTGTATAAGTAAAAAGGCAAGGCGCCTGCATTTAAGACCGTTCCAACTTGTGCGAATAGATTGATGTTTGGGGGTTCAGTCAATGTCAAGCCATTGACCTGCAAATTAGCGATGTCAGGTACGTTGAATTCAAAAGTCATACTCCCGGTTGAGATCGTGTAGACACCGGGGAACTGAATCTGAGCGCTGTTGCCCTCGATATCAACCAATCGTCCCGCAATGTAGTTGGGCGGGAGGTCGAGCGAACCCGCGAGGTTAACATTAAGGGGCGCCTGTATAAGCGTCTCATGGAGACCCGCGGGATTGATGTCGTTGACTGTCACATTGTCGGTCGAGTCCAATGGACTCTGAGCCCAACCAATGAAAGTAACCGGCGAGCCAGGCACGAGTAACGGGTCGCTATCTCTTGTAGATGTATATGGCCAGCTTGGGGTTGTAATAACATTCGTATTATTATTATATGCCGAGCTGCTACCGATTGGTTGAGAATTGATACCTAGCGGAACTGGCAGTATTGACACGGGTGGATTGCATTGACCAATACATGTGGGTGAAGAAGAAACGTAGAAACCCTCACCATCGAGTGCGAACAAAATTGCCAGGTGACGTTGCCTTTCGCTCCGAGATTGTGATGCAGGTATAAAGTCGTAAGGACCAAGTGAACCGCTGCTCGGGGCAATCAGGTCCGCGAGGGTTGCATTAGGATCGAGGGGTATGTTGCTCACTTTAAACTGAACCTTTTTCGTCTCTCCTGCTGCCAGGTGTCCGAGGCCGAACACCTGGTTGGACATCAACAAGTAGCTGTCACTAAGTCCGTAACCCAGCGTGTTTGTGACCGTGCCCATGAGAGCGCCATTTTGAAGTGTTAATTGGGAGGCGAGCCCTTTATGTATCTGCCGGTCTTGCTCTGAGAGGATCGCGTGCAACGTCCAAATGTTGACGTCTTGCAGATTCACGTCGGTTCCGCCTTGTGCCGGTGCGATCGTAGTAGGTGATTTTTCAGTCGGGCCAGAGGATCCGCTTTGAGAGAAAGAGATGTTATCGGGCGATGGCTGTACCAGCCCATTGCCCGGAATATGGACCTGAAAATCGCCCTCGTTAGGCACGAATACACCCAGGTAGGATGTAATAGAGGCAGAGGATCCGTTTTGGCCAAGCTGAGCTATTGTTATGCTATTGCTCAAAATAGACGTGCCTTTCTCTTTGTAGGCAATTCCATAGCTGAGCAAAGAGAAGATAACGATGCTGCTCAATACGATGCGCCAACTCCAATCGCGGCGTTTCAGCCGCTTTACAAGCAAAAAACGCACGAGGCTAAGCACCAGGATATAGCCGGCAAACAAGATGGCAAGAGTCGACCACGGGGAAGGAATGGTACCCGGGAGCAGCGACTGTAATAATGAACTCATCCTATAGGCTAAAAGCGGTTGCTCCCCTCCGCTGTAGTTACCAACAGGAGAAGTACCTAAATGGGAGAGAAGCCGGTCGCCCAGGCTACGTATCAGGAGATTTTCCCAGAGAGAACCGGCTCCATGCCAACTGAAAATGGGTTCGAGCGTAGGATCGTAGGCAAGGTAAATCGTGGTTCCCTGGCCCTGTTGTGCCTGTACAATTAAAGGCGATGTGAGAGTTGTGAGGACAACCTCGCTCTTGCCAGGATCTCCTTGAGTCATTGGCGTTGCTGTGCTGATCGTAACACGAGATCGAACGCTATCAGACATGTTATCTTGTCCAGTGCGTCCTGTTCTGGACCCACCAAGCGGCAGGAGAGAGGTTCCTGCTGGTATTGTTGTTGTACCATCTACCGTCACTGGTACAAGTCTCGCAGGTAGTGGACTTATCGTGCGATGCCATTCGGGTCCTCCAACTATGATGAGTGCTCCACCGTGAACGACCCAGGTTTGCAAGGCAGTCAACTGGGCTGCGCTCAGATTACTTGTCGTGAAGTTATCCAGCACGATGACGTTGAAGTTCTTCAGCACCGTTGAGAAACTGGGCATAGTACTCGCATTGAGAAACTCTGTGATGACTGAGCCCCCCTGGTTGGGCAGTGGAGCAGCGCTCAGCGGTCCAAAGCCCGAGCTTTGATCGGAGAGGATACCAACAAGAATGTCTCCGGGCATTAGTGGATTAAGTGTGGCAGTCTGGGATCCAACTACCTTACCACTGCTATCGAGCAACTTCACTGTGACGCTCTGTACATCGAAATAGAGCGGTACGTACATTGTCACCTGCTTCTGTGCACCATTAGCCAGGGTAATGGGGACCTGGTAATTCGATGGGCTGCTCGGGTTATTTTGTGCCATGAACTGAGGGTTGGGTGTTTTGAGTGAAAGGCTCCCACTGAAATCTGGGCCATCATTACGGAGTGAGACCTGCACGGGAATCCAGTTGCCGTCCTGGTAACGGGTCTCAAATCCGGCATTCACCTGGAACGATGGTCCACTTGTAACCGTTTGTGCCTGCGCTCGGGTTGGAGAGATGAAGAAAAGTAGAGCGAGTACGATGCAAGGTCCGGCAAGGGTCATGATTCGTTTATTGAAACTTCGTCGCAGATGCATGCTTTTCATAAAAGCAGTTAGTAGCGAGCCTTGCAGATGTACAGTGCGAGGCCAGGAATTTCCTGCTCCAGACTTTCCCACCCTTTTGGTTCCATGACGATTACTATGCAGCATGTTCCCAGGCCTTTCCTGTCGTGTAAGGGAGAGCTTTATGATCATTTTGTTCCGAAAACGTTATTCTTTTAGCTAACAGCATTGTTCAGGTTCAATGATGGTTTTCCAATTAAGATTGCCCCTGGAGAAGCATTCTGGTCAACTACTTGCAACAATATACGTCCATATAAATTAGTGTACGACTTAACATTCGCTATTGTAAAGGAGTAGTTATTGAGCGTAATTGCATCCCAAGAACTCTTATCCCAATTATACAGTCGTATCTCCACTTGACTAATCCCAGCGGTGGAGCCTGCTGATTGTGCAATGACAGGTTCAGTAATCGTCATTTTGTTAGTTTGCAAATTACCCGCATCGGGTAACGTAAATTCAAATGTGATACTACCCGAATTTATAGTATAAACGTTTGGTGAGGTAGTTTGGACTTGATCTCCCTGCGCATCGATTACCTGCCCGGAGATAATGCCGGGCGGGAGGTTCAATGATCCAGAAAAGTCGATATTGAGCGGCATCTGTATGAGATTATCATGGCTACCACCAGGACTGGCACCGTTGATGGTAACGTCGTTGGTTGGATCTACAGGTTGATCAGCCCAGCCGATCAAGGTCGCAGGTGCACCCACAACTAGTAATGGATCGCTGCCGTCTACCGGATTTATTTTCGGCCCACCCGGAAATGGTGTAATGATTACATGTTTATCGACGATAGCGTGAGTGCTACATGGGCCGTTGCAGGGAATGAAGGAATAGCCTTCTCCGCTTAGAGCCGATAAAATCGCCAGGTGACGTTGGAAATTATTCTGTGGCTGCGAACCACTGGCGTATGGGAAATATGGCACCACCTGGTGATTATATCCTGCAATTTGGTCAGCAAGTGTTGTACCATCATTAGACGTCGAGCTATGCAGCGAGACGTTCACCCATTGGGTTTGACCTGCTGCGAGATGCCCGATGTAAGCAAAACTGTGAGGCATTAAAATATACACATCACTGAGCGAGGTGCCAAGCGCATTTGTAACAGTTCCTTGAAGGTTTCCGCTGCGTAAGGCCAGGTGAGAGATCAGCCCACCATGCAGTTCCTGGTCCCCCTCGGTAACCATAGGATGCAGCGTCCACGGACCGATATCTTGCAGGTTTATATTGGTCTCGTTCTGTCCAGTTGTAAAATCGATTTGTTCGCTGCTGTTTGACACACTGGTGTCACTATGAAAAAGCAGATTAGTTATCGGCTGTGCCAGGCTTCTAGCAGGAATATGAACCTGAAAATTCCCTTGACCAGGAATGAGTGTACTTAAAAATGTGGTGACATGAGCATTGTTGCCACCCTGATCGATCTGAATAATGGAGATGCTGTTAATAGATCCTCCCTTTTGAGAGTAGGCAAACCCATATGTGAAGAGAGAAAAGACGACCATACTGCTTAGTATAATGCGCCAGTTCCAGTCATGGCGCTTCAGTCGTTTCACTATTAAAAAGCGTACCGGCCCGATAAAGACGATGTATCCGAGCAGCAAAAAGACAAGTGCCCAGGCTGGAAGGAGTGTGTTCGTCTGCAGGATTTGCAATAAACCTCCACGCAAGATCAATTGTCCAGGCCCATTGTTATATCTATAGATAATATTGGGAATGAGAGACTGGTCACCGAGGGCGCGCAATAGCAAACCTTTCCACAGTGCCATAGTCCCAGGCCAGTCAGCAAGAGGGCTGGTCGTAGGATCGAAGGCAAGATAACAAATAACTCCTTGTCCCTGGTGTGCCTGCACGATTAAAGGGGTGGTGCCATATGCCAATACTGTCTCAAGATTGGAAAGTGCTTGTTGCCTGGGATCGCTTTTCTCTGGTAAGGTCGCCGTGCTGATCGTTATAGGTTTCTGCAGTGAATCAGGTGCTGGTTGTTGTCCGGTCTCTGCTATGGTAGGGCCGCCTGTAGGCAACAGCTGTGTGCCTGCTGGGAGTGCCGCTGTGCCATGCATGATGACCGGCATTAGTTGGGGTGGCAGCGGCGCGAGTGTGCGCTGCCATTGTGGACCGCCGATCTCGATCAAAGCGCCTCCCTGGTTAACCCATGTCTGTAAGGCAGTTAGTTGAGCAATGCTGAGTTTGTTCGTATTGAAGTTATCCAGTACGATGACATCAAAGTTGCCGAGGACCTCAGACATATCTGGCAGAGTGCTGGCATACACAGTTGCCGCTTCGATATCCCTGGTCGGATCGAATAACGAAACAGCAATGAGAGGAGTAAATCCCGCACTCTCTGCTGTCTGGTCGGAGAGTATACCGATAAGGGTAGAACCAGGTCTGATTCTATATGGTGCGTCTGTTTGGGTGGCAATCACTTTGCCGTGGCTATCGCTTAGTGTTGCTATGATGCCCCTTGGGACGGTAGGATTTTCGTAGAAAGGAACATATATGCCGATCTGTTTCTGCGTGCCGTGAGGCAAAGTAACAGGCTCCTTGTAACCCCATGGCAGGATGGCACCCATTTCCCGACTAGGCCGTAATGAGCCTGCATATGTCGTAGCTGAAAGAACGCCAGTGAAATCGGGTCCATCGTTGTTCAGTGTAATCCATGCTGGGGTCCAGTAGTCAAGCCTGGAGTCATCGTCGAAACCCACGGCCAGTTGTAGTGTTGGTCCCAAAGTAGGTGTGATAGTTGTTTCCCTTGCGTGAGCTGATACTGGAGCAGGAAAGAGGAAAGAGCCAAGTGTAAGTGCCATGCACAGGCAAACGAGCAATCTAATGTGCCTGGCACCTACAAGTGGTCCTGGCACATCTCTCCAACATTTAGGGTGCCCCTTGCGACACCGATTAGAGCTGAAGAAGACTTTTACAGATGGCAAATCCAGATTTCCCGCTTCAAACAAATATGCTCATGGACGGAAATACGATTTTCAACACATTCGTTAAGGTTGTGATCGGCAAGACCCCATTATATTATATTTTAACATGTACGTTTAAGGCTTGTTACAAAATAACTTTCCGCATTGCTTGATACATTGGCTTTGCACATAAAGTCAGTCACTATCACAAGCGGTCGAATGTCGAGTCTACCATGTAGATGATTAAATCCAAGTTCAGTGAACATATCAGAAGCAAAACCGATATGGCTTGTGTCAATGAACTGCTCTGTAAAGTCTTGTGTCATAATATTTGCGTGGTGATACAATCCATGTATGAGTTGGGCATCGAACCCGCGTTTTGGGTAAAGGCAGATAACGTTCAAAAAACGCTATGCAGATGACCACTGGCAAGCGGCTGATGTACCAGCAATTAATAGAGCATCCTGAGCAATGATTGCGATTTTTGCCGACATGATTTATAGTTACAATAAGCCATACTTTAGATGAGAAAGAGATACCCATGAGTGAAATAGAGCAAGAAGATCAGTCATCAGAGGGCATTTCGCTTTCTGTTAATTGGCATGTCCCTGAAACGATACACAATCAGTACATCCATAATGTGATTGTCCAGCCTGGACAAAATGAGATTACGCTCATTTTCTTTGAAACCCACATTCCACCATATGTAGGTTCACCTGAAGCAAATAGGGAGTATCTGCAAAAACAGTCTGTTCGATTTGAGTGTGTTGGCAAATTCGTTGTAACTCCGCAGTTTGTACCAGAAATTATCAAGGCTCTGCAAGTAGGTTTAGACAACTACAACGCGGGCAAAGAAAGAGAGACAAACAGATGAATGCTACCTACCCTATTACTAAAAAGACTGGCTATGCCTGTGCTCATATTGCTAGTTCGTCTGCGGAAGCTAGCACCTTTCATACTTCCCGTATGAGGCTAGATAAGGTGGCAGTGGTAGCAGAAGCAGAATCCATTATACGAGATGCCCATGCGAATTATCTTCACTCTATCGCACTACCTCGAATCGGTGATGACTACAGCGATGATGAAGAACTGGAATGGGATACTCTGTTCGCTCAGCCTCACGTGCAAGCAGGATTAGATCGACTTGAGGAAGAAGCAATGCGACAAATCATAGCAGGGGAAACTGAAGAAGGTGGCTTTGCGGTTGAGTGAAAAGTATACGGACGAAATCATATCACGAGTTATTTGCAAAGTTACCGTCTGATGTGCAAAAACAGGCACTCAAAGCCAACCGCCTTTTTGAAGAGAATCCATCTTATCCAAGCCTTCAGTTTAAGCCTATTAATAAGGAAAAATCCCGGTATTCTGTGCGAGTTAATAAAAGCTATCGAGTTGTAGGCAGAAAGGAAGGCGACACCATTTACTGGTATTTTATTGGAAAGCATTCCGACTATGATCACCTCCTCTGATCATACTACACAAGGTGTATTATGCCTGAACCAAAAAAGATGACAAGAAACCGAGTCATCACCTTTGGAAAGGCATTGAAAGACTTGCCAGGGTTAAACTAAAAGTAGAACCGACTTTGTGTGCAAGTGCCATTTCTGCACACAAAGTGCCCATTTAGACGGACTTTATGTGCAAAGCCTGGTACACTGCTTATCCTGACTATCTTTGTGTCCTTGGTTATCGCGCCGGCATCACCTCCGTTCAATTTCATCCCCTATGTTCTACTCGGCTGGGTCTTGCTGGGCGTGGTTATGCTGTTTGTCCTGAGGGGCACTTCACCTATTCATCCGATAGAAGCGCTGCGCATTCTCCGCCCATAGCTTGCGCCTGGCAGGGAGGGACAAATGTGCTGTGAGCGCCTCCAGCGTCTCGTACCAGCGGCTGTACGGTGATGCGAGCAAGTCGACGGGCCAGTCGCTTCCGAACAGCACGCGCTCTTCCCCAAAAGCATCTAACGCGACATTGACGAACGGCTCCAGGTCGGCAGGCTGCCAGCTTTCGTGATCGGCCTCGGTCACGATGCCGCTGATTTTACAGACAATGTTCGGCAGCTCAGCGAGTTTGCGCAGGTCTGCCTCCCAGGGATTGAGTTGCCGCTGTTTGATGCCTGGCTTCCCAAGGTGATCCAGGATAAAGGCTGTATCCGGGCAGCGGCGCACCAGTTCAATGACGCCCGGCAATTGCCAGTGCTTGATACAGAGATCGAACGAAAGGTTATACTGCGCCAGCAGGCGTACCCCCGCGACAAAATCGGGTCGCAAGCAGAAGTCGGGCTCAGTTTCGTCCTGGAGGTTGCGCCTGACTCCTTTGATGAAGGGCGAGATGGCCAGCAGGGATTCCAGGTGCTCGCGGACAGCGGCGCTATGCTCGACAGGTGCTGCAGCGACGATCGCTTGCAAACGCGTCTCCTCCCGGGCGAGATCCGCGACATACTGTGCCTCACGCAGCGACTCCTGCGGCTCAACGCCCACCTCTACATAGACTATTGCCTTGATTGGGAGGCCCTGCGTCTGTTCGCGGTAATCTTGTAAGCCATAGGGCCGATTTAACAGGGGAACGTCCGCCAACCAGGGCATACTAAACTGCTCGGGATTCCATAGATGCACATGCGCATCAACAATGGGAAGCACCTCGGCCATAGACCTATCCTCTCTTTATTGCACAACCCAATGAGGCATACCCCTCGCGAGGGACATGCCTATTCAGGATCGATAGATGGAGTCCAGTTCGGCCCACAGTTCATCCGGGATCGGCTGTAGCGCCAGTTTCAGCGTCTCTGTGAGCCGCTCGGGACGAGTGACGCCAACAATCGTGGACGTGATGCGTGCTTCGCGCTGCGAGAACTGCAGCGCCGCCGCTGCCAGCGGTAGGCCATAGCGCGCACAAGTCTCCTCCATCTGCCTGGCGCGTTGAAGCAGATCGGACGACGCCTGGCCATACATATAGCGTGGGTAGGCGCTCGGCCCTTTCGCCAGGATACCGCTCCCATATGGCGCAGCGTTCAGGGCCGCGACCCCATGGCGCGCGCACACATCCCAGAACGTCTCAGCCTCTCTGTTAAGCAGCGTGAAGCGGTTATGCGAAATAGCTGCTTCAAAGAGGCCAGTCTCGACAAAGCGGATCATCATATCGATCGGGCCGCCAGCTACACCCAGGTGCGCGATCAGGCCCTCTTCTTTACATATCTGCATCACTTCGACGGGACCACCCGGCGCCATCGCCTCTTCAAAGGAAATATGTTCAGGGTCGTGGAGATAGACTAGTTGTAGTTGCTCCAGGCCCAGCAGGCGCAGGCTGCGCTCGACACTGCGACGCATCTGCTCACCGGTGAAGACACCGGTCTGCAAATTGCGGTCGGCCTTCGTTGCCAGCACGAAGCCGGGTGGAAGCCCGCCCATCTCACGGAGCACGATTCCGATGCGGCGCTCACTTTCACCATCACCATAGGAGGCGGCGGTATCCAGGAAGTTGAAAGGGCTCGCAAAGACAGCACGAATCGTGGCCAGGGCACGCTCCTCGGGGACTTCGTAGGCGAAGGTCTCCGGCATACTCCCCAGTGGGGCAGTGCCAATACAGATCGGCGTCACCTGCAGGCCAGTCGAGCCCAGCGGGCGCAGGACCAGTGGCTCTGAAGCTTTTGACTGAGAAGGCATATTCTACTCCTTTCCTTCATCACTAGTCTCTCTATTTAGCTGTCCAGCCGCCATCGATGACCAGCGCCGAGCCAGTCACGAAAGCCGCCTCGTCCGAGGCGAGGTAGAGCGCGGCATACGCGATCTCATCTGGTCGCCCCATACGTCCGATAGGCTGGCGAGCGTGGAGTTGTGCGCGCGCCTCATCCTCGTGGCCAGCGAAATTGCGTTCCAGGTAGCCTTCCACAAAAGGCGTATGCACCGTGCCGGGACAAATGGCGTTGCAGCGAATACCCTGTGTGACGAAGTCGATAGCAATCGAGCGCGTCAGCGCCAGCACAGCTCCCTTGCTTGCGCTATAGGGCAGGCGGCGGTCGACGCCAATAGTAGCCGCAACCGAAGACATGTTGATGATCACGCCTCCTGCCGGTAACTGCGCCAGCATCTGCCGTACCGCTTCGCGCGCACAGAGGAAGACTCCGCGCGCATTCACACGCATCACGCGCTCCCAGTCCTCCAGGCTCGTCTCCAGTATATTGCCAACGTGGCTGATGCCGGCATTGTTGACCAGGATATCGAGTCGGCCCTCTCTAGCAACGACCTGCTCTATCGCTGCCT